>Ga0209699_100092_pt1 | contig 108647 bp, 93 predicted proteins | sample SynthPrep_1_END__FD_187204 | JGI IMG/M metagenome (GOLD analysis project Ga0209699, IMG submission 187204) | Synthetic microbial communities from Ohio, USA - SynthPrep_1_END_DS7_MetaG (SPAdes) (version 2) | ecosystem: Engineered > Bioreactor > Aerobic > Activated sludge | place: USA: Ohio...
CCGTGGGGGCATCGTTTGGCGGGACCGGCGGCGTGGCCGGCAACGGCGGCAACATCCTCACCCCCAGCGGCGGGAGCTGGCTGAACGTCCAGACCGCGGGCGACGACGCGCCGGCGCTGGCGATGCAGTCGATCGGCGGCGGCGGAGGCACGGCCGGCGCGGGCAACAGCAGCTCCAAGCTGCAGCAGAACAGCCATTCCATGAGCGTCTCAGTAGGCGGCAGCGGCGGTTTGTCCGGCTCGGGCGGCGCCATCGACGTCACCACGGGCATCGCCGCCACCACGCAAGGCGCGCGCGCCTATGGCGTGCTGGCGCAATCGATCGGCGGCGGCGGCGGCCTGGGCGGCGCGGGCGACTCCAGCAACCTGACCGGCGTGTCGCTGGGCGGGCGCGGCGGCGCGGCCGGCGATGGCGGGGCCGTGACCTTGACCTTGAATGCCGGCGGCCACATCGCCACCAGCGGCGCGGGCGCGCATGGCCTGATCGCCCAGTCCATAGGCGGCGGCGGAGGCATCGCGGGCGATACCAGCAAGGGCTTGCAGCTGGGCTCGGGCGGTTGGACCCCAAGCAGCGGCCAGACGGGCGGCAGCGGCAGCGGCGGCACGGTCAACCTCAATGTCGCCAGCAACATCACGACCCAGGGCGACTACGCCTTCGGCGTGATTGCCCAATCCATCGGCGGCGGGGGCGGGCTGGGCGGCAGCGCCGCCGGCGGCTTCGCGGGCAGCACGGCGGGCGCGGCCAGCACGGGATCCGGCGGGAACGTCACGCTGACGCAAAGCGGCAGCATCGCCGCCACCGGCGCCGGCGCCACCGGCATCTTTGCGCAAAGCGCCGGGCCGCAAGGTTCGGGACAGGTCGCGGTTACCGTCAACGGTTCCGTCAGCGGCGGCACTGGCGCGGGCGCCTACGGCGTCTGGATCGTGGGAGACATGCAGAACACGCTGACCGTGGGCGCGGCGGGAACGATCACGGCCGGCTCCGGCGGCAGCGCGGTGCGCTACGACGGCGCCTCCTTGCAGCAGGCGAAGACCGCCAGCATCCTCGCCAGCGTCCCTGGCGCCAGCCTAGCCATCAGCAATGCAGGGACCGTCCTGGGCAACATCGAATGCGGCGGCGGCGCGGGCGGTATCGCCTGCCATGTCTGGAACGCCGCCAGCGGCACCCTGAGCGACGCCACGCGCTATCAGGCCAATATCGACAACGCGGGCCTGGTGGCCATAGGCCGGTCCGGCGCGTTCGACAGCCTGACGGTGGCGGGCAACTTCAATCTGCGGGCCGGCGGCATCCTGCAAGCGGACGTGGACTTCGCCAACCTCAAGTCTCCGCGCATGGTGGTGCAGGGCGATACCCGCCTGGACGGCCAGGTGAATGTGCAGCCCATCACGCTGCTGCCCGGCCACGAAGTCACCGTCGCGACGCTGCAAGGCAATATCGCGGGCAACCCGGCCGCCAAGGACAGCCCGGTGATCGAATACGACGCCAGGCTGGACGGGCAGGACGTGCGCGTGCGCGCGGTGCAGGCCGACTTCGCCGCGCCGTCCATGCAGCTGGCCGCCAACCAGCGCTCGGTGGCGCGGCATCTGCAAGGCGCCTGGAACCTGGGCGGCAACACCGCCATGGCATCGTTGTTCGCGGCGCTGGACATGGCTTCCAGGGAAAGCGCGGCTACCTATTCGAACCGGCTGTCCGACCTGTCGGCGGGGGTAACCGTGGCGCCTGCCGCGCAGATGCAAGCCAGCATGGCTCGCTTTACCGGCGCCATGATGTCGTGCCCGGCGTTCCAGGGCGGCGACGCGTTGACCGGCGAGCAGGATTGCCTCTGGGGCCAGGTGTCCGGCATCAATACCAACCAGGATGGCGACGGCGGAGTCTCAGGCTTTTCGTTCGATGGCGTCACCTACCAGTTCGGCGGCCAGCGCCAGGTAAAGCCGGGCTGGTTCCTGGGCGGGTCCGTCGCCTATCAAAACAGCCACCTGAGCGGCGACGACGGACGGGTCAGCGGCAAGGGCGACAGCGGCTATGCCGGCGTGGTGCTCAAGCGCGAAACCGGGCCCTGGACCTTGTCCGCGGCCCTGGGCGGCGGCTACGGCCAGTACGACATCAACCGCAGCATCCGCATCCCCGGCATGCAGAGCACCGCCGACTCGGACCTGGACGTCTATGGCGCGGCCTTGCGCCTGCGCATCGCGCGCAGCTACGCCACGGAAAGCGTTTATCTGAAACCCTATGTGGACCTGGACGCGTCCTATACCCACATGCCCAGCTATGGCGAGTCCCGCAACGCCCTGCATCTGGATGTGGAAAGCAGCAACCAGTTCGTCATGGCCCTGTCGCCGACGCTGGAGCTGGGCGGCAAGGTGGCGCTGAAGAACGGCGCGACCCTGCGGCCCTACATGTATGGCGGCGTGTCGTTCCTGTCCAAGGACGAATACACGGTCAAGGCCCGCTTGCAGGGCGCGCCGTCAGGCTCCGGCGCCTTCGAGACCTCGGTGCCCATGGACGACGTCATCGGCCGCATCGGCGCGGGACTGCAGGTGTCGAACGCCGGCGGCCTGGACTTCCGGCTGCAGTACGACGGAGACTTTTCGTCCCACATACAAAGCCACCGCGGCACGTTGAAGGTGATGGTGCCGTTTTGATCATCCGAGTTCGTGTTCACCCCTGTGACAAAAGGGGGCCGGAGCAACCGGATTCCTTGCGCATCGAGTAGGGCAAGAGAGGTCCCGCGCCGCCCGCTTTTTGTCAGTTCGATACTGCGAACGGTTCTTGGTATCATTTAGCCCTGCTGGCCGCCGGGCTGATACCGGGCAGGCCGCCATCCCGTGTCATCGCGCTGCCTACCGGGGCGTTCCAGCATGTCCAACCCCCTACAGCCGCTCCAGCTACTCTGCGAAACCCACTACGAATGGCTCTGCCAATGGTGGCGGCATCGCCTCGGCCATGGCGATGAAGCATCCGACTTCGCGCACGACACCTTTCTGCGCGTGCTGCGCCATCCCGAGGAAGTCCGCACGCTGCGCCAGCCCAGGGCCTATCTGACAACCATCGCCCGAGGGCTGCTCAACGACCACTGGCGCCGCCGCTCGCTGGAACGCGCCTGGCTGGAGGCCATGGCCGCGTTGCCGCCTGAATTGGAGGCCTCGCCCGAGATGCTGCTGGGCGTGCAGCAGGCGCTGCAACAGCTGGACCGCATGCTCGGCAATCTGGCGCCGCAGGCGCGCGAGGTGTTCGTCCTGTCGCAACTGGAAGGGCTCACCTATGTCGAGATCGCCGCCCGCACCGGCTTGAGCGACCGCACGGTGAAGCGCTACATGGCCCAAGGTTTCGAAATCTGCCTGACCATGCTGGAGGCCTGACGCCATGTCCGCCGCCGAGCCCAAGCCGCTGGATGCCTCGATCATCCGGGAAGCCGCCCGCTGGCTGGTGCGGCTGCACTCCGGCGAGGCCGGACCGGCGGGCCATGCCGCCTTCGAACGCTGGCGCCACGGCCATCCCGAGCGCGAGCTCGCCTGGCAGCGGGCCCAGCGCCTGATGCAGCAATTCGACACGGTGCCGGCCTCGCTCGGCGTGCCGCTCCTGACGCGCCCGCCGCAGGTCAGCCGGCGCACGGTGCTGCGCACGCTGGCGGCATTGGGGCTTACGGCGCCCGCCGCCTGGCTGGCCTACCGCATGCATGCCGAGCCGGCAGGCGCCTATCGCACGGCCGTGGGCGAAAACCAGGACCTGCGCCTGGCCGACGGCAGCCAGGTCCACCTGAACACCGATACCGCCATGGATGTGCGCTACTCCGACGAAACGCGCCTGCTGCATCTGCGCGGCGGCGAAGTCTATGTGCGCACGGCCGCCGACCGGGCGGGCAGGACGCGGCCCTTCATCGTCGAGACCCCCCAGGGTCGCATGCGCGCCCTGGGCACCCGTTTCGTGGTCCGGCAATGGGATGACGGCGACGCCCTGACCGAACTCACCGTGCTGGAACACCGCGTGGCGGTCAGCCTGGGGAGCGGGGCGCCAGAGCGGATCTTCAACGCCGGAGAGTCCGTGCGCTTCACGTCCCGCGCCTTCCTGTCCGGCCTGTCCGCGAAGTCGGACACGCCCGGTTGGACGCGCGGCGTGATCGAAGCCGACAACATGCGCCTGGACTCGCTGCTGGCCGAGGTCTCGCGTTACCGGCGCGGCGTGGTGCGTTGCGATCCGGCGCTGGGCGGCCTGCGCGTATCCGGCGTGTTCCGCCTGCAAGACACCGACGCGCTGCTTGCCGTCGTGGCCACGACGCTGGATCTGCGTGTCGTGGCGCGCACTTCGTACTGGGTCACGCTGACGCGCTGAGGCAGCGCCAGGCCATGAAGTTTCACTTGCTTACAATCCTGCTGCCCTCCGCCTGTCCCTTTTGCCAGCGCTCATTCGGCATACCGCCAATTGACGACCTGTAGGGATGTGACCAAGTGGCAGCCGAAGACTATACCCAACCTCGTGTCCTGCGATTGGCCGGATTGACGCTGAGCCTGGCGGCCGCGTTCGCCGCCGCGCCGCCCGCGGCCGCCCAAGACGCGGCCCAAAATACCGCCCCAAGCTCCACACAAACCGCCGCGCAGGACTACCACATCCCGGCAGGCCCGCTGGACCAGGCGCTCTCCGCCTTCGCCAAGGCGGGTGGCATCACGGTTTCGTTCCGTCCCGAGGACACGGGTGGGCTGCGGACTCAGGGCTTGGATGGCAGCTATGGCGTGGACTCCGGTCTGGCCCAGCTACTGTCCGGCACCGGCCTGGTGGCAGTGGAGCAGGGCGGTCAGGGTTATGTGGTGCGCGCGCCGGCCCCTGCGGCCAAGGCCGCGCCGGCCGGCAACGCCAACACGCTGGAGTCGATCCAGGTCAGCGGCGACTGGCTGGGGACCGGCCTGGAGAACAGCGTGCAGACCTTCGGCGGCGCGCGCACGCTCGTCAAACGCGATGAAATCCAGAACAGCGGCGCCACCAGCGTCGCCGACGTGCTGCGCCGCGTGCCGGGCGTGCAGATCAGCGGCAGTACCAGCGCCAGCGGCAGTTCGGTGGGCCTGCATGTCGGCATCCGCGGCCTGAACCCGCGCAACTCGTTCCGCACCACCATGCTGCTGGACGGCATCCCCATGGCCATGGCGCCCTATGGCCAGCCGAACCTGGTGATGTCGCCGACCAGCCTGGGCAACATCGAGGCCATCGACGTGGTGCGCGGCGGCGGGGCAGTGCGCTACGGCCCGCAAAACGTGGGCGGCGTGATCAACTTCAAGACCCGCTCGATTCCGACCACCAGCGGACTCACCGCCGAGGCCTCTGCCCGCTACAACATCTTCAGCCAGGGCGGCACCAACACCCAGTACACCGGCTTCCTGGGCACGCAGTTCGAAAACGGACTGGGCGTGGCGCTGATGTATTCCGGCATGGACGGCGAGCAATGGCGCGACGCCAGCCATGACCGCTACAACGATGTGGCGCTGAAGTGGCGCTTCGAGCTGACCCCGACCTCGGAAATCTACGGCAAGTTCGCCCATTACGACGTCAAGTCCATGACGCCGGGCGGCCTGAGCGTGGCGCAATACCGCGACGATCCGTTCCAGAACACCCATCCGACCGACTACTGGAAGGGCCAGCGCGACCAGGTCGACATTGGCTACCTCAACTCCATCTCTGACACCCAGGAGTTCGAGGCGCGCGTCTATCACTACGACAGCTCGCGCCAGAGCTCGCTGATCAACGCCACGGCGGGCCGCAACGACTATCAACCCCGCAACAACCAGGTGCTGGGCATAGAGCCGCGCTACACGCAGCGCCTGGAATGGGGCCCGACCACACACGACGTGACCATCGGCTATCGCTACATCCACGAAACCGGCCAGGACCGGCGCTATACGGAATCCCTGGCCACAGGCCAGCGCATCGGCGCAGCCCAGGTCTTCGACAACGAAACCGAAGCGCACTCCATCTATCTGGACGACCGCATCGCCTACGGCAATTGGCGGGTGACGCCCGGCGTGCGCTATGAACACATCCGCACCAACCGCCAGCCCAGCGGCACCGCCCGCGACACGCCGTTCGACCTGCGCAACAGCCGCGGCCTGCCGTCGCTGAACGTCGCCTATCTGGTCGACGACGCGTTGACGCTCTATACCAACTACAACACCTCGTTCGGCGCGGTGCAGTACACGCAGCTGAACTCGATGTCGGCGTCCAACCCGCTCAGTCCCGAAGTCGCCAAGACCATCGAAGCCGGCCTGCGCTATTCGGGCGAGCAGACCCACACCGAATTCACCGTCTTCAACCTGAAGTTCGACAACCAGATCCTGTCGATTCCCGGCACCAACCCGGCGGTCTTCCGCAATCTGGGCGCGACCACCCACAACGGCGTCGAATTCGCCATCGACTACGACTTCGACAAATCCGGGCCGCTCGCCGGCCTGAACCTCTACGCCAACTACACCTACGTGCGCGCCATCCAGAAATCCGGTGAATTCGAAGGCAAGGACGTGCCGTTCTATTCGCGCCAGACCGGCACGCTGGGCGGACGCTACACCCGCAATAACTGGACCTTCAACCTGTACACCACGGCGCAGAGCGGCCAGTACTCCGACACGGCCAACACCGAAGAGGAGAACGCCGCCGCCACCAACGGCCGCGTGCCCGGCTTCAGCGTCTGGAACGCGCAGCTCAGCTACAAGTTGCCGCAATGGAAGGGCAGCGAGTTGGCCCTGGGCGTGAACAACCTGTTTGACCGCCGCTACTACACCCGCAACGTCGACACCAACGGCGGCCGCATGGTCGGCGCGCCGCGCATGGTCTACCTGCAGGCGCGCCTGGCTTACTGATGCCCAGGCGCATCTGGCTGCTCTGCCATCGCTGGGTCGCGCTGGGCCTGGGCGGGATCCTGATCCTGTCCGGCCTGACCGGCGCCTTCCTCGTGGGCGCCCGGCCCCTGGACAAGCTGCTGCATCCGGAGTTTTTCCGGGCCGATAGCGCAGGCGGCAGCCAGCAGGCCTCGTTCGAGTCCATGCGCCGCGATCTGGCCGCCGACTTCGGCCCGCAAGCCTCCTACACCTTCCGCCCGCCGCGCGAATCCGGTGAAACCATGCAGGTCAGGGTGAGGGTGCCGGGCGCCTGGGACGGCACGGTCTTTCTCGATCCGGCCAGCGGCCGGGAACAAGGCAGAAGGGGAGACGACGAAGGCATCGTCGCCCTGGTCTACAAACTGCACAGCGCCTTGATGCTGGAACGGACCGGAAAAGCCGTGCTCGCCTGGACAGCGCTGGCCTATCTGGTCCTGACGGTGTCGGGCCTGATCGTATGGTGGCCGCGCAGATGGCCGCCTTCCTTGCGCATCGCCTTCGACAAAGGCGCATTGCGGGCCTGGTTCGACCTGCACCGCAACGGCGGCGCCATCCTGGCGCTGCTGCTGGCGGTATGCATGGCCAGCGGCGCCTATCTGGCATGGCGGCCCATGGGCGGCTGGATCACGCTGGCCAGCGGCCAGGTCCCGGTCGTGGCGCCCAAGCTGCCGGAGCAGCCCGCAGGCGCTATCCAGGTCAGGTCCCTGGACGAACTGGCCGCCGCCGCCCGGAAGGCATTTCCGGACGGCGCGATAGGCTATCTGCTCTACACGCCGCGCACTGACCGGCCCCTGGCCATACGCATGCGCGTACCCGACGATCCGCACCCCAACGGCCGCTCCACCGTCTGGCTCGACCCGCGCGACGGCAAAGTGCTGGCTGCGCAGCGCTGGAACCAGCTGGATCCGGGCGCCCGCATCAACTCGGTGCTTTATCCGCTGCACACGGGAGAGTTGGGCGGGGTGGCCGGGGAAACCATCGTGGCCTTGCTCGGTCTGGGCCTGGGCGTGCTGGGCATCAGCGGCCTCTGGCTGTGGTGGCGCAGACGCACATTGAAAGCCCAGACGAAAAAAGCCCAGGCCCACGTCCCTGGATGACTCCGCCTGACGTGCGCTTGCTACCACTTGTACGTCACGCGGCCCAGCACCGTGCGGCGTTCGCCATAGAAGCAGGCATAGGTGCAAGACGCCACATATTCCTTGTCGAAGAGATTGCGCACCGTCAAGTCCACGCTCAAGCCCTTGAAGGCGGGATTCCGCGCACCCAGGTCATAGCGCAATGCCGCGTCGACCACCGTGTAATCGCCCACCTTGGCGGTATTGCCGGTATTGAAGGTGGAGCCCAGGTAGCGCACGCCGGCGCCCACGTTCAGCCCGCCCAGGGCACCTTGCTGGACCGTGTAGTCCGACCACAGCGACGCCATGTTGCGCGGCACGGCCTCCGGCGTCGCGCCCTGGGTGGACGTATTGCTCTTGGTGACCTCGGCGTCTGTATAGGTGTAGGCCGCGACGACGTTCCAGCCCTTGACGACTTCCGCGGTCGCGGACAGTTCCACGCCGCGGGAGCGGACTTCGCCAGTCTGCACGTTGTAGATTGGATTATCCAGGTCACTGGTGGGAACGTTCGTCCGCGTCAGTTCGAACAGCGACGCAGTCAGGAACGAGTTGTAGCCTGCGGGCTGGTACTTCAGCCCGACTTCCCATTGTTTGCCCTCCGTGGGGTCGAACGGCGCCGTGCCCCGGGCGGGTGAAGTGGTGCCGGTCTGCGGCTGGAACGAGGTCGAGTAGCTGACATAAGGCGACAAGCCGTTGTCCGCCAGGTACAACAGGCCAGCGCGCCAGGTAAACGCATTGTCCGACGTGCGCGTGACGGTGTTATTGAGCTTGTTCAGGGTTTTGCCGGTCGCATCGTCGTAGCGGCCACTCAGCACCATGACGAATTTTTCGTCGAACTTGATCTGATCCTGGACATAGATCCCGGTCTGCGCCCGCGTCTCGACCGTATGCAAATTCGGGGTGGCGGGAATGTTTACCGGCGAGCCATAGCGTGGGTTGAAGAAATCGATCGGCGCCAGGTTGTTGTATCCGGCGTATTGCTCGCGAGTCAGCGAGGTCTGCGTATAGTCCAGGCCGAACAGCACATCGTGCTTGAAGCGGCCAGAAGTCCAGGTCGCATTGAACTGGTTGTCGACGCTGGTGCCGTGGGCGTCGTCGTCCCGCCGGTAGGCGCCGCGCTCCGCGGTACTGAAGTTGCTGCCGGGCACCCACGACCACCAGTACGCGTGATTCACGCGGTTGCGCGACTGCGCATACGTCAGGTTCTGCTTGAACTGCCACGTTTCATTTAAGCGGTGCGCAAATTGATAGCCCAGCGTTTCAACTTCCTGGTCCCACTTGCTCCAGTCCGGTTCGCCGGTGTATCGGTCCGAAGGGATGCGGCCATTGGGGTTGTACTTGACCGTGCCCTCCAGCGGATAGCCCGCGTTGTTGGTCGTCTTGTTCTTCATGTAGCTGGCCAGCACGGTCAGCGTGGTGTCCGGCTTGATCCGCCACGTCAGCGCGGGCGCGAAGAAATAACGATCATCCGGGATATGGTCGATCATGGTGTCGCTATCGCGGACCAAGCCCGTCAAGCGATAGGACAGCTTGCCGTTCGCGTCCAGCGGGCCGCCGAAGTCGCCCGCCAATTGCTTGTTGTTGTATGAGCCGCCGCTGACCTGGATTTCATGCAGTGGCGTGTCCGTTGGCCGCTTGGACACGGTATTGACGATGCCGCCCGGCGCCGCCTGGCCGTACAACACCGAGGCCGGTCCCTTGACGATCTCGATCCGGTCCAGGCCGTAGGGCTCGGCCGCCGCACTGTAGTGGGGCAGGGGCAGCTTCAAGCCGTCCCGGAACATCACCCCCGGGTTGGTTCGCACATCGAAGCCACGGATGATGAACGGGTCGTCCGTCCGGTTGAACCCTTCCTGGACCACGATGCCGGGCGTGTACCTGACGGCGTCGCCCAGCGTCTGGGGATTCTGCTCGCGTATTTGTGCAGCGGTCACCACCGAGATCGACTGCGGCACCTCGATCAGCGGCGTGTCCGTCTTGGTGCCCGCCGAACTATAGGTGGCCACGAAAGTATCGGAATCCGGCTGTTGGGCCAACACCGTGATGGGCGCGAGCGTGGAAGTCGAAGCGCCGCGCGTCAAAGTGATGGTGTTGTTGCTGATCGAGTAGCGGATATCCCGGCCGCGCAGCAGCTGGTCCAGCGCTTGGGCGGGCTCCATGCGGCCGGAAATGCCGGAACTGCGCTGGCCTTGCACCAAATCCTGGCTGTAGAGCACTTGCAGGTTGGCCTGCTGGCCCAGCGCGTGCAGCGCCTGCGCAAGAGGTTGGGCAGGGATGTCGATGTCTACCGGGGCGGCCTGTGCCACCACGCTTGCGCCAGCAAGCAAGCCCGCCGCGAAAAGCCGTTGCGGGTGAGTGGGCCGCGAAAAAACCGCAAGAAGGCGTACAGCCAGAAAACGGACGCGCATGATGGAGCACCAAGTATTGGATTTAAATGAGACTGAAAATGAATACCAATACCTAAGACGCTGGGGCTCGCCTTTTTAGGAACAGAAAAACGTAAATAAATGTAATTTACGGGGCGCGGGAGGCAGGCACCAGCATGAGACCGCCGTCACTGCCGCGCTGCGTACGCACGGGAAGAATGCCGGGGAGGGCACGCGCCAGTTCCGCGGCATTGCGGGTGTCATAGGTCCCGCCCAGCCGCAGTCCCCCGATCGACGGGTCGACGGAGGTGTACTGCTCATTTGCAGGCAGGTAGCGGTTCAGCTGCATGACCGCATCGCGCAGCGTCGTATCGTTCAGCACCAGCTTGCCGTGGCGCCAGGCCGCTATCTCGCTTTCCTGGACGGGCCGCAGCCACGGGGCGCCGCGCTCGCTGTAGCGGGCCTGGGTCATCGGCCGCAGCCGTAACGCCTTGACAGGCCCGCTTGCCGGGGCTGCCTGCACCTCGACGCTGCCTTCCAACAGCGTCACGATGACCGTTTCGCCCGATTTGAAGACATTGAATGCGGTGCCTGTGACCGTGATCGTGCCGCGCCCGGCCTCCACCACGAAAGGGTGCTCGGCGTCATGGGTGACGCGGAAGAACGCTTCACCGTCATCCAGGCGGACGCGGCGGGCGTCGCGATAATTCCGATAGACCAGCGAGCTGTTCACGTTCAGGTCGACTTCGGTGCCATCACTCATTTCGACGGTCTGCGCCAACTGCGCGCTGCTGTAGCGATGGTATGAACTAGGCAGCCAGGCGAACGACCAGCCCAGCGCCCAGACGGCGGCACTGGCCGCACTGGCCACGGCCGCCAGGCGCAACAACCGGCGAACAGCAGGGGCTCGCCGGGCCGGCTGTTGCGCGGCGGGCAATCCGCCCGAGGCAGGCAGCTCGCGCGAGATCGACCATAGCTGTTGCACCGCCTCGAATTCGCGCGCATGCCGCGGATCAGCGTCCAGCCAGCGCTGCAGGGCAATCAAATCCTGCTCGGTACAAGCGCCGTCATTCACACGCACGCACCATTCCACCGCCTGTTCGGTCAGGATGTCATCCTGCGTAGGGGTCGTTGGGGTAGGGCTTGCTGGCATCGCAGTTAAAGAGAATGAGATTTGTTACACTTAAGGCGTGGCGATCGCCAGAAAGATATCTGACGGCATGGCGGCATTATGCAGGATCCTACGGCGTGGCATCACCACCATGGCGGCACGAGGGGGAGAGGTCGATGGAGCAGTACTACAAGGAATTGCTGCGCTTTCTGGCACGCAAACTGGGCAATTCGCACGATGCCGCTGACGTCGCGCAGGAGACCTATGCGCGGGTGCTGGGCCGCGATGGCGGCGCCGCCATCGAACAGCCTCGCGCCTTCCTGTTCCGAGCCGCCATCAATCTGTCGCTGGACCTGCGCCGCCAGCAGCTTGCGCAGGCCACCTTGCCATTGGACGCACAGGCCGAATCCCAACCGTGCCCGGCAGCGGGGCTGGAAGACCGGGCCTACCGGCGTCAGCAGCTTTCACGCCTGGACCGGGCGCTGGCCGAGCTGCCGGCCAATTGCCGCCAGGCCTTCCTGATGCGCCAGGTGGAAGGGCTGTCGCACCAGGAGATCGCGTCGCGACTGGACATCTCGCGCGATATGGTTGGCAAGCATATCGTGCGTGCGCTGCGCCATTGCCGCCTACGGATGCGCGCCTGGGAGAGCACAAGTGGCGACTGAATTTCCGCTGGGCAGTTGGCTTGATGGGACGGCGAACGCCCAATTGAGCAAATGTTTTCACCACCGATGCCCTTGCCATGAATCCCCGAGATCGGCCTAGATAGACGCTTGCTTCATCCTGCGCGACAGCGTCGTGGCAGTCTCCTTGCGTTCGCTGTAGCGGTCCACGAGATAGGGCGACGCATCGCGCGTAAGCAGAGTGAACTTCATCAGCTCCTCGACAACATCCACGATGCGATCGTAATAGGGTGAGGGTTTCATCCGCCCCTCGTCATCGAATTCCTGGTAAGCCTTGGCCACTGACGACTGATTCGGAATGGTCAACATGCGCATCCAGCGCCCCAGCACCCGCATCTGGTTCACGGCGTTGAAGGACTGCGATCCGCCCGACACCTGCATCACCGCCAGCGTCTTGCCCTGAGTGGGGCGCAGCGCGCCCACCGACAGCGGAATCCAGTCGACCTGGGTCTTCATCAACCCCGTCATCGCGCCGTGGCGCTCAGGCGAACTCCAGACCATGCCTTCGGCCCACTGGACCAGCTCATGCAGCTCCCGCACTTTGGGATGGTCTTCGCTGGCGTCATCGACCAGCGGCAGCCCCGAGGGATTGAACAGCCGGGTCTCGCCCCCCAGCGCCCGAAGCAGGCGCGCCGCTTCCTCAGCCACCAGGCGGCTATAGGAACGCTCGCGCAACGACCCATACAGCAGCAGGAACCGCGGCGCGTGCATGGCCCGCGTGGCAGGAAACAGCCCGGCCTCGCTGGGCGGATGGAACAACGACGGATCGATATTGGGCAAATCGGCCAAGGCTTCAGACATGGGCCACCTCCGCGCCGATGCAGGCCACAACGGTCTTCTGGATCAACTTCATGCAACACCTCTGTACATACAACACTGAAACTTCAATGAATCGAAGGCCGGGCGCGCAGCAGCAATAGGGCTGCCAAGGCACTCAAACCTATCCCTCCGGACAACCACAACGCATTGGCCCCCCAGCTATCCAGCGCCAGCCCGAAAAGAAACGGTGCTAGCGCCTGCGCAACGCGCGCCGGCATCATCAGCCAGCCTTGGCGCGCGCCATAGCCCTGAGGGCCGAACAGCGCAAGCGGCAAGGTGCCCTTGGCGATGGTCAGGATGCCGTTGCCCGCCCCATGCAGGATGGCGAACAGCGGCGCCATTACCGGACCGCCGCCCAGCAGCACGGCGACGCCAGCCGGATGAGCCAGGGCGGCCAGCCGCGCCGACAGCAAGGGATGGACCCGCCGCAGGAAGCCGAACTCCAGCAGGCGGCCTGCCACCTGCGCGGGACCGATGAGCGCGCCCACCGCCACGGCCGCGGCAAGCGTGGCGCCCGTGGCTTCCAGCATGCGCGGCAAATGCGTGGCCATCGCCGTGCTGATGAACCACGTCGCCGCAAACACGAAGGCGAGGAGGGCCGTGGCATACCCCTGCTGCCACGGCCCTGGAGGAGAGGAGGGGCCCTCCTGCGCACAGTCCGGAGGATCTTGCGTTCGAGCCGCGGCCGGCGCCTTCGGAAACCATGCGTTCAACGGCAGGCCGACCAGCAGGTGCAAGCCTGCCCAGCCCAGGCATGCACCGCGCCAACCGAATTGCGCTTCCATCCAGGCCGAAAGCGGCCATCCCACCGTGCTGGCGAAACCGGCGATCAGCGTGATCCCCGTGATGGCGCCGCGGGCATGATGGCCGTACAGGCGCACCAAGCTGGAGAAGGCAGCCTCGTACAGCCCGGCCCCCATCGCCACGCCGATGACGAGCCAGGCGGCAACCATGGTCCAGAGGCCCTGGGCGGCGCCCAGCAAGCCGAGCCCCAACGCAAACAGCAAGCTCGTGCCAGCCAGGACGACGCGCCCGCCATGACGGTCGATCGCTTGCCCGGCCCACGGACCGACCACGGCCGAGGCCACCATCGCAGCGGAAAAGGCCGCATACACTGCCGGCGCCGGCACCCCCAGGTCGCGGGCAATCGGATCCGCCAGCATCGCCGGCAGGTAATAGGATGACGCCCAGGCCAGCGTCTGGGCCGTGCCCAGCGAACCGACGACGTGTACGGGAGCGCGCTGCACGAGAATCAGTTCCGCTGGATGCCGGCGTCGTACCAGCCTTTGCTCCGGTTGACGATCCGCACCACCAACAACATGACCGGCACCTCGATGAGCGCCCCCACGACGGTCGCCAGCGCGGCGCCAGACTGGAATCCGAACAGGCTGATTGCGGCCGCGACGGCGAGTTCGAAGAAGTTGGATGCCCCGATCAACGCGGACGGACACGCAATGCTGTGCTTCTCGCCCACGCGGCGATTGAGCCAGTACGCCAACCCCGAGTTGAAGAACACCTGGATGAGTATCGGCACGGCCAGCATCGCGATCACCAATGGCTGGCCAAGAATGGCTTCGCCCTGGAACGCGAACAGCAGTACCAGCGTCAGCAGCAAGGCCGCCATCGAGAATGGCCCGATACGCTCCAGCGCCGCCTCGAAGACCGCCTGGCCGCGGCGCAATAGCGCGCGGCGCCATAGCTGCGCCAGGAGCACCGGAATCACGATGTACAGGCCCACGGAAACCAGCAGCGTATCCCATGGCACCGTGATGGCTGACAGCCCCAGCAACAGCCCGACCACAGGTGCGAAGGCGAACACCATGATCGTGTCATTCAGCGCCACCTGAGACAGCGTGAACACGGGATCGCCATCCGTCAGCCGGCTCCAGACGAAGACCATGGCGGTGCAGGGCGCAGCCGCCAGAAGGATCAGGCCCGCGATGTAGCTGTCGAGCTGGTCGGCCGGCAACCACGGTGAAAAGACCTGGCGGATGAACAACCAGCCCAGGAAGGCCATTGAAAACGGCTTCACCGCCCAGTTGATGAACAGCGTCACGCCGATGCCGCGCCAATGCTGCCCGACCTGGCCCAGCGCCCCGAAATCGACCTTGAGCAGCATCGGAATGATCATGATCCAGATCAGAAGCCCGACCGGAAGGTTTACCTGCGCAACTTCCAGCCGCCCGATGGCCTGGAACAAGGTCGGCATGAGCTGGCCCAGCGTCACGCCCAGCGCAATGCAGAGGAAGACCCAGAGCGTGAGGTAGCGTTCGAAAATGCTCATCGCGGGGCGCTGGCGCGCAAGCGACGCCGCCTGTGTGCTGCATGTCATCGGTTTTTACTCGCGGGACTGACCGATGCCGCGCAGCTCGGCCTGGAGTGACATGGCGTCGAGGCGGTCCAGCGGCAAAGACAGGAACAGTTCGATGCGGCGCTTGAGCATCCGCGCGGCATCTTGGAAGGCCCTGAGGCGCTCGTCCTCGCCGCCTTCATGCGCGGCAGGATCCGGCACGCCCCAATGCGCCGTCATCGGATGGCCTGGCCATACGGGGCAGGCTTCACCCGCCGCGTTGTCACAAACCGTGATGATGAAATCCATTTTCGGAGCGCCGGGGGAAGCGAACTCATCCCAGCTCTTGCTCCTGTAGCCCGCTATGGGCAGCGTATAGGATTTGAGGGTGGCGAGAGCGAGCGCATGGACCTCGCCCTTGGGAGTGCTGCCGGCGGAGTACGCGCGGAAGCGATCGCCGCCCAGCCCATTAAGCAGCCCTTCGGCAAGAATCGAGCGCGCGGAGTTGCCGGTGCAGAGAAAGAGCACATTGAAAGAAGAGTCTGACATGGGAGTTCCTGGTAGCAGCGGGTAAGGGAGTTGGTGTTCGGCACGCAGCAACCGGCCGCTGGCTCAGACAGCTCAGCAGGCTGTGCAGGCTCCCGGATCGGACACCTCGCACGGGGTGTTCTGGCAGCAGTGTTCGGTGAGATAACCCAGCAGCCCGTTCATGTGAGAGAAGTCGGCGCGGTAGATCAGGTTGCGACCCTGTTGCTCGACGGAGACCAGGCCGGCGTGCGCAAGCTCCTTCAGATGGAAGGACAGCGTGTTGCGCGCGAGGCCCAGCTGTTCGGCCATAACGCTGGGCGTAAGGCCGCCAAGGCCAACCACGACCAGGGCGCGAAACACGCGTAGGCGTTGGGCATGAGCCAAGGCACTGAGGGCGGAGACAGCTTGATCTTCATTCATAAATTCAATAATACAACGATTATTGAATTAATTGTGGAATCACAACTGCGAAGGGCCACAAGCGCAGCGTGCTGACGTGGAAGTGCTCCCATGGAAGTTCACTGAACAAGCGGGAAACATGGAAGCACAAGTTCCGCAGTCAGGCCTCCACCTTCTCGGGGCTTTAGATTCAGCGTCCCCCCGAATCGCTCGGCGATGGCATGCACGATCGAGATACCAAGACCAGCACCGTCGTTGCGGCTTCGGCCTTGGTCTGCGCGCCAGAAGCGTCGACCAATTTTGGAGACTTGATCTTCACTGAGCCCCGGCCCGCGGTCGGCCACGATGACACGGCATTGTCGAGTCGGGGACTCGAAGTGCGCCACGACTTCGACAAGCATGTCTTCGGGAGAGTAGCGGATTGCATTGTCCACAAGGTTTCGGACGGCAGCCTCCAGCATCCCGCGGGGAATCGGGCTACCACTATCGGAGCCATGGACGGAAAGCGCCAAGCGTACCTGTGCTTCGACAGTTGTTGCATTGATGACGCTGGCGATGACTTCCTGGATGGATGCGCACCTGTCTTCCAGGTTGATTGATGCCTCGGCACGAGCAAGAACCATCATTTGGTCGAGGGTGCGCCGCAGGCGCCTTACGCCTTCTTCGGCGCTGCAAAGTGAAGACTCCGCTTCTTCGCCTTCAGTCAGCCTGGCCACTTGCAGATGGGTATCGATCACGGTCAGAGGGGTTCGCAACTCATGCGCTGCCGCATCCGTAAACGCCCGCTGGCTTGAGAGTGCCTGGGCCAGGCGTCCCAATAGTCCGTTCATCGCATCCAGGACCGGACGAAGCTCCGTTGGCGGCTTCGCGACCGCAATAGGCGTGGTGTCGTCCGTCTCTTTGACCCGCAATTGCATGCGCAAGGCTTGCAGCGGCGCAAGGCCTTGCCCAATACCGATCCAAAGAGCAGCCAGTCCGCCAAGAAGTGCAATCAGGAATGGCACGCCTGCCGCAAACAGCAACTCATTGATCAGCGTGTTCCTTTGATCAACACGATCCGCTGTCGTTATTTGGTAGCCGTCGTCACGAAGCACATAAATCCGCCATTCGTGACCCTCTATCATGCGCGTGCTGTAACCGCCAGGCAGGCTTTCGAAGTCCGAGGCCGGGCTGCCGTTGGTGCGCGCCAGGACTTCACCGCGAAGTGCGCGAATCTCGCAAGCGATTCCTTCGCTGCCATTGACACGGACTGCTTGCGCGAAATCCGTCGGCTTGGCGTTGGGGTCCATCACCGAGCCTGCAAGCAGGCCAGAGACCATGCGAGCCGACATGGCCAGCCGGCCGTCGAGTGTACGGGCAACGTCGGCGCGCACGCCCAGCATCATCCAGGCGGCTGCCGCCGCCCATAAAACCATAAGAGAAATGCCTGCGATCAGGACGGCACGAAGACGCAAACTCATGCGCTGAGTCTCCAACCCAACCGGTATCCCAAACCACGCGAAGTTTCAATCACTTCAGCGCCAAGCTTGCGGCGCAGGTTGTGGATATGGACGTTGAGCGCGTTGCTGCTCACTTCCTCGCCCAGCCCGTACAGGCGTTCGTTGAGCACATCAGGAGGAATCCACCTCGCATTGGCCGCAGCCAGATGCGCCAGCAGATCCACCTCGCGACGCGATAGGGAAATGGCTTGGTTTTCCAGCCAGGCAAGGCCGCTTTCGGGTTCCAGGCGCAATGGTCCCGCCGTAATGATCTGGGCTGCGCGCCCCTGTGTGCGTCTGACCAGCGCATGTAATCGCGCTGCCAGTTCGCGCAGATCAAACGGTTTGGTCATATAGTCGTCGGCGCCCTGGTGCAGGCCCGCGATCCTGTGGTCTATGGCATCTCGGGCGGACAGTATCAGCACGGGTAAACACGGTTCAATGGTTCGCACGGCAGAGAGCAATTCCATTCCGTCACGGTCTGGAAGTCCCAGGTCGAGCACCAAGGCATTGAAGGAGTTTTCCGTTTGGGCGGTTTCAGCTTCAACGGCCGTGCAAACGTGGTGCACCGTGATGCCATGCGCGCGTAAGCCAGCCACGATTCCTTTGCCGATCAGTTCGTCGTCTTCTACCAGCAATACCCGCATTTGAATCCCAATCTGCTGCAACCAAGGGCCTCTATCTTAGGCCAGAACTTTTCAGCGAAGAATGGCCGGCACCCTGATTTCCGACCATTCCGCGCTAGCTTTCCCTTCCTTAGTTTCAGTTAATCGATCCCCTCCATCATGGCTGGATAAGCTCCCCCTGCGCCTCAACATGAGGCGCGGTCGGGGAAGGCCGACTATTGCCCCGGAGGAATGAGGTTGTTTGTATATCGACGAGTACTGGCCGTTGTCTTTCTATGTTTTCTCGCCATCGGCAGTGCATGGGCGAGCACTGGTCTGTTTTCCTGGAAGGAGGAAGCTGAATTCCTGGATCCGGTCGATGTATTCAAACTGGCGCAGGTGCAGCGGCAAGGGACGGAACTGGCGGCGCAAGGACACATTGCCGAGAACTACTATGTCTATCGCCACTCATTGAAGCTGCTTTCCGGACAGGGCGAGGAAGTCCGCCTGGATCTTCCACCAGGCACGCCCAAGAATGATGAGTTCTTTGGCAATACGGAAATCTATCTTGGAGATGCACTGCGACTGCGTTTTCCTGCCTCCGTCACAGGTCCGTTGACACTGCATTGGCAAGGGTGTGCGGAAGGGGGCATCTGCTACCCCCCGCAGACCATGGCCTTGAACTTGCCCGCGACGGCGGCTAGCGCCGGTAGCGCTGCCGTGCCTCCTGCCAGTGCCAGTGCCAGTCAGCCAGCGGCAGGCGCCAGCGGCGCAGCCAACGTCGCCGAGGACCAGGCGGCGGCTCAACGCCTGGCGACGCTGGGGCCGATCGCAGGCACATTGCTGTTCTTCGGCTTCGGCCTGCTCCTGGCCTTCACGCCTTGCACCTTGCCGATGATTCCCATCATCTCCAGCATGGTCGTGGGCGCTCAGGCCAGGCCGCGGCGCGCTTTCGTCACGTCCCTGTCCTATGTGCTGGCAATGGCCGCCACCTATGCCGCCGTGGGCGTGGCAGCCGGCTTGGCAGGCGCCAATCTCCAGGCAACCCTGCAATCCCCCTGGCTGCTGGGAGCGTTCGCGGCCTTGTTTTTGATTCTCGCCAGTTCCTTGTTCGGAATGTTCGAACTGCGCTTGCCTTCCGCCTTGTTGAACCGGGTCGGGTCCGCCAACGCGGGGAGGGTGGGCGGCAGCGCGGTCGGCGCTGCGGCGCTGGGGTTCCTGTCGGCATTGCTGGTCGGGCCGTGCATGACCGCGCCCTTGGCGGGAGCGCTGCTCTACATCAGCCAGACAGGCAGCGCGCTGTATGGCGGCTTGGCATTGTTTGCCCTGGGCCTGGGCATGGGCCTGCCGCTGCTGGTGATCGCCATATTCGGCGCCCGCGTACTGCCCAAGCCGGGCGCCTGGATGGATCGCGTGCGTACCGCATTCGGCTACGTCATGGTCGGGATGGCGGTGATGATGCTCGACCGCTTCCTACCATCCACCTTGAGCCTGGTGCTCTGGGGGGCTTGGATACTGTCCATCGCCATCGGCCTGCTGGCCTGGGCGCAAGCGGTGGCGCAAAGGCTGCGTCTGATGTGGGCCTTGCGAACACTGGGAGCCATTGCCGGCTTGTGGTCCATCTTCATGCTTGTGGGCGCCGCGTCGGGAGGTGATTCAGCGTCGCAACCATTGGCGCATCTGCGCGCCGCCTCGTCGGCCGCCGCACCGGCCACCGCCGACAAACCGGCCTACGTTGAGGCCAAGTCGGTCGAGGACGTGGACAGGCGCCTGGCGGAAGCGGCCGCGCGAGGCCAATGGACCTTGATCGACTTCTACGCCGACTGGTGCATCAGTTGCCACGTGATCGAACGCAATGTGTTCGGCGACCCCGCCGTGGCGCAGCGGCTGGCGCGCATGCAGGTGCTGCGGCCGGACGTGACGCGCAACGACGCAACGGACCAGGCCCTGCTCAAGCACTGGGGCGTCATGGGGCCGCCCACGCTTATCCTGATGGGGCCTGACGGCACGGAGCGCAGAGACCTCCGTGTGGTGGGGGAGGTCAGCGCCGCTGATTTCCTGGAACGCCTGAACAAGGCGGGCACGCCATGATAGGTATCGGTCCCTTCTCCATTCAAAGCATAGGCGTCGTCGCGGCAGTGCTGCTTTCCTGGCTGGTGACGCGCGCGCTGGCCAGACGTTTGCCGGACGCTTCTCATCGGCTTGCCGGCGCCGTGCTGCTCGACGCCGTGTTTTGGGGCGTTGTGGCCGCTCGCCTGGGATACATAGCCTTCTGGTGGGAAGACTATTTCGCGGCGCCCATGTCGCTGATCGCAATCGGCGATGGCGGATATTACTGGTGGGTTGGGGTGCCAGCCACGCTTGCCTTCGTCTGGTGGCGGACCCGTTCCATGCCGGCGCCGCGCCGTCCCATCTATGTGGGCGTATTGGCCGGGGTCGTGGCCTGGTTCGCAGGCGGCGCCGTGTTGCCGCTGCTGCACGAGCCGCCACGTCTACCGGACCTGCAGTTGGCAACGCTGGATGGGAAGCCCATCGCGCTGAGGTCATACGAGGGCAAACCGCTAGTTGTCAACCTCTGGGCCAGTTGGTGCCCGCCTTGCCGCCGTGAGATGCCCGTCCTGGAACAAGCGCAGTCCGAGTTCCCGGACGTAGGCATCGTCTTGGTCAACCAGGGGGAGAGCGCGCAACTGGCGCATGACTTCATCCAGGACGAAGGCCTGGCATTGAGCAACGTTCTGCTCGACCCTGCGTCCGCGTCCATGCGGGCAGTGAATTCGCGCGGCCTGCCCACGACCTTGTTCTTTGACGCGCAGGGACGTTTGGTGGATACGCATCTGGGCGAGATCACCATGGCCAGTCTCAAGGACAAGATGTCGCGGCGTTTCGATCTGCCCCGAGGCGGCATTCAAGATTCACCCAAGTAAGGAATGACCATGTTTGCATTGCGTATGCGTATTTCGTCCATCGCAGCCATCCCGCTCATGCTGGCGGCCGGCTACAGTCAGGCCCAGACCGGCGGCCGACCGCCGGCCATCCAGGCACTGGAAGCGCAGGGCCTCACCATCGTGGGAGAGTTCGATGTCGAAGGCGGCCTGCGCGCTTTCGCGGGCACGGCAGAGGACCGCCCCATCGCGGTCTATGTCACCAGCGATGGCAACGCTATCGTGGGCACGCGCCTGGACGTCAATGGCAAGCCCATCGACCGGATGAAACTGCGGGACCTGGTTGAAAAGCCGATGGGTGAGAAGACTTGGAGTCAACTGGAATCCGCGACCTGGGTGCAGGACGGGAAACCCGACGCGCCCCGCATTATCTACACCTTCTCCGATGCAAACTGTCCCTATTGCCACCAGTTCTGGGAAGCAGCACGCCCCTGGGTGGATGCCGGGAAGGTGCAGCTTCGCCATCTGCTCGTGGGCGTGATCCGGGCAGACAGCCCGGCAAAGGCGGCGGCTATCCTGGGTGCTTCCGACCCAACGGCCGCGCTGACGGAAAACGAACACAAGTTTGATCAGGGTGGCATCAAGCCTGCCGACAACGTCCCCGACGCCGTGCTCCAGATCCTCGAAGACAACCACATGTTGATGCTGTCGAGCGGGTTCCGAGGCACGCCTGGCATCGTGGTCAGGGAGAATGACGGCTTGGTCAAGAAATTCAGAGGCATGCCTCAAGGAGCGCAATTGGCCGAGGTGTTGGGGCCGCGCTGAAGCTTGGCCTAGCCCAAACGGCAGATCGACTTGTTCTCGAAGCATGGGGGGGGAGCTTAAGCGCAGGTACCCGTTTACGCTCGCGAAAGTACAGAGGACAATGTCCAGCTGATTTCATTCCCTCGCTGGCCGCATGGACCCCATATCCTCCCCAAAAAAGCCCGGACAAACGGGCCGCCTTACCACCACGCTTGAACGAGGGCTGCGCGTGCTGCAATGCTTCGACAGCCGCGATGCCGTGCTCAGCAACGGCGAAATAACCAAACGCACGGGGCTTCCCAAGGCTACGGTATCGCGGCTGACGCATACGCTGGTACAACTGGGATACCTGCGGGTGAGCCCGGACAATGGGCAGTTCATCCTCGGCATCGGCGTGTTGTGCCTGGGTTATCCGTTGATGTCGGGAAACTTCCTCAGTCCCTCCATGTCGCAGCACCTGACGCGCCTGGCGCAGCTGATCGACGGGACAGCCACGATCAGCATGCGGGACCACTTGCGCATTGTGTCGCTTCAATCGGAAAGCGCTAACGATGTGCTGCGCCGCCGGCCAGGAATAGGGCTTTCCCTGCCGTTCTGCGGCAGCACCGCGGGTTTGGCCTGGCTGATCGGCGCAACCGAAGACGAGCGGGCCAGGGCGATACGGGAGCTGCACTACGCCACGGATGAAGACGACGTCGTCAAGTATTTGAACCTGTATCGCACCGCGGCAGCCTTTCATCGACGGGAAGGCTACGTCATGACGGAAAACCTGGTGCATCAGGACACCGCCGTCTACGCCAGGACCCTGTACCGCCGGCCAGGCGAAGACCTGCTGATTCTGTCATGTGCGATCTCCACACGCACCCCGGCCGGGCAGGATGCGAGGACCGCCGTGCCGAGGCTGTTGGCCGGGGTGGCGGAAACCCTCAATGAGGAACTCAAGAAGCCCGCGCGTTCGCGGGCAAGGGATAGGCCGTCAGCGTAAATCGTCCGCCGCATACAGGCGATGAATACGCTCGCGCAGGCTTTCCGACAAAACAACCTTTTCCCCGGAAGCATTGCACAGCCAGACGCAGATTGCGTGGCTGGACGCGACCCGCCCCTGGTGCCACACCGCGAACTCCATGCGGAAGCTGGAGTTCTTCAGCCAGGCGAATTTTCCAGTGGCCACGACCCGGGTCGCGATGCCGATGGGCTTGTCATAGCCAACGCCCAATTCCCGGATGACCGGACCTGCGCCGTTCAGCGCGAAGGGCGGATAGTCCAATTCAAGAAACATCGCATTGCGGACTTCTTCGAACCAGCCCAGGTGTGCGCGGTGGTTTACGTGGCGAAACGCATCCAGTTCACTCCAGCGCACATCGAATTCCAGTCCAAATCGCCAACCGGTCTCGACGCCGTATGCGGCGATGGTGTCGTCAGTCAATTGAGGCATATCAATTTCGTCCTGTCAGTGTCGCCTGTTGCAGTCATACCCAGTCAAACCCGACCTTCTGGCCTGGCGTCTGTCCGATGGCTTGCCCGCGCAGGGTGTCTGCCGCACTGAGTAGCAAGCTGCGCGAAACGAAAGAGGGCAGCTCCTGCGCGCGTTGCTCACACAGTTCCGCCTTCAGGCGGCGGGCCTGCATGACGGCGGGCATATCTGAATCCGCCAACGCCAGCAGGTCGACGACATGCAGGGCAAGCTGGGTTTCTCCTGCCTTCTGCAAGGAGAGGGCATGCTGCAGCACTTGCTCTGGACGTTTCACGGCGCCCAGCACCGCACCAGCCGCCGCCCGAACCGGACTGGGATGCAGGTCCGTGGGATTGCGGTTCCACCAGCCGTTCTCGGAACGCCAGACATCGCGGATCACGAATTCCGCGCAACCATAGGAAGGTTTCATATACGCGTTCCCGAACAGTTCGGCGGGCAGCTCCACGGCATGGATGATTTCTTCGACCGCCATGCCGGCATTCATATGGCGCACCACCTCCTGCCGCAGGTATCGGAGGGCTCGCGCCGGAACGGAAAGGGCCTCGGCGATTTCCTCCTTCGCCGTCAAGGGCTTGCCGAACTCGGGGATCAATACCTCAGGATCCAGCTCGAGAAATCGTTCCAGCGTATCGGCCCACACGCAGGGGTCGCGCAAGATGCGGTAAGGGGAGCCGCTGTTGGGGCAGGTCTTGATGAATGCGTTCGAGCCATAGAGCACCTTGGATTCCGGAATCCAAATGGCGGTTCCATCGTCGGTTTCGCCCGGCGCGTGCAGCAATTGCACGCAACGCTCCGAGCCATGGACGAACATTGTGTGCCGGTACGTCGTATCGGCCGGCGTGAACCAGTTCGAGGGCGGATCTTCCGGGTAGGCCGTGCGGAACTGACGGGTATTGGTATGGCTTTGCAGGCCGGCGGTTTCCCGATAGCGGCGGAACCGGCGTGCGACATTTTCATGGGCGATGAGCTGAGGCGGCAAATGGCCGTCTTCCCGGGCCGCCTGTCGCCAGGCGTCGACGCCGTTGTTGTAGCCCATGTGGCCGTGGCTATAGACGATGAAGGCGACAGGCTTGCCCAGGCGCTGACGAATTTCTTGAATCATGCGGCGGGTGATGTCGCCGCCCGGTCCGCTATCCACCAGCAACAGGCTAGCGCCCAGGTCGACGACCAGGGAATTTCCCTGGCCGCCCAGCGTATACACATGGGGGGCATGTTGGATAAGCCCGTGGCTGCGCATCAGAACGTCGGCGGGTGTCATGGTTTTTGTCTCCTTTGGGATAGGCGTCATTGGTCACATATCCGGGCAAATTCTAGGTGTCGTATTGCCATCGGCGATCAACGTTTCATTCTTTGGAACAATGTGTTCGACATGCGCCGAAGTCCCTAGAATTTTGTCCACGCATGGACACCCTGGCATGGCCGCCGGGCAGACAGCGACATAGGCAAAAATCCACGGAGACAAGCATGTTCATATTTGCAAAGCACTTGGCCAGGCTGGGCTTGATGGCAATGTATTGCCTGCCGGCTTGGGCCCAGGCCACCTTTCCGACACACGCCGTGGTGGCGGTTTCCCCCTTCGCCGCCGGCGGACCGAACGACACCTCGCTGCGTCTCATCCTCCAGGGGATGGCCGCCAGGTTCGGCGGGGACTACGTGGTCGAAAACAAGCCCGGGGCAACGACGCGCATCGCCAATCAGTACGTGGCCCGTGCCAAGCCTGACGGGCACACCTGGCTCTATGCGGCGGCGCCCATCGCGAATTTCGCGGCTGCCAATGTCAAGACGTCCTACGACCTCCGGAAGGACTTCGCGTTCATCGGCCCGGTTGTTGTCACGCCGCTGTTTCTGGTGGTCAAGGCGGACAGCCCCTACCGTAACGTCGCAGACTTTGTCAGCGCTGCGCGCAGCCGCCCGGACGGCGTGACGTTCGCGAACTCCGGCTACGGGGCCTCGCCGCACCTGACCGCGGAATTGTTCTCGATGAAGGCGGGATTCAAGCTGCTGCCGATCCAGATGAAGGGCGATGCCGCCTCCTACATCGAACTTCTGGCAGGGCGCGTGGATGCGACGTTGACCTCGCTGACCGGCGCCTTGCCATTCATCCGCGAGGGGCGCCTGCGTGTGCTGGCCGTCGCCTCGCCCGAACGTTCCAGGATCTATCCGGACGCCCCCACGTTCAAGGAAGCCGGATATCCCGATGTGGTCGGGTTCGGCTGGTTCGGCCTGCTTGCGCCGAAGGAGACTCCAGCCGATGTGGTGCAACTGGTCAATCATCGAATCAATGAGTTGGCTTCCGATGCGGCCTTTACGGAACGACTGCTGTCCACCGGCGTGGAAATTGCGCCCCAGACGCCTGAACAATTCAAGCAATTCGTGAACGAGGAGGTCCGCAAGTGGGGCGAGGTCATGAAAGAAAACAACATCAAGCTGGATTGAGGAGGAACGAGATGCAAGGTGCTGATGCAGTCAAGAAGGGGACGGCAGGGGTCGTGCTGTTCGACAACCCCGTCCGCAGGGACATCGTCAAGGGCATCCACACGATCGGAGGGCAGGGGAATTCGCTTGCCATCGAGACAGGCCGCGGCGTCGTAGTGGTGGACGCCGGACCGGGAGGCAAGATCACGGCGGCGATGATCGCGAATCTGCGCGCCATCACTCAAGCGCCCGTCCATGCCATCGTCTACAGCCACGGGCACAACGGCTACAACTCGGGCGTTTCCGCCTGGCGCGAGCATGCGGAATCGCGCGGCGAAGCCGCACCGGTCTTGATTGGACACCGCGGCGTTGCGCGACGCTATGGCCGATACGTGGAGACGGCTGGTTTGCAGCAATGGTTGAACGGCCGGCAATTCCGCAGGGAATTCAAAGCGTACGCGGCCGACGCGTTCCCGTCGCCCGACGTTCAGTTCGAAGATTTTCTTTCGCTGGACTGCGGCGACCGCCGCGTCGAACTGATACATGCGCCCTCGGAAACCGATGACAGCATTGCGGTATGGCTGCCCCAGGATCGATTCCTGTATGCGGGACCCGCATTCATCCGTAGCATCCCGAACGCCGGGACGCCGCTGCGCACCTTCCGGGATCCGATGCGTTGGGCGGAATCCCTGGAGCGCCTTCAGGCGCTCGGCGCCACCATTCTGATGCCGGAATTCGGTGATCCTGTGACGCGCCCCGAAGAGATACAGGCAGCGTTTTCGGTCACCGTCCGGGCATTGCGCTACCTGCGCGCGGAGGTGGTGGCGCGCATGAACCAGGGCATGGACGAGCGGGATATCCTGGCGGACATGTCCTATCCGGCCGAGATCTTCGGTCACCCGTTCCTGCGGCCGATTTACGGCTGTCCGGAGTACATCGTGCGGGAGATCTGGCGTTCTGAGAACGGCTGGTGGGACCGCAACCCAACCACGCTGCATCCGGCGCATCCGCAGGCGGTTGCCGCCGCGTTGCGTGCCGCATTAGGCGACGTCGAGTCGGTGCTGAACCACGCGCGGACCTTGCAGCGACAGGGAGAAACGCAGCTGGCTTTGCATGTGGTCAACCTGGTGGCGTCAAGCCAGGACGACGATCCGCAAACCCTGCAAGCCCGCGAACTGAAGGCGGAACTGTGCGTGGAACGCGCTGCGCAAATGCCGTCCATCGTATCGCGCAACATACTGCTCAGCAGCGCTGAGGACGTGCTTGGTCTGCCTATCGGAACGCGCCGGGCGGACGACCCCGCGTTCGAATTTTCCTGGAACTAGGTGATGGAAAAGATACTTGACCACCGCGAAATCCGTCATGGGCGCGTGCTCGCCCATGAGGTATCCCTGCATTACGCGGAATGCGGCGACCCGGCGAATCCGCTGATGCTGTTCATCCATGGCTTTCCCGAGGCATGGTTCGCGTGGCGCGAGCAGATGCGCCATTTCGGCGACAGATATCATGTCGTTGCAGTCGACACCCGCGGCATCAACGAGTCCGACAAGCCCGGAGAGGTCGAAGACTACCGCATCAAGCCTCTGGTCAAAGACATCGTCGCCCTGATCGAGGCGCTGGGCCACGACCGCTGCATCCTGGTGGGACACGATTGGGGCGGCGCAATCGCCTGCGCCGTGGCGCTGGAGGCTCCGCACCGGCTGCTCCGGCTGGTTCTCATCAATGCGGTGCATCCAGTCCTGTTCGCGCGCCAACTGCTGCGCAATCCCGCGCAGCAGGCTGCCAGCCAGTACATGCTGGATTTTCGCCGCGAGAATTTCGCGGAAACTGTCCAACAGGATGATTGCGCCTACTTGAAGGCGATGCTCTCCGAGAATGGAAACAGGCCGGATTGGCTGAACGACACGGCGCTGCAGGAATACCGCGCGGCGTGGTCGCGTCCAGGCACGGTGGCTTCGGGTCTCAACTATTACAAGGCGACGGCGCTGTACCCCGGCAACGATGCTCAGCTGGCCGAAGTCGCCGACGCCAACGCCGATGCGTTCATTCTGCGCATGCCCACGCTCGTGCTCTGGGGGACGGGAGACCGCTATCTGCTTGCCGGCTGCCTAGATGGATTGGAGCAATTCATACCGGATCTGCAACTGCATACGCGCGACGATGCCTCGCACTGGATCGCGCACGAAAAGCCTGAATGGATAAATACGATGATAGAAACCTTTGCGCTTGGCGCCAGGGCAGGGGAGTGACACCGTGAGCGATATGCATCTGCTCTCCCGCCTGTTCTATCCCAGAAGCATCGCCATCGTGGGCGCGTCCTCGTCGCCGACCAAGATCGGCGCGGTGCCCGTATCGCTGCTTGCGCAACACGGCTACGGCGGCAAGCTCTATCCCATTAATCCGGCCGCCGCGACGGTGCAGGGCATGCCTGCATACGAATCGCTGACTGCCGTGAAGGCGCCGGTGGACCTGGCGATCGTTTCGGTGCCGGCGGCGCGGGTGTTGCCGGTACTGCATGAAGCGCTGGAACTGGGCACAAAGAACTTCGTGCTGTTCTCATCAGGTTTCGCCGAAGCCGGAGAAGCAGGGCGACTTCAGCAACAACAGCTGGCCGATTTGGCGCTTGATCACGGGGCCAACATACTTGGGCCGAACTGCCTGGGCTACATGAACATACGGGAGCGCGTTTACGCCACATTCTGCACCGGGCCGGCCGGAGGATTGGTGCTGCCGGGCAACGTAGCCATCGTTTCGCAAAGCGGGGCGTTCGCCGGCTACGCATACACCTTGGCTCGCGAGCGCGGCCTGGGCCTGTCGCATTGGATCACCACCGGCAACCAGTGCAGCATCGACGTCGCCGACTGCATCGCCTGGCTGGCGGGCGACCCGCAAACGCGCGTCATCATGGTCTATATGGAAGGTTGCACGGACGGCGAAAAGCTCAAGAATGCTCTGGCCAAGGCATACGCCGCCGGCAAGCCAGTCATGGCCTGCAAAGTTGGACGGACAGCGTCGGGGGCCCAGGCGGCCGCGTCGCATACCGCCGCCATGGCGGGCGATGACGCCGTCTATTCCGCCTTGTTCAAGCAATATGGGGTTATCCGTGCTTACACCGTCGAGGAATTCTTCAATCTGGGCTACGCCTTTTCCGTGGCGGACGCATTGCCTTCGAACCGGGACGTCGGATTGCTGACTATGTCGGGCGGCGTGGGCGCGCTGATGGCGGACGATGCGCAGATCGCAGGCCTGACCATGTCGCCGTTGCCCGAAGCAGCCAGGCAGTCGATCTTGCGCAGGGTGCCATTCGCCGGCGTGAACAATCCGGTGGACATCACAGGGCAAGCCACGTCCGAGATGGACCTTCTGTCGTATACGGCTCGACTGATGCTGGACGAAGGGAGGTACGGGTCCCTGGTGGTCTTCGTGGGTGCTGTCGCCGCATCTCCGGCGCTTTGGCCGCATATACGCGAGTTCGTCCGCGATATCCGCAGCGCCTATCCCGACACGCCGCTTGTGCTCAGTTGCGCGATCGCCCCGGCCAACAAGCGGGACCTGGAGTCCTTGGGGTGTCTCGTGTTTTCCGACCCCAGCACGGCCATCCATATGGTTCGCGCCTTATGTTCCCGCCGCGACGTCAGACCGCCGCGCGGCCTGCCTGGCAAGACAGCCATCGGGGCCGTCGCATTTCCGCAGCGCCTGGGCGAAGCGGCATCGTTCGCGCTGCTTGAGACCGCCGGCATACCGACGGTCTGCGCGACGGTATGCGCGAATCCCGGGGAAGCCGTCGCGGCCGCGCGGCGGGCGGGCTATCCGGTCGCCATGAAAATCGCGTCGGCGGACATCGTGCACAAGAGCGATGTAGGTGGCGTACGCCTCGCCATCGCCGACGACGCGAGCGTCGAATCAGCATTCAGCGAGATAGTGGCCGCCGTGGCCGCCAATGCGCCTGCGTCGACATTGGACGGCGTCCTGGTTGCGCCGATGGTGCAGGGCGGTGTCGAATGCATTCTGGGCGCCCATATCGATCCGGTATTCGGCCCGGTAGTGATGTTCGGCCTGGGAGGCGTATTCGTGGAGGTCCTGAAGGATGTCAGCTTCCGGCTGGCGCCGATAGACGAGGACGAGGCGCGCAGCATGGTGGCTGAAATACGGGGCGCGGCCCTGTTGGCCGGTGCGCGCGGAGCAGCGCCGTCCGACATTCAGGCGCTTTGCCGCGCCATCGCCGCGCTATCGGAGTTTGCCAGCGCGAATCGGGAAGGCTTGTCCTCCATCGACGTGAACCCGCTCGCAGTCCTTCCGCAGGGCAGCGGCTGCATCGCGCTTGACGCCGTCATCGTCCCGCGGGCCGAAGGCGGTGCTCATCAGGTTGAAAATATCAGTTGATCGAACATCGAGACACGCTGGCGAGGAGGGCGGTGGCGAAAGCCTATGCCTTCCTCGCGCGGATTCCATGGCCTGGCCCGTGACGATGCCGGTGATGAATATCCGGATAGTGGAGATGCGTGTGCGTCAGGGCTTCATGCCGGTGTGGATGCGCATGCGGCTCGACGCCATCCCAGGCAAAGGAATGCGCGTGCTGGTGGTGTTCGTCGTGCACGTGCCGGTGGCTATGTTCCATGGGTTCATGGGTATGCTCATGCGCATGCCGTTCGCGCAGATGCAACCAGACGCCCAGCGCCATCAGGGCGGCGGCGGGCCAGAATAGCGGGCCAGGGTTTTCAGGCAACAAGATGAAGGAAAGCGCCACTCCGAACAGCGGCGCCACCGAAAAGTAGGCCCCCGTCCTGGCGGTTCCCAACGTCCGAAGCGCCAGAACGAACAGTGTCAGGCTCAAGCCATACCCAAGGAATCCCACGACCAGGCTGGCGCCCACCATGGCGAACGGCGGAAACTCGGCCCCGCCGAGCAGCGCCAGGCTGGTAGTGACCGCTCCCGCAGCCAAGCCTTTCAGCCCCGCGATCAACATGGCGTCATGGGTGGCGACCCGACGGGTCAGGTTGTTGTCCACGGCCCAGCAAAGGCAAGCGCCCGCGATGAGCAGCGCCCCGGATGACAATGCCGCGCCGCCGGGCTCCCAGGACAGCAAGATCCCGCCCAGAACGATCGCAATCATACCCAGCACGATCTGGCGGTCGGCGTTTTCCTTGAACACGCACCAGGCAATGATGGCAGTGAACACGCCCTCGATATTCAGCAAGAGCGAGGCCGAGGCGCCGCTCGTCTGGGTCAGCCCAAGCATCAGCAGCGCTGGACCGAGTACCCCGCCTGCCACAATCGCGCCCGCCAGCCAGGGCAGGTCTGTCCGCGGAATGCGCCACGAACGCCCGGCTTCCGGACTTTCGAGACGGCCGATACGCCGTAGCGTCAGCAAGATGCCCAGGCCCAGGCCGCTGCCCAGATAGAGCAGCCCAGCCAGCAGCAGCGGCGTGACGCCTTCGACCAAGGTCTTGGCGAGCGGTGTGCTGGCGCCAAACAGTAACGCTGCGGCCAGCGCCGGGGATGCTGAGCGGATCGACATGAGGGTAGCCGTCCAATGAACCAAAGGGCCGCGGAAAAAGTAGTTTAGCTAAACAATAATAAGTAGATATCTCTACTTATTTGTTCTATTATCTACTTAAACATAGTGAGTTCACCCCATGAACTGGCTGACGCTTGTCCTTTCGCTCCCCACTGAAAACGCCACCGCCCGCATGCGCGCGTGGCGCGCCCTGAAGTCCTGCGGAGCCGCCGTGTTGCGCGATGGGGTCTATCTGCTGCCCGCAGGGAATGGTAACGACACCCTGGCTGGCATTGCGCGGGACGTGCGCGAAAACGGGGGCACTGCCTATCTCCTGCAAGCAGCCGCCAGCGCAGACGAGGAAGGCGAGTTCCAGGCGCTGTTCGACCGTTCGGCGGACTACGCCGAGCTTTTGCAGGAGGTTGCGCGCTTTCGCAGTTCGCTGACATCCGACAACGCCATGGACACACTCAAGCAGACCCGCAAGCTGCGCAAGAAGTACGCCCAGATATCGGACATCGATTTTTTCGCCGGAGAGGCGCAGCGCCAAGCGGACGGGGCGTTAAGGGAACTGGAAGAGGGCGCAAACCGTGCGCTATCGCCTGATGAACCGCACGCCGCCGCGGAAGGCGCCATTCCCCGCCTGTCGATCGCGGACTATCAAGGCCGCAGCTGGGCCACACGGGCGCGCCCCTGGGTGGATCGCTTGGCCAGCGCCTGGCTGATCCGCCGATACATCGATCCAGAGGCTCGCATTCTCTGGCTGCAATCCACAACGGATCGTCCCGCTGAAGCCTTGGGTTTCGACTTTGATGGCGCCGCGTTTTCGCATGTGGGCGCCAAAGTGACTTTTGAAACGCTGTTGGCAGCGTTTGGCTTGCAGCACCCCGCATTGGATCGTCTGGGGGCCATCGTTCACTACCTGGATGTAGGCGGCGTGCAGCCGTCAGAAGCGGCCGGCGTGGAGCAGATCCTGGCTGGCTTGCGCGACACGATCGCCACCGACGACCAGTTGCTCGCGCTGGCCAGCGGGGTGTTCGACGGTTTGGCGGCCAGCTTCGCGAAGGAGGGCGGCAAATGAAATCCACCGTGCCGGACAGCGGCGCGCCGCCGATTGACTCGACTCCGGCCGCCATGGAGCTGCCGCAGCAGGTCAGCCTGCGCCTGGCGTTCTGGTTCTGGTTGAAACTGGGATTCATCAGCTTCGGTGGCCCCGCTGGCCAGATCGCCATCATGCACGCCGAGCTGGTGGAGCGCCGGCGCTGGATCAGCGAGCGCCGCTTCCTGCATGCGCTGAACTACTGCATGCTGCTGCCGGGCCCGGAGGCCCAGCAGTTGGCCACCTATATCGGGTGGCTGTTGCACCGGACACGGGGCGGAATCGTCGCGGGAGCGCTATTCGTGCTGCCGTCATTGTTCATACTGATCGGCTTGTCTTGGGTGTATGTCGCCTACGGCGACGTCCCCCTGGTCGCCGGCCTGTTTTACGGCATCAAGCCGGCAGTGACCGCAATCGTGCTGCACGCCGCGCACCGCATCGGATCGCGCGCGCTCAAGAATCCCGTGCTGTGGAGCATCGCGGGCGCGGCCTTCGTGGCGATCTTCGCCATGAACGTGCCTTTTCCGCTGATCGTGGCCGCCGCCGCATTGATCGGCTTCGCCGGCGGCAAGCAATGGCCGCAGTACTTCCGCACTGGCGCGCGGCATGGTTCCGGCGCCCAGAGCTACGGCCCGGCGCTGATCGACGACGACACGCCCACGCCGGCCCACGCTCGATTCCGCTGGCCGCGCCTGGGGGCAATCATAGGGATGGGGCTGCTCCTATGGGCAGCGCCGATGGCAATCCTGACGGCAATGCATGGTTGGCACGGTGCGTACACGCAAATGGGCTGGTTCTTCACCAAGGCTGCCTTCCTGACCTTCGGCGGCGCCTACGCGGTGCTTCCGTACATCTATCAAGGCGCCGTGGATACCTACGCGTGGCTGACGCCGACCCAGATGATAGATGGCCTGGCGCTGGGCGAAACCACGCCAGGACCGCTCATCATGGTGGTCGCCTTCGTCGGCTTTGTGGGCGGATACGCCAAAGCGCTCCTGGGCCCCGAAACCCTGTTTCTGGCCGGTGCGCTGGCAGCAACGATCGTCACCTGGTTCACCTTCCTGCCGTCGTTCCTGTTCATTCTGGCGGGCGGCCCGCTGGTTGAAGCCACCAAGGAAGACCTGAAATTCACCGCGCCGCTCACCGCCATCACCGCGGCGGTGGTCGGCGTCATCCTCAACCTGGCGGTATTTTTTGGCTATCACGTCCTGTGGCCGGCAGGCCTGGCAGGGCGGTTCGACCTGGGCTCGGCGCTAATCGCGCTGGGAGCCGCCATCGCATTGTTCGGATTCAAGCGCGGTGTCATCGAGGTCATTGCGGCCTGCGCCGTCATTGGCCTTGTCGTGAAACTCACCCTATGAGGTGGCGCCATGAAGTGGATCACAAGGGAACACCCAAAGATCGACCGTATCGCATGTCCGTGGCTGATCAGCCGGCACATCGATAAAGACCCCGAGTTCCTGTTTGTCGAGGCCGACCGCGTCCTGAGCGAGGCCGACGCGACGGGAGCCATCCCCTACGACGTCCCGGGCGTAACGCTGACACATGTCGGGGAGAAATGCAGCTTCGATACATTCCTTGACCAGTATGCGCTGCAGGATCCCAGCCTGAGAAGTTTGGCGGTGATTGTGCGCGGCGCCGACACCAACAGGCTGGATCTTGCGCCGCAATGCGCCGGACTCCTGGCCGTCTCGCTGGGCTTGTCGCGGAACTTTCCGGACGACCAGGAAATGCTCAAGCATGGCTTGGTGGTCTATGACGCGCTCTACGCCTGGTGTCACGACGTTCGCGGCGAAACGCACGCGTGGAACTATCCCTCGCCAGGCAGACTGATCGCCTAGCGGCCACCTCATGCGTCGACGAAGAGAGCCATCATGGAAATGACGCCAAAACCACTACCCGTGGAACCCGGCCAGATTGCCGGACTCAGCAGCAATCTCATACGGAGCCATTACCAAAACAACTATCTCGGCGCTTTGTCGCGCCTGAACACCATTAGACAGACCCTGGAGAGCATGGATCGCGCGAGCACGCCAGGATTTGCGCTGGTCGGCGCCAAACGAGAGGAGTTGCTCGCGGCGAACTCGGTGTTCCTCCACGAAGCCTATTTTGACGCGCTGGGCGGCGATGGATCGCTCCCGGCCGGAGGACTGTCGGTAGCGGTGGAACGCGATTTCGGTTCATTCGAAAACTGGCTTGCCGAGTTCACTGCGCTGGCGCGGGCCATGGGCGGCGGCTCGGGCTGGGCGATTCTGGCGTGGTCCGCGCGGGAAGCCAGACTGCTCAATCACTGGGCGGGAGATCACAGTCAATTGCTGGCAGGGACGTCCACGCTGCTCGCGCTTGATATGTATGAGCACGCCTACCACATGGACTTCGGTGCGAAGGCATCCGCCTACATTGATGCCTTCATGGCGCAGATCCGATGGGATGCCGTCGCTTCGACGTATGTCCGCGCAATGGGCGCGGCCAGCGCGGAATTGGGCATCCAAGCGCGCGAGGCGGCCAATGAAAGTAGGGCAGTCATCCTGGATGTGCGACGCCGCCCGGCTTTCGACCTTGCGCGTGAACAGATTCCGGGATCGGCATGGCGGGATCCCGCCATGGCCCTGACTTGGCAGCATGAGCTGGAAAACGCCCGGACGGTGATGGTTTACTGCGTCAAAGGTCATGAAGTCAGCCAGAGCGTGGCGTTGGCCCTCAGGGCCAGGGGCATTGCCGCACGGTTCCTGATCGGGGGAATCGATGCCTGGAGGGAAGCGGGTCTGCCGCTGGCGCGGAAAGCGGAGGGAACATCCCATTGACGCACGAGTCTGCGGGAGCCGGAAGTTTGCTCAATTGGACGGCTATGTCGCGGGATGATTTTTACGCCCATACGTTACTTTACATAATATACATTATGCGTATTACGGGCGGCTTCGGCCGCGCTGCCCATAGACGTTGGCGAATAGCCCAGGCGCGCCTCGCAACAGCCCTGACGTGATTGTCCAAGAGTCACTCTGCCGGCGACCTGAAGACTAATCCTTGCGTCCCGCCCAGGACTCCTCTAAAACGTATCCGTATCATCATCAGGGAGGCGATCTTGCGAGTTTCAACCCTGCGCTATTTTCGCCTGTACCTGCCGCTGATACTCCTTGCGTTGAGCCTGGGTTTCACCTCTACCGCATCCGCAGCGCTTCCCAGCCTGACCGGATCGACTTCCAGCAAATCCGTTGACAGCGCGCAGTTGAACCAGTCGCTGGACCAAGTCATCCAGACGCTTGAAAACGACAAGCAACGCGCTGACCTCCTGAACCAGCTGAAGCAACTGCGCGATGCCACCAAGCAAGGAGCGGAGAACGAGAAAGACGGCATTCTCGCCCTCATCCGGGACACAGCAGAAAGCCTGGAAAGACGCCTGGACGGCCCCGAAGGCGCCTTGACCCGCTGGGGCATGTTGTACCGGCAGGCGCGCGCCGAACTCGCCACCGGCTTGCCGGCATGGCGCGAGTGGCCCACGCTGATTGCCGATTTCCTGATCGTCCTGGCGATCTGGGCCGGCCTGGCCCTGGCGCTGCGCTGGGTGGGCCGGCGCCTCGAGCGGCGCCGGGCGCCGGCGGACACGGCGTCCAACCGTTCGAAGACCCGCCAGCTGCTCTGGCTGGCCGCGCGGCAGTTGGCGCCCTGGGCCATCGCCTTCGTGATCATGCTCTCTCTTTCCGTCCTGACGCCGGACTCCGTGGGCCGGCTCGGGGCCCTGGTGCTGGCCTACGTGCTGCTAGCCGGCGCGCTGTTCTCGTCGCTCAGCCTGATCGCGCTGACCCTGCTGGACGGCCCGCACCGCGGGCGGGCGCTGGACATCCTGCACCGGCGCGCGGCCCTGCCGCTCTGGCTGATAGGCAGCCTGGCCGCCCTGGGCGACGCCTTGCACGATCCTGAGATAACCAGCGTGTTCGGACTGGGCATCGCGCAATTCGCCGGCCTGCTCGCCAACGTGGCCGCCGCGACGCTGAGCGCGCTGTTCATCCTGCGGTTCCGCCGCCCCGTCACGCACCTGATCCGCAACCAGCCCAGAGAGCGCCGCGTCAAGCGCCAAGGGCTGCACAAGCTGTTGCGGCTGATCGGGCCGCTGTGGTTCATCCCATTCCTCATCCTGGTGGGCATCTCGCTGTTCACCACCCTCGCCACCGCCGACGACAGCGATCAGGTGATACGCCGCGCCCTACTCTGCGCGCTGGTGGCAATCGCGGGCATGACCGTCAGCGGCATCATCCGCCGCGCCTACCTGAGTTCCAGCCGCGCCGCCAATCGGCGCACGGCCTACCTGGGGCAGCTCAGATACTTCGGCTACACCCTGCTCTGGGTCGCCAACCTGCTGGTGTTCCTGGAAATTGGCTTGCGCGTGCTGGGCCAGTCTCTGATCGGGCTCATGGAAAGCAGCGGATCGGCGATCGGCCCCAAGGTGGCGAGCTTCGTCGGCACCCTTCTGGTGGCCTGGCTGATATGGATACTCACGGACACAGCGCTGCAGCACGCCCTGGGCGCCAGCGGAAAGAACCGAGCCAACGCTCGCGCGCTGACCATGCTGCCGTTGATACGCAACATCCTGTTCGCCACTATTTTCGTGATTGCCGTGATCGTCGCGCTGGCCAACATGGGCATGAACGTCACCCCGCTGCTGGCCGGCGCCGGCGTCATCGGTCTGGCCATCGGCTTCGGCGCCCAATCGCTGGTGGCCGACCTGATCACGGGCCTATTCATCATCATCGAAAACTCCCTGTCCATCGACGACTACGTGGATGTGGGCAATCACCTGGGCACGGTCGAGGGCCTGACTATCCGCACGGTCCGCCTGAGGGACCTGGACGGCGTGGTGCACACGATCCCGTTCAGCGAAATCAAGACCATCAAGAACTACTCGCGCGAGTTTGGCTACGCCATGTTCCGCTGGCCGGTACCGGCCACCATGCCGATCGACGACGCCGTGGTGCTGGTCCGCGAGGTGGCGATGGAGCTGCGCACCGATCCGGCGATCTATCCCTTCCTGTGGTCACCCATGGAGCTGCAAGGCGTGGAAAGCTTCGACAACGGCCAGGCCATCCTGCGCTTTCGCTTCAAGACCGCACCCCTGCGGCAATGGGAAGTCCAGCGTGCCTTCAACATGCGCCTGCGGCGCCGGCTGGACCAGGCCGGGCTGGAACCCTCCATGCCGCGCATGAACGTGCAGCTGTCCAGAGCGCGTCCGCCCAAGCGCCCGGACCCGGCATCGGACAACGACGCATGACGCCCTGCTCAGCCCCCTGCGTCGAGGCGCTGCTTCAGCCGGACGCTCGATCCGGTTTCATAACCAGGCCACGGGGCGAAAGCCTCGCGATAATGCTGGCCGAATAGCACCGAGGTCGGACACCTGTATTCCGCCCCGCCCTCTTCCAACCGCACCAGCAAGGTATCGCCCACGCACTCCAGTCCCTCGTCGGCCAATTCGGGCCGGACATTGCGCGCCATTGCGGGATCGCGGAAAAAATACGCGTGATCCAAGACGGCCAGGCAAACGTACAGGCCGGCAATTGCCGTCACCCACAACGCCCCAGCCCTGAAAGCGGAGGCGCCGCGCAATTGGTCCGGCGGTGTCCGCAACGGATTCGAAGCGATCAGGAGCATCATGCTCAACAGCCCGGATGCGAAGTAAGCGGTGGGCGACCAGTTCTGCGTCTCCGAATAGGGCCCGTTCCAAGCAGCCGGGCCGACCACCTCGGTACCGATCAGCAGGCCTAGCATTGCCGCGCAACCCGCGGCCGCGTGGCCTCCCCCAAGGAGTATCGAGCGGCGATCCAGGCGCCCACCGGCATAGCGCAGAGCTGCGACGATGTTCGCGTAGATCAGCAAATAGCTAGCAGTTAGAAACAGCATCGTCGTCACAGAAAATCACGCAACCATCTTTCACTATCGTGGCCCTAGTCCATGTGCATGCGAGACCGCAGCCCTCGATTCAGTGCATCGACCATCCAAAGCAAGCCGCCCCGCCAGAAGCCGTGTACGCGCGCCTGATGCTGCCGGTAGAGCATCGCATGGCTGATTTGCGCCAGCCTGCCGCGGAACGTCGCGCCTTTGAAGAACCCGAATTTTCCCAACGAGCCGTAGGCGTCGTAATCGGCCAGCGAGACCAGGGCGCCGAAGTTCTGATACGCGAATGGTCTGGCCTCCACGCTCTTGGACAGCGTGCGCGGCAAGTGCCGGGCCAGATATCGCGCCTGCTGGCTCGCTACCTGCGCGGTGGGTGGCAGCGGGATGCCCTCCTCGCCTGGCGTATGGCTGGCGCAATCTCCCATGGCATAGATGCGGTCATCCAGCGTGGTCTGCAGCGTGGATCTCACCCGCAAGCGGTTGGCCGAATCGGTTTCAAGCCCGCCGATCCCCTGCAGAAAGTCCGCCGCCTTCACGCCGGCAGCCCATACTTTCAGGGAGGCCGGGACTTCCCGGCCATCGTCCAGGCTAAAGCCGTCGGCGTGCGCCGCCCTCACCCGCGCGTTCTGCAACACGGCTACGCCCAGCGACGCCAGCCGTTCGGCGGCCATCGCTGAAATATCCTGAGGAAAGGCAGGCAGCAAACGCTGGCCGCTATCGAGCAGCGTGATCGAAATACGCTTGACCATCCCCCGCGCGCCGTAACTTTCCGCGATCCTCGCAAGCTGCACCAGTTCCGCCGCCAGTTCCACTCCCGTCGCGCCGCCGCCCACGATGGCGATATCGAGCCTCTTGTCCTGCGCCAGGCACTCCAGCATGCAGCAGCCCAGTTCACGATTGAACGCGTTCGCCTGGTCCAGGGAATCGATCTTCCAGCAGTGCTCCGCGACCCCTGGCGTGCCGAAATCGCGCGCCTGACTGCCCACAGCGAGTACCAGCGTGTCGTACGGGACGGCGAGCGCTGGTACCAGCACACGGCCATCGTGACCTGAGACAGGGCCCAGCAAGACTTCGCGTGCGCCCCGGTCCAATCCCTGCATTTCCCCAGGCTGGAACATGAAGCCAGCGCTTGCTGCATGAGCGATGAATGAGGTCTGCTGCTGCGAAACATCGCGCGTTCCCGCCGCAATGGTGTGCAGCATCGGCTTCCATATATGGCTGTATCCACGATCCACCAGCGTCACCGTCACGGCAGGCGGCTCATGGCTTGGGGACGTCCAACGCCGGCCCAGCGTAGACGCCAGATCCAAGCCGGCCACCCCGCCGCCGACGATAACGATTCGATGCGTGTTCCTACTCATCGCCGCGCCACCCCCCGCCCAGGGCGCGGAACAACGAGGCCAAGGCGATCTGGCGCTCGGTTCGCACTTCGATCAGCGCGATCTGATTGGCGAAGTCGCTGCGCTGCGCGTCCAGGTAGCGCAGATAGTTGTCCACGCCGCCGCGATAGCGCGCCTCGGACAGGCGTAGCGCGGCCTGGCTGCTGTCGGTCTGCGCGTGCAGCGCGTCCTCCTGCCTGCGCAAGGTGTCGGTCGCGGCCAGCCCGTCCATGACCTCGCGGAATGCAGTCTGGATGGACTGTTCGTATTCGGCCACCGCCGCTTCCTTGCGGACCCGGGCCAGATCCAGGTTGGCCAGGTTGCGGCCGCCGTCGAAGATGGGCAGTGTGATCTGCGGCGCGAAGGACCAGGCGCGCTGGCCGCCCGAGAACAGGTCCGACAGGTCCGCGCTGGCGCTGCCGAACATGCCGGTCAACGAAATCCGCGGGAAAAAAGCCGCGCGCGCGGCGCCGATGTCGGCGTTGCGTGCCCGCAAGCGGTGTTCGGCGGCCAGGATGTCCGGCCGGTTGGCCAGCAGCTCGGACGGTGTGCCTGCACGCAATTGCTGCACCAGCATGGGCGCGGCGCCGTCATTGGGCGCCAGGTAAGGACTCATGTCGCTGACCCCGGCCAGCAACGTCAGCGCATTGGTCGACTGCCGGTACTGCCGCTCCATACGCGCCAGATCGGCGCGCGCCTGGTCCGCCAGGCCCTTCGCCTGCTCATAGTCCAAGGCGCTCCCGATGCCTTCGGCGCGGCGCCGGGCGATCAGTTGCAATGACTGCTCGCGCGATGCCAGCGTCCGCTCGGTATGCAGGCCGCGAAGGCGCGCGCCTTCGCGCGTGAGGTAGGCGTCTATCACTTCCGCGATCAGGCTGATGCGGGCGCCGCGAGCGCCGTTCTCGGTGGCCAGATACTCTTGCAGTGCCGCCTCGGACAGGCTGCGCACGCGGCCGAACAGGTCCAGTTCGAAGGCCGTGACGCCCACGCCCGCACGCCACTCGCTCTGCACACCGGACGCGCCGTTGGCATTCAGATCCGCCGGATTGTGCTGGCGCGAACCGCTGGCCTGGGCGCCTATGGACGGCAGTTGTTCGGACCGTTGCACGCGGTACATCGCGCGCGCCGCCTCGACGTTGAGCAAGGCGCGGCGCAAGTCCCGGTTATTGGCCAGCGCGGTTTCGATCAGTCCACGCAGCGACGGATCGGTCACGAAGCCACGCCAGTCCAGCGTGGCTGCGGCCGAGCCCGGTTCGGACGCGAAGTCCGCCTGGCCTTCGGCGCCCCACTGCTGGGAGACGGGGGACACGGGGCGCTCGTAGGTCGGCGCAAGCGCGCAACCCGTCAGCATTGCCACGACAGCGGCGGCCGCGGCCAGCGGCTTGAGCCGCATGAGGGTAAGGTTCATCGCTTTCACTTCTCACCTGCTTGATGGGTCGCCAATTGGCCGGGCGCGGGCTGCGCCTTGCGGCGCTTGAACACGGATAGCGTCCAGACGAAGAACACGGGCACGAACAACACGCCCAGGATGGTGGCGCTGAGCATGCCGCCCAGCACGCCCGTGCCGATGGCACGCTGGCTGGTGGCGCCCGCGCCCGTTGCGATGACCAGCGGCACCACGCCCAGGATGAAGGCGACCGAGGTCATGACGATGGGACGGAACCGCAGCCGCGCGGCCTCGATCGCGGCCTCCTTGAGCGTGCGGCCCTGCTCATGCAGGTCCTTGGCAAACTCGATGATCAGGATCGCGTTCTTGGCCGCCAGGCCGATGATGGTCACCAGCCCCACCTTGAAATACACGTCGTTGGGCAAGCCGGCCACGATCACCGCCGCCACCGCGCCCAGCGCGCCTACCGGTACGATCAGCAGTACCGACGCGGGGATCTTCCAGCTTTCGTACAGCGCGACCAGCACCAGGAACACCACCAGCAGCGCCAGCGCCAGCAACATCGGGGCTTGCGAACCCGTGGCCTTTTCCTGGAACGACAGGCCGGTCCACTCGAAGCCGATGCCGGCAGGCAATTCCGAGATCAGGCGTTCGACTTCCTTCATCGCCTCGCCCGTGCTGCCTCCCACCGCGGCATCGCCGATCAGCTTGATGCTGGGGTAGCCGTTGTAGCGGATCAACTGGACCGGACCATGCTTCCAGCCGATTTCGCTGAAGGACTCCAGCGGCACCAGCTCGCCTGCTCGGTTGAGGACGTTGAGCTTGGCCAGCGATTCCGGCGTATCGCGGCTTTCGGGCTGGGCCTGCACGATGACGCGCTGCATGCGGCCCTGGTTCGGAAACTCGTTGACCAGCGCCGAGCCGAACGCGGTGGATAGCGCCGAATTGATGGCGTCGAACGATACGCCCAGGGCCTCGGCCTTGCTGCGGTCGATGCGCAGGTCCAGCTCGGGCGCGTCGGATAGCCCCTCGATCAGGATGTAGGAGAAGACCTTGGGATTCTCGTACACCTTCTTCATCAGGGTTTCGGTGGCCGACAGCAAGGCGTCCCGGCCCAGGCCCGCGCGGTCCTGCAAGCGCAGCGCAAAGCCCGAGGAATTGCCCATGCCTTCCACCGAAGGCGGCACCACCGAGAACAGCACGCCGTCGGGAACTCCCGCGAGGGCCTGATTGGCCTGGTCCGCCTCGGCCATGGCCGACTCGCTCTTGCCGCGCTGGGCCCAATCCTTGAACATCACGAAACCCAGGCCCGCGTTCTGGCCCTGGCCGGAAAAACTGAAGCCTTGCAACGTCAGCACGTCCGATACCGCCGGGCGCGTGCCCAGGTAGCCTTCCAGCTGCTGGGTCGTTTCCAAGGTGCGCGACAGCGTGGCGCCAGGCGGCAACTGCACGTCGGTGTTCATATAGCCCTGGTCCTCGGTCGGCAGGAAGGCCGACGGCAGGCTCGTATAGACGTAGCCCAGCGCACCCACCAGGACGGCGTACAGCACCATCATGCGGCCGGTGCGGGCCAGCAGGCGGGCATTGGTGGCCGAATAGCGCTCGGTCATGCGCGCGAACACGCGGTTGAACCAGCCGAAGAAGCCCTTCTTCTCGTGATGCCCTTTCTCGATCGGCTTGAGCAACAGGATGCTGAGCGCCGGCGTCAGGGTCAGCGCCAGGAAGCCCGAGAACAGGATGGACACCGCCAGCGACACCGAGAATTGGCGGTAGATCACGCCGACGGAGCCCGTCATGAAGGCCAGCGGCAGGAACACCGCCGCCAGCACCAGCGTGATGCCCACGATCGCGCCGCTGATCTGCCCCATGGCCTTGATGGTCGCCTCCTTCGGCGACAAGCCCTCGTCGGCCATCAGCCGTTCGACGTTCTCGACCACCACGATGGCGTCGTCCACCAGGATGCCGATCGCCAGCACCATGCCGAACATGGTCATCATGTTGACGGAGAAGCCCAGCGGCAGCATCACCGCAAGCGTCCCCAGCAGGCAGATGGGCACGACGATGGTCGGAATCAGGGTGTAGCGGAAGTTCTGCAGGAACAGCAGCATCACCAGGAACACCAGCACCACGGCCTCGGCCAGGGTCATCAGCACCTTGGAGATGGCCACCTCGACGAAGATCGAGGTGTCGAACGGCACGCTGTACGCAATGTCGCTGGGGAAGTTCTTGGACAGTTCGGCCAGGCGCGCCTTGATGCCCTTGGCGGTTTCCAGCGCATTGGCGCCGGGCGCGAGCTGCACGCCCATGGCCGCGGCCGGCTGGCCGTTCAGGCGGCTGGACAAGCGGTAGTCCTGGCGTCCCAGCTCGATGCGGGCAACGTCGCCCAGGCGCACCGTGGAACCGTCCGGATTGGCGCGCAGCACGATGCCTTCGAACTCCGGGATGCTCGTGAGCTGGCCCTGGACCATGATGCTCGCGGTGATTTCCTGCGCCGCTGGGCTGGGCTGTTCACCCGTGGAGCCGCCCGAGACCTGGACGTTCTGCGCGGCGATGGCCCTGTTGACCTCGTCGACCGACAAGCCGTAGCCGACCAGCTTGGCCGGATCGATCCAGATGCGCAGCGCCCGTTCGGCCGCGAACATCTGCACCCGGCCCACGCCGGGCACGCGCCGGATTTCGTTGTTGATGTTGCGGGCTGCATAGTCCGCGAGGCCGACCTGGTCCTTGCCCGCATCCTTGTATGTCAGCGCGTAGATCAGCAAGAAACTGGAACTGGCTTGCTCGAGCTGTAGGCCTTGCTGGATGACCGCCTGAGGCAGCCGCGATTCCACCCGCTTGATGCGGTTCTGCACGTCCACCTGCGCCAGGTCGGGATTGGTACCTGGCTCGAAAGTCACCGTGGTTTCCGCCACGCCCGAGCTGTTGCTCTGCGACTCGTAATAGAGCAGGCCTTTGGCGCCGTTGAGTTCTTCCTCGATCAGGCTGATGACGGTGTTGTTGATGACTTCGGCGGATGCGCCCGGATAGGTCGCCTTGATGATGACCTGCGGTGGCGCAACGCTGGGGTACTGCGCCACGGGCAGCGCAAAGATGGCAAGCAAGCCCGCCAGGGAAATGAAGATCGCGATGACCAACGCGAAGTTGGGCCGCTGGATGAAGAAGTTCGGCATGATGTGATCCGTCCGGACTCAAGGTTGTTTGACGGTCACAGGCGTGCCGGCGGGGATCTTGGCGGCGCCGTCCACGATGACCTTGTCGCCCGCCGCCAAGCCCTGCGTGATCTGCCACTCCGTACCCTGCATCGCGCCGGTCTGCACCGCGCGCTCCTCTGCCTGGCCCTCGGCCGACACCAGCAACAACTTGGCCTGCCCGTCGGCGCCGCGCATGACGGCGCGCTGGGGCACGAAGATCGCGTTCTGGTCCCTGCCCTGCTCCGCGCTGACGCGCACGTACATGCCCGGCAACAGCAATCCGTCGGGATTGTTGAACTCACCGCGCAGCAACACCTGGCCCGTGCCCGGATCCACCGAGACGTCGGAGAACAGCAGCTTGCCCTGGGCCGTGTAGTTCGTGCCGTCGACACGCACACTCACTGCCGATTCGGCCTCGCCGCCCGCCTGCATCTGGCCGCCCGCGACCGCCTCGCGAAGCTTGAGCACCGCATTGACGGGCTGTCGGAAGTCCGCATAAATGGGATCGATCTGCTGGATCAGCGCCATCGGCGTCGATTCGCCCTGGCCAACCAGGCTGCCTTCGGTCACCAGGCCGCGGCCGATGCGGCCCGGGATGGGCGCGCGCACACTGGCGTAGCCCAGGTCCAGCTGCGCGGTCTTGACGTCCGCCTGGGCGGATTGCTGATTGGCCTTCGCGGTCTGAAGCGCGGCCAACGCGTCGTCATATTCCTGACGACTGACCGCCTCGATCTTGACCAGGGGCTGATACCGGCTAACCAGCGCCTGGGCCTGCTTGACCTGGGCCTGGGCCCGCGCCAGTGCACCTTGCGCACGCCCCAGCGCGGCTTCCAGTGGCGCTGGCTCGATCGTGAAAAGCAGATCGCCTTCCTTGACCGTGGCCCCTTCCTCGAAATGGCGCTTCTGGACGATTCCTGCCACTCGGGCGCGCACTTCGGCCACACGCACTGGAGAAATCCGCCCGGGCAAGTCAACCATGATCGCCTGGGGCCGGGGAACGATGACCAGCGGCTCCACTTCGACGGGCGGCACCTGCGCCGCTTGCGGGTCCTGCTTGCCGCACCCGGCGAGAACGGCGAGTAGGCATAGCGCCATGGCGCTGGCTCTGAATCGGGTCATGTAGTCCTCTGACATCCAAATGCCGCCTCAGGCTGAGGCGATCGAGGACCCGATAGTACTTATTGGATTTAAATGAGTCAACATGGATTCATTATGTTTTTATTTGATCCGTAAGATTCGTAGTAGACTTTCTGCGTGTGTTTTTAACCACAACTGAATTCAAAAAGACTCATCAACATCGGTCGCCAGGAGAACCCCATGTCTGAAGGCCTCGACGACAAACTCGCTCGCGCATTGGCCCTGTCCGTCTCGCAACAGCCCAGGGCGAACCTGCAGCAGCTGGCGCGCAGCGCCGGGATCAGCAAAGCCACGCTGTACCGGATATCACCCACCCGCGAGGGGGTCATCGACTTGCTGATGGAGCGGGCCACCCAACACCTGCAGGATGCGCTGGCCCGGGCGGACCTGGAAACGCCGCCCCATGCGGCGGCGCTCCAGCGCCTGACCGAAGCGGTGGTCCAGGGCCGGGAGTACTACCTGTTCTGGAATCACGCCCAGTGGGTCCGGGTTATCGATGCGAGAACCGAGGACGTCAACGCACCGATACCCTCGTTCTATGGGGATGCGCTGGAGACCTTCTTCCTGAATGGGCAGAGGGCTGGCGTCTTCCGCATAGACGTGCCTGCCCTGTGGCTGGTCAGGGCGTACGACTACTTGCTATACGCGGCGATGGATGCCGCGCAGCGCGGCGAGATTGCGCCACTCGGAATGGCGTCCATGGTGCAAAAGCTCTTTCTGCAAGGGGCGGCCAACGCGGCCGTCTAAGCCAAGCAAAGTGCGCATGCAGCGTCAATGTCCGAAGAACCTGGTTTTTGGGGAGACATCGAGTGAGCGACATACCTCGCGAGGCACCAAAAATGCGTATGACGGCGGAAGGTAAATGATTGCTTGCAGCCCGGGATTGAATTAACAATAATGGGAATCATTATTGAAAATACCAATGAGCGCGCTATCCTGACCGAAGCCGCTTTTCCCAGCTCCGATGTCCGCATCCTCCCCAATTCGTTCCGTCAAACGGGCCGGCGCCACCACGACGGTACGCGAATTCGTCGACGAGTTGCTTGGCCACTACCGCGACCTGCAGCGGCATCTCAACTATCAATTGCGCAATCCGGACGACGCCGCCGACATTGCCCAGGCGAGCTTCGAGCGCGTTTACGCCAATGGCCTGGACCAGGCCCGCAAGAACGGCCCTGGGATCGAGTCATTGCGCGGCCTGCTGTTCCGCGTCGCGCACAATCTCTGCATCGATGAGGCGCGCCGCCGCAAGGTCGCGCAGAACTGGTTGACCCTGCACGGGCCGCTGGAAGCCGAGGCGATGGCCCCGTCCGCCGAGCAAGTGGTGTCGCAACGCCAGATGGTCGAGCGCGTGGCGGCGGTGCTGGCGTCCCTGCCCGCGCGGCGGATGCAGGTCTTTCTGCTGTTCCGCGCCTACGGCCACAGCCGCGCCGAAATCGCACAAAAATTGGGGATCACGGAAGCGGCGGTTGCCAAGCATCTGGTGCGCGCAACCCTGGATTGTTCGCACGCTTTGCGCAATCTGTACCTGGACTCTGAGGCCGGCCCCGACGGCCTGGTCACGGGCGGCAGTGACTGACATCATGCAGCAGATACCCGACGAGGCGCTCATCGACCAGGCCTTGAGCCTGATTGCTACCGCGGAAGTCGCCACCGAGCGCGCCGCGCGCCAGGCTGCGTCGCGGCTGACCGCCTGGCGCACCCGTACGCCCCAACACGAAGCCGCTTATGTCGAAGCCTTCCGGCGCTGGCAGCTGCTCGCCATCGTGGCGCCGGACATGCGCGCGCAGTTCGACCAGGAAGACATTGTTGTTGCGGCGGATCGCAGGCTCTCGCGGCGTGCGCTGCTGGGCTGGACTGCCGCAGGCGCCTGTACGGCCTTGCTCGGCGCGGGCTGGTATTGGCGGCAGCCCTTGTACCAGGCATCCTACGAAACCGGATCCCGCCAATTGTCGCAGGCGCAAGTGCCCGATCAGCCCGAGGGCGGCGCCCTGGCGACCCGGATAGACCTGGGTCCGAATACACGCCTGGCAGTCAGTCTCTACCGGCACGAACGCCTGGTGGAACTCACCCATGGCGAAGCGCTGTTCACGGTGGTCCGCGACGCCAGCCGCCCATTCCGTGTCCGCACCCGCGGCGGCGAAGTGGAGGTCGTGGGCACGGTGTTCAGTGTCAGCGACCGTGGTGGCGCGGTCTCCGTCTCCGTGGAAGAAGGCCATGTGCGCTTCCGCCCTGCTCCACGCGACGCCCGTTGGTACACCTTGGCGCGCGGCGGCCCTACCCTGGATCTGCACGCCAATACCGCCGTCAGTTGGCGCAATGGCGAAGTCGATCCCGTCCGGCGCATCGATCCGGACAGCATCGCCGCCTGGCGCAAGGGTTGGCTGTGGTTCGACAACCAGCGCCTGGATGAAGCCCTGCCTGCCATCAACGCCTTCCGCGCGCGGCCGCTCAGGACGTCCGACCCGAAGGTCGACGCCCTGCGCTTGACCGGACGATTTCGCGGCGCCGACGCCGACAATGCGGAAAATCTGCTTGAAGCGATACTCCCGGTGCGCGCCGAATCGCAGCCGAACGGCGATGTCGTACTGCGGCTGCGCTGATTTCTTTCTACCAGGTGTCTCCGTTTTTGCGCCCCATCCGTCTTCTGTATCGATAGGGCTGCCACTGGGCGGCGTTTTTTTCGACAGACGGAGTTGAAATGCACCAATCCGGTATTTGCCGGCCCTTCCTGGGCCGTTCCGCGCTAAGCCTGGCGCTATCGGGCGTTCTGGGCCTGCCGCTGGCCGCCATGCCCGCACTGGCCCAGGCTCAGGCACAGTCGGAACAGCTCTATGCTATAGACCTGCCTGCGCAGCCGCTGAACACGGCGCTCACCACGCTGTCGCGTCAGACCAGCACGCCCATCATGGCCGGCGGCGCGCACATTGCCGCACACCAGGCGCCCGCCGTATCTGGCCGCATGACAGTGCGGGAAGCGTTGTCACGGCTGCTGCAGGGCTCCGGATTGTCCAGCACGGCCACTCCTGGCGGCGGATACGCGGTAATGGGCGCGGCGCAGGCCCCGGCGGTGACCACGCTGGCGCCGGTGCTGGTGACGGGGAATTCGCAGTTGCCCGAGCCCTACGCCGGCGGCCAGCTTGCCCGGGGCGGACGCGTCGGCATCCTGGGCGAGCGCGACGTCATGGACACGCCGTTCAATATTGCCAGCTACACCTCGGAACTGATCCAGAACCAGCAGGCCAACTCCATCGCCGACGTACTGGCGAACGACGCTTCGGTGCGCACGGTCAACGACGGCCAGGGCTCGGTCGCTGGAACCGGTGACGAATTCCAGATCCGCGGCTTTCCCGTGCGCAACCAGGATGTGTCCTTCAACGGTTTGTACGGCATGCTGCCATTGCGCAGCATCTCGATGGACGGCGTCGAGCGCGTCGAAGTGCTCAAGGGCCCCACTGCCCTCCTGAACGGCATGAGCCCCCGGGGAAGTGTGGGCGGCGGCATCAATGTGGTCCCCAAGCGCGCCGGCGACGATCCGTTGACCCGGCTGACGGCAACCTATCAGTCCGACTCCCGGTTTGGCGGCATGGTGGACGTCGGACGCCGCTTCGGTGAGAGCAAGGAATTCGGCATCCGCTTCAATGGTTCGTACCGCGACGGCGATACCGCTGTGCAGAATCAATCCAACCAGCTGGGCGTGGCGGTGGTCGGCCTGGACTATCGTGGCGAGCGGCTGCGCGTGTCACTGGACGCCGGCCACCAGACCAACAACATCGACGCGCCGGGCGATTCGGGTGTGTTGATTTTCGGCGACAGCCTGCCCGTGCCGCGCGCGCCCGATGCCGCCAAGGGCTATTCCCCGGACTGGGGCTATGCCAGGTCGCGCGACAACTACGGCGTGCTGCGCGCCGAATATGACCTCACCCCGCACCTGACCTTGTTCGGCGGCGTAGGCTACCGCCGCAGCAACAACCGCTACCTGTACGCGGATCCGATAGTGGTCGGGCAGAACGGCGAACTCCTGATGCGGCCGTACTATTGGCCCAGCTACGAACAGAACGTCTCCACGGTCTGGGGCGCGCGCGGCAACTTCAGTACCGGTCCGGTAAAGCACGAAGTCAGCCTGAGCTATTCCACCTTCGAGCAGCGCGCCGGCTATTACGACTACTACATCTTCGGCCTGTCGCCATCCAATTTGTACGATCCCGCCGACATCCCCAAACCGTCGATCGACGGACTATCCAGCTCGCCGCCACGCACGTCCCTTCTGAAGCTGCCCACCGTCGCGCTGGCCGACACACTCTCATTTGCCGATGACCGCATCCAATTCACTGCGGGGTTGCGCTACCAGACGGTGAAGGCGACGAATTACAGCTACACCACCGGCCGGGAGACTTCCAGTTACGACAAATCGGCCGTCACGCCGGCCTTCGGCCTGATCGTCAAGCCATGGACCGATGTTTCGCTGTACGCCAACTATATAGAAGGCCTGACCGCAGGCCCCATCGCTCCGGCAGGCACCTCGAACGCGGGCGAAATCTTCGCGCCCATCAAGACCAAGCAGATCGAGGCTGGAGTAAAGGTCGATTTCGGCTCGGTTACGACCACCCTCGGCCTGTTCCAGATCAAGCAGCCTTCCGGCTTGACGACCGTCAATGACGGCGTGACCCGCTACGACATGAGTGGCGAACAGCGCAACCGCGGCGTGGAGTTCAATGCCTACGGCGAATTGGCGCGCGGCGTGCGCCTGCTGGGCGGCATCACCTACATCCAGCCCACGATGATCCGCACCGCCAAACCTGACACAGATGGCAATAGCGCCGTCGGCGTGCCGCGCTGGATGGCCAATATCGGCATGGAGTGGGACCCGTCGTTTGCGCCTGGGCTTACCTTGAGCGCGCGCGCACTATCGACCAGTTGGCAGTACCAGAACCTGGAAAACAGCCGCCGTATCCCGGGGTGGACACGCTGGGACCTGGGTGTACGCTACGCCACCCGGGCATTCGACCACCCCGTCACGCTGCGCGCAACGGTCAACAACGTGTTCGGCAAGGACTACTGGTCGTCGGCCTCCGAAGGATATCTGCGCCTGGGTTCGCCGCGATCCGTGCTGCTGTCGGCATCGATCGATTTCTAGGACGTCTGCCAGCCCACGAGCAGGGCCTGCCGCCAACTGCTGCGCGGCCTGCTCGTGGGCGCGCGCCTCTCAGCCTAGCGGGTCGAGTATCGCCCCTTCCGCCCGCAACGCAGCCTGCAGCCCCCGGACCGCCACCGACCGGCTGTCGCACCCTGCAGCCAGCGCCATGGCCGCGGCGATTCCCGCCGCTTCGCCCATGGCCATGGACGGCGCCGATACCCGGATCGATGCTTGCGCCTCATGCGTGGACGATACGCAGCGCCCGGCCACCAGCACGTTGCGTAGGCCTGCCGGCGTCAGGCAGCGATATGGGATCCGGCAATACTCGCCGGGTTCCAGGAATTTCCACACGGTTTTCAGCCCCTGGGCATGGACTTCGACGGGCCAGGCGTTGCAGGCGATGCCGTCCTCGGGCTTCGCGGCGCCCAGGACTTCTTCCGCCGTCAGCACGTGGTCTCCTTCGATCAGCCGGGTTTCCCGGATGCCGATCTGCGCGCCGATATCGATGATGCGCGCCCGCGCAAAGCCAGGCATGTGCTCGCGCAGCACGGATTCGTACAGATAGGCCTGGCGGCGCCCTTCTCTTTCCGCCTCGGACAGCTGCATCGGATCGGTCAGGTCGAATGGCTCGCCGTCGCTGCGCGCGACGCGGGTCGCATTCAGGTGCACCACGCCTTCGATCGGGTTCGGGTAGAGCGCGACCATGGTACGGGGCAACGGCGTTCCGGCCTCGACGATCGCGGCCATGCGTGCGCTGACGTCATCCCGGCTCAGCTTGCCGAACGTTTCCACGTCCACGGGCGCCATGCGGAACATGCTGGAGCCAAACTGCGTGATCCCGCCCGAGCCCAGCTCGAACGGCGCGCCCGCGCGCGCGGCGATGTCGCCGTCTCCGGTGCAGTCGATCACCATGCGCGGCCGCACGGCATGGCGTCCGCCCTTGTTCTCCACAAAGACGGTGGCGACCCGGCCGTCTTCGGCCGCGACGTCGGCCACCCAGGAGTGGAACATGACTTCCACGCCGTAGGCCGCCATCATCTCGTCGGCCACCAGGCGCACGCTGGTGGGATCGTAGGGCAGCGACGCGACCTGGGCCCAGCGCCGTGGATCCGTCACGGCGTCGCGCTTCTTCAGCCGGTCCACCAGTTGGCCGAACAGACCGTCGACGACCGGAATCAGGTCATCGGGCGTCACCGCCCAGACCCCGCAAAAGCCTCCCAGCGTGACCGCCGACACCGTACCGCCGAGAAAGCCCCAGCGCTCCAGCAGCAGCACTTTGGCCCCCGCCCGCGCCGCGGCGGCCGCGGCGGCGATGCCTGCCACGCCGCCTCCCGCCACCAGCACGTCGGGTTCGCCCAGAACGGGAGTCTCGCGCGCCGGTTCCCTGACAGTCTTTGCGTTCATGCGAATTTCTCCCTCAGGGAACGCGCCTGGGCGCGCACGGGTTCAATACGATTTCCGCTGTCCGCGTCGAACAGATGCACGCGGCTCCAATCCAGGCTCACGTTCACGCGGTCGCCAGCGCGGTAGCGCACCTCGCTGTCGAGCTTGACGCGCAATGAGACGCCACAGGCCTGGAGCGTGACCACCTGTTCCGTGCCCAGCCGCTCCACCAGCTCGATCGCCGCCGGCAACCCCTCCTCCCCTATCCGGAGATACTCGGGCCGCATGCCCAGCGTCAGGCTGTTCGGCAATTGGCCGAATCCTGAAGCGGCGCGGTACCTGACCGATCCGGGCAGCACCTGGCCGTTGATGGCGAACCCTTCCGCCGCGGGCTGCGCCGTGACCAGGTTGATGGCGGGACTGCCCACGAAACCCGCGACGAACGCGTTGGCCGGGGCGTCGTAGAGATCGTCGGGCGTGCCGTCCTGCTGGATCTTGCCCTGGTTCATGACGATGACGCGGGTGCCCATGGTCATCGCCTCGACCTGGTCGTGCGTCACGTAGATGAAGGTGCGTTTGAGCCGCTGGTGCAGGCGGATGATTTCGGCCCGCGTGTGGGAGCGCAGTTGCGCGTCCAGGTTGGACAGCGGTTCGTCCATCAGGAATACGGACGGATCGTGGATCATGGCGCGCGCCAGCGCCACGCGCTGGCGTTGGCCCCCGGAGAGTTCACGCGGCTTGCGGTGCAACAGGTGCTGCATGCCCACGGCCTCGGCGGCGTGGGCGGCCTGTTCGCGGTGCTTGCGCTTGCGTTCGCGCGCCGCAGGAATCAGTCTTCCCAGCAGCGGGATCTCGTAATACCAGGGCATATCGCGCATGCGCAGCGGAAAGCTGATGTTGTCGGCGACGCTCAGGTGCGCATAGAGCGCGTAGCTCTGGAACACCATCGCGATGTCGCGGCGGCGCGGCGGGAAATCCGTCACGTCGCGCGTCCCGATGCGGATGCGCCCGGCGCTGGGCTCTTCCAGGCCCGCGATCAGGCGCAGCAAGGTGCTTTTCCCGCAGCCCGAAGGCCCCAACAGCACCACGAATTCGCCGGGATCGATCGACAGGTTCAGGTCGTGCAGCACGGCGTTGTCGCCGAAGCGCTTCGCGATCCCGTCGATCTCGATCCGCGAGCTGGGCTTAGACAAGTGCATAACGGACATTTTTCACCTGCGTGTCGTCCAACATTGCCAACATTCCGCGTTCCTTCCCGATGCCGCTTTCCTTGTATCCGCCAAAGGGCGCATCGACGGCCGCCTTGGCGCCATGGTTGACGCAAACCGTGCCGGCCTGGATCTTGCGCACCATGCGCATGGAACGCGCCGCGTCGCGCGTGAAGACGGCGGCCGCCAGGCCGAACGGCGAGTCGTTGGCGATCCGCACCGCGTCGTCCTCGGTGTCGAAGGTCATGACGGTCTGCACCGGGCCGAAGATTTCCTCGCGCGCCACGCGCATCGAGTTGTCCGCGTCCAGGAACAGGACGGGATCGATGTAGTAGCCCTTGCTCAGCTCTGGCCGGCTGGCGAGGTCCACGCCGCGTACCGTCCGCACGCCCTCCTCGCCCGCCACCTGCAGATAGGCCTGGATGCGTTTGATCTGCGTGGCGTTGACGATGGGTCCCATTTCCGTGGCCTCGTCGGCGGGCCGGCCGATCCGCACCTGGGCCATCCGCTTGCCCAGCTTCTCGACGAACTCGTCGTGCACCCGCCGCTCGACCACCAGCCGCGTGCACGCCGCGCACACCTGCCCGGTATTGCGCGTCATGTCGTTGTAGGCAGTGGTCACGGCAGCGTCGATGTCGCTGTCGGCAAAGACGATCAAGGGCGACTTGCCGCCCAGTTCCAGCGTCAGCCGCTTGATGGAATCCGCCGCCGCGCGGAAGATCTTGCGGCCCGTCACGGTGCCGCCGGTAAACGAAATCTTCGCCACGCCCGGATGGCGCGCCAGCGCGTCGCCCGCCTCTTCTCCGGTGCCGTGCACGATATTGACGACGCCCGGCGGAATGCCCGCCTCCAGGACGGCCAGGCCCAGCTCCGTGGTGGACAGCGGCGTCACTTCCGAGGGCTTGATCACCACCGTGTTGCCCGCCGCCAGCGCTGGCGCCAGTTTCAGGACCGCCAGGCTGACGGGATAATTCCAGGGCACGATCAGCCCGCATACGCCCAGCGGTTCGCGCAAGGTGAAGTCCATGATGGTGGGGTCGGAAACATTGATCGTCTCCCCGCCCATGCCCAGCAGCACGCCGGCGTAGTACTCCAGCGTGGGTGCCAGCCCCGCCATCGAGGCGCGCGATTGCTTGATGGGCTTGCCCACGTCCAGCATTTCGATCTGCGCGAGCATCTCGGCCCTGTCGTTCAGCGCCACCGCTAGCCGCAACAGCGCCTTGCTGCGCTCCTTGGGCGTCATCCGGCCCCACGGCCCCTCGAAGGCCAGGCGCGCCGCCTGCACCGCGCGATCCACATCCTCGGCCCCGGCCTGCGCCACCTGCGCCAGGATTTCTCCGTTGTCCGGATTGATGCTGGCGAAGGTCGCTCCGGACGCCGCGGGCACTTCCTGGCCCCCGATCAGCAGGGGGTACGGCGTCTGGCGCAAGGTTTTCGGCAATGCCTGATCCATTTTTGTCTCCTATTGCTAGCCCTTGACCGATCCGGAGGTCAGGCCGCTGATGAAATAGCGTTGAAAGAACAGGTACAGGAAAATGATGGGAATCGTGGTGATGGTTCCCATGGCCATCATCTGGCCGTCCGTGACCGAGTAATCGGCCGCCAGCAGTCCGACGGCCAGCGGCAGCGTGCGCATGCTGTCCGAGTTGATGATGATCAAGCCGAACAGATAGTCGTCCCAGGCCAGGATGAAACAGAACAGGAATGTCGCCACGATGCCTGGCAGGGCCACCGGCAGGACCACCCGCCACAAGGCGCCGAGGCGGCTGGCGCCGTCCACGATGGCGGCCTCTTCGATTTCCGGAGGCACTTGCGCGAAATACCCTTTGAGGACCCAGACCGAGAACGGCACGGCGTAGGTCGCCACGGCCAGGATCAGCCCCAGCCTCGTGTCCAGCAGGCTGAGCTTGCTGAGCAGCAGATAGAACGGCAAGGCCAGCAGGATGACCGGCACCAGGTAGATCACCAGAACGAAGGGGCCCAACACCTGTTTGCCCTTGAACTCGAAGCGCGACAAGGCGTAGCCGCCCAGTATGGCCACCACGGTGCTGAAGACCGCCGTGGCGGTCGAGACAATCAGGCTGTTCAGGAAGTAGACGCTGAAGTTCTTTTCCAGCCAGGCTCCGCGCAGATGCGACCAGTCGATCGTGGCGGGTATCCATGACGCCTGCGGCGAGTAGATTTCCGCGGTGGGCTTGATCGCCGTCAGCACCATCCACACGATGGGAAACAGCACCGCGAACGTGGTCGCGATCACGGTGGCATAGGCGAAGAGCACGCCCGGGGTCGGCTTCCTAAGCATGGCGGTTCTCCCTCAGCGCCCTGGCGTACACGACCGCGACTGCCATCAGGACGATCAGCAGCAGCACGGCCAACGCGGACGCCTGCCCGAACTGATGCGCGCCGAACGCTTTCAAGTACACCAGGATCGGCAGGATTTCCGTGGAGTCGGCGGGCCCGCCGCCGGTCAACAGCCACATGAGCGAGAAGTTGTTCGCGATCTGCATGGTGCGCAGAAGCACCAGGGTCGCGATGATCAGCTTCAGGTTGGGCAGCGTCACGTACCAGAACTCGCGCAACGCCCCGGCCCCCGAGATGCGCGCCGCCTCGTACTCGTCCTTGGGTATGCCCTGCAGGGCGGCGACCACCATGATCAGCACGAAAGGCACGCCCCGCCACAGATTGATCAGCAGCGCGCTGGCCATGGCGGTGTCCGGCTCCGACAGCCAGGGCAAGGTCGCGCCCCAGTCGAACCCCAGGTTCCTCAGCGAGACGTTGACGATGCCCGATTGGGGATTGAGGATCCAGCGCCACAGATAGGCGATCACGGCCACTGGCATCACCCAGGGCAGGAACAGCGCGGCGCGGAAGAAATTGCGGCCGATGACGAGCCGGTCCAGGATCACGGCCAGCCCCACCCCTACGATGATCTGCGAGGAAACCGAGCCCGCCACCCAGATCAGGGTATTCCACGCCGAGGTCCAGAACCGCGCCTCCTGGAGGACCGCGACGTAGTTGTCCAGGCCGACGAAGCGCCCCAATCCCAATCCCAGCTGGGCTTCGTAGAAGCTCAGGAAAATGGAATACAGCAGCGGCACCAGCGTCAGCGCCGTCAGCAGGATGAGCGCGGGTGCCATCAGCAGATAAGGCAGGCTGTGCCGGGCCAACCTCGGACCCGGCCGCCACAGGGATATGGCGGGCGCGTTCATCACAGCATCCGCTGGTACATGGACTGGATCTCGCCGCGCGACATCTTGCGGCAGTTGATCAGCGTGGAACGGCTGTTCTCCGCCAGTTCCGACAGACGCTCTATCATCTCGGGTTTTACGCCCAGCGGCGCCAGGGAACGCGAAACGCCGATCTCGTCGCGCAAGGCCGTCACGCGCTCCAGCAGCGCCCGGGCGGCGGCCTGGTCGCTCGCGTCCTTGCCCGCCGCGCCTATCGCCCGCCCTATCGTGGCGTAGAGGTCGGGCCGCGCCTCCATGTTGAACGCCATCACGTGCGGCAGTATGGCCGACAGGCTCTCGCCATGCGTCACGTCCAGCAAGGACTCGACCGGCGTGGACAGTCCATGCACGGCATCGTTGCCCTTGCAGGAAATCGCGATGCCCGCCAGGTGGCTGGCCAGCATCATGTTCTCGCGCGCCTCCAGGTCGTCGCCCCGCTGCACGGCGCGCGGCAGGTGCTCCATTACCAGGCGCATCGCCTCCAGCGCCAGGACGTCCGCAATCGGATGCTGGCTGCTGTTGGTATAGGCGCCCATGGCGTGGATCAGCGCATCCATCCCGGTCGCGGCCGTCATGCGCGCCGGGACGCTCGCCGTGATCTCGGGGTCCAGCACCGACAGGACGGGCCGGCAGCGCAAGCTGCGGATCAGGTACTTGCGGCCGTCGTCGTCCTTGACCATCGCCGCCGAGGTCGCCTCGCTGCCAGTACCGGATGTCGTCGGCACGGCGAAGAACGGCACAGGCTCCCCTGGCAGATGGTCCACGCCGTGCGTCACCTGGTCCACGATCTCCTTGCCCGACAGCAAGGTCGTGGCGATGGCCTTGGCGGCATCCATGGAGCTGCCCCCGCCCAGGGCCAGCAAGCCGTCGAAGGTTTCCGCGCGCCAGAGTTCGACGCCCCGCCGCACCTCGGTCATCGTGGGGTTGGGCAGCACTTCGCCGAAGACACGCGACTCGATGCCGTCCTTGGCCAGCGTCTGCGCGACGCTTTCCGCCAGCCCGCACTTGACCAGCCCGGCATCGGTGACGATCAGCATGCGCCGCACGTTCATGGCCTTGGCGCGGGCGCCCAGCTGGTTCAGCGCCCCGCGCCCGAACATCATGTCGCGCGGCCATACGGTGGAGAAGTTCTTCATTTGGCGTTTCCTCGTGGAGTTAGCCGTTCCTGGGACGCAGCAAGGCGCCGACTTCATTGATGTCCTGGATCTTTTCCAGCGTGCGCAGCGCTTGCGCGGCCTCGCAGGCCTGCGAATAGGACAGCACGTCCTCTGCGCCTTCCATGAATTTCTCGACGTGATCGAAGGTCCTGTCGCGCGCGCCCAGCAACTGCTTGCGCTCCTCGTGCAGGACCTCGCCATCCTCCAGGTGCAGCTCCACCCGCGAGCCGTACTGGTAGTCCTTGTAATAAGCCTTCTGCATGTCGGGATCGGTGCGGTATTCGACGATGCCGTGCAGCCGGGCGATCTCGGGGTCGAAAATGCGTTCTTTCAGGAACTGCTGGTACGTGAGCTTGCCGTCGACCAGCGCGGCGGCCACCGCATAGCCCGCGTCAAAGCACAGGCCCATGTGGCTCAGCCTGTCGTCGCGGATCAGTTCGCGGATGTCCGGTTCGAAGCCGTGGTAGCGCCCGCTGACATAGATCGTCACGCCGGGGCATTGAATGACGATCTTGCGGATCCGGCGTGTCGCCTGCGCCCCAAGCCGGGCGCTGAGCGTGATGGCCGATTCGATCGCAGCCAGGTTGTAGGCGCAGGACGGATAGCGCTTGGTGTTCAGGGTCAGCGTGTACCAGTCCTGTCCCAGGCCCTTGAGCAGTTCGGCATGGTCCACCTCCTCGGATACCGTGGCCAGGTAGCCCGCGGGATGCTCGATCATGTCGAGATTGCCGATCAACCCTTCCTTGGCGAGATTCGCCGACACGATGCCCCACATGGCCGGCAGGCCATTGACCAGCACCTTGGAATCGCTGGCCCAGCCCAGGAAGCAGTTCTCCATCGCCAGGTAGGCCGAATGGCTGACGGAACGCGCCAAGGCGATGGGATCGAGTTTCATCAGATGGCCGGCGACCAGCGACGCCTCGGCCTGATGGTTGGGCATGCCGTTGCCGAGATAGGCGCCGCGTTGGATGGCCCGCGAGGTGCGGCCCGCGATCTCGTTGCCGATGACGACCGCCGTCACCACGTCGCGCCCGCTGCTGCGGCACGCTTCGCCGCTGGCGAACGCGATGGGCACGACACAGGCGCCGGTGTGGCTGATCAGGACCCAGTCATCCCACTCGATGATCTGGCCCGTGCCCGCGTTATAGAGCGCCGCGGCCGGCGCCGGCACCTTCTCAGGCAGGCCGAACAGCGTGGCGACCTCGCCGCTGCCCAGGATCCGGCTGCCCCTGCGCAAGGACTCCGCGCCCGGCATGCGCGAGCCGGCAAGGCACGATCCTATCGTGGCGAGGATCTGATCCTTGGCTACCGTGGCCACCGCCTCGGGCAGCGCCTCGTAGTTCAGTCCCGCCACGAACCTGGCGTATTCCATGGTGACCGGTTCGCGCACCCGCCCCGGTGCTTGCTGCAATTCTGACGCGCCCATTCATGCCTCCAGAAGCAAAAGTGCCTGCATCAGCATGGACAACTGCATGATGTAGCGGCGTTCATGCTTGGGAAAGTTGCTGCGGCCGCCCAGCACGACCGTCATCACCGACCACTTGCCGGAAAAGACCTGCTTCCAGTCCGCGGCGCCCATGGCGATGGTGGCGTACGCGGGCTGCGCCGGGTCGGCCGGACTGATCTCGGCCGTGCTGGCCGTCAGTTTCACGTTCATGGCGGGTTCGCCCGCGCATTCGAAACGGAATTCTCGTCCCAAAGCCCCTTCCAGGCGGCGGCTCATCAACTGGTATCCGTTGCGCTCCCAGCGTTGCGCGAGCGCGCGCAACCCCGTGCCAAGGATGGTGTCATCCTGCATGCTGTTTCTCCGATGGATGGAAAAGCGAAAGAGGCAGCCCTCTTCGCGGCGTCAGTCGAAAATTTCCCGCAGCTCGCGCTGTATGGCCTGGGCGGTCTGGGCCGTGTCCTGTTTCTTGGCCAGGTGCATGTTCAGATTGCGCTCCACGATGCCCTTGGAGCCCACCAGGCCGCCTTTGGGATTCTGTCCATACCAGTCGATGCCCGAGTAATAGCCCGAATGGTTGGAAAGCAAGGTCTGCACGACATCCGGGTAAGCCTTCACCGAGCCGACGCGGTCGAAGTACATTTCGATGGCTTGTTTGTCGTCGTACAGCGCCAGTCCGCCCAGCGCGCTGGCCTCCAGCCCGCGGGCGTACTGCTCCGTTTCATAGAGGAACTGCACGAACTGCTTGGCCTCGGCCTGGTGCTTGGACTTCTCGAAGACCGACCAACCCTTGTTGTTCTGCATGGTCAGGGCCAGTCCCGCGTCCGAAGGAATCAGCGCCCCGACCTGTCCGGCCTTGCCCGGATTCGCGTCGTGGAACTGGCTCAGCGCCACGGGCAGCGAGATCGCCATCGCCGCGGTGCCCGTGGCGAAGCTGCGGTTCACTTCCGCGTAGGCCGCGTTCAGGGAGCCCGGCGGCGTGTACTTGAAGAGTTCGGTGTAGATATCGATGGCCTTGCGGCCCACGTCGTTGTCGAACGCGGCCTTGCCGTCCTTGGTCAGCAGATGGCCGCCATTGGAGTACAGCACCAGTTCGAAATTCTGGCGCACCGTCCAATCGTTCTTGCCGGCAATGGCGATGCCGTACTCGCCCTTCTCCGGCTTGTGCAGCACCTTGGCGGCGTTGACGATGTCGTCCCAGGTCTTCGGGGCGGGCAGGCCCGCTGCGGCGAACTTGTCCTTGCGCCAGAACAGGTAGAACGGCTGGCGCGTGTATGGGACCCCCAGGTACTTGTCCTTGTAGCGCCACGCGGACAAACCGTCTGGATGGAACTTTTCCTTGCCCAGCGCATTGACCACGTCGTCCATGGGCGCCAGGGCGCCGCCCGGAATGTCATTCACCCAGGCGGAAAACGCGAAGAACATCCAGGTGATGTCCGGCTGGTTGCCTGCGGCGATCGAGGCCGGCCATTTGATGTAGGCGTCGTTCGGCGACATCTGGACGATCTCGAAACTGACGTTGGGATGGGTCTTGCGGAACTCCGCCGCCGACTTCTCCAGCCAGGTCTTGTACTGCGCCCGCGAGTCGGTGAACCAAAGCGTCAGCTTCACGGGGTCCTGCGCATGGGCCAGAGGTGCGGCAAGTGATACTGCAAACAGTGCGGCCGTCATCGCGCGCCGGATGGAACCAAACAGGGTATGCATGCATGCCTCCTTTAGTTATCATCATGGTTCATCTAGTGAACCGTTGTATCGCTCTTTAAACCCATGCTAGTGGGCAAATAATGAACATGCAAGAACTAGTTGTTCTGCACCGCAGCGAAGCGTGGCCGCGGACGTCCTTGAAATCATTCGCATTTCTGCAGCGAGGACGACCGAGCAGGACCACGCGCGCCTCCCATTTACACTAGGTGCCCACGCGCGGGAAGCATCAACACCAAGACGCTTGTGCGATAGTCTTTGCGGCAACAATAAGTCCGCAAAATCGGAGATACCGTGACCGTTTCAAACCGCTCGCTTTCGCGAGGCCTCGCCATAGTTCGCGTATTCAATGAAATCCCCTCGCCGTCCCTTACGGAGATCGCGACGCGTGTGAATCTGACCAAGGCGACCTGCCTGCGCTTTCTGCGCACCCTGCAGGACGAAGGCTATGTAGGCCACGATGAAGAATCCAAGCGCTACCAATTGCGGCCGCTGGTGCTGGAGCTGGGCTATGCGGCGCTGTCCAGCCTGTCCCTGCCCCTCATGGCGGAAAGCGAAATGGAAGTGCTGGCCGACGCGGTCGGCGGCTCGGTGCATCTGGGGCTGCTGGATGGCGACGAAGTCGTGGTCGTGGCCCGTTCCATCGCGTCCCTCGAAACCCGCAAACTGGTCACGATGAACATCCACGTCGGCAGCCGCTTGCCCGCGCACTGCACGGCGATGGGCCGCATGTTGATCGCGCAATCCGAAGACATCGATGCGCACGTCGCCGCCATGGACATCACGCAGATGACGCCCAAGACGCTGGTTCACCGCGGCAAGCTGACGAAGGAAATCAAGGAATCCAGGAAGCGCGGCTGGTCGCTGGTCGAGGAAGACCTGGGCATGGGCTATTCCGCCATCGGCACCCTGGTGGAAGCAGGCGCCCAGCGCTATGGGCTGGCGGTGTCGGTCAACACCAAGGACTACACGAGAGACAGGCTGGTCGCCGAGGTCCTGCCGCTGCTGGAGGCAGCCGCCAACCGGCTGCAAAGGGCGTTCCGCCACGGCAAATCCTGACGGTGGCGCGGCAGTAGACCACGGATGTCGAGCAGATTGAAGTACGAGGAAGGGCTAGACTCCCTCGCCGTTCTGTCCTACTGCGCCCCCCAGCCAAGCGTCCCTTGCATCCATGCCCCGGCGTCCCGCGCCCTCATGGCGTGCAGATAGGCGCAGAACATCTCGGACAGGGAGTCGGCATAGTCTCGAATCTGGGCGGGCGTACGCGGAGTCATCGAAAACTGCTTGCCGGCAGCATTGAGGGTTGACCGTAACAGCTCGCCGGTACGAGTACGCGTATCGGCGGCGGCCTGCGGCAGAACGTCGGCCATGAAAGTTTCCAGGGCGTGACCTATGGATTCCCGCGACTGCCCGAACCCCGGTGTCTCGCGATAACGGGGCGCGACAGTGCTCAGCGCTGCCCGAACCGCCGCTTCGTCGCACTCCGAAGCAATGAAGGCATGCACCCAAGCCTGCAGGCGCGCGTCGGACGATTGCGCTGAATCGGTGAGGATAGTGCTCAGCGTTTCGGCCGTCCGCGCCCACTCATCGCTTTGCAGCCGAAAGAGGATTGCGGCCTTGTTCGGAAAGTACTGGTAGACGGAGCCGACGCTGACTCCCGCCCGCTCGGCGACGCGGGCCGTGGTGAATCGTGGCGCATCGGCACTGGCCAGCACCTGGCTCGCAGCTTGCAGGATAGCCGCCACCAAATCCGCGGATCGGGCCTGTTGCGGCTGTCTGCGGCTGGTTAGCTGGGGCACGCGTCGGGTAGCCATGGTCACTTCGCCCTTCCCTCAACGCGCACGCCGGTAACGGAGCTGCCGGCCTCACGCTTCAAACCGAGCAAATCCAACATGCTAGCGAAGGACACCAGGGCCACCACCAGGAATGCCAGACGGTAGGCCGCGCCCGGCGCGTGGTCCACCCCCAACACGGGCGCCGCCCACTCGCCAATCCGAATGGCAATCGCACCGAGCGCAATGCCCATTCCCAAGGCCAACTGCGACATCGTGGAAAAAAGCGAGCTGGCCGCGCCAAGGTCCTCCTGCGGCATTTCTGCAAACGCCAGGGTGTTCAGCGCGGTGAACTGCATGGAGCGCGACAACCCGCCAATGAACAAAATCACGGCGGTCGTCAAGAAGCTCATTTCCGGCCCGATCAGAGCGCAAGCAGCCAGGGCCAGCGTGTTGAACACGCCATTGCACAACAAGATTCGCCGAAATCCGAATCGCTTCATCACGGGCGTCGTGAACATCTTCATCGCAAGGTTGCCCGCGAATACGGCCAGCACCAGCTGGCCGGCACGAAAAGCATCCATGCCGTAACCGACTTGGAACATCAGCGGCAGCAGGAACGGCACGGCGCCCACCGACATGCGAAACAGCGAACCACCCCGGATGTTTACCGCATAGCTGTGCCGCTTGATCGGTGCAAGCGATAGCATGGGATGAGGATGACGGTTCAAATGCCTAACCCCAATGAAGAGAAATGCAGTGCCCACGCCCAAGCAAAGGATCATTTCTTTCCAGGGCGGCACCGGGCGCCCGCAAAGTTCTACTGCCAACAACACACTGGCCAGTCCAGTGCCGATCCAGAAGAAACCCTTCCAATCGAAAGGACGCGTGGTTTCGCCGAGTTCGGTAGGGATCAGCAGCCAAGCCGCTGCCAGCGCGGCGATGCCGACGGGGATATTGAGATAAAAGATCCATCGCCACGACGTGTACTCGGTAATGAATCCGCCCAGAGGAGGCCCCAGAACCGGCGCGAACAGCCCCGGCCAGATCAGGATGGACATGATTCGCATCAGATCGTGCTTGGGTGTGCTTCGCAGCAGGACCAGTCGGCCAACGGGTACCATCATCGCGCCGCCGATGCCTTGCGCCACGCGCAAAGCGATGAACGCCCATAGGTTGTTCACCAGGCCGCAGGCCAGGGACGCCAAGGTGAAGAGGATTAGCGCAGAGCAAAACACCCTTCGGCCACCAAAGCGTTCGCCCATCCATCCGCTGATGGGAATGAACACGCCTAAGGTCAAAAGGTAGGCACTTATTCCGAGGCCGAGGTCGGTGGGGACGACACCAAAGTCGCTGGCCATTGCAGGCATGGCCGTCGTTATCACCGTGCCGTCCAGGTTCTCCATGAAGAACGCCGTGGCCACCAGCAAGGCGGTAAGCGTATTGCGGCGTCTGCCTGTGTAGCCGGCAACAAGCGCGGGGGCAGGAATAGTTTGAGTGGAATCTTGAGCCATGAATAGCGGTTCCGATGGGAAACGCTTACGCCACGATCCGACTTGGCCCATGCGTACACGCAGCCACGCCTGACCGCAACGAAGGCGGTTCTAGGCGCGTTGGATGACGTGAACGCTTACGGCGCGTAGGGCTGAACGCCCGGCGCGAGAAGAGACACTTTAGCACGTGACAGCAGCGTTTTCGACAGTTTCCGAGCCAGACTCTCATGCCTACACTACTGCCGCTCTTGACGCTAAACATGAATAACTCGGAGCCTTGAGAAAATCACATGCCGTGAAAAAGTGCCGAAAGTTCCCATACGCATGCATCTGTTCGATAGGCCTCGCTTCGGGCAAACGCGAACAACAACGCGAATTGTCCCCTCCTCCGTACTCCCGTAAATTTCGCGATCACGGGCGGATGCGGTTCACAGGTGCCCTGGTCTGCCTACCCTCTTGAACCATGAAAATCGACGAATTCGATGACAAAGGCCGTATTCACGATCGCTGATCGGATCGCCCGGATCCAGCCCGCGCTGAGCCCCAAGCAGCACAAGATGGCCGAGTATGTCCTGGCGCACCAGTTCCGCGTCGCCACCATGACCATCGATGAATTTGCGGCGGCGGTGAATGTGTCGGTGGCAACCGCCAACCGGTTTGCGCGAGCGCTGGACCTGCCGGGCTATCCCCAGTTTCGGGCCGAACTGGCGCGCGGCTTCGAAGCAGCGCTGGAACCGGTCGAAAAGCTGCGCGCCGAGCTGGCGCATTCCAGCACCGCCGTGCAGATCTTCGCCGCCACGCTCGACGAAGACATCCGCAACGCCCAGCGCAACCTGCAAAGCCTGGATGCCTCCGCCTGCGAGCGGGCGGTCGAGGCGATCCTGGCGGCCGACCGCGTCTTCATCATCGGCTTCGGCGCCAGCGGCTTCCTGGCTGGCATGCTGCAGCGGGGCCTATGCATGCACCTGCATTCGGTCGAGTCGCTGGCCGGCCCCGGCGGCGTGTCGCACGCCGCCCGCCAGATGTCGCGCATGACCAGCAAGGACTTGGTGATCGCCATCGGCTTTCCGCGCTACCTGGCCGACACCGTGACCCTGGCGGGCTCCGCCCAGCGAGCCGGCGTGCCGGTGCTGGCGCTGACTGACAAGCCCACGTCGCCGCTCGCGCCGACGGCGTCGGTAGTGCTGTACGCGGTGTCCACACGCCAGTTGATCCCCAATTCCGAAACCGCCGCGCTGGGCCTGATCGAGGCCTTGTCGGCAGCGGTGGCTTTTCGCACCAAGGATTCCGTCGCGGCCGCCGCCTTGGTGAGCCCGCCCGTGATGCCGGGGCTCATCCATGGCGTAGGCAAACGCTAATCCCGGCCCCCCCAAAGTCACCTCGCGAACCACGCCGCCGGCACCGCGTTCTGCAGTGTGATCGCCTTGAGCTGCGAGTACATATGCAAAGTCTCGCGGCAATGCTCGCGGCCGATCCCGCTTTCCTTCATGCCTCCAAACGGCGAACCGCCGCTGAGGTTGAAGTACCGGTTGATCCACACGTTCCCGGCCTGTAGCCGGTCCGCCGTTTCCAGCGCATGCTTGAGATTCGAGGTGTAGATGCCTGAAGCCAGGCCGTACGGGACATCGTTGGCTTCGGCGATCATCGTATCGACGTCGCTCCAACGGATCACGGAAAGCACCGGCCCGAAGATTTCTTCCTGCGCGACCCGCATGGCATTGCTCGCTTCCAGGATGGTGGGTTCGATGAAGTAGCCGTGCTCATGCCCGCCGACCTTGACCCGCGACCCGCCGGCCAGCTGCTTGGCGCCCTCGTCTCTGCCGATCCGTATGTAATCAAGCACCCTTTCGCCCTGCTGCTTATTGATCAGACAACTCAAATGCACGGTTTCGTCCAGCGGATCGCCGATGCGCAGGCGCTGGGCGGCCTGCACCAGTTTTTCCATGAAAGCGCCGTAGATATCGGCGTGCAGGAACAAGCGCGTCCCGGCCAGGCATGACTGCCCGTTGCAATAGAGGGCGGCGAACAGCGCGTTGTCCACGACCGCGTCGATATCGTCTATATCTGGATACACGATGTTCGGGCTCTTGCCGCCCAGTTCCAGAGACACCGGAACCAGCCGCCTTGCGCCCGCCTGCCCGATCAGCCGGCCCACTTCGGGGCTGCCGGTGAATGCCAGTTTGGCGACGCGCGGATGGGCGCATAGCGCCGCGCCGGCCTCTTCACCCAGGCCGGTGACCACATTGATCACGCCGGGCGGGAATATGCCCGTCGCGATTTTCGCGAATTCCAGCGTCGACAGGCTTGCGTTTTCGTCGGGCTTGAGCACGATGGCATTGCCGGCCGCCACTGCGGGCGCAACCTTCAGCGCGACCATGATTGCGGGCACGTTCCACGGAATGATCTGGCCCACGACTCCCAATGGCGTTCGTTTGGCCAGCAGATAGCCGTCGTCTATCGGCCGCCCGAAGTCTTCATGCGTGATGATGGCGGCGGCAAAGTAGCGGTACTGCGCCACGGCGATCTGGTAGTCCACGGCGGTTTCGGCGACTCGCCGCCCCACGTCCTGAGCATCCAACCGTGCCAGCCTGGGGGCCGCTTGCTCCAGCGCGTCGGCCAGCCTGTTCAGGAGCAAGGCCCGGTGTTCATAGCGGGTCTTGCCCCAGTCCGTTTGCGCGGCGGCAGCCGCCTGGATCGCCTGGTCCACTTCGCGAGCCCCGCAGCGCGAGATCCGGGCCAGCAGCCGGCCGGTAGAGGCTTCCAAGGCGGGGAGCGTCTGCTCCGTGGCGAGGGCCTGGTCTCCTATGTAGGCAGGATAGCGCTCGACAGTATCTTCATGCATCGCAATACTCCATGTTTTCAAAGCAGTGGTCAGGTTGGCATCAGCAGGACCGGCTTCAGCGTCTTCCCGGATTCGCTATCGGCGACGGCTTCATTGATCTGCGAAAACTCGTAGAACCTGATCAGCTTGTCGATCGGAAAGCGCTGTTGCATGTGCAGCGCGATGAGATCAGGGATGAATTTCCGGGGAACGCTGTCTCCCTCGCATATGCCGCGTATGGTCTTGCCCTTGATCAAGAGGTCATTGACGTCAAATCCGACCTGGGTTCCCAAATGCGAAGCGCCTACGATCCCCACCGCGCCCAGCTCGCCCAGGCTCGCTATCGCCTGCGTGGCGACGGCCGGGATGCCGGTAGTCTCCAAGGCGTAGTCCGCCCCTCCAGCGGTCAACTCCCGGATTGCCTCCACCGCATCAAGCTGTTTGGCATAGAGGGCATGCGTGGCTCCGACTTCGAGCGCCAGCTGGAGCCGGGAGGCAACGACGTCTACGGCCACTATCGTGGTGGCGCCCGTGGCCTTGGCGGCCATGATCGCGCTCAGCCCGACGGCCCCCGCGCCAAAGGAGACAAAGCTAGCCTCTGGCGCAACGCGCAGCGTATTGATGACGGCGCCCGCGCCAGTCTGGAAGCCGCATCCCAAGGGCCCCAGCAACTCCAGCGGCGCTTCCGGGGGGACCTTGATCGCGTTGTTTTCGCGCGCGATGCAGTAGGTCGCGAACGAGGATTGGGAGAAGAAATGATCATGGAGATCAGCATTCTGGGCATCCGAGAGCGCGTGTTCTCCATCGCGGCCGCTGCCGCCAAAGTTCAGGGAGAAAAAGTCCTTGCAGTAGGAGCTGAGGCCTTTCGCGCAGGAAAGGCAGCGACCGCAGCTGCCGTAGGTCAGCACGACGCGATCGCCGGGCTTCAGGTCGCGGACCAGCGGTCCGACCGACTCCACCACCCCTGCTCCTTCATGCCCCAGCACTGCGGGAAGCGGCACGGGATAGTATTGATCGCGGATGATCATGTCCGTATGGCATATGCCGGCCGCGACGATGCGCACTCTGACCTCGTCCTGCTTCGGCGGGCGCAAGTAGGCGTCTTCAATGGAAAAAGGGGCCCCCTTCTCACGCGTCACCGCGGCCCGGATCTTTAGCATGCTCGGCTCGGTCATCATGGTCTCCTGTCGCTTTTGTCGTGGCGCTCACCTGCCACGTTGCATGCATGTTGGACGCGAGACCGCTGAAGGGCTATCCAGTTTGGGCACGGTCATCCAGATTGCGCAGACGCCACGCCCTGGGGATATCCCTCATCCAAGCGCCCTGCGCCGCGCAATACGATGACTTGCCGCAGCGCTGCCTTACCGCACAATCCAGGGGAATGACCATGCAAGGGACTCGTGTTCAAACCAGAGACATGGAAGAAGCCATCTCCCATGTCAGTGCGGTTTACTCCGCGCATGGGTTGAGCCTGGGCCGACGCGCAAGACGGATCGATATGCGGCTGGAATCCTGTGGGCTGGAACGCGGCTCGGGCATGGTCAAGCTGGCATACGGCGCAGATGTCGATGTGGATGCCGCGGACTTTCCGGACCTGTTCCTGATCATGACCTGCATCAACGGCAATGGGTCGGTCACGCAGGCCGATAGCCGCGCCGCATGGCACAGCGGACTCACCCTGCCCGTATCCGCCAATGTCTCGACGCGGTTTCATTTCGAAGAAAATTTTGAGCAGATTTCGTTCCGCCCCGACGCCGCGGCCCTCAGCGCGCTGTGCAGCAATTTGCTCGGACGCCCCTTGGAATGCCCATTGCGATTCGAGCTGGTCCCGTTTTCGGCCGATTTCTCGGCGGCCTGGCAACACGCGCTGCAACTGCTCGGTTCAGCGACGGGCATGCCGCTGCCACCCATGGCCCGCCAATCGCTGAGCCAGTTCTTGAATTCGCTGCTCCTGCATGGCCATCCCCACAATTTCAGCGCGGCGCTGAGCCGCCCGCCGCAGCCGCTGCCTCGCGCCGTGGTCGCCCGAGCCGAGGAATACATCAAGGCGCACAGCGATCAAGCGCTATCAGTCGCCGACATCGCCTCGGCTACCGGCGTCAGCATTCGCAGCCTCCAAGCGGGCTTTCGCGAAGCGGGGGCCGAATCGCCGATGAAGCGGCTGCGCCGGATCCGGCTGGAACAGGCGCGAGACCAGCTGCTGCGCACAAGCGGCACGGTCACCGATGTCGCGCTTCAATTTGGATTCTTGCACCTGGGGCGATTCAGTGCGCAGTACCAGGCGGCGTTCGGCGAATTGCCGGCGGCCACGCTGGCCCGCGCCAGACGCGCGCGCAGCGCTCGCCAGCGCGCATAGGTAATGACGTGTGCGACGCCCGATGTCCGCTCAGGGCTGCGCGCCGGTAGCCTTGGCCACATAGGCCGCCAGCGTCTCGATTTCCTTGTCCGACAAGGTCGTGTAAGCCGGCATCTGGCCGATGCCATTGCGGATGGCCGTCTCCACACGCGCCGCATCGGGCTTGATTTCGTCGAGCTTGGGACCGATGGCGCCGCTGGATTGCGCGTCGTTCAGGGTATGGCAGATCGCGCAGGCTGGCGTTGCGCCAACGAACAAGGCGCGGCCCGCCTCCATGTCGGGCTCGGCCGCCAGCGTGCCGGCGGGCAGGCTGGCGACCAACAATCCGGCGAAAAATGCGCGCTTCCAAGGCAACACCAATACGACTTCCCTCATGCCTGGACCACCACCGCCACGCCGTGGTCGCGCCAACTGCTGTTGATGTAGCCGCCGGAATTCTGCGGGCGCTCTTCGTCCTGCACCCGGCCTTCGGTGTCGGTGGCCCGGCTGACCAGCAGGTGTTCGCCCGTCGCCAATTCCACCGGCAATGCGAACTGGCGCCAGGCATAGCGCCCGAGGTCCGGGCCGACCAGTTCCGCTTTCCGCCAGTTCTTGCCGCCGTCGGTCGAAACCTCGACCTGCTTGATGCCGTTGGTGCCGCCAAACGCCACCCCCTGCACCACCACGCGCCCGGCCTTCAAGGTGGAGGCGGCCGGATTGGGCGTATTGATCCACGACTTCACGCCCATGGCCCACACCGAGGGCTGGGTGGGATCTCCCTTCTGCCCAGGCGGCGCCAGGCGGTAGCCGGTCTGCTGGATCGCGGCCGGGCTTTCCTTTTCGGTGAAGGCCAGCCGCTTGATGTATTTGACGCTGTTCACGCCCGTGTAGCCCGGCACGATCAGGCGCAAGGGACCGCCATGGGCCAGCGGGATCGGCTCGCCGTTCAGCTCCCACGCCAAGAGCGCATCCCGCATCGCCTCCTTGGGCACCGAGCGTTCGACCATGACCATGTTCGGATCCAGGCCGTCGGGCAGCTTCTCGCCGCCGGTGCCGGTCATGTACACGGCCGCGGCGCTCAAGCCGCCGCAATGCTCGACCAGGACGCTGACCGGCAAGCCGCTCCAGATCACGCAGCCGGCCGCGCCGACCTGCCAGGGCGTGCCGCTGGGCTTGTTCGGAAAATAGCCGCGGCCGTTGCCCGAGCATTGCAAGACCATCGCCAGCGTCTGCAAACCCATGCTCTTGAGCTGCCCCACGCTCAGGGACATGGGCTTGGCCACCCCGGCGATTTCGATGACCCACGCGTCCCGGTCGGCCACGATGGACTCGTCGGGCGGCGGCAGGTTGTTACGCACATAGAGTTGGCGCAGCGGCGTGACCACCCCGCTGCCAAATGCCTCGCGCCGCGTTTCTATGGTGTTGGCGCTGTGCACGATCATCGCGTCAGGCTGCTTCCAGGCCGCATAGGCCGGCAGCGGCTTGGCGGCGGATGCCAGGGCGGGTGGCGCAGCCGCGGCTGGCGCGGCTTTCTGCTCCGCGGCCAAGGCCGCGCGTCCCAGGCCGGCTGCGGCCAAGGCGCTGGCGCCGCCAGCCAACAGGCGCCGTCGCGCCGCGCTCTCGATCAGGGATGAACGCATTGCAGTCTCCTCGTTGGGGGCCGGAATCGTTGTTGTTCCAGAACCCTGCCGGCCTGCTACGACGTGGCTGTCTACCCCGCACGCACGTGTCCCAGGCCGCCAATAGTTATGACTGCGATGTTGGTTGAGTGATCTTTTCGTGTCAATTAGTTATTTGCAATACCCTGCCCTAGCCCATTTGGCTAGGGCGAACCCTAGCCGCGCCCGCCGGACCGGCCTAGACCTGCCGGACCAGGCTGTACACCGAGGCGGGCGGGAGATTCAGCGGCACGAACCCGACTTTGCGCGCCCGCAGGCCGCAGGCCTCGAGCACGCCCGCGGAGATGGGACACCGTACCCCATAGGTGAAAAGCGCCATCGATCCCTCCGCCGGCAGCGCGTCGAACACGGCGGCCAGCAACTGATGATGATGCGCCGGGCTCATGTTGCGCAGCGGCAAGCCGCAAATGGCGGCACTGATCCCATCGAGTTCCGGATGGCTCTTGCGGCAGAGCTCCTGCGCCGGCACCTGCAGCACCGCCGCTTCCGGGAACTGCATGCGCAGGCTGGAACTCATGGCCGAATCCTGCTCGACCAGCACCAGGCTGGCCGGATCCACGCCCCGGCGCAGCATTTCGCGGGTAAAGACACCCGTGCCGCAGCCCAGCTCCAGGACTTTGCCCGCGCCTAGCGGGATGCCGGCGGTAATGGCCGCCGCCAGCGCCGGGCCGGACGGCGCCACCGCGCCTATGGCCGCGGGGTTGGACAGCAGCGCCTTGACGAACTGGGCGCGTTCCTGCAGCCAGCCCATGGGTGAGCGGCTGGCTGGCTGGCGTGGAATGGCGGTCTTGTAGGGTTGCGTGGAATGCATGGGGTCTGAGTCTCCTGGATCGGAAATTCCGTGCGACCCCGAAACCTTAACTGCGCCAGGCCGTTCGCGCTCGCAACTGTCGGTAAGCACCCTTGTCAATTCGGCCATGGAAGGCATACCCGCCGCGTCGTCGCGCGCCGCGGATGGACTGTTTGGGTTGCATAACGCTTCCGTGCCCTGCGCTATTGCGCCTTGCCGCTGACCGATACTTCCGCCAAGTCCGCCTTGGCTGCCGCCAGCACCGCTGGATCCAGCTTCTCTGAGTATTTTTGCACGACCGGCAGCGTTTTCTGCTTGATCAACGCCAATTCCGCAGCGGGAATCTCGTTGATCTCCATGCCCTCCTGTTTCAGCTGCTGCAACACTTTGACAGCCTCATCCCTGACCAGCTTCCGCTGGAGCCCGGCGACCTCCTGCGCGGCGCCGCGCACGATGGCGCGGTCGGCTTCCGGCAGTCCATCCCACCATTTCTTGCTGGCCATGACCACGCTAGGGTTGTAGACATGGTTGGTCAGAGACAGGTATTTCTGCACCTCGTTGATTTTGGCGCTCTGAATGATGCCTACCGGGTTTTCCTGTGCATCGATGGCACGGGTTTCCAGCGCCGTATAGACCTCGGTGAACGGCATGGGAACGGCGTTGGCCCCCAGCGCCTTGAAACTCTCCAGGAACACCGGGCTTTGCATCGTGCGTATCTTCAGGCCCGCCAGATCCTCGGCCTTGGTGATCGGACGCTTGGAATTGGTGACTTCGCGAAAGCCGGTTTCCCAATAGGCCAGGCCGACCAATCCCGCGCCTTCGAGCTTCTGGAACAGCAAAGCGCCAGTGCGGCCATCGAGCAGCGCGTCCGCCTCCTTGTAGTTCGTAATCGTGAACGGCAGATCGAAGACGGCAAAATCGCGCACCACTCCCACCAGGTTCGACGGCGGTCCGAGCATCATCTGCTGCACGCCCGCCTGGAGCGCCTGCTGCATTTGGGGATCGGACCCAAGCCTGTTGCTGCTATAGGTCGCAACATTCAGGCGCCCGGCGCTGCGCTCCTTCACCAGGTCGGCAAACTTCCGGGCCCCTATCGCCAAAGGGTGATCATCGGCGATGCCAAGCCCGAACTTCAGGTCGGCGGCCTGTATGACCGAGGGCAGCAGCGTGGCCAGTGCCAGGCAGAAGGAAGCAAATTTGATTTTCATGGTCTCTCTCCAGGATAGGTCGTCAATACAGCCAGCTTGCCGGCACCGTTATCAGCGCGGGGAACACGATGAAAAGCACCAACAGGAACAGTTGTGCAACGAGAAAAGGCGTAACACCCCTGATCGCACCGGACAGCGGAACCTTGCCCACGCCGGAAACGACGTTCAACACCGTGCCGACGGGCGGGGTGAGCAGGCCGATGGCGTTGTTCATGATGAAAAGCACGCCGAAGTAGACGGGATCTATTCCCGCTTGCTTGACCAACGGCATCAGCACCGGCGTCAGGATGAGCACGGTCGGCGTAAAGTCCAATGCGGTGCCGACCACCACCACGATCGCCATCATCAGAAACATCAACAGCATCTGGTTGCCGGTGTACGGTTCCAACATTTCCGCGACTTGCTGCGGAATGTTCGCCACGGTGATGAGCCACGCGGAAACCATCGCCGCGGCCACCAGGAACATGACCACGCTCGAGGTCTTGGCGGCCGCCAGCAATGCCTTGGGCAGCATCGCCCAGCTCAGTTCCCGGTAGACGAACATTCCTACCAGCATGGAGTAGACCGCCGCCACTACCGCGGCCTCGGTGGGCGTGAACACGCCAAGCTTCATCCCGCCGATGATCAGCACCGGCAGCACCAGTGCCCAGATGCCTTGCCGCAATGCGTTCAAGAGCCTGGAAATGCGGAAAGGCTCGGCCCGGTGATGCTTGAATTCGCCACGGGCGCAGAGCCACCAGGTCACGGCCAGCGCCACTCCCATCGCCAGGCCCGGAGCGATGCCCGCCATGAACAGCTTGGTGATCGAAACCTGGCCCACCACGCCGAAAACCACGAAGCCGATCGACGGCGGGATGATGGGTGCGATGATTCCCCCCGCGGCGACCAGACCCGCCGCGCGCGGCAAGTTGTAGCCCGCGCTGCGCATGAGGGGAATGAGTATGGCCGCCAGCGCGGCGGTATCGGCCACCGCCGATCCGGAAATGCTGGCCATCGTCACTGCCGCGATGATGGCCACATAACCCAGGCCGCCGCGCACATGGCCGACCAGCGCGCTGGCCATGCGGATGATGTTGCGTGACAGCCCGCCCATGTTCATCAGCTCGCCCGCGAGCATGAAGAATGGCACGGCCATCAGCGGATAGTTGTCCGCGCCGGCCAACATGTTCTGCGCAAGAATCTGCGTATCGAAGAGATCGAGGTGCAGCATCAAGGCAATGCCGCAAGCCAACAGCGCGAACGCCACCGGTACCCCTACGGCCATGGCGCCGCACAAGGAAAACAGAAACACGGCGAGCGTCATGACTGTTTCTCCGCCATGTCCGCGCCACCCGTGGTGTCGCTGGCGCCATCGATTGCTGCCTTGCCGGTGGCGGCGCGCCACAAGGCCTGCAGGAACACCAAGGCCATGAAGGACGCGCCTAGCGCCGCCGACAGATACACCACTCCCAGCGGCAAGTCAGTGACCGGCGCCAGATTGCCCATGCCAGTGATGGTCTCGCGGCAGGCCCCCACCGCCAGCAGGCCGGAAGCAGCGGCGCCGATCGCATTGCTGAGCACACGGCAGACTTGGCGGCCTCGTGCAGGCAGCGCATCGAGCAGGCCGGTCACCCCCAGGTGCCCGCCTTCCTTCAACACCAGGGCCGCGCCGGCGAACGTCAGCCAAACAAAGAGAAAGCGCGACAATTCCTCCGATATGTCCAGGCCTGAATTGAAGCCATAACGCAGTACTACATTGCCAAACACCAGCGCCACCATCAAGGCAAGCGTCACGATGATCAGCCATTCGACGGCTGTTCTACATTGATTCGCCATATTTTTGTCTCCTGTTCCGATGGGAACGGCGCATGGCTCGCCCTTCCCTGCCCCGATGCGTCGGGTGTTCAATTTCTACTAGGGCAGCGCGCTCGCTGCAAGAATGGCCGCCTGAACCTCACTGGCCGTCAGCGGCCGGCCGAAGTGCTTGATGTGCGGGGATGACTCCACGCTTATCCGGGCAATCTCCTGTGCGCGTTGGGAGATGCGCTCGCCGGGGACGCCCAGATCCTCGAGCGTCGCGGGCAAGCCGATGCGGCGATAGAACGGCAGCAACTGGGTCAACATCGCAGCGTTGGCCTCGCGTTCCAGCAGCAGTTGCACGATCAGCCCGAATGCGACCTCCTCGCCGTGAAGGCTGCCCAGTATTTCCGGCACCGCGGACAAGCCGCGCGTCAGGGAATGCGCCACGGAGAGGCCAGCGTTTTCAAACGCCAGGCCGGAAAGCAGGATGGTGGCTTCTATCAGCCGCTCAAACGCCGGGTTCGGCCTGCCTGCCGCCTGCGCCGCCAATGCCGCTTCGGCATCGTTCATGAGCACCTCGAAGCAGTTCGCCGAGATCATTTTCGCCAGCATGCCCTGGCGGCCGCCGTAGAAGTTCAGGCCGCCCGCCCCGATGCACTGCTCGGCCTCGAAACGCTTGGACAGCGCATCGCCGATGCCGGACACGAGAAACCGGCGCGGAGCGCAGACCAGGATTTCCGTGTCCACCAGCACCAGATCGGGATTGGCGCGCATCGATCGCACCTCGGAAATCCGGTGGTCGTCGCCATACAGCACCGCCACCCTGCTGGTGGGCGCATCCGTGGAGGACACGGTAGGCACGACGAATATCGGCAGCCCCAATTGGATTTGAGCGCCCTTGGCCGCATCGATGGATTTCCCGCCGCCAGCGGCGATCAGCAGATCATGCCGGCCTGACCGGCACGCGCTGGCAATCGCATCCACTGCTTCGCGCGTGCACTCCCCTTCGAACCGGATCCAGGCCAGTTGCTCGGCCTCAGGCCACGCGCTGCACAGCAGGTTGCGCACGAAGGCATCGGCGACCAGCGCCGGCCGCCGCGCGTCCAGTTCGTCGACAGCCTGTTGCAGTTGACGCAGTGCCCCCGGCCCTTGCACATAGCGGGACAAGGAACCGAAAATTATCGGTGCGGTATGCATGGTTCTTCTCACATGGAGGCGGTGAAACCGCCGTCTACATAAATGACCTGGCCGTTGACGAAATCGGCCGCCCCCGAGGCCAGAAACACCGCCGCGCCGCCCAATTCGTGCACCTCGCCCCAGCGGGCCGCCGGCGTACGCTTGGCTAGCCAACCGGAAAAGTCCGGATCGTCGGCCAGCGCTTGGGTCATTTCGGTGCGGAAGTACCCTGGGCCGATCCCGTTCACCTGGATGTTGCGGGACGCCCATTCCACGCACATGGCCCGCGTCAGCATCTTCAGGCCGCCCTTGCTGGCGGTGTACGCACCGGTGGTGCCGCGGCCAAGCTCGCTCATCAGCGAGCAGATGTTGATGATCTTGCCCGCGCGCCGTTCCATCATTGGCCGCACGAAAGCCTTGCTCACCACGAAGGCGGAGGTCAGGTTCGTTTCCAGAACCAGTTGCCACTCCGGCAAGGTGAATTCCTCGAGCTTCCTGCGCACGTTGATGCCGACGTTGTTCACGAGGATGTCCACCTGGCGCCCGCTTGCGGCAAGCTGGGAGGCGGCGGCATCGATTGCCGCGCCGTCCAAGGCGTCAAAACCTATCGTGTCCACCTCTATGCCTCGCGCCCTCAGTTCGAGGGCCGGCCCTTCCAGGCGAGCCACGTTCCGATCGTGCAGGATGATCGCCGCGCCGGCGTCGCCCAGCGCCTTCGCCAACGCCAGGCCTATGCCGCGGCGCGACCCCGTAATCAAGGCCGTGCGGCCTTGCAGGTCAAAGAACCCGGATCCGGTTGTTTCGTGTTGCATGTCAAGGATTCGCCCAGTGCGTCGGTTGCCCGGTAGTAAGAATTTCCAGCGCGGCCTGCGCCGCCCCTTCCTGGAGCGCCGCGACGGTCGCCTCGGAATACCAGCCCATGTGATCGGTGAGGATCACGTTGGGCAGCGCCCGCAGCGGGTTGTCCGCAGGCATGGGCTCGACTTCCTGCACGTCGAGCGCGGCGCCCAGCAGCCGCCCGCCGGCCAGCGCAGCGGCCAGCGCATCCGTATCGACGAGCGCTCCCCGCGAGGTGTTTACCAGGCAGGCGTCGCTGCGCATCAGCGCGAGCGCGCCGGCATGGACGACGTGGCGGTTCTCTGGAGTCGACGGCGCATGCAGCGCGACGATGCGCGAGCTTGAAAACAATTCGTCCAGACCGGCGCGCCGCACACCAGCGCCCGCCAAGGTGGCGTCGTCGACATGGGGATCGTGCACCAGCACGCGTCCGATGCCGAACGCCCGCATGCGCCGCAGGTAGGCGCGTCCGATGCGTCCAAAACCGATGATCCCGAGCGTGGCGTCCGCGATGCGCTGTATCGGCTCACGCTGGCCTACGTCCCACGCGCCCGCCAGCACCTGCTGATGGCGCCAGACCACGCGGCGCAGCAACGCCAGGGTCAGCGCCGCGGCATGGTCAGCCACTTCGATGTCGGCGCCGTAATGCGGTACGTTGGCGACCCGCACGCCGTGCTCGCGCGCCGCCTGCAGATCGATGGTGTCCACGCCCACCCCGTAACGGACGATGCCGCCGCCCCTGGGCAGGCGCTGGATCGCCTCGCGGTCCAAAGGGGTGTCGCGCACCAGCGCCACGGATACGCCGCCGATCAGTTCCAGCAAACGCTGCCGGTTCCCGCCCCAATCCAGCTCACGCACCTCGGCGCCTATATGCTCGAGGACGCGGCGCTCGATTTCGTGGCTGGCATAGCCGGGCGCGACGATGCCCACTACCGGCGGCAGCAAAGGCCTCACTTTCCCCATTCCGTTCTTCTCCCGACGCTCTGATTTAGATCGATCTAAATTTATTAGATCGATCTAAATTTTTCCATCTAGTACAAACCCTAGGTCATTGGCGGATCGTCAAACGGCGGCTTGGCGGCCAGACGGCGCAAGGTATTTGGGGACACCTGAAAATGGGCAGAATGGTATCTTCCAGCTTTTCAGGTAGCCGCTCCTTCCATGACCACATTGAAAGACGTAGCCCGCGTTGCGGGCGTGTCTCGCGCCACGGTATCGCTCGTCTGCCGCAACAGCCCGCTGGTGGCTGCGAAAACGCGCCAACGCGTCGAACAGGCCATGGCCGAAGTGGGCTACGTCTACAACCGCAGCGCCGCCAACCTGCGCTCTTCGCGCACCGACACCGTCGGCCTGGTCATCCCCGAAATCGCCAATCCGGTCTATGCGGAGATCTTGCACGGCATCGAGGAATGCATGGCGCCGCTAGGCAAGCAGGTCGTCATGGCCAGCACCAGCGAATCACTGGACGTGCAGGACCGCATCCTGCAACGGATGCTCGAAATGCGCGTCGACGGGCTGATCATCAGCGCGGCGACCGGTTCCACCCCATCGGCCTTCGATGCATGCATACGCGCCGGCGTGCCCGTGGTGCAGGTGTTGCGCTCGGTCGATTCCGCGCGCCTGGACTACGCCGGAACGAACAACCGCGCCGGCGCGGACCGGGCGACGCGGCACCTGCTGTCGCTGGGGCACACCCGCCTGGCATTCCTGGGCAGTTCCGTGGCGACGTCAGTAAGCCATGACCGCTATCTCGGCTATTGCGACGCGTTGCAAGCGCAGGGGCTGCCCGTGGATCAGGAACTGGTCGCCAATTGCCTGCCCAAGATCGGCGATGCGGCGGCCGCGGCGCATCGCCTGCTCGCTTGCGCGCATCCACCCACCGCGCTGGTTTGCTTCAATGACATCGTCGCGTTTGGCGTGACGATGGCCCTGTACGAATGCGGCCAGGAACCCGGCAGGGATGTCAGCGTGATCGGCTTCGACAACATCGAATGGGCAGAGAACTGGCGCCCCGCGCTCAGCACGATGTCCATTAGCGCGCTCGAAATCGGCCGGCATGCGGGCGAACTTCTCAGCCGGCGTCTGCGGGACAAAGAGGGAGCGCCGCAACGCATGATCAGCGAGGCCACGCTGATCGAACGGCGCTCCACGGGCGGCCTGGCCGGGATGCGATAGCGCGCAGGCTCACCGCATAAGGGCAGCAGAGCGCGCGTCGAGCGCCCTCAAGACGTCTGCCCCCCTACTCCGCCTTGACTTGCGCGGTAGCGATGACGCCGCCCCATTTCGCCTTTTCGTCATGCACGAACGCGCTGGCCTGGGTTCGGCTTTGCGGCATGACGAACGTTCCCAGGTCCGCCAGACGGCTCTGCACCTCCGGTTCCTGCAGGGCCTTGTTGATGGCCGCGTTCAGGGCGTCCAGAACCGGCGCCGGCGTCCCCTTCGGCGCAAAGACCGCGAACCAGCCCAAGGTCACCATGTCGGGCAAGGTGTCCTTGACCAAGGGAATGCCTTCGAAGCCCGGCAGCGTCCGATCCGCGCTCATCGCAACCGGCACCAGCTTGCCCGCGCGCACCAAGGGCACAAGCGGCGCGACGCCGTCTATGTAGACAGGTATGTCGCCCTTGATCAGGGCTTGCAGGGCTTGCGATGTACCGCTGAAGCTGACCTGCCGGAATTCGCGGCCGCCAAGTTGGCCGATCAGATAGACCGACAGGTTGGGTATCGAACCGCGGGTCGGACTGCCTATCACCAGGTCCGAAGCCTCTCCCCCTCTGGCGGCGGCGATCAGATCGGCGACCGAACGGTAAGGCGTGCCAGGAGTCGTGACCAGCATCATCGGCGTATAGGCCAGCGTCGCCACGACTTCGGTATCGCGTTCGATGTCGAACTTGGCGGCCTGGTACAGGAACGGCGTGGTGACGGCGGCGGCTGCGTGGAACATGGCCAGCGTGTAGCCGTCCGGATCGGCGCGGGTCAGCGCGTTCATGCCGATGATGCCGTTGCCCCCAGGGCGGTTTTCGACGATGACCTGATGTCCCCATTGGCGGCCCAGCCTGTCGGCGACCAGCCGCGTGATGATGTCCGGCGCGCTGCCCGCGGCCGTAGGCGCGATGATCCTCACCGGCTTGTCGGGATACTGCTGCGCGCCTGCGGCGCCGCAAACCGCGCAACCCAGAACCATGGCCAATCCCGTCAGCCAGCGTGGTGCTTTCATGATGTCTCCTTATGAGCGCGCGCCGGAGAAAGGTACGCGGCCGCCTATTAATTGCCACTATATCAATTAAATATAGATTTAATTGATATAGTGTTAAATAAGGGTTTACACCACGCGCTCGCGCACTTGCACGCCGGGCTATCGGAGGACTATCGGGTGGCCGTCTTGCGCTTGGGCTTGGCCTGCACGCCAGACTCCCGCGCCCATTGCGCGATGCCGTCGAGCAGGATCCGCAGACCGGCTTCAAATGCCAATTCGGTATTCAGTCCCGAGAACGCCTCTGCGACGTAGCGGGCTCCGGGGTAGCGGTCCGCCGGCATGGCATCCAGCCGTCCGCGGATGAAATCGCGATGGTAGACAGGCAACTGCTTGGAGGCTTCGGCGCGGCTGCTTGCGACCAGGAATTGCGCCAGCAGGTGGTAGGCCAGGGCCACCTGCTCAGCCGAAAAGCCGCCCTGCATGAAGGCCGTGGCCACGTGGTTGAAAAACACCGCGCCAAAATCGGTTTCGCCCGAATCCACGTCCTGGAACAGGCGGAAGCGGTTGTGGGATGCGACATAGGTGCTGACGCCGGGATTCTCCACCGCAAAGGTCAGGCTGACCCGCGCGATGGTTTCGATGTCGGCGCGCCAATCGCCGGTCAGCGCCGGTATCCGTGCCAGCCGTTCCCGGTAGTAGTTGTTGAGCACGCCCGATATCAATTTGTCGCGCCCGCCCAGGTAGTAATGGATCAGGCCGGGCGCGACGCCGAAGTCGCGCGCCAGCTGCACCATGGAGATCTGCTCCAGCGAGGTTTCGCGTGCCAGCGCGATCGCGCGTTCGATGATGGTCGCCCGGCTGAGCGTGGCTTCGCCATTGATCGGCGACTCGACCCGGGGCGGACGGCCCCGCTTGCGCGGCGCGGCATCGCTGGCGGGCTTTTTCGTGGCGGGCATATCGACACACTCTGGAAAATCCGGATAACCGGGGCATCCTAAGGTTTTATTGCCCCCCTGGCAAATATTCCGCCCGCCCAGCCTCTTCAGCCGTCATGCATTGTGGCACCGTGCCGCAACAGCACCGCGCGCAAGGAGGCCGGAATGGGCGTGCCCACCCGCGCATCCTGCCGTACGCAGATAGGCGAAAACACCGCCGAAAACACCGGACTGCCGTCGGGCCGGGTGGCGTGCGCCTGGATATCGAATGAACGCGTGCGCAGCGCTCCCAGGCTGCATTCGATATGGACCACGTCGCCCGGCCAGAGCGTACCGGTAAAGTCGAAGGACATGCCCCGGCACGGCGTACCGACCTCATGCGCCTCGCCCAGGCGCTTCCCTTCCCCCAGATGCTCTGTATAGAGCGCCACCGCGCCCAGCAGGTAGTCGGTGAAGCGACCCGTATAGACCACGCCCGCCGGATCGCAATCCCCCCATCGCACCTCGCGCCTAACCACGAAGGGGTCGACGCTCAGGACCCTCTCGGTGGCTTTCATGGACGTCCCTCGCACTCGGCGGGAATCAGTCCGGCCGCTTCGAATTCCCGCACCAGGGCCGGATATTGCTCGCGCAGCCGGCCGACATCGACGCGCCCGGTGCGCGTCATGAAGCGCAACACGAACTCCTGCGGTCCATACTGGTCCATCCAGTCCCGCATGCGCTCGTACCAGTTGAAGGAAGCTTCCGACGCGCCTATCAGCTTCTGCTTTTGCGGCTGGCGCGTCGCGCAATAGGAGGCCAGCGCACGAGGAATATCGCCGGGCGAACCGTTCAAGGCATCGGCCAGCGCAATGGCGTCCTCCATGGCGATACGCGTACCCGACCCGATGGAGAAATGTGCGCTGCTGAGCGCATCACCTATCAGCACCCGGTTGCCCACGCACCAATTGCGCGCGCGTATGACTGGGAACTGGCGCCAGCTGGAATGGTTCGAGACCAATGCGTGCCCGTCCAGTTCAGGCGCGAACACCTGTTCGAACAGTTCCTGCCGCGCCTCGGCGCTCATCGCCTCCATGCCGAGTTCCTGCCAAGTGCAGTGATCGCATTCCGCGACGAAGGTACTCATGGATGCCGAATAGGGGTAGTAGTGCGCCACGAAGTAACCCGCGCCGTGCTTGCGGAACACCAGGCTTGGGGATGGGAAGGCCTTTGCGACGCCATACCAGGCGAAATGGTTTGTGAGGCCGTAGCGATGCACGTCGAACCCCCGCTCGTCGCTGTCACGCACCCGCGAGTTGATGCCATCGGCGCCTACCACCACATCGGCATCCAGCGCCTGGAAGTCCTCGATCCTGTCCTGGTAGCGTACGTCCACTCGCAACCGCCTGGCGTGTTCGCCCAGGATGCGCAGCAGTTCGATGCGCGCAATGGCGCCGCCGCTGCCGGGACGCTGCACCGTGACCGGCGTCTCGTTCGACACGATGACCTGCCGGTCGCTGAAGCGCATGGCGCCGGCGAGCGCATCGAACACCCCGGGGGAAGCGTCCCGCAATCGGTCCAGCCCCTTGTCGGCCATGACCACGCCGAAGCCGAAGGTGGCATCCGCCGGGTTCTGTTCATACACGGTGACGGCCGCGGCCGGCTGGCGCTGTTTCAACAGGATGGCGAGAAACAGGCCCGCGGGCCCGCCCCCGATGATGGCGGCTTTCATGCAAGCTCCAGAGGTGCAATGGACAGGACGTCCATGTCGAACTGCTCGATCCGGCCGCTCAACCCGCCCGTCAAGGCGCCATACCAGACGGCCGGCTTGAAGCCCAGTTCCTTGCGCTCGAACCGCAGCCCCGGATTGCCCAAAATGCGTACATAGCCGTTGCCGGCGGGCTGCGTGGCGTAGCCCGCGCTGTCATTGGCGGCGTCCAGCAAGGCCTTGAATTCGGGCACGTCCAGTACGTAGATGGCCGCCTTGTCCTGCGCGTACCCGCCCAGCGCGGCGCCCTTGGCCTGCCATACCGGCTCGATGGAGTCGAAACCGCCCTCCTCCAGCGCCATCGCGGCTTCGAGCGTATTCTGGGCGTCTTGCGCGTCTTCCGCGCTAAAGGGCCGCACCTGCCAGGTGATTTCGATGGGATAACCGTTGGGATCGTTGAAGTAGATGGATTCGATCACCTCGTGGCGGATCTGGTAGCGCAAGGGAATCCCGACCGCCTCCACGCGAGCGCGCCATTGCAGCAGCTCGGCCTCGCTTTCGACCCGCCAGGCGGTGTGGGTGGCGCGGTCCTGGTAGTGATCCGTGGGCGTCAAGCGCTCGGGACGCTGCGTGCCGATGTAGTAGAAGAAGGCGATGGTGCTGCCGTTGCCGCTGTCGAAAAAGAAGTGCAGGAAATCCGGATGGTTCTGCGGACCCCATCCCTTGGCGGAGATGGCATGCATCAGCGGCAAGCCCAGCAAATCGCGATAGAAACGCACGGTTTGCGCGAGCTTCCAGGTCGGCCTGGCCGTGTGGTGCACGCCGTGCAGCCGCACCGCGGGGATGGCAGAAAGTTCAAGCAAGGACGGACTCATTTGGCGTGTTCTCCATTCGTTTGCTGGCCGCGTTCGGCCTCGAGCGTGGCGGCGATCTGGCCGCGCAACGCCTTCTTGCTCAATTTTCCGGATGCGGAAAGGGGAAATTCGTCCACGACTTCCAGGCGTTCGGGCCACTTGAACTTCGCCAACCCTACCTCTTGCAGATAGTCGCAGACCATGGGCAGTGTGAGCGCCGCGCCAGGGTGGCGGGCTATCACGAAGGCACAGACGCGCTCGCCGTAGACCGGATCCGGCATGGCCACCACGGCCGAAGTCAGGATGGCCGGATGCCCGTTGAGCACGTTCTCGACTTCCTCGGCGTTGATCTTCTCGCCGCCGCGGTCCACCACGTCCTTGATCCGCCCGCAGAAGTAGTAATAGCGCCGGCCGTCGTGCACCTCGCAGCGCATCAGGTCGCCCGAACGGTAGAAGCCGTCTGCCGTGAAACGGCCGACGTCCTCAGCCTCCGACTTGTAGTACCCGCGTATGGTGTAAGGTCCCCTGAACAGCGCTTCGCCGGTTTCTCCTACAGGCGCCTCGGCGTCGGTGCCGGGCGTCACGATCCGAACCTCGTCGTGGGCCGATATCGGCCGGCCGACCGAACTCTCGAGCACGTCCGCGCTGTCGCCCTCCTTCGCGAACATGATGACGCCCTCGGTCATGCCGAAGATATGGAAAGCGGGCGATCCGGTGGTTCTGGCCAGGCCTGCGGCGTTGCGAGGCGTGATGAAGCGGCGGCGCGCCTTTTCGCTGGCGGCGGCGCGGTCCAGCTCGGGCAGGATGCGGGTCAGGATCGGGCCCGCCACGCCGAACCAGGTGGGCCGGTACGTCCGCACCAAGCCCTGCAAGGTGGCTTCGTCCAGGCTGCGACACACGGTGATCTGAGCGCCGCTCAACAGGAATGGACCGAAGAAGCAGCCCATGTTCAGGTTGTGCATGTAGGGCGTGGGAAAGAACAGCACGTCATCGCTGGCGTAGCGGTTCCAGGCCGCCACCGCGCGCATGTTGTAGAGGTACTCGGAATGAAAGCGCGGGATGATCTTGGGCACCCCCGTGGTACCGCCCGACAGCTGGAATACCGCCACCTGGAACGGATGCGTCTGCACTTGCGCAAGGCGCGCGCGGGCGGCTGCCAGCGGCGTGGCCGCGATCAGGCCGTCTATCGTGACGGCACATCCTCGGGCGGACCCGCGCGCCTGTACGACATGCGCCAACGTCGGCACATGCTGCTGCATCTCTTCTGCGAAGGCCACGTCGTCGAACTTCGGATCGTCGCCCTGGACCAGGTGCAGCCGCGCTTGCGCCAGGTTTCCCAGATATTCGATCTCCAGCTTGCGGAAGGCCTGCAAGGAGCAGATGGGGATGATCCCCGCCTTCAGGCAGGCGCAGAACGCCACCAGCAGTTCATGGCTGTTGCCGCACTGGAAGATTGCGCGGTCCAGCGGCCGCAGGCCCAGTTCCAGCAGCGCGGCGCCCAGCCGGTCGCTGCGCTGGTCCAGTTCACGGTAGGTGTAGTGGCCGTCCGGCCCCACCAGCGCCAGCCTGTCGGCATGGGCGGCGAAGGCGTCGCGCAGGCCGCCCGCCAGTGTTTCCCGGCTGAGCACGCCCTGGCGCACATACGCGCGCAACCGGTCTTCATCCGGGTAGCGCACGCCTTGCAGGCGCTCGGCCGGCAAGATGCTTTCCAAACTCGTCATTGAACTTTCCTCTTGCGCCCGTAACGGGCGAGTCCCCTGCTTGCCCGCTCAGAAATGCGCGCGCAGCCACGCTTCCAGGTGTTTGGCTGCCACGGCCCTGCCGGCGGGCTCGTCTTTTGCGAGCGCCATGCCATGATGGTTACCGCGCACCCGCACATGGGTCTTGGCCTGCGTGCCGATCTGACCGTGGATGGCCGCGATGTCGGCGGGAAAGGTGCACTGGTCGCCGGTGTATTCGATCAACAGGGTCGGCTGGCGCACGGCCGGCAGGGTCTGCTCCAGCGCGGCATTGGACGACAGCCCCGACCAGGTCGACAGCCAGGACTCGGGCGTAACGATCCGGGCAAAGCCCACGCTGCCCCAGTTGGACACGAAGGGATCCTTGCCCCAAAGCGAGCCAGTCTTGCGGTCCGAAGGATCCAGCGTGATATCCCAGGCCCGCGGGTCCGCGTCCGTGCGCCAGACGTGAAAGATCGGCGCGAATGCGGCCTGCTGCCGGTCCAGCGGCTGCTGCGAACCCGCCTTGACCTTGGCGCGGGCATCCTGCTTGCCGGCGAGCAAGGCGCGCGCGTGCTGGTCGATGCGCCGCACGCGCTCGATCTGCGCGGCACGATACTTATCGAGGAATCCCTGGTCGTACCGCGCCTGTCCCGCCTGCGCGTCATAGCCGTTCGCGGCGCTGAACGGATCCAGCGCGGGATCGGTGCGCATCGGATCGGCTTCGTCAACGACCGAGGGATCCAGGCCCGACATGAGCAGCCTGCCTTGCCCCGGATGCGGCGACAGCAACACCAGGCCGTCCACCAGCGGCATGGCAAGTTCATTCAGCCTGCTGGGCCGGCCGGCGGGCGTTTTGCCGATACGGGAATCCGGCGCCAAAAGGGACTGCTGGTTGTACAGCGCATACAACCCGGCGCCGCCCGAATTGCCCAGGAGGACGATGCGCTCGTAGCCGAGATCCCGCAAATGCTGCATGCCCGCCGCCACATCGAACAAGGCAATCTCATGCTCCAGCCTGAGGTCGTTGCCGATCGAGCGCGGCCCCTGCACCCAGCAGGCGCAGCCCGCATCCAGCACCGCCGGCACCATATAGTGCGTAACGGACATCTCGCGCGGATGCATCAGGGATACGACCGTGCGCTCCTTGCCTGTCGCCGTGAACAGGAAGCCCAGGGTCCGCTGGCCGTCGGCCGTGCCCAAGGCGTAGGGCACAACCTTATACGGCCGTTGCATCAACTCGGCATCCCAGGATGCGCCCCGCATGCCTGCCGTCACTGCGGCAATCTCTTTCTCCGCCACGAGCCTCTCCAATTAATTAACACCCAGGTAATTAATTTATGAGGTATTTATCTGGGTGTCAATTAATTCTCGACGAGGCCAGCGCGGCGCATTGAAAACCGCCGGCAGACGCCAATCCCTGGCGTTTGCCGGCGTGGTCTTTCCCGGTCCTCCCCGTCAGCGCGGCGCCGGACGCAGATTCAAGGTGCCGGCCTTCTCGCTATCCACCTTGGCGCGGCTGAACGCCATGGGGAAATACTCGCCCGTTGCCCAGTCCTTGAGCAGGTTCTGGTAGTACGGGCTGCGCGGGTCGGCGGACTGTCCTGGCACGTTCTGCATGCGCGAGTTATCCCAGTTGGCCACGTCTATCACCTGGCGGTACGACGCGCCGCTGGTCTGGCGGAAGTCGCTGGCGCGGAAGGTGGCGCGATGGACCGTATCGTTGTCGCCGCTGACTGGATAGCGCGGCGTGCCATAGGCATTGGCCGTGGCCTCGGGCAGCAGACTGGCCAGGCTGTGCTCGAACTGGATGTGGTGCAGCTTGCCCCACTGCCACTGCGAGGAGTCCGGCCCCAGCTTGGCGCGCAGCTTCTGCAGGCCGTCGTTCAGCGCCTGCAGCAGCAACGCATCGCGGCCCTGCTGCGGTTGCGGACCGAAAGCGCTGTCCGGCGAGGCCAGCTTCTCCAGCGTTTTGGCGGTGGACAGATTGCCGAATACAGCGCGGCCGTTGGCGGGAACATAGAGTTCGGACACGCGTTTGACCACCTCGGGCAGCCAGAACTCGTAGACGGTGGCGGTGCGCGACTCCGTTTCCACGCGGGCATCCCAATCCTTGAGCATGCTCAGGGCCTGCGCCGTCGCGGGATCGGCCGAGTTCAGCGACTTGGCGTAGCCCGCCAGCGTGCGCGCCGGGATGGACAGGTTGTCGTACTGCAGCGCCTGCGAGTTCTGCACCGTCTGGCCTTTGCTGTTGGCCAGCACTTCGCGTATGCGCTGCACGCGATAGGGTTCGGCCCAGGTGCGGGCGGACATGTCCTTGTAGCGATAGTCGGCCGGCAGGTTGTACTCGTTGGCGGTGGCGAAGTAGCCTTCGGGCGGGTTGTAGGCGCGGGGCAGCGCGCTGCCCGGCAGAATGCCGCGCCATTCGAACTCGCCGTTGCCGGGCACGGGCAGCATGCCGGACCAGTCGGCGCGCGGACGTATCGGCGCGATGCTGCCGCCGAACCAGCCGATGTTGCCGTCCACGTCGGCATACACCATGTTCTCGCTGGGCGTGTAGTGCTTCTCCATGCCGGCGACGAACTCGTTCCAGTTCTGCGCCTGGTTCAGCCGCAGGCTGGCCAGATAGGCCGCGGTCCCCGGGAATTCCAGGTAGGCCGCGCGCAAGGCGTAGGCCTTGCGCCGCACCGGATCCACGTATATCACCGGACCGTGCCGGGTGAACTTCAACTGCCGCACCGCCGCGGCCTGCCCGCGCACCGGAATCGATTCATCGACCTGCCGCATCTTCTCCCAGCGGCCGTTGTAGCGGTACTCGTCGGGCTTGGCCGGGTTGGTGTCGTAGACGTACAGGTCTTCCTCGTCGCCAAAGGCGAAGATCGTCAGCCCGAAGGCGATGCGGTCGTTGTGTCCCATGGACACGCCGGGCAGCGCCGGTTCGCCCGCGCCGATCACGTTCCAGCCCGGCGCGTTCAGATGCACCATGTAGCGCAGCGACGGCATGGTGATGGACCGGTGCGGATCGCCGGCGAGGATGGGCTTGCCGGTGGCCGTGTGCTGGCCGGCTATGGTCCAGTTGTTGCTTTCGTAGCGGGTCGCCATGGGGTCGAACGCCGGGTCCAGCGACGCCAGCAGGTTGGCCGACAATTCGCGCGCCAGTTTGTCGCGGTCGGCGGCCGCGAGCGGGCTGCGCGGGAAGTCGGCGGCGACGAATTTCTGCCCGTTGCGCGCCAGGTTGTAGTCCCCCAGGACTTTGCTGTCGACATCGCGCACGTCCAGTCCGGCAGGCACCTGCAGCGCCAGGGGCGGCTCGAAGGTGCTGAGTCCCTGCACGGTGTTCAGGCCCAGCGCCGCGACGCGTTGCGCCATGCGGACCTCTTCGCTGAGATTGCGGGTCAGGCCGTAGATGCGGATGAGCGAGGTCTCGGGACTCCAGTAGCCGGGCTGCGTGCCGGTCAGCTTGAATTCGGGCGGCATCTGCTCGGGATTTGCCTTGACCCAATCGATATAGGCGTTGATGCCCGCCGCGAAGGACGTCAGGATCGCCTTGCCCTGCGGATGGTAGCTGGCGAACTCGGCCTGCATGTCGCCGCGGTAGAGGAACAAGCGGGCCGCGCGGTCCTGTTCGACGAAGCGCGGGCCGAACTGTTCGGCCATCTTGCCCTCGCCCTGGCGGCGCCAGAGGTCGAGCTGCCAGAGGCGGTCGCGCGCCGCGTTGAAGCCTTGGGCGAAGAACAGATCGTCCTGGTTCTGCGCGTAGATGTGGGACACCCCGTGGCGGTCACGCACGATCTCCACGGGCTGGGACAGCCCCTTCATATCGACGGTTTCTTTCTTGCCTCCGGGCGACGCGCAGCCTGCCAGCACTGCCATGAGCCCGCTCGCCAGGAATGCCGCGGCCCTGCGATTGAACGTACGCATTGACTCCTCCTCGGGTTTATTTGTCTTCTAATTGGCTGCCGGGCATCGAGGGTCATGCCGCCCAATGCGACAGTCAGGGCCGCTCCAGGCCCTCGCCATATGTACAACCAAATCGGCCCGCCGTGGAACGCTGTTTCATTTGATCAGCTTAGTCAGAATATGTAACCAGCGCCGGGACATGCCGAGGTTCAGGTAGACGTAAACGCATGGGCAGAGAATGGACTGCATAAGAACTTGCAGGAGACAACATCATGTCTCGGAGACTATTGCTTGCCCTGCCCGTCCTGGCGCTGGCCTTGTACAGCGCCGCCGCGGCAGCGGCGCCGGCGCCCGACATCCTGCTGGGCGCGTCCGTGCAGCTCACCGGCCCCGTCGCCAATACCGGGCGCTATTACCGCGATGCCTACCAGATGGCGGTGGACCAGATCAACGCCGCTGGCGGCGTGAAGATCGGCGCCGAAACGCGCAAGCTGGCGCTCAAGATCTACGACAACCAGTCGGACGTCAATCTGAGCGTGCGGCAGTACACGCAGCTCGTGACGCAGGACAAGGCCAATCTGCTGCTGGGGCCCTTCGCCAGCAATTTCGCGCTGGCCGACTCGGCGGTCTCGGAAAAATACAAGGTTCCCATGGTCCAGGGCGGCGGCGCCTCGGATCAGATCTTCTCGCGCAAATTCAAGTACATCTTCGGCACGCTGGCGCCAGCCAGCAACTACTTCGGCAGCACCGTGGAAATGCTGAAGACGCTCAAGCCCGCGCCGGCCAGCGTGGCCTTGCTTTACGCGGATGACGCCTTCGATGTCTCGGTGGCCCAGGGCACCCGCCCGCTGCTGAAATCCGCAGGACTGCCCATCGCGATGGACGAGCGCTACAGCACCAATGCCACCGACTTCAACTCGCTGCTGTCGCAGATCAAGAGCAAGAACGTGGATGCGGTGCTGGTGGCGGGCCACGAAACCGAGATCCTGAATTTCGTGCGCCAGGCCAAGAGCCTGGCCGTCGCGCCCAAGATGTATTCCTTCACCGTCGGCGTGCCGTCGGAGGATTTCCGCAAGGCGCTGGGACGCGACGCGGACTACGCCTTCGGCATGACCGCCTGGCTGCCTTCGGCCGCGTTGAAGGACCGCTGGTTCGGCGACGCGGAGCAGTTCGCCCGCGCCTACAAGGCCAAGTTCGGCTATGACCCGGACTACCACGCCGCATCCGGCGTGGCCGACGTCGAAGCGCTGGTCTACGCCATGGAAAGCGCCGGCAGCGCCAACCCGCAGAAGGTGCGCGATGCCCTGGCCAAGATCAAGTTCGACAGCCTGTACGGCCCCGTCGCCTTCAACGCCCAAGGGCAGATCGACCTGCCTCAAGTGGTGATCCAGGTGCAGGATGGCGGCCTGGCCGAGATCTACGGCGCCAAGGGCTACATCACCCAGCCCAAGTACCCCATGCCGGCCTGGAACGCCCGCTAGGGGCTTGGGGAGGACACGATGGATCTGCTCGCGCAAATCCTCGTCAACGGCATCCTGCTGGGCGGACTGTATGCCGTGATGGCGCAAGGCCTGGCGCTGGTCTGGGGAGTGCTGAACATCGTCAACCTGGCGCACGGCGCGTTCATCATGCTGGGTTCGTACGCGTCCTGGTACCTGTACAACGATGCGGGCATCGATCCCTTCCTGGGTTTGCCCTTGACGGCCGCCGCCATGTTCCTGCTGGGCTACGCCCTGCAGCGCGGCCTGCTCAACCTGGTGGTGCGGGCGCCCATGTTCAATACGCTGCTCATTACTTTCGGCCTGGAGGTCGTGCTGACCTATCTGGCGCAGCTGGCGTTTTCGGCCGACTTCCGCACCATCAATCCGCCCTACGCCGGCGACAGCTACACGCTGGGCCCCGTCACCCTGCCCGTGGCGCGGCTGGCCGCCTTTGGCGTGGCCCTGGCCATTACGCTGGGCATGTGGCTGTTCCTGTTGCACAGCCGCCTGGGCCGCGCCATCCGCGCCACCGCGCAGAACCTGGTGGCGGCCAGGCTCTATGGCGTGGAGCCGCGCCACCTGTACGCGGTGACGTTCGGCCTGGGGCTGGCGCTGGCGGGCGCCGCGGGCGGCCTGTACGGCACGGTCTCGCAGATCAACCCCTACATCGGCGCCACGCTGACCGCGAAATGCTTCGCCATCTCCATCATCGGCGGCCTGGACAATCCGCTGGGCGTGATGGTGGGCGGCCTGTTCCTGGGCATCGTGGAATCGCTGACCACGCTGTACGTCGGGCCGACCTACGCCGACGTGGCGAGCTTCGGCATCCTGGTGCTGGTGCTGCTGATCAGGCCCAGCGGCCTGTTGGGCAGAGCGGCATGAACGCGCCGCGCGCGCTGCTGGCATTGCTGGCGCTGGCCGTGATGGCAGGCGTGCCCTGGTATGGCTCGGACGTGCTGGTGCAGTTCGGCATCAACACGCTGTTGCTGGCGGTGCTGGCCCAGGGTTGGAACATCATCGGCGGATACGCCGGCTACGCGTCCTTCGGCAATTCGGTCTTCTACGGCCTGGGCAGCTACGGCGTGGCCATCGCCATGGCGCAATGGGAACTGCCCTTTGCCGCCGGGCTGGCGCTGGGCGCCGCGCTGGCCGTGGTTTTCGCCGTGGTGCTGGGACTGCCCGTGTTGAGGCTGCGCGGCCACTACTTCGCCATCGCCACCCTGGCGCTGGCGCAGGTCATGACGGCCATCGTCTCCAACATCGGGCTGGCCGGGCAGAACATCGGCCTGGTGCTCCCGCCCCTGAACAACGATACGCTGTTCTACGAGCTGGCCTTGGGCCTGCTGGCGCTGGCCACGCTTACCATCGCCTGGCTCACACGCAGCCGCTTCGGCTTCGGCCTGATCGCGATCCGCGAGAACGAAGAAGGCGCGGCCGTGATGGGCGTGAACACCACGCTGTACAAGGTGGCGGCGTTCACGATCTCGGGCGTGTTCAGCGCCTTGGCCGGCGGCATACATGCCTACTGGATCACCTTTCTCGATCCGGAGAGCGCCTTCGACATCAGCCTGAATGTAAAGATGATCATCATGGCCGTGTTCGGCGGCGCCGGCACCGTGCTCGGCCCGGTGGTGGGCGCGTTCTCGCTGTCGGCCATTTCGGAGCTGCTGTCCAGTGAAATCACCAGCGTGGCGGGCCTGTTCTTCGGCGCGGTGATCGTCGCGGCGGTGGTGCTGATGCCGCGCGGGCTGGCCGACTTGCTGCGGCACGCGCGCAAGTCGGGCTGGCGTTATTTCGTCGACAACATACGGGCTCACCGGCTATGAGCGCGATCCTGGACGTGCGCAACGTGACTCGGCGCTTCGCCGGGCTGGTAGCCGTGAATCAGGTCAGTTTCACGCTGGCCGAAGGTGAAATCCTTGGTCTGATCGGCCCCAACGGCGCCGGCAAGACCACGTTGGTCAGCCTGATCAGCGGCACGCTCGCGCCGACGGAGGGTCAAATCCTGTTCCAGGACAGGCCGATAGGCGGATTGCCGGCCTACCGCCGCGCGCGCCTGGGCATAGGGCGCACCTTCCAGATCATGCGGCCCTTCCCCGGCCTGTCGGTGCTGGACAATGTGGCGGTGGGCGCCTTGTTCGGCCACGGCGGCGGCCAGCCCAAGCTGGCGCTGGCGCGCGAGCAAGCCCGTGCCTGCCTGGACTTCGTCGGCCTGGGCCACGCCGCGGACCAGCGCGCCGACGAGCTGGGCGGTCCCGGCCGCAAGCGGCTGGAACTGGCCAAGGCCCTGGCCATGCAGCCCAAGGTATTGCTATGCGACGAGGTCATGGCCGGGCTCAATCTGGTCGAGATCGACGAGGTCATCGAGATCATCCGCAAGGTCCGCGCCAGCGGCATCAGCGTGCTGGTGATCGAGCACGTCATCAAGGCGATCAAGAGCCTGTCGGACCGGCTGCTGGTGCTGCATCACGGCGAAAAGATCGCGGACGGCGCGCCCGACGAGGTGCTGGCCGATCCCAAGGTGGTGCAGGCCTATCTGGGCAAGAGACGCGCATGAACGACGCCGACGCCCCGCTCTTGAAGGTGGAAGGACTGAACGCCGGCTATGGCGAACTGCCGGTGCTGCGCGACATTGCGCTCGAGGTCCGCCGCGCCGAGATCGTGGCGCTGGTAGGCAGCAATGGCGCAGGCAAGACCACTCTGCTGCGGGCCCTGTCGCGGGTGCTGCCCTGCACCGGCAGCATCGTGATGGACGGCCGCCAGTTGTCGCGCGCCAGGCCGGACGAGGCCTTCGCCTGCGGCATGGTGCAGGTGCCGGAGGGACGCCAGCTGTTCGATCGCATGACCGTGCAGGACAACCTGCTCATGGGCGCTTACCGCCGCAGCGGCAAGGCGGCCATCGCGCGCGACCTGGACCGCGTCTACGCCTACTTTCCGCGGCTGTCGGAACGGCGCCGCCAGCTCGCCGGCAGCATGTCCGGCGGCGAACAGCAGATGTGCGCCATGGCGCGCGCGCTGATGGCGGCGCCTGCGCTCATGATGATCGACGAGATGAGCCTGGGCCTGGCGCCGGTGGTGGTCGAGCAGTTGATGGAGGTGCTGGCCGGTATCCGCCAGGAAGGCGTCACGGTACTGCTGGTGGAGCAGGACATCCACCTGGCGCTGACGGGCGCCGACCGCGGCTATGTGATGGAAACCGGCCGCATCGCGCTTTCCGGTCCGGCGCAATCGCTGCTGTCCGATCCCAAGGTGCGCCAGGCCTATCTCGGGATCTGAATACGCCCGCGGCGCCTCTTGCGCCGGCCTGCTTTCGAGCCTACATTGATTGTTGTCGCCCGCCGCCAGGCCCTTGCAAGCGCGCGGCGCGTATGGCGTCACTGGGTTGTTTTTTTGTCTTTTGTTCCTCCAAGGAGCGATGCGATGAAAGTGAAACACCTGTTAGGCCCGGCAGCGCTCGCGCTGTCTTTGCTGGTCGCCGCGCCGGCGGTGGCGGCGCCTACCGATCCGGCGCCCATCATCACCGGGAAGCAATGGACGGAGTCCGACGCGAATCTGAAGAAGGCCTACCTCCTGGGCATGGCGAACCTCATCCAGGTGGAGCAAGCCTATCAGCAGCGCCGCGCGCCGGCTGACAACCAGACGCTGATCCCGCGTTTCGCCAAGGGCTTGCAAAGCCATACGCTCGATTCCGTGCGCGAACGGCTGGATAGCTGGTACGCGGCCAATCCGACCCGGATGGACCGGCCCGTGGTCGAAACGCTCTGGTTCGAAATCGTCGCGCCCGCGGCGCCGGCCACGCCGGCCGCTCCCGCCAAGCGCGCCCGCTAGGAGTCCACCATGAAAGTCATCCGATCAATCGCCATAGGCCTCATGATGGGGTCGCTGGTTGCCTGCACCAACATGAGTTCCAAGCAGCAAGGCACGCTGTCGGGCGCAGCCATCGGCGCCGCGGCCGGCGCGGGCATTGCCGCCATCGCAGGCGGCAGCGGCTGGACCGGGGCCGCCATCGGCGCCGCCGCTGGCGGCATTGCCGGCAATATCTACGGCGACAAGCACTAAACCCCTGCCTGTGCGCAGTGACCAGTCCCGGGCCCAGGCCCGGGACTGCGGCTACAGATTGCCGGTGGACTTGCCGATCCGCCAGTAAACGCCCCCGCCCGTCATGCCGCCGTCGACCGGCAGGTCCGCGCCCGTAATGAACGACGCCTCCGGCCCCAGCAGGAACATCACCGCCGCCGCGATCTCGTCGGCGTCCGCGCCGCGCGACAAGGGCGTCGCGTCGCGGTTGCCTTCGTAGAACAGGCGCGCCCGTCCGGCGTCATGCACGGCATTGGGCTGCATGATCATGGGCGTTTCCACCAAGCCCGGGCATACCGTGTTGACGCGTATGCCGCGACCAGCCAGTTCCAGCGAAGCTGCCCGCGTCAGGCCGCGCAAGGCCCACTTGCTGGCGGTGTAGGCCGCGCTGAAGTATCCGGTAAGGCCGGCGGTCGAAGACGTATTGACGATGGCCGCGCCCTCGGGCATCAGCGCGGCGAGGTTGCGGATCGCGAGAAACGGCCCGTCCAGATTGATGTCCAGCAGGCGCCGCCATTCCGCATGCGTGGTTTCGGTCACGGTCTTGCGCAGGGTCACGCCCGCGTTGTTGACCAAGCCGTAGAGCGGCACGCCGCCCTGCGCAATCTCTTCGGCCAGCGCCAGCCAATCGGATTCGCGGGCCACGTCCGCCACCCGGATGCGCAACCGTTCGGCGTGGGCGCCCGCCGCGTTGCGCAGCTCCGCCCAGGTGGCGTCGCCTTCGGGCAGGACGTCCAACGCATAGACGGTTGCGCCCGCCTGCAGCAGGCGCAACGCCTCGGCCGCGCCCTGCCCCCTGGCCGCACCCGTCACGACGGCCGCCTTGCCGTTCCACCAGGATGCCATGTCCTTGTCCGTCCTCATGTCTTGGAGACTCCGCCGTCGACCATCAGCACGTGGCCGGTGACATAGGCTGACGCCTGCGAGGCCAGGTACAGCGCCGCGTCGGCAATCTCCGAGGGCTGGCCGACGCGCCGCGCAGGCAGGCGTTCGACGTATTCGGCATAAGTGGCGGCGTCGGCGTGCATCCAACTGCTCATCGGCGTTTCGATGAATCCGGGCGCGATGGCGTTGACGCGCAGCCCCTTGGGGCTCCATTCCAGCGCCAGGCACTGGGTCAGATGGGCCACGCCGGCCTTGGCGGCCGCGTAGTCGGCGCAGTTCGGGCGCGGCTTGACGCCGGCATAGCTGGACAGGTTGATGATGGCGCCGCTGCCTTGCGCGATCATGTGGCGCGCGGCCGCCTGGGCGCCGAAGAACGTGCCCTTCAAGTTGATGTCCATGGTGCGCTGCCACGCGGCCTCGTCCAGGTCCATGGCGGGCATGCGGGCCATGAAGCCGGCGTTGTTGACCCACACGTCCAGCGCGCCGTATTGGGCGGCCACGGCGTCGGCCAGCTCGCGCACCGCCTGCGCTTGCGTGACGTCCAGCTGGCGGCAATCGGCGTCTACGCCGGACAGCGCTGCCAGCTCCAGGTCGGTGGCGACCACGGTCGCCCCCTGCTGGCGGAACGCCGCCGCCATGGCGCGCCCGATGCCGCCCCCGGCGCCGGTGACGACTGCGATTTTCCCTGCCAGATCCGGATAGTTCATTTTGCTCATGTGATGATCGAAAGATTGAAGTTCAGTTGAATGCCGCGCGCTTGGCGGCCTTGTTGCCCACGGCGTTGCCGGCTTCCTCGCCCGGCAGGCGGATGTCGTTCAGGTCCATTCCCGCCGTTTCCTTGATGAGGAAGGCGCCGGCAAAGGCCATCAGCCCCAGCACCCCCACATAGGCCGTGTAGACCCAGTCCAACCCCTGGGCGCCCAGCCACGCATTGATGTAGGGCGCGGTGCCGCCGAAGATCGCGACCGACAGCGAGGAAATGAAGCCCACGCCCATGGCGCGCGCGCCGGTGGGCACCTGCTCGGCCACCACGGCCGGGAAGATCGCCGCCAGCAGCGCCCAGACCAGCAAGCCGATCAATTGCCCCACGAACAGCGTCCAGGGCTGGTCGGTCACGATGTGCGATACCGGAAACACCGCCAGCGCCACGCCGAGGCCGAAGGCCATCACCATGGGCTTGCGGCCGTAGCGGTCCGCCAGCCAGCCGCAGACCGGCAGCCACAACAGGCACACCAGCTGCGCGATCAGGCTGGCCGTGTAGGCGCCCGCCGGATCCATGCCCTTGGTCGCGATGGCCGTGGCCGGCGCGAAGGTGACCCAGGTGTAGTAGGTGGCGTTGGACGCCGCGGCGATCATCACGATGTTGCGGGCGATTTTCAAAGCCTGAATGGCCGACACTTTCTGCGCGCCGCCCTGCTCCGTCCTGTGCTCGAACACCTCGCTCTCGCTGGCGCTGCGGCGCAGGAACAGCGCGTAGACGCCCAGCAGCGCGCCCACGCCGAAGCCCACGCGCCAGCCCCAGGCCTCCATCGCCGGCTTGCCCAGCCAGGAAGTCAGCAAGGCCGCCAGCGCGGTCGCGGCCATGACGCCGATGGTGACGCTGACGAACACCGAACTGGACCACAGCCCGCGTTTGGCCGGCGGCGCGATTTCGGCAACATAGGTATAGGCCACGCCAGACTCGCCGCCGTGCGCCAGCCCCTGCATCAGGCGGCAGACGAACAACAGCACCGAGGCCAGCACCCCGGCCTGCTCATAGGTCGGCAGCAGCGCGATCGCCAGGCTGGTCAGGGCCAGCAGGCACATGGTCAGGACCAGCGTGAACTTGCGGCCGTAGCGGTCGCCGATGCGGCCGAACAGCCAGCCGCCGATCGGCCGCGCCAGGAATCCGCCGGCAAACACGGCCAGCGTGGCCAGCAGCGCCGAACCGCGGTCGGACGGGTCGAACAGGTTCATGGCCAGGTAGGCCGAGAACGTGCCGTACAAGGTCCAGTCGAACCATTCCAGGGCGTTGCCCACGGCCGCCGCGCGCAGCGAAGCCTGGCGGCGTTGGCGGTCCTGTGTCTCCATCATTATTGTCGTCGTCATGTTCTTATCCGTGCTGGTCTTGGCCGAGGTGCTGCGCGAACCAATTGGCCGCCGCGCTGCTGGTGCGTTCGAAATGTTCCGTATAGACCGAGTAATGGCCGCCAGGCAGCAGCAGCAATTCCTTGGGCTGGTGCGCCGCGTTGAACGCGTCCTGCTGCAGGTCAGCGGGCGTCAGGCCGTCGCCCGTGGCGACGATCATCAGGAGCGGCGTGGGCGCGATGCGGCGCACGTACATGCCCGGCTCATAGGCGCGCGCCAGTTCCAGCGAACGCAGCGTGACTTCGTTGACCCAGCTCGGGCAACGGCGCGCTTCCCTGGTCATGTAGTTGTAGGAATCCGGGCCCGGATACGCGACCGCCGCATCGGGATCGGCGTCGACCATGCGCAGCGTTACCGGCGGCTGGCCCGCGTCGCGCGCCTCGCGGTCGGATTCGAAGGCGGCCTGCAGCGCCTGCGCCTTGTCGTAGCGCACGCGCCGTTGCGCCGCCGAGTAGCCGCTGGTGGTGGGAACCTGGCTGACCACGCACTTGACGCGCCGGTCGATGGCGGCAACCGTCAGCGCATGACCGCCGCTATAGCTGCTGCCCCAGATGCCAATGCGCTCGCGGTCCACTTCAGGACGCTGGCGCAGATAGGAAATGGCCGAGCGGAAATCCTGGATCTGCCGCTGTGGATCGATCTCCTGGCGCGGCATGCCTGCGCTGCGGCCGAGATTGCGGAAGTCAAAGGTCAGCGCCGCCAGGCCCCGGGCCACCACTGCGGCGGCGTACTCTTCCAGGTCGCCGCCGGCGACCATGGACCAGCCGTGCGCGAGCGCGACCGCGCCGACCGGGCCACTGGCGTGTTCCGGCCGGTAGAAGGTCCCGCGCAGCAAATCCCCTTCAACCAGGAATTCAATCGGCTCTGCCGATCCTTTAGGGCCTGATCGTTCTGGCATAGATGGACTCATGCCTGTCTCCTTATCGCTCATCGATGAGCTAAGCTTGTGTGAACAGGTCGAATTCTGCCCATCGGGCCAGGCGCGAACAAGCGCTATTATTCACACTATTAATCGGTAATTCCGATTGTTTTAAGAACAACGATTACGCACCCCGCCGGTGCCCCGGAGCCATGGATCTACGCCAATTCGATTGCTTTCTGGCTGTCGCGGACAAGCTGCATTTCGGCCGCGCGGCGGAAACGCTGCACATGAGCCAGTCCTCTGTCTCGGAGGCAGTCAAGGCGCTGGAAAAAACGCTGGGCGCCCCCTTGTTCGAGCGCAGCAGCCGCCGGGTCGCGCTGACGCCGTTGGGGGTAACCCTGAAGCTGGGCGCCGGACCGGCCGTCATCATGCTGAAAGCCGCGCTGGACGACTGCAAGCGCCAAGCTGCGGGCAAGGCGCGCCATCTGCGCATCGGGTTTCTGGGCGGCGGCTTCTACGAGCTGTACCGCCCGCTGGTCTCGGAATTCAAGGCGGCGCATCCCAACGTGGAGCTGGAGTTCGTGGAACTGACCTACGTCACCCACTACGCGGCGGTGGCCGACGGTTCGGTCGATATCGCGTTCTGCCGTTTGCCGCTGGGCGCGGACGGCCTATGCCATGGGCCCATCGTGCTGCGGGACCAGCGCATGCTGTGCGTCCCGCTGGATCACCCGTTTGCCGCGGCGACGCTGCTGGACCCCGAACTGCTGGCCGAGGAACGGCTGGTGCGCATGGTGCCGGGATCGGTCAACCAGGAGTGGCAGGACTACCACTTTCCGCGCCACACCCCCAAGGGCAAGCCCATCGGCGACGGCCCCGTGGTGCGCACGATCCGCGAGGGCATCGCGGCCGTGAACACGCGCGAGGGCCTGTTGATGCTGACCAAGCGCGCTGCCAGCTATTACGCCACGCCCGAGATCGCGTTCGTGGAAATAGACCTGCCCGCCATGCCCTCGGCGCTGGTCAGGCGGGTGGACGACCACCGGCCCATCCTCCAGGAACTGGAAGCCTTGCTGCTGCGCATCGCCGAGCGGCATGGGGTGGCAGCCTGAGCCGGACCGCGAGGCCCGGACCGCCACTTTTATCAAAGCGGATCAGCGCTGCGAATCCAGCACTTCGTTGTTCTTCACCACTTCCTGCGCCTTGGAGTAGCTCTCGATCAGCAGCTGGTAGGCCGGGAACACCTTGGTATAGACCTCGGCCCACTGCATGGCGTCTTCGCGGTTCCAGGTCTTCTGCAGCTCGGAGGCCACGGCGGCGGTGTCCATCGGCACCACCCCGGCCTGCACCACGCGCGCCAGCGTGATTTCCTGCGCCATCTTGGTATAGGTGCCCGAGGCGTCGATCACCGCGAATACCTTGTAGCCGGCGGCGACCGCGCTGATGGCCGGAAACGCCATGCACACGCTGGCGATGGTGCCGGCGATGATGAGCGTCTTGCGGCCGGTGGCCTTTACCGCCGCGACGAACTCGGGATTGTCCCAGGCGTTGATCTCGCCCTTGCGCGCAATGTATTGCGCATGCGGCGCGTTGGCGTGGATCTCGGGAATCAGCGGACCGTTCGGGCCTTGCGGCACGGAAGCCGTGGTGATGACAGGCATCTTGGCCAACGTGGCCATCGACGCCAGCGCGCCGGCGCGGGCGCGCAATTCCGGCATGGGCATGTCGCCCACGGTCTGGAACAGGCCGCTTTGGTGGTCGATCAGCAGCATGACGGCGTCGTCGGCATCGATGACGGGGCGCTGGCCGTTGAAGTTGGCGGGTGCGGACATGGAGTACTCCTAATTTGAAAAGTCGACGGCACTGTTGCCGAATCACAAGCCTGATGGCTGCACAAATATTAAAAATAGAACAAAATTGGCGGAAGACCGATTTTTTGCTATCAGAGTTCTATTTTTTGAACTAAAGGCGCGACATGCAGGATCTCAACGACCTTTTCTATTTTGTGCAGACCGTGGAGCACCAGGGTTTCGCACCCGCCGGGCGCGCGCTCGGGATGCCCAAGTCCCGCCTTAGCCGCCGGCTGGCCCTGCTGGAAGAGCGCCTGGGCGTGCGGCTCATCCAGCGCTCTACCCGCCACTTCATGGTCACCGACATCGGCCAGACCTACTACGAGCGCTGCAAGGCCATGCTGGCCGAAGCCGAGGCCGCCCAGGAAGTGATCGACGCGGCCCAGGTCGAACCGCGCGGCGTGATCAAGCTGACCTGCCCCATCGCCCTGCTGCACACCCATGTGGGCGGCATGCTCGCGGACTTCATGCTGAAGTACCCGCGCGTCGTCATCCAGCTCGAAGCCACCAACCGCCGGGTCGACGTGCTGGGAGAAGCCGTGGACGTGGCGATCCGCGTGCGGCCGCCTCCGCTGGAAGACAGCGAGCTGGTCATGCGCGTGCTGTCGGACCGGGGGCAGAGCCTGGTGTCCAGCCCCGCACTGGCGGCCGAATGCGGGCTACCAGCAAGCCCGGACGACCTCGGCGCCTGGCCAAGCCTGGCGCTCGGCGCGCCCAACCAGGCCTATCGCCTGGAGTTGTACAAACAGGACGGCCAGCAGGCCACGGTATCTCTCGCCCCCAGGATGATCACCACCGACATGATCGCGCTGCGCAACGCGGCAGTGGCCGGCGTGGGCGTGGTGCAGCTGCCCACCATGATGGTGCGGGAACAGCTGCAAGCGAGACAACTGGTCCGCCTGCTGCCGGACTGGGCGCCGCGCCGCGAACTGATCCATGCCGTATTCCCGTCGCGGCGCGGCCTGCTGTCGTCGGTACGGGCACTGGTGGATTATCTGGCGGAGCGCTTCGGCAAGCCGCATGAAGACTAGCCGGTGTTGCTGATGAAGTACTCAGGCATCTCCGGTCCCCACATGTAGAGCGCATCCTCTGGCGGATAGTCCCCTGCCGGCCAATCGTATCCCGCCGGCACGTAGTCGATGTGGGCAGAGTATTCCCAGAACGATCCCCAGGGATCGCGCACGTAGTAGAAGTAGTTCGAACCCAGCGTGTGGCGCGCCACGCCCCAGCCCTCCGGATAGCCGGCGGCCCGCATCTGCTCGGAGCCGCTGCCGACCTCTTCGATGCCCGGCACGTCCCAGGCGCTATGGTGCCAGCCCGGCGCGCGGTCCTGCACAAAGGCCAGCAGATGATGGTCCGAGCCGTGCCTCCCGTGCATGAAGGCGACAATATCGCGCGAGCGATCCGACAGGTACAAGCCCAAAGCCTGGGCGTAGAACGCCAGGCTGCGCTCCAGATCCGTGGTGAAGAGCAGCACGTGGGACAGCCGCGTCGGACTGACCGCGGCCCTTGCGGACCGGCCCAGCGCACCCCGCTGGCCAGGCGCGATTTGCACGCAGGCATTGCGACTCTTGGTATGGGGCGTGGTCTTGGGCCCCGCCTTGATCTGCAGCAGATTTCCGTCGGGGTCCAGGCACCAGAAACCCTCGCCTGCTGCCGCGGGGCTCTGGGCCCCCGCCGGCCGTGCGCCCTGGGCATAGGCCTGCGCCTTGATTGCCTCGAACTCGTCGCCGTGACAGTTCAGGCTCAGGTACGCCAGGCGCTTGGAGCCTTCGCCCACGATGCGCGCCCAGCAATGCTCGTCGCCCGCGCAGCGCAATTCCAGCCCGCCGGCGTTCGGCCGGACGTCCAGGCCGAACGCCGTCAGGAATTTCGCGGCTTCCGCCAGATCGGGCACGATCAGGGCGAAATGATCGATGGAATGCACCCCGTAGCGCGCGGCGTTGGCTTTGTTGAAGGACATGGCTCGTTCTCCCTTGGAACAGTGTCCGCTCAAGACAAGGCGGCTTCAGTCACGGCGCGCGCGCCAAGGCTGGCGCGCGCGTGCCGGCCCAGTACGCCTTGCAAGGCGTCCAACAACTCCGCCGCCGCCTGACGCTCCTCAGGCACGGCATGCTTGCGCCAGGCCACATGGCGGTCCGGGCGCACCAGCAGGCAGCCCGACTCCGACACTTCCCGCAGCCGCGCCCAGTCGCCGTAGATGTCCAGCACCTCGCAACCCGCCCCTATGCTGTACACCGGAAGGTCGATGCCCAATACGCTGGCGGCTTGCGCTGCAGCCGTGCGCCAAACCTGGTCCGTACGCCCAACCAGCAGGGCGAAGCACCCGTGCCCGGCCAGATCCAGCGTGGAAATCCGGCGTTGCCCCTGCTCCACCCAGGCATGCGGCAAGGACGCGCCCGGGAAGGTCGTGGCCTGATGATAGAGCTCACTATCGCGCTCGGACGGCCGGCTCGCGCTGCCATCAGGCACGATGGCCGAAGAGGCATACATCTGGCCGAGTTCGACGCCATGGCAGTTGAATTGGTAATTCTGCAACGCCACGGCTGCGTCCAGCTGCCCGCGGCGCTCGCGGCCGCGGTCGCTGTCGCTGAAAAGCTCATCGAGATTGGCCCAGCCTTCCTGCGCCGACTGCCCCGGCGTGAAACCGATGGCATCAGCGATGGCCTTCATGTCATTCACGGACTTCATGGCCCGGTCCACCACACCGCGCGCGACGGGCTGGCGTTCCTGGGTGTACGTGTCGAGCAAGCCCGGGCCGGCCTGGCCCTTCAGGACCAAGGCAAGCTTCCACGCCAGGTTGAAACCATCCTGGATCGAGGTGTTGGTGCCAAGGCCGTTGGCCGGCGGATGGCGGTGCGCGGCATCGCCCGCCAGGAACACCCTGCCCTTGCCCATTTCGCGCGCGGCGATGTGGTTGATCTGCCATTTGTTGGCCGACTTCACTTTCACGGGAATGTCCGGCACCCCGATCACCGCGCGGGCGCGGGCCACGATGGCGTCCTCGCTCAGATCCGGCTCGCCCTTGGACTTGTCGTACATGGAGAGCATGATCCATTCGTTCCAGGGCCGCACGCAGACAAAAGTGCCGCTGCCAAACCAATAGCTGTTGCCCGGCTCGGCCATCCAGTAGAGTACGCCGGGGCGATGCTGCACATAGGGCGCCAGCTCCACTTCCAGCCAGCAGCTGATGGCCGCCCCCAGCCCCATTTCCCCGTCGAATTCGAAGCCCAGCTGTTTCGCCACCAAGCTGTTGCCCCCATCGGCGCCCACGGCGTACTGCGCTCGGACGCGGATTTCCTCGCCACTGATCGTGTCCACCATCTCGGCGACCACCCCGCCCGCATCCTGGCTGATGGTCTTGAGTTCGGTATTGAAAAGGAATTGCGCGCCGTGCTCGCGCGCCGCTGTCAGGATGATGGGCTCCAGCAGGTGCTGCGGAATATTGCACATGCCACAAGGGCTGGCCTTGTCGTAGTCTCCGCGCCGCTGGTCCCCGCCGCCCCAGGTTTGCAGACGCGCCAGCTCCTTGCCCGCAAAGCTCGTGGCCCAGACGTTGTTCAGCATCAGCGCGTTGGGCGTGGCCTGGGCCCGCACCCGGTCCTCGATACCCAGGTCGCGCATCACTTCGATGGTGCGCTGATTGGTAATGTGCGCTCGCGGCGAATTGGCGGTGCCCGGGTAACGCGTGATAGCCAGGGTCTGGATGCCGTACTTGGCCAGCAAGGCCGTCGCCGCCAAGCCTGCAGGCCCGGCCCCGACCACGAGGACGGGGATCTCGATTTCTTTCATGTCTCTCTCCAAATTCCTACTAGGACCGGTATGGCCGGCCTCTAGCGGTATCCAATAATGTTCTTACCCGGCGGCAGGCACTAACGCTCCAGGGAAATGGGGTTGCGCAGCGTGCCCACGCCTTCGATCGACACTTCGCAAACATCGCCGTCCTGCATCAGCAGGCGCGGCTCGCGCGCCCAACCCACGCCCGAAGGGGTGCCGGCAACGATGACATCGCCCGCTTCCAGCGTGAACGCTTCGCTCAATAGCGAAATCAAGGTGGCCACGTCGAAAACCATGTCGCGCGTATTGGCCGACTGCACCACCTTGCCGTTCAGCCTGGTTTCCAGCGCCAGGCCCGCGCCGCCCGGCGGCAGTTCGTCCGCGGTGACCAGCGCCGGGCCGAAACCGCCCGTGCCGTCGAAGTTCTTGCCGACGGTCCATTGGGGCGACTTGAACTGGTATTCGCGCACCGAACCGTCATTGAAGATCGAATAGCCCGCCACGTGCTTGAGCGCATCCTCCTTGCTGATGTAGCGGCCGCCTCCTGACAGCACCACGGCCATCTCGCCTTCGTAATCCAGGGAGTCGGACGACTTGGGACGGATCATGGGCTGTTCATGCGCGATCAGGCTGCTACTGAAGCGGTTGAACACCGTGGGGTACGCAGGCTGTTCGAATTTGCTTTCCGCGGTGTGATCGGAATAGTTCAAGCCGATACAGATGATCTTTCCAGGATTCGCCAATGGCGGCAGGTACTGGATTTCCTTCAGGGCGAAACGCTTTCCGGCCGGCGCACGTTCGCGTGCAAACGCAGGCAGGTCCGTTTTTTGACGCAGCAGGTCCAGCAGTTCATGCTGGCCGAGGCTGATCACCTGGTCGCCTTCCAGGATTCCGAGATACTGCCCGTTGCCATGGGAAAAGCGTATGAATTTCATGATGAGCTAGACGTCCTTGATGAGCGATGTAGCGCCGCGCCCGCGCGGCAGGCGCCGGGCCGGATGGGCGCTGCGGCGTGCCGGTCCATCCTGCAAATCAGTATAGGCATTTTTATCTACAAATCAATGAAAATATATATTTATGGATTTGTCGATTTTGACGCCCACGCGTAAAATTCCCATGCCCAACCCGGATCTGTTTCTTCCATGCCTCAACCGATCGCCGCCGACCACGCCCCAGGCCATGCCACGCAGCAACTCACGCAGGCGTCGGTGCTCACAGCCGCCATCCAGGAAGACATCATTGCCGGCCGGCTGCTGCCCGGCGCCAAGCTCAAGCTGAAGGAACTGGCGTTGCGCTACGGCACGGGTGTGAATCCGCTGCGCGAGGCTCTCTCGCGTTTGGCCACCACTGGCTTCGTCAATGCCGAGGATCAGCGCGGATTCAGCGTCAGCCGCACATCCCGCGAAGAACTGCTGGACATCACCCAAACCCGCCAACGCATCGAGTCCGACGCGTTGCGCGCCTCCATAGCGCACGGCGATATCGAATGGGAAGGCCGGGTGCTGGCTGCCCTGCACCGGCTGAACCGGCAACCGATGATGCTCACTGAGCCCGAAGGCCTGAATCCCGCTTGGGAAATCGCGCACGACGCCTTTCACGAGGCCTTGCTATCGGCCTGCCCCTCGCGTTGGAGCATGCGTTTTTCCCTGATCCTGCGCCAGCAGACTGCGCGGTATCGCAATCTTTCGGTCATGGGGCCGGCAGAGGCCGGCGCCCGCGACGTGCAAACCGAGCACGAAGCCATCGCCAAAGCCGCCCTCGCCAAGAATGCCGACCTGGCATGCGCCCTCCTGTCCGAGCATCTGCGCCTGACCACCGCGCTGGTGCTCGAACATGCCGAGCGTCTGGGGAATGCGCGCTAGCACCCTAACGCTCTTGCGCGTTCCAGTCCGCCGCGCTCAACGCCAGGCGGAATCCGACGTTGGACGCACTGCTATATGGGTCTTGCCCCTGCCTCGCGCTTACCCTATAGCCTTCGCAGTAATCTTCGCTGCATAGGAACGAACCGCCACGGATGACGCGCTTGGGCGCCTCGGGCCTGACCATGGCGGGGTCGTAGGGCGCCGCGGGTCCAGCAGGATTGCGTACCGTCCTTTCCTGCGACTGCTGGCGAAACGCATCGGGGCGATACCAGTCCGCTACCCACTGCCACGCGTTGCCCGCCATATCGCGCACGCCGTAGCCGTTCGCCGGATAGCTGCCCACCGGTTCGGTACCCGGCATGATCTTGGGCGACTGCATGGGAAAAGCTCGGCTCGCGTCCCAGGTGCGCGCCATCGGCTTGCCATCGGGCCGCGGGTTTGTCCCCCAGGCAAAGTCCACCTGCTCCAGGCCGCCGCGGGCAGCGTACTCCCATTCGGCCTCGGTCGGCAGACGCTTGCCCGCCCAGGCCGCATACGTCTGGGCGTCCTCGTACGAAACCTGGACCACCGGATGCTCATCCTTGCCAGCGATGTCCGAGCCCGGCCCCTGCGGCTGCCTCCAACTGGCGCCCGGTGCAAAACGCCACCAGCGCGCATAGTCGTTCAAGTCGACGGGCTTGCTGCTGCCCACGAACACCAGCGCGCCTGGCACCAGTCGGGCGGGACGCGGCGTGCCCGCGGGCAGATGCACACGGATGGTGTCCCAGTCGGGCGTGCGCTCCGCCGTGGTCACATAGCCGGTCGCGGCCACGAATCTGGCGAAATCCCGATTCGTCACGTGGTCGCGATCTATCCAAAACCCGGCCAGGCGCACCGGATGCGCAGGCCGTTCATTGGCCTGCGAGCGCGGACTGTCGCTGCCCATCAGGAAATCGCCAGCCGGAATCCACATCATGCCTGCGGGTCCGCCGCGGCCATCGCCCAGCTGCCCCGCCTGCGGCCCCGCGCCTGGCAGGAGATACATCCCCGCCGCCGCAATCCCGCACAGAAGCGCGGCCGCGGTCCATGCATGTTTCATCGTGAGCATGGATGGCTAATGCTGATCGACGATCTGGCGCGGTACGCCGCGGCGCCAATCGAAGTAGTTGAAGAGCTGGGCTGCCAGATATTGACTATCCCACGCGATAACGCGATTGGCGTCGCTCCAGGCTTTATACTTGCCCGCCATCTCCTTGACGATCTCCGGGTGCCGGGCGGCGAGGTCTTCGGTCTCCCCCCGATCCGCGTCGGTATCGTAGAGCTGCCAGCCGGCGGTGCCGAAGGGTTCGGGCAGCCAGCTCAACTTCCACTTGCCCATCCGGTACTCCTTGTTGCCGAAAAGCTCGGCGCCCCGCTCGAAGTCCGGCGCGCGCGCGGATGCCGCGCTGCCGTCCAGTACCTTCAGGAACGACCCGCCCTTCAAAGGTTCCAGCGGCACGCCCTTGCGCGTTTCGCCGCGGCTTGCTCCCGCCATGGCCGTTACGGTCGGGAAGATGTCTTCTACCCCCAGGTAACCGTCATTCATCGCGCCGGGCTTGGCCACCATGGGACCTTTGACGATAAGCGGAGAAATCGTGCCGCCTTCGGTCATGACCAGTTTGAAGAGCTTAAAGGGCGCGGAACTGGCATAAGCCCAGCCTGGCCCCACGCCCGCGAACGACCCGGGCGCGCCCATGTTCTTGAAGGATGTATCGAACTCCTTGGCGATCCAGCTGCCGTCCGCGTTTCCCGGATAGAAATCCATATACGCAGCCGACGGGCCGTTGTCCGAAAAGAAGAAGATCACCGTGTTGTCGTACTGGCCGCTGCGCTTGAGCTGGTCGATGACCCGCCCGACATTGGTGTCCAGGTTGCTCACCATGCCGGCGTAGATTTCCATGACGCGCTCCTGGCGGGCACGCTCGTCCGGAACCAGATCCTTCCATGGCGTGAACAGGGGCGCCGGCTCGGACATGCGCGTGCCGGCGGGGATGACCCCAAGGCGCTGCATGTTCTCGAACATCCGTCTGCGATGCACGTCGTAGCCGTCCGCGAACTTGCCCTGGTATGGGGCGATGTCGGCCGCGGGCGCATGCAGCGGGTCATGCACTGCCTGGAACGCCAGATAGCCGAAGAATGGCTTGCCTGCTTGCTGGGCGGCCTGCATGTAGTCAACGAAACGGTCGGTGTAGAGATTTGACGAGAACTCGCCCGTGTCGCGCGCCACCGTCTTGTCATCCTCGACGAAGCGCGTACGCGGCTGTACCGCCAGCAAGCCCTTATTGTCCCAGTGGCTGCCCCCTGGATTGATCAGGGCGAACGAACGCTCGAAGCCTCGCGCCCCTGGCAACTGCTCTGGCTTGCCACCCAGATGCCACTTGCCCGCCATGAAGGTCGCGTAGCCGCGCTCCTTGAGCACTTCCGCCAACGTGTTGACCCGATCGTTAAGCGAACCTATGTAATTGCCCGGGTGCTTGTCCATCTCGGGAATGCGGTATTCGCCCATGGCGCCCATGCCGGCCAGATGATTGTCCACACCGGTGAGCAACTGCGCGCGGGTCGGCGAACAAGTTGGATTGACATGGAAATTGGTGAAACGCATGCCTTCCTGCGCCAATTGCTGGAGCGCGGGAGTCTTGATCACGTCCTGTCCGAACGGCTGGATGTCGTTGTAGCCCAGGTCGTCGGCCAGGATGATGAGCACATTGGGAGGTGGCGGGCTGGCTCCTAGCACGGGCGTGGCACACGCCAGGCCGGCCGCCAGGATGATCGCGGAAAAGCTTTTCACAATTGGTCTCCATTAGTGCGGCCGGCGGCCGCTCGAGGTCGTCTCTGCGACCTTCGGCGTCATTTTACTTATTTATATATTTTTTTC
>Ga0209699_100093_pt1 | contig 108091 bp, 103 predicted proteins | sample SynthPrep_1_END__FD_187204 | JGI IMG/M metagenome (GOLD analysis project Ga0209699, IMG submission 187204) | Synthetic microbial communities from Ohio, USA - SynthPrep_1_END_DS7_MetaG (SPAdes) (version 2) | ecosystem: Engineered > Bioreactor > Aerobic > Activated sludge | place: USA: Ohio...
GTTTTCGCGCGAACGCTCGCGCAGCAGCTTGTGCTGGATGTCCGCAAAGCGCGACCACTGGCGTTGCCACTCCGAAGGCTGCGACACGCGCGTGACCTGCACGGCCGTCACCTTGTATTCAGGGCAGTTGGTGGCCCAATCGGAGCTGTCGGTGGTGACGACGTTGGCGCCGGACTCGGGAAAATGGAAGGTGGTGTATACCACGCCCGGCTGCACCCTGTCGGTCAGCGTGGCCCGCAGCACGGTCTCGCCCGCGCGGCTCTGGATGCCGACCCAGTCGCCGTCCTTCACGCCGCGGTCCTCGGCGTCCTGCGGATGCAGTTCCAGCACGTCCTCGCCATGCCACATGACGTTGGGGGTGCGCCGGGTCTGCGCGCCCACGTTGTACTGCGACAGGATGCGGCCGGTGGTCAGCAGCAGCGGGAAGCGGCGCGTGCTGCGCTCGTCCGTGGGCACGTACTTGGTGATCATGAACTTGCCCTTGCCGCGCACGAATTCGTCGATGTGCATGATGGGCGTGCCATCCGGCGCCTCGTCGTTGCAAGGCCATTGCAGGCTGCCCAGCTTGTCCAGCTTTTCGTAGCTGACGCCGGCGAAGGTGGGCGTCAGGCGCGCGATCTCGGCCATGATCTCGCGCGGGTGCTTGTAGTCCATGGGGTAGCCCAGCGCATTGGACAGCGCCACCGTCACTTCCCAGTCGGACTTGCCGTTCTTGGGTTCCATCACCTTGCGCACTCGCGAGATGCGGCGTTCGGCGTTGGTGAAGGTGCCGTCCTTTTCCAGGAACGAGGAGCCGGGCAGGAACACGTGGGCGTACTTGGCCGTTTCGTTCAGGAACAGGTCCTGCACCACGATGCACTCCATGGCCGCGAGCGACGCCGCCACGTGCTGGGTGTTGGGATCCGACTGCACGATGTCCTCGCCCTGGCAGTACAGGCCCTTGAACGTCCCGCCCAACGCGGCTTCGAACATGTTGGGGATGCGCAGGCCCGGTTCGGGCTGCAGGGTCACGCCCCAGTCCTGCTCGAACTGCGCGCGCACCGTGTTGTCGGAGATGTGGCGGTAGCCTGGCAGCTCATGCGGGAACGAGCCCATGTCGCAGGAGCCCTGCACGTTGTTCTGCCCGCGCAGCGGGTTCACGCCCACGCCCTCGCGGCCGATGTTGCCGGTGGCCATGGCCAGGTTGGCGATCGCCATGACGGTGGTGGAGCCCTGGCTGTGCTCGGTCACGCCCAGGCCGTAGTAGATGGAGCCGTTGCCGCCCGTGGCGAACAGGCGCGCCGCGCCGCGCACGGCCTGCGCCGGCACGCCGGTGATTTCTTCCATGGCCTCCGGCGAGTTCTCTGGCAGCGAGACGAAGTCGCGCCACTCGTTGAAGGCCTTGGCCTCGCAGCGTTCGGCCACGAAGTCCTCGGCGATCAGGTTTTCGGTGGCGATCACGTGCGCCAGCGAGGACAGCAGCGCGGTGTTGGTGCCGGGGCGCACCTGCAAGTGGAAGTCGGCCTTGATGTGGGGTGAACTGACCAGTTCGATGCGACGCGGATCGATCACGATCAGGCGCGCGCCTTGGCGCAGGCGGCGCTTCAGGCGTGAGGCGAACACCGGATGGCCGCTGCTGGGGTTGGCGCCCATCACGACCACCACGTCGGTGTGCATGACGGAATCGAAGGTCTGCGTGCCGGCGGACTCGCCCAGCGTCTGCTTCAGGCCGTAGCCGGTGGGCGAATGGCAGACCCGCGCGCAGGTATCGACGTTGTTGGTGCCGAAGGCGGCGCGCACCAGCTTCTGCACCAGCCAGGTTTCTTCGTTGGTGCAACGCGACGAGGTGATGCCGCCGACCGCGTCGCGGCCGTACTGGTCCTGGATGCGGCGGAATTCGGAGGCCGCGTAGTTGATCGCCTCGTCCCAGGACACTTCCTTCCAAGAATCGGTGATGTGCTTGCGGATCATGGGCTTGAGCACGCGTTCCTTGTGCGTGGCGTAGCCCCAGGCGAAGCGGCCCTTGACGCAGGAATGGCCACGGTTGGCCTGGCCATCCTTCCAGGGCACCATGCGCACCACTTCCTGGCCCTTCATTTCGGCCTTGAAGCCGCAGCCCACGCCGCAGTAGGCGCAGGTGGTCACGACCGAGTGCTCGGCCTGGCCCATCATGATGACGGTCTTTTCCTGCAGGGTGGAAGTTGGGCAGGCCTGCACACAGGCGCCGCAGGACACGCATTCGCTGTCCAGGAAGGGCTGATCCTGTCCCGGCGACACGCGCGACTCGAAGCCCTTGCCGGAGATCGTCAAGGCAAAGGTGCCCTGGGTCTCCTCGCAGGCGCGCACGCAGCGGTTGCAGACGATGCACTTGGAGGCGTCATAGGTGAAGTACGGATTGGACTCGTCCTTTTCGCTCTTCAGATGGTTGGCGCCGTCGTAGCCGTAGCGCACGTTGCGCAGGCCCACCACGCCGGCCATGTCCTGCAGCTCGCAGTCGCCATTGGCCGGGCAGGTCAGGCAGTCCAGCGGGTGGTCGGAGATGTACAGCTCCATCACGCCGCGCCGCAGGTCATGCAGCTTGGGGGTTTCGGTGTGGACCACCATGCCGTTCTCGGCCGGCGTGGTGCACGACGCGGGATAGCCGCGGCGGCCTTCGATCTGCACCAGGCACAGCCGGCACGAACCGAAGGGCTCCAGGCTGTCGGTCGCGCACAGCTTGGGAATGTTGATGCCGGCCTCGGCGGCCGCGCGCATCAGGGAGGTGCCTTCGGGCACCGTGATTTCCTGGCCGTCCATGGTCAGGGTGACGGTTACGGTGGACTCGCGGGCCGGCGTGCCCAGGTCGCGATCGCGCTTGATGACGGTTTCTAGCATGTCGGTCTCGGGTTCAGGCCGCGTGCGCGGCAGACTGGGAGGACTCGATGCCGAAGTCCTGCGGGAAGTGGTTCAGCGCGGACAGCACCGGGTAGGGCGCCATGCCCCCCAGGGCGCACAGCGAGCCGCCGAGCATCGTGTCGCACAGGTCGCGCAGCAGGTGCACCTGCTGCTCGCGGCCGGGGCCGCCCGCGACGATCTTGTCTATGGTTTCCACGCCGCGCGTGGAGCCGATGCGGCAGGGCGTGCATTTGCCACAGGACTCGATGGCGCAGAACTCCATCGCGTAGCGTGCCATGCGCGCCATGTCGACGGTATCGTCGAAGGCCACCAGCCCGCCGTGGCCAACCATGGCGGATATCTGGATGTAGGCCTCGTAGTCCAGCGGCACGTCCCATTGCGATTCGGGCAGATAGGCGCCCAGCGGGCCGCCCACCTGCACCGCGCGCAGCGGGCGGCCGGAGGCGCTGCCGCCGCCGAAACCGTACAGCAGATCGCGCAGGCTCAGGCCGAAGGCCTTTTCGACCAGGCCGCCGTGCTTCAGATTGCCGGCCAGCTGGAACGGCAGCGTGCCGTGCGAGCGGCCCACGCCGTAGTCGCGGTAGTAGGCCGCGCCCTTGGCCAGGATGATGGGCACGGTGGCCAGCGAAATCACGTTGTTGATGACCGTGGGCTTGCCGAACAGGCCCGAGATCGCGGGCAGCGGCGGCTTGGCGCGGACCACGCCGCGCTTGCCCTCCAGGCTTTCCAGCAGGGATGTTTCCTCGCCGCAGATGTAGGCCCCCGCGCCCTTGCGCACTTCCAGGTCGAAGCGGCGGCCGCTGCCGTGCACGTCATCGCCCAGCCAGCCCACGCTGCGCGCCCGCGCGATGGCGGCTTCCAGCGTGGCTATGGCTTGCGGATATTCGGAGCGCACGTAGATGTAGCCGTAGGTCGCGCCCACCGCCAGGCCGGCGATGGTCATGCCTTCGATCAGCACATAGGGGTCGCCTTCCATCAGCAGGCGGTCGGCGAAGGTGCCGGAGTCGCCTTCGTCGGCGTTGCAGACGATGTACTTCTGGGCGCTGGGGGTGCCGGCCACCGTCTTCCACTTGATGCCGGTGGGGAACGCCGCGCCGCCGCGGCCGCGCAGGCCCGAGGCCACCATTTCGTCGACGATCTGCCCCGGCTCCATGGCCAGCGCGCGTTGCAGGCCCTGCAGGCCGCCATGGGCGGCATAGTCCTGCAAGGACAGCGGATCGGTCACGCCAACGCGGGCGAAGGTCAGGCGTTCCTGGTGTTTCAGGTAGGGAATCTCTTCCGTCGGGCCCAGGCGTAGCGGGTGCTCGCCGCCACTTAGCCAGCCGGCGTCGAACAGCGCGGCGACGTCCTCGGGCTGCACCGGCCCGTAGGCGACGCGGCCCTGCGGGGTACTGATTTCGACCATGGGTTCCAGCCACAGCAGGCCGCGCGAGCCGTTGCGCACGATTTGCACCGACAGGCCGCGGGCGTCGGCGGCGCGTTCGATGTCGCGCGCGACCGTGTCCGCGTCCATGGCCAGCGCCGCGGCGTCGCGCGGTACGTAGATGACGATGGGGGCGCGGATCGGATCACCTTCGTGCTGCGCACTCCGGCATTCGCCCTTGAGGCGGCTCGGCGCGCTCATGATTGGGCCTCCAGCGTGCGGGCCAGCAGGCGGTCCAGCTTTTCCGGCGTGACGCGGGCATGGGGCCGGCCGTCGATCATCACTGCCGGCGACTGGGCGCACAGGCCCAGGCAGTACACCGGTTCCAGGGTGAAATCGCCGTTCTTGCTGTTGGCGTGGAAATCACAGCCCAGCGCCGTGCGGGCATGGGCGGCGAGGTGTTCGCCGCCCATGGCCTGACAGGCTTCGGCGCGGCAGACCTCCAGGGTGTGGCGCGCGGCGGGTTCGCTGCGGAAATGGGAATAGAAGGTGATGACGCCGTGGACCTCGGCGCGGGACAGGTTCAGGGCCTCGGCGATGGTCTGCACCGCCGCGGCCGGAATACAGCCCAGTTCATGCTGGACCGCATGCAGCACGGGTAGCAGCGGGCCGGGCTGGTCCTTCAGCCGGGCGAGTATGCGGGCGGTGGCCGCGATGGCCGGGGTGGGGGACGCTTGGGCCGCGTCCAGGGCCATCTGGCCGCCGCGGGCGCCGCCGCTGGACGCCAGATCGGATGTTGCCTCGCGCTGTTGCACGTCGGTCTCCTCCTGTGTTGCTGTTGTGTCGGGCTGGATGTTTTGCGGTTTTATATGTTTTAAAAAGCATATAAAAATCCTTCCAGCCGCGTTATTTGTGTACTCTAGCGGGGTAATTCACCGTCTTCAATAAGAAATAAATGACATATAAGTTCCGTATCGGGCTGCGGCCTCAATGGAGCCTGGGCGGAGACGACGACCCGGCGCCCGTACCGCTGCAGGATATGCTGGCGCTGCTGTCGGCGATCGACGCCACTGGCAATATTGCCGGGGCCTGTCGCGCTTGCGGCCTGTCGTACCGGCACGCCTGGGGCGTGCTGCGCCGTTTCGAGGCCATCTTCGGCACGCAGCTGCTCATCACCAACCGCCGTCAGGGCACGCAACTGGCGCCCTTCGCGCAACGCCTGCTGTGGGCCAACCGCCGCATCGAGGCGCGCCTGATGCCGACGCTGGACAGCATGGCCTCGGAACTGCAGGAAGAACTGGAGCGCCTGCTGCCCGAGAGCAGCCCGCATCTGAGGCTGCACGCCAGCCATGGTTTCGCGGTGGAATCGCTGATGCAGCACATGGGCAACAGCAAGCCTGGCCTGGAGCTGCGCTACCGCACCGCCATCGAGGCCTTGGCCTCGCTGGAGCGGCATGAGTGCGACCTGGCTGGCTTCCAGGTGCCCTTGGGCGATTTCGAAGCGCCCATCATGGAGCGCTATGCCCAATGGCTGCACGCGGACGAGTACATGCTGATCCACCTGGCGGTGCGCAACGCTGGCTTGTTCGTCACCGCGGGCAATCCCAAGCACATAAGCGGCATGGCGGACCTGGCGCGGCCCGACGTGCGCTTCGTCAACCGCCAGATCGGCTCCAGCACCCGGTATCTGGTGGGGCTGATGCTGCAGCGCGCGGGGGTCTCGATCAGCGAGGTCCAGGGCTACGAAACCAACGAATTCACCCATATGGCCATCGCCGCGCACATCGCCAGCGGCATGGCCGACACGGGCGTGGGGGTGGAGACGGCCGCCTGCCGCTTCGGCCTGGACTTCATACCGCTGGTGCGCGAGCGCTATTTCTTCGCCATCCGCAAGTCCTCGCTGGAGACGCCCGCCATGCGCGACCTGCTTTCCATCATGCGCAGCCCCGACTATGTCGGCTACGTCAGCCAGCTGGCGGGCTACGACGCCCGCGATACCGGCCGGCTGCAGTCGCTGCAGGAGGCCTTTCCATGAGCGCGCAACGCGATGCGCCGGGATATGATGCTCCCATGAGCAAAGTGATCTTTCTTGCCGATCGCCGCAGTGGCCCGTTGGCCCCTCTGGCGCCCGGCGAACTGCCGCCGCACGGACAGCCCGCGCTGGACCAGCGCGCGCGTCCCCTGCGCGACCTGCGGATCTCGGTCACGGACCGCTGCAACTTCCGCTGCACCTACTGCATGCCGCGCGAAGTCTTCGACAGCAGCTACACCTTCATGCCGCATTCGGCGTTGCTGTCGTTCGAGGAAATCAGCCGCCTGGCGGGCATCTTCACGCAGCTGGGCGTGGAGAAGATCCGCTTGACCGGCGGCGAGCCATTGCTGCGCAAACACATCGAGAACCTGGTGGGCCTGCTGGCCGAACTGCGCACGCCCGCCGGAAGTCCGCTGGACCTGACGCTGACCACCAACGGCAGCATGCTGGCGCGCAAGGCCGCCGCGCTCAAGAGCGCCGGGCTCACGCGCGTCACCGTCAGCCTGGACGCGCTGGACCCGGCCATGTTCCAGGGCATGAGCGACAGCGGCTTCACGCCGGACGACGTGCTGCGCGGCGTCGACGCCGCGGCCGAGGCGGGGCTTGCCCCGGTCAAGGTCAACATGGTGGTGCGGCGCGGCCTGAACGACGGCCAGATCCTGCCCATGGCCGAGCGCTTCCGCCATTCCGGCCACATTCTGCGCTTCATCGAATACATGGACGTGGGCAACACCAATGGCTGGAATCTGGCCGAAGTGGTGCCCAGCCAGGAAGTGCTGGACCGCATCGGCGCGGCCTATCCGCTGGAGCCCGTGGTCAGCGGCGAAATGGGCCGCGTGGCCGAACGCTGGCGCTACCTGGACGGCGGCGGCGAGGTCGGCGTCATCTCCAGCGTCACGCACGCCTTCTGCGGCGGCTGTACCCGCGCGCGCCTGTCGCCGGAAGGCAAGCTCTTCCTGTGCCTGTTCGCGCACGACGGCTACGACTTGCGCGCGCCGCTGCGCGACGGCGCCAGCGACGCCGAACTGGCCGGCATCATCGCGGGCATCTGGGCGGGGCGCAACGACCATTACTCCGAGCTGCGCGGCCGCAACATGGCCGACCCGGCGCGCAAGATCGAGATGAGCTACATCGGTGGCTGAAGCGCCTGCCAGCCAGGGCATCGCCGGCCTGATCCTCGCGGGCGGCCAAGGCATGCGCATGAACCGCCAGGACAAGGGCCTGGTCGTGCTGCGCGGAGAGCCCATGGTGGCGCACGTGGCGCGCCGGCTGGCGCCGCAGGTGTCGCGCTTGATCATCAGCGCCAATCGCCACCTGGACCTTTATGGCCGGTATGGCGAGGTGGTGCAGGACGGCGAAGCCGAGCTGGGGGCCTGGCAAGGGCCGCTCTTGGGCATCGCCGCAGGCCTGGCGGCGGCGCGGCAGGATGCCTGGTTGGTGGCGGTTCCTTGCGACACGCCATTCCTGCCCCTTGATCTGGCCGCGCGTCTGATCGGCGCGGCCGAGTCCAGCGCCGCGCCCATGGCCTATGCGATGGCAGGCGGACAGCGGCATTCGGCCTGCATGGCCTTGCGCACGTCGCTATTGCCGGATCTGCTGGCGTACCTGCGCAGCGGGGACCGCAAGGTGGGGCTGTGGCAGGCGAGGGCGGGCGCGGTCGAAGCCTGTTTCGACGACGCGCCCGACGCCTTCATGAACGTCAATACGCCAGCGGAGCTGGCGCAGGCCGAGCGCTACGCCAGCCAGTGACGCAGGTCGTAGTAGGCGACCCGGTCCTGGTCCTGCACCAGCACGTCGGCCGTCAGGCGGGCCAGGCCTGTCGACCACGGCAGCGAGCTGATCACGCCCGAGCCCTGGTGGCCGTAAGGCACCAGTTCGGCGCTGCCGTCGTCGGCCAGGCGGCGCTGCACGCGCAGGAATTCCTCGCGGCTGTCCTGGCGTGGGTGTTCAGTGCGCAGGGGCAGCAGGCTGGTCGGCGGGAACAGCGTCTCGCGGCCCTGCATGCGGCGCATCAGCGGCGTCACCAGCAGGGTGAATACGGCGTAGGCCGACACGGGGTTGCCGGGCAGGCCGACCACGGGCTTGCCGTCGATCTGCGCCAGCGCCACCGGCTTGCCCGGCTTCATGCGTACCTTCCAGAGCGACAGTTCGCCGCCCAGCGCGGCCAGCGCGGGCTTGACCAGATCGCGTTCGCCCACCGACACGCCGCCCACGCTCACCACCAGGTCGCAATCGGCCAGCAGCGTCTTGAAGGCGGTCAGCAGGTCGGCCTCGGTGTCGCGGGCGTGCAGCACGTGCACGGGCAGGGCGCCCATGCCGCGCGCCAGCGCGGCCAGCATGGGGCCGTTGGAGTTGTAGATCTGCTCGGCTGCGCGCGGCTGGCCGGGCAGCACCAGCTCGTCGCCCGTGGTCAGGATGCCGATGCGCAACTGGCCAAAGACCTGCACGCGGGCCAGGCCTTGCGAAGCCATCAGCGCCACGTGGGCCGCTTCCAGCACCGTGCCGGCGGCCAGCAGGGGGGCGCCGGCCATGGTGTCTTCGCCGCGGCGGCGGATGTGCTGGCCGGGCTTGGGAGCGCGCGATATTTCCACCTGACCGTCGGCCTCGGTGGTGTCTTCCTGCATCACCACCGTATCCGCGCCTTGCGGGATCAGGCTGCCGGTGAACAGGCGGATGGCGTGGCCGGGTTTCAGAGGTTCCGGCATTTCGCCCGCATAGCAGCGTTGCTGGATGGGCAGGCGCACGCCGGCGCCCCAGTCGGCCACGCGCAAGGCGTAGCCGTCCATGGCGCTGTTGTCGGCGGGCGGAATGTCCACGGTGGCGGTGAGATCGGCGGCCAGCACGCGGCCGGCGGCATCGGCCAGGCTTACCTCGTCGCTGCGTTGCAGCGGACCCGCGGCATTGGCCAGCAGGGTCTGGGCTTGATCAAAATCCAGCATGGGTCAGTTGTCTTCTTCGCGTTGCTTGAATTGGGTGGCGAAATTGCAGGGGCGCTGGCTGCTGTCCAGCTGTTCGCGGATGATCCGCGACCAAGCGGTTTCGCAGGCGTTGTTGGAGCCGGGCAGGCAGAAGATCAGCGTCTGGTTGGCCGAGCCGGCAAAGGCGCGCGACTGGATGGTGGAGCTGCCGATCTCGGTGTAGGAGATCTGGCGGAACAGTTCGCCGAAGCCGGGGATGTCGCGGTCCAGCAAGGGCTGGATGGCCTCGGGCGTATGGTCGCGATGCGAGAAGCCCGTGCCGCCCGTGGTCAGGATGATCTGCACCTCGGGATCGGCGATCCAATCGCTCATGACGCGGCGGATCTGATAGATGTCGTCCTTGACGATGTCGCGGCGCACGCACTGATGGCCTGCTTGCGCGAGGCTCTGGGCCAGCAGATTGCCGGAAGTGTCGTCGCCCGCGCTGCGGGTGTCGCTGACCGTCAGCACGGCGCAGGCCAGCGAAACAAGGCTTTCGTCGCTCATGGATGCTCCTTCTTCGAGGTGGTGTCTTCATCCCAGGACTGCGTGCGGTCCTGGTCGGATTGGCGTTGTTCCACCCAGAAGCTGCTGCCGCCCGCGAGGGTCTCGCGCTTCCAGAAGGGCGCGCGGGTCTTGAGCGCGTCGATGATGTATTCGCAGCCGCGGAAGGCGTCGCCGCGGTGGGCGCTGGCCGCCGCCACGAAGACGATCTGGGCGTTGCGGTGCAGCGCGCCCACCCGGTGCACGATGACCGTGCCGTCCAGGTTCCAGCGCGCGCGGGCGGTCGCGGCGATTTCCTCGAGCTCGCGTTCGCACATGCCCGGGTAGTGTTCGAGAAAGAGCGTGTCGGTGGGCGTGTCAGGCGCGTAGTCGCGCACATAGCCCACGAACGTGACGATGCCGCCCACGCCCGGACCCGCGCTCTCCCGCAGCGCGGCCGTGAGCGCGGCGCCGTCGAAGTCGGCTTCCTGGACGCTGATCATGGCGTTCAACCTCCGGTGACGGGTTCGAATACCGCGACCTCGTCGCCTGCCCGGATGGGGGCCGACGGCTTGGAGTGGGTCTGGTTGATGGCCAGTTTCAGGCGCGCGGAGGGCGCCAACTGGGGGTAGCGTTCGCCCAGCGCGGCAAGCAGCTGCGCGCCGGTGGATTCGCCTTCCAGGGGCCAGGCTTCGGAGCGCTTGCCGACCAGTTCGGCCACGCGCGCGAAGTAGAGAAGATTAATCGTTGCGCCATTCACCGCTTTTTCCTCCTGCCTTGTACTTAAGGCGAACTTGCTCGATGACGATGCCCTTGTCGGCAGCCTTGCACATGTCGTAGATGGTCAGCGCGGCGACGCTGCAGGCCATCATGGCTTCCATTTCCACACCGGTCTTGTAGCTGGTGCGGCAGGTGGCCAGCACGTCGATGCGATGCTCGGCGTCATCCAGCGCGAATTCGATGCCGACGAAGGCCAGCGGCAGGCTGTGGCACAGCGGGATGGTGTCGGCGCAGCGCTTGGCGGCCAGGATGGCGGCGACGCGGGCGGTGTTGAGGACCTCGCCCTTGCCCTGGCCCGGCTGGGTCAGCAGGCCGTAGGCGACGGCGTTCATGCGCACGCTGGCGGTGGCGATCGCCACGCGCTCGGTGTCGGTCTTGGCGATGACGTCGACCATGCGGACCTGTCCGGCTTCATCCAGGTGGCTCAAGGTTGGGGTGGGCGTGGACATGGGAATCGGGAGCGATAATTGTTAATGATTGAAAAGGGCGGTCCCGGCTGGCCGGATCGGCCCATCGATACGCCTATGATAGACGAGCGGTGCAGGGGGCGCGATAATCGCGCCTGTAGTCATTAGAAGGACGGAAACGCACGTCCTTCAATTCGTATCAGGAGACGCGCAATGCCCTTGCGGATGCCCAAGCTTCGGTTAACCCGCCGGGTCGGCAAGATTCTTCTGGGTATCGCGGCATTCGTACTTGTCCTTTTCGGGGTTGCCGCCTGGCAGGTCCCCAAAGTGCTGCACAACGTCCTGGTGCAGGACGTCTCCAAGATGATCGGGCGGGACGTCTCCGTCGGCGACATCAGCTTCAATCCCTTCACGCTGACCGTCCGGGCGCGCGACCTGGCCGTGGCCCAGCCCGATTCGCAGACGCCGCTCTTGACGCTGGCCGAGCTGGATGTCAGCGCGGCCTGGACTTCCCTGTTCTGGTTTGCGCCGGTCGTTGATCGAATGACGCTGCGCGAGCCTAACATCGCCATCGTGCGCGAGGACGTCGCGCGCTTCAATTTCTCTGATATTCAGCAACGAGTGGCCGAATTGACGGCCGCCCAGCCCGAGGAACTGCCCAAGCCGGATGAAGGGCTGCCGCGTTTTTCGCTGAACAACATGGTGATCGAGAACGGCACGATCACGCTGGATGACAAGGTCACTGGCCGCAAGCAGGTGGTCGACGAACTGGGCGTGGGCGTGCCGTTCATCTCCACTTTCGGCTACGCCACCGATATCGACGTGCAGCCGCGCGTGCACCTGCGCATCAACGGCAGCCCCTTCGATTTGAACGGCGTGGCGCGCCCCTTCGACAAGGTGCCCTCGTCCACGCTGCGCGTGGCCTTCAATGGCCTGCAACTGGAAAAGTGGGCGGACGTCTGGCCCATGCCGCTGCCTTTCAAGGTCGAGAGCGCGCTGCTGGATTCCAACCTGCAAGTGGTGTTCGAGCAGCCCAAGGACGCGCCGCCCAAGATCCGCGTCGTCGGCGACCTGGGCCTGCGGCGGCTGGACCTGCGCGACACCGCCGGCGCCAACCTCGTCGCCTGGAGCGCGCTGACCGTCAGCCGCCTGGAGCTGGAACCCATCGCGCGCCACGCCTATGTGGGCGAGGTGGGCCTGTGGGCGCCGCAAATCCACGTGCGGCGCTACGCCAATGCAAACCTGAACTGGCTGGACGTGGTCGCCGGGCTGAAGCGGCTGGGCGGCGTCGAGCCGACCGCCACGCCGGTGGCCGACAAGCTGCGCAAGGCCAGCGGCCTGGATCCCGCCAAGGCGGACGGCAAGGCCGGCCCGGCCGCCGCCCCGGCCAAGGGGGCGCCGGCTGCAACTACGGATGCCGCCGCCAAGAGCGCTGCGCCAGCGGTGACGGGTACGCCTGCCGCCACCGTTGCGGCCGCGTCTCCTGCCGCTTCCGCGCCTTCGCCGGACACGCCGGCGGCGTCTTCGGCTGCCCCCGCTGCCCCTGCCGCGGGTGCTCCCGCGGCCTCGTCCGCCACGACTCCTGCAGGCACCCCAGCCGCGAACGCCACCGCGCCCCAGCCGGCGCCCGCGCCCACGGAATGGAAGGTCGAGCTGGACGCCTTCAATCTGCACGAAGGCGAGGTCTACGTTGCGGATGCAGTCAGCAAGCTGGACTATGTGATGACCGGTCTGGCCGCGACGGTCGAGGGCGTCGCCTTGCCGCAGGTGCCGGATCAGCCGATCAACCTGTGGCTGACCATGGACAACAGCACCGATGGCGGCTGGCTGCGCGCCAAGGGCCCGCTGGTCCTGAAGCCGCTGTCGCTGGAACTGGGCGTGCGCCTGGGCAACATCGCGCTGGCGCCCCTGGCGCCGGCCGTGCGCAACGCCTCGCCCATCGCGCTGCTGGATGGCCGCCTGGCCGCCAGCGCGCAGATCCATGTGAAGGAAAAGAACGGCGCGGTGGACGCATCGGCCAGCGCCGTGCAGGCCGACCTGACGCAGTTCAAGGCCCGTGACGAATCCCTCAAGCCCGCCGTGGATATCGCGCTGCAGAGCCTGCGCGTGACCGCCGACCGCCTGGCAATGGGGCCGGGCCAGAGCAATTTCACGCTGGCCGCCGCCGGCATCCAGGGCAACGGCAAGCTGGACCTCAAGGGCGCGTTCACGCCGCAGCCGCTCACGGTGAAAACCTCGGTGGACCTGTCGGAACTGAACGTCGCGTCCTTCGCGCCGTATGCCGCTTCCAGCCTGAACGCCACGGTGCGCGCCATCACGTTGGGCGCCAAGGGCAACGCGGAGTTCGCCGCCGCCGCTGGCTCGGCGCCGATGAAGGTCAACTGGAAGGGCGGGGTCGAAGTCACCGGCGTGGACCTGCAGGATCGCGTCAACAAGGACGACTTCCTGAACTGGAAGCGCCTGGGCTTCACCGGCATGGACGTCTCGGTGGCGGGCGACAAGATCGGCGCCAAGCTGGGCGACATAGCGCTGGAGGATTTCTACGGCCGCGTGCTGCTCAATGCACAAGGCCGCCTGAATGTCATGGACCTGGTGGCGGCCCCGGGCCAGGCCGGCGGCTCCATCACCCAGGACACCCAGACGCCCGGCCGCAGCGCCGCGCCGCCGCCCGCGGCGCCTGCCGCCAAGGGGGGCGGTGGCATGCCCGACATCTCGGTGAACAGCGTCACGCTGAACCGCGGCCGCATGACCTTCACGGACCGCTTCGTCAAGCCCAACTACGTGGCCGAGCTGTCCAGCATCGAAGGCTCGATCACGGCGGTGTCGTCCACCAATCCCCAGCCCGCCAAGGTCAAGGTCACCGGCCGTGTCTACACCACCGCGCCGCTGTCGATCAGCGGCGTGGTGCAGCCCTTTGCCAAGTTCCTGTTGCTGGACCTGAAGGCCTCGGCCAAGGGCGTGGACCTGCCGCGTTTCAACACCTATTCCGCCAAGTACGTGGGCTACCCCATCAAGCGCGGCAAGCTGTCGGTGGACCTGGAATACAAGATCAAGGACCGTGCGCTGCAGGCCACCAACCACGTGGTGCTGAACCAGCTGACTTTCGGCGACAAGACCAACAGCCCCGACGCCACCAAGCTGCCGGTGCTGCTGGCCGTCGCCTTGCTGAAGGATTCGCGCGGCAACATCGACATCAATCTGCCGATTTCCGGTTCGCTGGATGATCCCGAGTTCTCGGTGGGTGGCATCGTGGTGCGCGTGCTGCTGAATCTGGTGGTCAAGGCCGTCACCTCGCCCTTCAGCTTGCTGGCCTCGGCCTTCGGGGGCGGCGAAGAACTGTCCTACGTGGAATTCGCGCCCGGCAGCGCGGTGCTGACCGAGGACAGCCAGCAGCGCATCGACACGCTGACCAAGGCGTTGACGGATCGCCCGGCGCTGAAGATGGACATCAGCGGCCGCGCCGACCCCAAGACCGACATGGAAGGCCTGCGCCAGGCCTGGGTGGACGGCAAGATCCGCTCCGCCAAGGCCGCCGCCACCACGCCGCGCGGCAAGAAGCCGAATCCGGCGGGCGTCGAGGTATCGGGCGCGGAACGCGCCAAGTACCTGGAAGAGGTCTACGACGATACGGACATCAAGGACAAGCCGCGCAACTTCATCGGCATGTCCAAATCCGTGCCGGCGGCGCAGATGGAGGAGATGCTGCGCAGCGTGGCGCCCGTTGGCGACGAGCAGTTGCGCCAACTGGCCGATGCGCGCGCGCAGGCGGTTTATGAGAAGCTGCAAGCCCAGGAAGGACTCGCGGATCGCGTGTTCATCGTTGCGCCGCAACTGGACGCGGATGGCATCAAGGACGAGGGGCAACCCTCGCGCGTGGACTTCTCCCTGAAGTGAACCAGGCTGGTTCAAGGGGCGGCGACTCGCCGCCCCGCGCCAGTTTTTTGCCAGGAGATTCTCGATGAATGACCAGGACGCGCACTTCGACAGCCTGCTTCCGCCCCTGCGGTTGAACCGGCGGGGTTTCATGGCCACCACGGTGGCGACGGGGTTTTCGCTGGCGGCCGGCCAGGCCGTGGCGCAGACCACGATCAGCACGGACGCCAACGGCCTCTTGGCCGGCAAGGTGGACATCCCGGTCAAGGACGGCAAGATGCCCGCGTACCGTGCGGCGCCCAAGGGCAAGAAGGACTTGCCGACGGTGCTGGTGGTGTCGGAGATTTTCGGGGTGCACGAGTACATCCAGGACGTGTGCCGGCGGCTGGCCCACCAGGGTTATCTGGCCATCGCGCCCGAGCTGTTCGCGCGCCAGGGCGATCCGTCCAAGTACACCGAGATTCCCAAATTGCAGGCCGAAATCATCGGCAAGGTCCCGGACGCGCAGGTGACGTCAGACCTGGACTCGACCGCGGACTGGGCCGCAGCCAACGGCGGCAATCCGGGCCGGCTGGGCATCATGGGCTTCTGCTGGGGCGGCCGCCAGGTCTGGCTGTACGCCGCCCACAACCCGAAACTGAGGGCGGGCGCGGCTTGGTACGGGCAGTTGGGCGGACAGCCGAGCGAGCTCAAGCCCAGGTCGGTGCTGAGCGAGGTCAACGACCTGAAGGCGAAGGTGCTGGGAGCCTATGGCGGCAAGGACGCCGGGATTTCGATGGCGGACGTGGACAAGATGCGGCTGGAACTGGCGCAGGGGCCGGCGGCGGCGAAGGCTTCGCGGATCGATGTCTATCCGGAGGCGCCGCATGCGTTTCATGCGGATTATCGGCCGTCTTATCGGAAGGCTGAGGCGGAGCAGGCTTGGACTCGGATGCTGGATTGGTTCAAGCAGAACGGGCTTTGATGGGGGCTTGGGCTGGTGTGGTTCTACGTACGTGGTTTTTTAAGCTATGTAGGTGTTTTTGGCTTGCGTAGCGCTTTGTAGGTCGCCCGTCGGCGCGGGCGGCGTGGCGGCTCGCGCCCACGATTGCGGTCCGGAGCGTTCGCTCCGGACTTCCCCTTCCTCATCCTCGTCCTCGCCTTCGGCGACTCCTTCGGATTCCGTCGGGCGCATCGAGGTTGCGAGCCGCCACGCCGCCCGCGCCGACGGGCTGCCGCTATCTTGGCTTGTGGCGCTGCTAGGGCTGTGGTCGGGGGCGAGTCTTGGGCGGCCCGTGTTTTTCGGCCGCGCGGGCGGCCGAAAAACACATACGTCATTTTTTTAAGTGTGATTGTGATCGCTGGCGCGCATGCGTAGGTCGGTTTTCTGATGGCGTTGCCGTCAGGGGGAGGGGCGGTGATGGGTGGCGCGCGGCAGGCAGCCGTTTGCGCATGAAGATCCATACGCGCGCCACCCATCCGGCATCGGAGTTCAAATGGCGATTGATCTGGCAGCGGGTTTCGGCGCGCCGTCACGAAAAATGGCTCGTGAGATCGGAGACCCCCCCCATCAGCGCGAAGCGCCATTCTTTACCGCAAGACACCGCGTAAGCCCCCAGAGGCCGCCCGCGCGGCCGGCCGGGGGCGGGCCCTGCAAGATCCATCGCCACACACCACCGGCGGCGAGAACCCTAAGCACGCAATTCGTCCCTGCTGACGTCAAGTTTCAAATGCAGGAGCCTGGCGCGCCCCAGGCCACCGCCGCGTCAGGCGTCTCAAGAACCGAACCGCGACCCGTCAAAAACTACTGCGCCTTCTCCCCCGGCAACCCATCGCTAACCTCAGCCAACGCCCTCTTCATATCCTCATACTCCATCACCCTCTCATTCTGAAACCCGCCCAGCACCCCCCGGCACCCATCCACTCCCGAGCGCTTCATCTCGTCCATCATCGTCTTCCCCTGGCCCTGTCCCTTCTGGAACAGCCCGTCATACCCACCCGGGGAAAAGCCATATTCCTGCGCATACCGCAGCAGGTTCTTGCGGGACGTGGCCTGATGCTCGGCCAGATCGGGTTCGGATGCCCCGCAGGCGCGGGCGGCGCCGTTGGAGGCGCCGGCGGCGATGATGAAGGAGTCGTACTGGGCCTGTTCGGCGGCATCCGGAGCCGCCCAGGCCGTGGCGGCCGAGGCCAGCGTCAGGGCCAGGCTGGTCAAGATCTTGCGCATCGATGAACCTCCGCATGGAGCCCGCCAGCCGGCGGCGCGGCGTGCGCGGGCGGTGATCGCCAGCACAACATTATGGCAAGCAGCCGTTTCGAACCCGTGTAAGCGCGGTATGGAGTCGTTTCAGACTGTGCATCTTTTTTTCTTGCGGGCTTGGCGGCCAGCAAGGCGGCCGCGCAGGAACTATGATGGAGGCTGTGGGGCGCTCCTGCCCCAATGCATTGCCCCTTATTCCTGGAGATCTACATGACGATCAAAGTCGGCGACCGCGTGCCGGATGGCACCCTGACCGAATTCATCGAAACCGAATCCGCCGGCTGCTCGCTGGGCCCCAACGCGTTCCAGGTCGCCGACCTGACCCGCGGCAAGACCATCGCGCTGTTCGCCCTGCCGGGCGCCTTCACGCCCACCTGCTCGGCCAAGCATCTGCCGGGCTACGTGGAGCAGGCCGCGGCCCTGAAGGCCAAGGGCGTCGATGAAATCTGGTGCGTGTCCGTCAACGACGCGTTCGTCATGGGCGCCTGGGGCCGCGAGCAGAAGACGGAAGGCAAGGTCCGCATGCTGGCCGACGGTTCCGCCCTGTGGACCAAGGAACTGGGCCTGGAGCTGGACCTGATCCAGCGCGGCATGGGCGTGCGCTCGCAGCGCTACTCTGCCCTGATCGTTGACGGCGTGGTCAAGCAGCTGAACGTCGAAGGCCCCGGCAAGTTCGAAGTCAGCGACGCCGCCACGATGCTGTCGCAAGTCTGATCCCACGTAGTTCCTGTTTTACCGCTTAGCGCAGCGGGCCGCTCCGGCGGCCTGTTGCGCTGCCGCCAGCAGCGGTTGCCGACGCCATGCTCGCCACCATCTCCTCCTTCTCGTCCCTTTACTTCGCGACCTTGCTGATGCTTATCGGCACGGGTCTGTTCAACACCTACATGGGGCTCCGGCTGACAGCGCAGTCTGTCAGCGAGGTGTGGATCGGCGCCTTGATCGCCGGCTACTACCTGGGCCTGGTGTGCGGCGCCCGCCTTGGGCACAAACTCATCATCCGCGTCGGCCATATCCGGGCGTTCGTCGCCTGTGCGGCCGTGGCTACCAGCATGATCCTGGCCCAGACGCTGGTCGACTCCATGCCGTTGTGGCTGGTGTTCCGCGTCATTTCGGGCATCGTGATGGTGACCGAATTCATGGTCATCGAGAGCTGGCTCAACGAGCAGACCGAAAACCACCAGCGCGGGCGTGTCTTCTCCGTCTACATGGTCGTGTCCGGCCTGGGCACCGTGCTGGGGCAATTGGCCCTGACCGCCTATGCCACGCTGGATCTGCGGCCGCTGACCCTGGTGGCCATGTGCCTGGTGCTGTGCCTGGTGCCGATTGCGGTCACCGCCCGTTCGCACCCGCCCACGCCGCTGCCGGCGCCGCTGGACATACGTTTCTTCATGCGGCGCGTGCCGCTGTCGATGACGGTGCTGTTCGTGGCGGGCAATCTTTCCGGGGCCTTCTACGGGCTGGCGGCCGTCTACGGCGCCAAGCATGGTTTGTCCACCTCGCAGGCGGCCATTTTCGTGGCTGCCGCGGTGACTGCCGGCCTGTTGTCACAGTGGCCCATGGGCTGGCTATCCGACCGCATCAACCGCGCCGGGCTGATCCGCTTCAACGCGCTCTTGCTGGTGGTGCTGCCGGTGGTCATGTGGGGCTGGATCGTGCTGCCGTACTGGGCGCTGGTGGCCATGTCCTGTGTCTTCGGCGTGCTGCAATTCACGCTGTATCCGCTGGGCGCGGCCTTCGCCAACGATCACGTCGAGTCCGAGCGCCGGGTCAGCCTGTCGGCCGTGCTGCTCATGACCTACGGGGTCGGGGCCTGCATCGGTCCGATGATTGCCGGGATACTGATGTCGCTGGCCGGCCCCAGCATGTACTACGTCTTCATATCCGCCTGCGCCTTGATCCTGGTCTGGCAGGTGCGGCCCACCCGCGTCACCGGCGCGCACCAGGTGGACGAGGCGCCCACGCACTTCGTGCCCATGCCGGACACGCTGCAGAGTTCGCCCGCCGCGGCCGTGCTGGACCCGCGCGTGGATCCGGCAACCGACATTGCCATGGAAATGGTGCAGCCCGAGGTGGCCCCGGTCGCTGCCGCGGCCGAACCGCCAGCGGCTGATCCTGGCGCGGCGCCTGCCACGGATGCGGCGGACGATGCGGCAGAGGATCGCCGGCAGGTCCGTACGGGCACCTGACGGCCGCATTGGCGTGTCTTACCAGGGCGCCATCAGCGTGATGGCCGCCAGGGCCAGGGCGATGCCCAGCAGGTTCAGACGGGTCAATGGCTCGCGGAAGGCCAGCGCGCCGACCAGCGTGCCCAGGGTGATCACGCCCATGTTCATGGACGCGAATACCAGCGCGGGATGCTCGGGCAGCGACTGGTGCGCGCGGATGTAGGTCAGGATGTTGCCGAAGTTCGCCAGCCCCAGCGCCGCGCCCGCGGCCAGGTGGCGCAGCTGGCAGCGCACCCGGCGCCACAGCAGATAGGCGAGCATCAGCAGGCCGGCGATGACGAAGGCCAGCAGCAGCCCGCCCGCGAAGGCCGTGCCCGCGCGCGCCATCTGCTTGAACAGGATGTCGATCACGCCATAGCCCACCCAGACCACCAGCGGCCATAGCCACATGGCGCGGCTGCTGGCGGGGGTGTCCTCGCCTGGCGCCTGCGTGCGAGGCGCGCGGCGCAGCAGGCAGTACAAGGCGCTGGCGGCCAGCAGGGTCGCGGCCAGCTTGCGGCCGCTTACCGGTTCGCCGAACAGCAGGAAGGCCGCCAGCAGCGGGATGAACAGCGACAGGCGTTGCGCGGCGTCGCTGCGCACGATGCCGGCATGGCGCACGGCCGCCGCCATCGCCAGGAACACGCTGGGCAGCAGCACGCCCAGCGCGGCCAGCACCAGCCAGGGCGTTTGCGGCGCCAGCAGCGCGGCCGGGTCCGGGCGCAGCACGGCCCAGCAAAGCAGGGCGGCCACCGCGTAGTTCATGGCGATGGCCTGGCGCACGTCCACCTGGTAGCGCCGCGCCAGCTTCAGCAGCACGGCCACGGTCACGCTGCAGGCGACGCTGGCCAGCAGATAGAGCAGGCCCGGGGTCAGCGGCATGCCACGGCGTCGTGGTGCTGGTGCTGGGCGGCGTCGATGCGCATGCCCAGGCGCTGCAACAGGCGCTGGTCGGCTTCCATCTGCGGATTGGCGGTGGTCAGCAGGGCATCGCCGTAGAACATGGAGTTGGCGCCGGCCATGAAGCACAGCGCCTGCAACGCGTCGTCCATGGTTTCGCGGCCCGCGGACAGGCGCACCGCCGCGCGCGGCATGGCGATGCGGGCCACGGCGATGGTGCGCACGAACTCGAACGGGTCCAGGGCTTCCACGCCGGCCAGCGGCGTGCCTTCCACCTGCACCAGATTGTTGATCGGCACGGACTCGGGATAGGGCTCCATGTTGGCCAGCTGGGCGATCAGGCCGGCGCGCTCACGGCGCGATTCGCCCAGGCCCACGATGCCGCCGCAGCACACGTTGATGCCGGCGTCGCGTACCCGGTCCAACGTGTCCAGCCGGTCCTGGTAGGTGCGGGTGGAAATGATCTTGCCGTAGAACTCGGGCGAGGTGTCCAGGTTGTGGTTGTAGTAGTCCAGGCCGGCGCTCTTGAGCTGTTCGGCCTGGCCTTCACGCAACATGCCCAGCGTGACGCAGGTCTCCAGGCCCAGGGCCTTCACCGCGCTGACCATCTCGGCCACCGCCTCCAGGTGGTGCGGCTTGGGGCTGCGCCAGGCGGCGCCCATGCAGAAGCGCTGCGCGCCGCCTTCCTGGGCCTTGCGGGCCGCGGCCACCACGTCTGCCAGGGGCATCAGCTTGTCGGCGTCCAGACCGGTGTCGTAGTGCGAGGACTGCGGGCAATAGGCGCAGTCTTCGGGACAGCCGCCGGTCTTGATCGACAGCAGGCTGGACAGTTGGATGGCGTTCGGATCGAAGTGGGCGCGGTGCGTCTGCTGGGCCCGGAACACCAGATCCATGAATGGCAGTTCGTAGAGCGCCATGATGTCGGCGGCGCTCCAGGCGGGGGCGACGGCCGGCTTGGCGACGGTCGGGACGGGGATGTAGGCGGTCTGCATGGGTGGGCTCCTTTCGGTCTTGCGGGGATCGCGCCGCTGGCATGGGGCAGGGCGGGATCGGCGGATCGTAAGAAGCTGCGCAGGGTTTGCGCAATGCTGGCCGTCAGGCGAAAGTTAGCCGCCTGTTGTCGCTATTTTTTCAGGAAATGGAGGATTTTGACGGTTGCCGACTTCTAAGTCGCGCACATCTTCGGGGACACTGGGTAGTCGATTATTTTGAATCGAATTGTAAATTTCTGGCCGTCAGTCCTTGGCCCGCTTGTCGCGGGGCCGCGTACGCTCGTGCCCGGTGATGCCGCGGTCGCGCGCCCATACGATGGCCGCGCTGCGGCGGTGCACGCCGATCTTGCTGTAGATCGTGGCCACGTGGTTGCGCACGGTGTTGCGCGACAGTTTCAGCTGTCGGGCGATGCCTTCATCGTCATGGCCCTGGCACATCAGGCCCAGCACTTCGCGTTCGCGCGAGGTGAGCTGCGCCAGTTCGGCCACGTCGCGCGTGGCGGGCGCGGGTTCGCGCAATTGCGCCAGCTTCTCGATGACGCTGCGGCTGAACCAGGAGGTGTCCTGCATGACAGCCTCGATCGCCGTCAGCAGTTCGGTTTCGGAGCGCTTGCGTTCCGTGATGTCCTGGATCGCCAGCAGCACGCGCTGCTGGCCGCCTATGGTCACGGGTTCGGCCGACAGCAGGCAGTCCAGCCGGCTGCCGTCCCTGGCCGCCAAGGCCACGTCGCGGTTGCGGGCGCTTTCGCCGCGCTTGAGGCTGGCCTCCAGGTCTTCGGGAAGTTGCAGGTCCAACCCGGTCAAGGCCTGGCCGATGCCGTCCTGCGCAGAGGTGCCGGTGACTGTGGCGAAGGCGTCGTTCAGGTCCAGCGCGAGCAGCGTTTCGCCCTCGCAGACGGCCATGGGCACGGGCGCCAGGCGGAACGCCTTGGAGAAGCGCTCCTCGCTTTCGCGCAAGGCTAGTTCGGTGCGCTTGCGGGGTTCCAGGTCGATGAAGGTGAACAGCATGCATGGCTCGCCCTGCATGTCGATGGGCTGGCCCGCGACGATGACGAACTTCACGCTGCCGTCCGCGAGTTTCAGCACGCCCTCGCGCTGCGCGATGGTTTGCCCTTCGTTGAGGCTGGCGACCGCGTTGTCCTTGTCCTCGCCGCCGTCCAGCACGTCCAGCTCATAGGCCGACTTGCCCACGATGGCGTCGCGCGCGTAGCCGGTCATTTCGAGGAAGCCCTGGTTCACCTTCACATAGCGCAGGTCGGACAGGCGGCAGATGAGGGCGGGCGCGGGATTGGCGCCGAAGGCCCGTTCGAAGCGTACTTCGGCGTTGATCTGCTCGGTCTGGTCATACAGGATCAGGACGCGATAGTCGGCGCCATCGCCACTGTCCAGGTTCAGCCCGCTGGCACGTATGTTGCGCAGGAACTCCGCGTCGTCCTTGCGCAGCAGGTCCAGCAGCAGTTCGTCGAATGGCTCGGTCGCGGCCAGCCGGTCCAATGGGTACTGGCGGGGGGGTACGCGATGGTGGTTGCGGTAGGTGAGGGCATAGCGCTTGCGATAGCCGGCCGGCGTGCCGCCCAGATCTTCCAGCTTGTCGGCGCCATGCAGCCTGAGCGCGCTGGCATTGGCCCAGGCGATGGCACCGTCCGCTTCGAGCAGGATGATGCCTTCGTTCAGGCCCGCGATGATGCGTTGCAGATGCTGGCGGTGCGGATGGGGAGCGGCGGCGTTCGCGGTCACGTAGTCCTCTTCTTTTCGCAGGGCACGACGCAAAGAGAATGAAGGCGCACTGAAAGGCTGTCCAGATGGCGAAATGGACGAGTCTGAGCGTAGGGGGGGAGGGTAGAGAAGATGGCTGCCGACTGATGATGACGGCAAATACCACGGGCAGAAATGCAAAAAGCTCCGGGAACCGGAGCTTTCGATGGAAGCTGAATTTTGAACCGTGCACAAAGTGCTTGGCGGAGCGGACGGGGCTCGAACCCGCGACCCCCGGCGTGACAGGCCGGTATTCTAACCAACTGAACTACCGCTCCGCAGCGGTTTGCTTTGACTTCTTCAATGCACTGCGGTGTCAAGGCAGCTTGGTACCACATGCCAGAAAGACTGGCGTCCCCTAGGGGATTCGAACCCCTGTACTCACCGTGAAAGGGTGATGTCCTAGGCCTCTAGACGAAGGGGACCTGAACAAAACAGAACTACTTTACTACCGTACTGCTGACTGGTGGAGGTAAGCGGGATCGAACCGCTGACCTCTTGCATGCCATGCAAGCGCTCTCCCAGCTGAGCTATACCCCCCAGGATCCTCGATGTCCCAAACTACAGACAACAAGGTCTCACACTATATAAAGCAAAAAAGCCCCGAAAACGGAGCTCTTGAAAGACTCTGAGCGAGAGCTTTGGCGGAGCGGACGGGGCTCGAACCCGCGACCCCCGGCGTGACAGGCCGGTATTCTAACCAACTGAACTACCGCTCCGCAGCGGCGTACTCACAACATTGTCACTTCAACTGCATCACTACATACTGCTGCCAGAAAAACTGGCGTCCCCTAGGGGATTCGAACCCCTGTACTCACCGTGAAAGGGTGATGTCCTAGGCCTCTAGACGAAGGGGACTTGGACTTGCAAACTGGTACTACATCCTTCGCCGTTGACTGGTGGAGGTAAGCGGGATCGAACCGCTGACCTCTTGCATGCCATGCAAGCGCTCTCCCAGCTGAGCTATACCCCCGTCTTTCTAATCAGTCCGTTCAACGTTTTACGAAACCGAGCACACGTTTTACCGAGTGCTTTTTCGTAGTTCGTTGCCGGTTTTGTTTAGTGCCGTTGGCGAAGAAACGAGATTATGCACGAACTAAATTTGGTGTGCAAGTCGCTTCGCGGCAAAAAGCCCAAAAGTTGGGAAAAAAAAGGGGATGGAAGGCATTTTTGGCCAGATTTTGCGCTTTTCTTGCTCAGGGCGGGCAAAGGTGATTGATGCGGAAATCAAGTAAATCAAAGACTTGTGGGAATGCTATCGTGGACGGAAATTTTTTTCGCCGATCCGGAAGATTTTTTGCGCCGGACCCGCACACACGGACATCGCCATGAGCAGCAAGACTTCGTTCCCCACGCGCCCGCTGGGCCAGAGCGGCATGGACATCACCCGCATCGGGCTGGGCGCCTGGGCCATCGGCGGCAATGGCTGGGCGGTGGGCTGGGGGCCGCAGGACGACGCCGAATCGGTGGCCGCGATCCGCCGCGCCGTCGAGCGCGGCATCAACTGGATCGACACCGCGGCGGTATACGGCCTGGGACATTCCGAGGAAATCGTGCGCCGCGCGCTGGCGCAGATGGCGCCGGACGCGCGGCCTTATGTGTTCACCAAATGCGGCCTGATCTGGTCCGCGGAGCAGCCGCAGGCGATGCCGCGGCGCACCGGCGCGCCGGCCAGCATCCGGCGCGAAGTCGAGGACTCGCTGCGCCGGCTGGGCGTGGAGCGTATCGATCTCTACCAGATGCACTGGCCGGCGGGCGACGGCACGCCCTTGGAGGTGTACTGGCAGGAACTGCTGGACCTGAAGCGGGAGGGCAAGGTCAGGGCGGTGGGGCTGTCCAACCACAATCTGGCGCAGTTGCAGCAGGCCGAGGCGCTGGGCCATGTGGATACGCTGCAGCCGCCGTTCTCGGCCATCCAGCGTGCGGCGGGCGCGGATCTGATTCCGTGGTGCGAGCGGAGCGGGACCGGGGTGATCGTCTACAGCCCGATGCAATCCGGCCTCTTGACCGGCAGCTTCAGCCTGGAGCGCGCCAGTCGTCCGCCGGCAAGGCGCGGGCGCGGATCTGATTCCGTGGTGCGAGCGGAGCGGGACCGGGGTGATCGTCTACAGCCCGATGCAATCCGGCCTCTTGACCGGCAGCTTCAGCCTGGAGCGCGCCCGCGCCTTGCCGGCGGACGACTGGCGCGCGCGCAACGCGGAATTCACTACGCCGGGCATCGAGCGCAATCTGGCGCTGGCCGATGCGTTCAAGCCCATCGCCGAACGCCATGGCACCACGGTGGCGGCCGTGGCCGCGGGCTGGACGTTGGCTTGGCCGGGCGTGACGGGCGCCATCGTGGGCGTCCGCAGCGCGGCTCAGGTGGATGGCTTGCTCGGCGCGGCGTCGCTCGAACTGGACGGCGAAGACATGGACGCCATCGCGGATGCGATCGAGCGCACGGGAGCAGGGGTGGGGCCGTTGCGCCCGCTCGAAGAGAGCGGCGCGCTGCCGGCCAATCTGTTCGCCTGAGGGGGCCTCAGGCGCGGCGCGTCTTGCGGCCGCTGCCGACCGCCGCGATCAGCGCCAGGCCGATCAGGGCCAGCGCGGTCTTGTCGCCAAAGCGGGCGTAGGGCGTCAGCCCCGTCATGCCTTGCACGGCGACCGGCAGCACGCCGGCCTGCAGCGGCGCGAGCTGGGCTGCCACGCGGCCCTTGGCATCGATGGCGGCGGTAATGCCGGTGTTGGTGGAGGTCAGCATGGGCCGCGCCGTTTCCATGGTGCGCAGGCGGCCGATCTGCAGATGCTGGCGCAAGGCCCAGGAATCGCCAAACCAGCCCAGGTTGCTGACGTTCACCAGTATCGTCGCGCCCGGTTCGCCGTTGGGGCCGGGCTGCAGCGCGGGCAGCAGGTCCGGGCCGAACAGGTCTTCGTAGCAGATGTTGAACGCGATGTGCTGGCCGCCGACCGCGAAGGGCGTCTGGCGCACCGCGCCGCGGTCGAAGTCGCCCAGCGGAATGTTCAGCATGTCCACGAACCAGTGGAAGCCGGGCGGCACGTATTCGCCCCAAGGCACCAGGTGGCGCTTGTCGTAGCGCATGGCGGTGGTGCCGGCCACGAGCTGTTCGACCGGCGTATTGCCGTCAAAGCCCATGACGCTGTTGGTGTAGCGGTCGCGGCCATCGACGCGGTCGTGCAGCGGCACGCCCATTGCGATGGTTGTCTTGCGCTGGGCAGCCAGGTCGCGCCAGACGGCCCAGACGCGCGGGTCGAGCTGGTTCTGGAAGATGGGCAGCACGGTTTCCGGCAGGATGATCAACTGCGGCGCGGGCACGCCCGGCGCCGGCGGCATGGCCGCCAGGTCCAGATGGCGCGTCAGGCTCTGGTCGAGCAGGGCGGGGTCGAACTTCTGGGATTGTCCGATGTTGCCCTGGACCAGGCGCACGTTCAGCGGATCGCCGGACGGCGTGGACCAGTCGATGCGGGACAGCGGCCAACCAGCGGCCGCCAGGGCCAGCGCGATGCCGGCGGCCAGGGCATGGCGCGAGCCGGTGCCGTTCTTGCGCGAGGGTTGCCACAGGCTTGCAAGGGCCGCGGCGACGAAGGCGGCCAGGAAGGCCATGCCGTGCACGCCGAGCAGCGGCGCCCAGCCGGCAATGGGGCTGTCGACCTGCGCGTAGCCGATGTTGAGCCAGGGGAAGCCCGTCAGCAGCACGGCGCGCAGCCATTCGAACGCGGCCCACATTGCGGCCCAGGCCAGCGTGCCCGACAGGATGCGGGCGGGCGGTGAATCCGATGCCAGCGGCGCGTAGCGGCGCGCCAGCGCGCTGGCGGTGGCCGGGAACAGCGCCAGGAAGGCCGACAGCGCCAGCACCGCGGCCACGGCCAGCGGCGCGGCCAGGTCGCCATAGCGGTGCAGGCTGATGAAGATCCAGTACAGGCCCAGCGCATAGCTGGCGAAACCGAACAGCCAGCCGCGCGCCCAGGCCTGCTTGGCGGAAGGCGCATACAGGGTGACGCGGGCGGCGATGGCCAGCATCAGGACCTGGGTGACCGCCAGCGCCCAATCCGGCAAGGGACCGGGCGAGAAAGTCAGGGCGTGCACGGCGCCCGCCAGCATCAGGCCGGCGGCGCCGCGCAGGGTACGGCTGCGCGGAGTTGGGGTCATGCTTCGTCGGAGGGGCGGGTGGCTTGGGCCGGGGTGTTGCGCTTGACGCGCAGCCAGATGGCGCGGCGCGCGTCGCCGCGGGCCACTTCCAGGCGCAGGCCGTCGAATTCGGCGGTGTCGCCGCGGCGCGGAATGCGGCCCAGCTGTCCGCCCATCCAGCCGCCGACGCTGTCGTACTCGTCGTCGGGCAACTGGCAACCGAACACTTCATTGAAGTGCGAGATGTCGGTGGCGGCCAGGACGCGCCACTGATTCTCGCCTTCGGGGAAGATGGAATCTTCCTCGGTTTCGTCGAATTCGTCCTCGATGTCGCCGACGATCTGTTCCAGCACGTCTTCCATCGTGACCAGGCCGGAAATGCCGCCATGCTCATCGATGACGATGGCCTGGTGGTTGCGGCTGGCGCGGAACTCGTGCAGCAGCACGTTCAGGCGCTTGGATTCGGGGATGAACACGGCGGGCCGGACCAGCGAGCGCACTTCGATGCCGGGTTCCAGCATGCAGCGCAGCAGATCCTTGGCCAGCAGGATGCCGATGATGTTGTCGCGGTCGCCTTCGTAGACGGGGAAGCGCGAGTGCGCGGTCTCGATGACGGAGGCCACCAGGTAGGGGATGGGCTGCGTGACGTCCAGCAGGTCCATGCGCGAACGCGGGACCATGATGTCGCCCACGGTGCCTTCGGACACGGCGAGCGCGCCCTTGATCATCTTGTAGGATTCCGCGTCGAGCAACTGGCGTTCGTGCGCGGCTTCCAGAACGGCCTTGATGCCTTCGCGGTCCTCGGGCTGGCGGCGCACAAGGGAAAGCAGGCGGTCTAGAAGGGATTTGGTGGCGGGTTTGGCTGAGCGAGCAGGAGTCGCTTCGGGAGCAGGGTAAGGGTCAGACATCGTCCGGGAGGACAAGTTATGGAGGGGCCAGCATAACCGATACTGGCCTGCAAATTGTAACGGCGGCCCCCAAAATGAGGGGAACCGCCGCCATCTGCGCCTTGCTGTACGCCATTTTCCGGCAATTTCTCAGGGTTGACCCGAGGGCGCGCGCGGATTCAGGCGGCCACGTAGGGGTCGGCGATGCGCATGGCGGCCAGCGTGGCGGTTTCCAGGGCTTCCATGCGCTTGGCGTCGCGCGCCTTGATGTGGTCGTAGCCCAGCGCGTGCAGCACCCCGTGGATGGTGAGGTGGGCGGCGTGGTCCAGCAGCGCCTTGCGCTGTTCGCGGGCCTCGCGCACCAGCACCGGCACGCACATGACGATGTCGCCGCGCGCCACGCCCAGCGGATCCACGCCGTACTCGAAGGTCAGCACATTGGTGGCGTAGTCGCGGCCGCGGAAGTCGCGGTTCAGGCGCCGGCCTTCGGCCGCGCCGACCAGGCGCAGGCTGAGTTCCGCGGCAGAGAACGCCACCAGGCCGTCCTCGGCGGCACCCGCCAGCGCGCGCTCGGCCCAGCGGCGCAGGCGCCAGCGGGGCAGACGGGCTTCCTCGACGCCGTACTGCACGGACAGGGACAGTTCAGGCTTCATCTTCGGAGGCGCGGTCGTAGGCGTCGACGATGCGCGCGACCAGGGGATGGCGCACCACGTCTCGGCTGGTGAATCGGGTGGTGGCGATGCCCTGCACGTCGTGCAGCACCTTCACCGCATGCGCCAGGCCGCTGTCCTGGCCGCGCGGCAGGTCGACCTGGGACGGGTCGCCGGTGATGACGGCCTTGCTGCCGAAGCCGATCCGCGTCAGGAACATCTTCATCTGTTCCGGCGTGGTGTTCTGCGCTTCGTCCAGGATGACGAAGGCGTGGTTGAGCGTGCGCCCGCGCATGTAGGCCAGCGGCGCGATCTCGATGGTCTGCTTCTCGAACAGGCGCTGCACCTTTTCGAAACCCATCAGGTCGTACAGCGCGTCGTACAGCGGGCGCAGATACGGGTCGACCTTCTGCGCCAGGTCGCCGGGCAGAAAGCCCAGTCGTTCGCCGGCCTCGACCGCCGGGCGCGTCAGCACCAGGCGCTGCACGGTGTCGCGCTCCATTGCGTCGATGGCGCAGGCCACGGCCAGCCAGGTCTTGCCGGTGCCGGCGGGACCGACGCCGAAGGTGATGTCGTGCTTGAGGATGTTGTTCAGGTAGTCGCGCTGGCGCGGGGTGCGCGGACGCAGGTCGCTGCGCTTGGTGCGCAGGGCGATGCTGTCGCTTTCGTCGTCCAGGTCGGGCAGCGGGTCCGCTTCGCGGGCCTGCTCTTCCTTGAGTTTTTCTTCCTGCCGTCCGACGCCGATCTCGACCAGTCCCAGCTGGATGTCGTCGACCGACAGGGCGCGGTGCACGGCCTGTTCATGGAAGCGGCGCAGTACCCGCCCCGCCAGTTCCGCCAGTTCGCCTTCGATGGTGACGCGGCTGCCGCGGCGCGACAGCTTGACGTTCATGCCGTCGGCCAGCTGCCGCAGGTTCTCGTCCAGCGGGCCGCAGAGATTGGCCAGGTGGGTGTTGTCGCCGTCCAGGGTGACGACGGCGGGCATGCTGCGACGGGCGCGGGAGCGGGGAGTGGTCATTCGGCCTCTTGGGAAACACGGTCCACGTCGGCGACCCGGGCGCGCAGCGAATTGGTGTGCGCTTCGGTGATGATGACGTCGACCATTTGTCCGATGAGCCGCGCGGGCGCGGCGAAGTTCACGATACGGTTGTTCTCGGTGCGGCCCATCAGTTCGTTCGGGTCGCGGCGCGAGGGGCCTTCCACCAGCAGGCGCTGGCGGGTGCCGACCATGTTGCGGGCGATCGTGGCCGCCTGCTCGTTGATCAGCGCCTGCAGGCGTTGCAGGCGGCGCAGCTTCACGTCCTGCGGCGTGTCGTCGTGCAGGTCGGCGGCGGGCGTGCCCGGACGGCGCGAATACACGAACGAGAACGAGGTATCGAAGCCGACGTCCTCGATCAGCTTCATGGTCTTTTCGAAGTCTTCCTCGGTTTCCCCGGGGAAACCGACGATGAAGTCCGAGGACAGCGTCAGGTCGGGGCGGGCGGCGCGCAGGCGGCGCACCACCGACTTGAATTCCAGGGTGGTGTAGCCGCGCTTCATGCCGGCCAGCACGCGGTCGCTGCCGGCCTGCACCGGCAGGTGCAGGAAGGAGACCAGCTTGGGCAGGCGGGCGTAGGCGTCCACCATGCGCTGGGTCATTTCCTTGGGGTGCGAGGTGGTGTAGCGGATGCGCTCGATGCCCGGGATTTCGTGCACGTATTCCAGCAGCATGGCGAAGTCGGCGATCTCGTCGCTGTCCGTCATGCGGCCGCGGTAGGCGTTGACGTTCTGGCCCAGCAGCGTCACTTCCTTCACGCCCTGGTCGGCCAGGTCGGCCACTTCGATCAGCACGTCGTCGAAGGGGCGCGAGACTTCCTCGCCGCGCGTGTAGGGCACGACGCAGAAGCTGCAATACTTGCTACAGCCTTCCATGATGGAGACGAACGCCGTGGCGCCGTCCACGCGGGGCGGCGGCATGTTGTCGAACTTTTCGATCTCGGGGAAGCTGATGTCCACCTGCGAGCGGCCTTCGTCGCGGCGGCGCTTGATCAGGTCCGGCAGGCGGTGCAGCGTCTGCGGGCCGAACACCACGTCCACGTAGGGCGCGCGCTTGACGATGGCCTCGCCTTCCTGGCTGGCCACGCAGCCGCCCACGCCGATCACCAGGTTGGGATTGGTCTTCTTCAGGTGCTGCACGCGGCCCAGGTCCGAGAAGACTTTTTCCTGCGCCTTCTCGCGCACCGAACAGGTGTTGAACAGGATGACGTCGGCGTCTTCCGGGTTGTCGGTCAGCTCCAGGCCCTGGTCGCCGCGCAGCACGTCGGCCATCTTGTCCGAGTCGTACTCGTTCATCTGGCAGCCGAAGGTGCGGATGTAGAGCTTGCGGGGGGAGCCGGCGTCGGCGGCGGGGAGGGCGGCGCTGGCGCCGTCGTGCGCGGCGTCGGCGCGCTTGAGGGTGGTTTCTTGCATGATGGTCGCCGTGACGGGTGTAGATCCCGGGGGCAGAAAGGTAGGAAACCGGGGATTTTAACCCTTGCCCGAATTTGCTTCTTGGTCTGGCGCGTCCAGGCCGTTACGATAGCGTGCTGGGCCGATTTTGGGGCCCAGGAACATTTCTCATTTCCCTGCAGCGGTACCGATGAATACCAATCCCCTGACGCCTTCGGCGGCCGCTCCCGTGACTGACGCCGCGGCGGACCAGTCCGATTCCGCGCAGTTCCGCAACCCGTTTTCCGCGCTGACCTGGGTGCTGCTGGGCTGCGCCCTGGCGCTGGCCGCCGGCGCCTGCGCGCTGTGGGTGGACCTGCCGCTGGCCGTGTGGATCAAGCAGTCGGTCTCCGAGGGCGTGAACGAATCCTTCGAATGGATCGGCGAACTCGGCGAAAGCGGCCCCTATATCGGCGTGGCGCTGGCCTTCTACGTGATCGGCCTGGTCGGCCTGGCGCGCGGCTGGCGCAATCCGGTACGCATGAGCTACGCCAGCATGGCGCGCGGCAGCCTGCTGATGCTGTCGACGATGGCGGTGGGCGGCCTGGTGGTGCTGGTGCTCAAGCGTTCGGTGGCGCGGGCGCGTCCCGAGCTGTTCTTCGAGAAGGGTATCTACGGGCTGGGCGAGTCGTTTTCGCGCGTGCAGCTCTACAACTCGTTCCCGTCCAGCCACACCTATGCGGCTTTTGCCGTGGCGGTGACGCTCGGCATCCTGGCGCCGCGCTGGCGCTGGGTCTTCCTGCTGTTGGCGGTGCTGGTGGCCATGAGCCGGCTGGTTAACCTGGACCACTATCTGTCCGACGTGATGACGGCCGCGGGCATCGCGGTGCTGGTCGGGCATGTGCTGGCGCCCCGCGTGCTGGGCGCCAGATACCAATGGCCCTTGCGCGCGCCGTGGCGCTGGTGGAAAAAGTAAGGTTTGCTGTTGCTGGCGTTGGCTTGTGCTTCGTAGGTCGCCCGTCGTCGCGGACGGCTGGGTGGCGAGCAACCTCGATGCGCCCGACGGAATCCGAAGGCAGCCGCCGCAGGCGGCCACGAGGATGAGGACGGGGTAGTCCGGAGCGAAGGCTCCGGACCGCAATCGTGGGCGCTCGCCACCCAGCCGTCCGCGACGACGTGCGGCCTACGAAGCGACACGGCCTTTGCCTGCAAACCCGCAATCCACGAAGAAGCAAAAATAAGCCACTGTCCAGGAAGCCGGCCAGGGGCCGGCTCCAGGCTACGCCTTACGCGAAATTCACCACCACGCGCCGGTTGGTGCGGCTCTTTTTCTCGATCTTCGTAACGATCACCGCGCCGATCTCGCCCGTGTTGGCCACGTGCGTGCCGCCACAGGGCTGGCGGTCCACGCCCGGGATCTCGACGATGCGTATGCTGGCGGTGCCTGCCGGAGGCGCTGCTCCCACGGTGCGCACCAGGTCGGGTTCGGCCGCCAGTTCCTCGGGCGTGATGCAGTTGATGCTGACGCCGGTGCGGGCGTCGATCAGGGCGTTCAGGCGTTCGGTCAGGTCAGCCTTGTCCAGCGTGGATTCGGGCAGGTCGAAGTCGACGCGCGCGGAGTCGGGCGAAATGCTGCAGCCGGTCACGGGCGCGGGCACCAACGCGCCCAGCAGATGCAGACAGGTATGCAGGCGCATGAGGCGATGGCGCCGCGGCCAGTCGATGGCCACCGAGACGCGCTCGCCCACTTGCGGCGCCATCTCGCCTTCCAGCACATGCAGGATGCGCTGGCGGTCGTCGGCGTAGACGGTGTCGGTCAGCGCCAGCGTGCGGCCGTCGGCCAGCGTCAGCGTGCCGCTGTCGCCCGCCTGGCCGCCGCTGCGCGCGTAGCAGACGGTCTCGTCCAGTTCGACGCCCTCGGGACTGACCGCGATTACGGTGGCGTCGCACCGGTCCAGGTAGGGGTCTTCGTCGAATCGCTTGCGGGTGGCAGGCATGTACACGTCTCCGGATGTTTTTTGATGGGGTTGGATTCAGACCAAGGTCTTCAGGCCGCCGGCCGTTTCTATCTGTGCGCTCAAGCGCGGCGGACCATCGGCCTGCTCGACCTGGATCAGATGGTCGGCGCCCAGCCAGGCCAAACCCTGGCGCAGCAGCCCCGCCTGGGGATGGCTGCCGGACAATTGCTTGAGGACGAGGTCCTGGCGCGGCAGGCTGACGCCGGGAAAATCCGCCACGTCCCACTGGATCAGCGTGGGCAGCAGGCCGTCGCCGGCGGCATGGCCGGCCTCGCGCCAGGCGGGCAGGCTGCCGTCGTCCGGCACCGTCAGCCGCCAGCGCAATTGCCCGCGTTCCATGGGAATGGCGGGAGGAATGCGCATGGGATGCTCGGCCTGCATGCGGGTCAGGTCCAGCGGCGCTTCGACCCGCGCGGCCCAATGCGCGAGGTAGGGGCCTTGCGCGAGCCGGGCGCGGACCGCGCCCTGATCCAGTCCGAACCAGCGCGGCCGCGAGGGCGCGGGAGCCTGCGGATCGATGGCGATGACTTCCAGGTAGATGCCGTGGGCCATGCCCAGTACCCGGTTGTGGGTGCCCATGCGGGGATGCGCGCCGCCGCCCGAGGGCGCGATGCCCAGCAGGCCGGCGACATATTCGGTGCCGCTGTCCAGGTCTGCGGCGGCGATGACGAGGTGATCGATGACGAGTTTCATGGTGCGGCTATGGTAGCGAATCCGCGACGATCCGTATCCGTACACCGTGACGGCGGCCTGCGGTACAGTGCTCGCGCCCGGCCGTGCGCGCCGGCGCATCGGCCCAACAGGCCCTGGCAGCGGACATCGACTATATGGTTTTCTATCTTTTCGCAGCGCTGTTCGCAGTCAGTCTGCTGGTTGCGCTGGCGGCCAGCGCGGTGTGTTGGCTGCGTTTCGGTCTGAAGGCCAACGGAACCCGGCTTTGGCTTTTCGTCATGGGGTGCGTACTGTTTTCATACCTGATCGGCCTGGCGCTTATCAGTCATGACCCGTACTTCGATGACAACGGGGTGCCGGAATTCATTCCGTGGCGTTTCCGCTGGGGCTGGGCCTGGATCTACGCGGGCTTGCTCCAGTTCGCCGTCATACCCTGCGGGTTCGGCTTGCGGGCGGGGCTGCGGTTCCTGGGCAGGCGGAAGCCGGCAGGCGTCGCGGAATAAAAAAAACCCGCCGCAATGCGGCGGGTCTTGTCGGCGTGGATACGATCAGGCGGCTTCGCCTTCCTCGCCTTCCTTCTTGACCGGCTTGACCAGGTCTTCGCGCTTGACGCCCAGCCACATGGCCAGGGCCGCGGCCACGAACACCGACGAGTAGATGCCGAACCAGATGCCGATGGTCAGGGCCATGGCGAAGTAGTGCAGGGTGGGGCCGCCGAAGAACAGCATGGCCAGCACCATCATCTGGGTGGAACCGTGGGTGATGATGGTCCGCGAGATGGTCTGCGTGATGGCGCTGTTGATGACTTCGTGCACGTCCGCCTTGCGGTACTTGCGGAAGTTCTCGCGGATCCGGTCCATGATGACCACGGATTCGTTCACCGAGTAGCCCAGCACCGCCAGTACGCCCGCCAGCACCGACAGCGAGAATTCCCACTGGAAGAAGGCGAAGAAGCCCAGGATGATCACCACGTCGTGCAGGTTGGCGATCACGCCGGCCACGGCGAACTTCCATTCGAAGCGGAAGCCCAGGTAGACCATGATGCCGATGACCACGACCAGCAGGGCCATCAGGCCGTTGTGCAGCAGTTCCTGGCCCACCTGCGGGCCGACGAATTCGACGCGGCGCAGCTCGACGCCGGAATCGGCGGTCTTCAGCGCGGCCATGACGGTTTCGCTCTGGGTGGCCGAGGTTTGGCCTTCCTGGAGCGGCAGGCGGATCATGACGTCGTGCGAGGTGCCGAAGTTCTGCACCTGGAAGTCGGTGTAACCCAGCTTGGAGACCACGCCGCGCACGTTTTCAAGCTGCGCCGTCTGGGCGTAGTTGACTTCCATGACCGTGCCGCCGGTGAATTCGATCGACAGGTGGAAGCCGCGCGTGAGGATGAAGAAAACAGCCGCCAGGAAAGTGACGAGACTGATGATGTTCAGCACCAGCGCGTGGCGCATGAACGGGATGGTGCGGTGAATACGGAAAAATTCCATTTTTCGCCTTCGGCTTTATCTGTGGCGGGCGGCCGGGCCGCCCGCGCTCATGTTCAGTTGGTCTTCGGTTTCCAGACTTCACCGATGGAGATGGTCGTGAGCTTCTTCTTGCGGCCATACCAGAGGTTGGCCAGCGCGCGCACGCCCACCACCGACGTGAACATCGAGGTCAGGATGCCCAGCACGTGCACCACGGCGAAGCCCCGGATCGGACCCGAGCCGAAGGCCAGCAGCGCCAGGCCCACGATCAGCGTGGTCAGGTTCGAGTCGAGAATGGTGCCCCAGGCGCGTTCGAAGCCGTGATGGATGGCCTGCTGCGGCGTGGCGCCGGCGCGTAATTCTTCTCGTATCCGCTCGTTGATCAGCACGTTCGAGTCGATGGCCATGCCCAGTGTCAGCGCAATGGCCGCGATGCCCGGCAGGGTCAGCGTGGCCTGCAGCATGGACAGCAGCGCCAGCAGCAGCAGCACGTTCATGGTCAGGCCGATGGTGGAGAACACGCCGAACAGGTGGTAGTACAGGATGATGAAGACGGCGATGGCCAGGAAGCCGTACAGCGTCGAGTAGAAGCCCTTGGCGATGTTGTCCGCGCCCAGGCTCGGGCCGATGGTGCGTTCTTCGATGATGGACATGGGCGCAGCCAGGGCGCCAGCGCGCAGCAGCAGCGCGGTGTCGGCGGCTTCCTCGGAGCTCATGCTGCCCGAGATCTGCACCTGGCCGCCGCCGATTTCGCCGCGGATGACCGGGGCCGTGACCACTTCGCCCTTGCCGTTTTCAAACAGCAGGATGGCCATGCGCTTGCCGATGTTGTCGCGGGTGACGTCGCGGAAGATGCGGGCGCCCTTGGAGTCCAGCGTCAGATGGACGGCGGCCTGCTGGGTCTGCGAGTCGCGGCCGGGCTGGGCGTCCTGCAGGTTTTCGCCGGTCAGGATGACCTGGCGGCGCACCAGGATGGGACGGCCGTCGCGGTCGTTGTAGCGTTCGAGGCCGAAGGGCACGCTGCCGCCCAGCAGCGCGGCTTGCGCGGTGGGGGAGTCGTCGACCATGCGGATTTCCAGCGTGGCGGTGCGGCCCAGCAGTTCCTTGGCCTTGGCCACGTCCTGCACGCCGGGCAACTGGACCACGATGCGGTCGGCGCCTTGCTGCTGGATGACCGGTTCGGCCACGCCCAGTTCGTTGATCCGGTTGTGCAGCGTGTTGATGTTCTGCTTGAGCGCGGAATCCTGCACGCGGGTGACGGCGGCCGGGTTCAGCGCAGCCATCAGCAACGGCTTGCCGTTTTCCATGCGCTCGGTGAACTCCAGGTCGGGCAGGCGGCTGCGCAGGGTGGAAATGGCGCGGTCGCGGTCGTCGGTGTCGGCGAAGGTGGCGGCAACGGCCATGCCCGAGCGTTCGACGCCGGCCACGTTGACCTTCTGGTCGCGCAGCACCGAGCGCACGTCGGCGGCCAGCGAGTCATAGCGGGCGGTCAGGGCGCCCTGCATGTCCACTTGCAGCAGGAAGTGCACGCCGCCGCGCAGGTCCAGGCCCAGGTACATGGGTTTGGGCGCGAACCAGCCCAGCGAGCGCATCCAGGGGGGCGAGGCGGGCAGCAGGTTCAGCGCGACCGTGTAGTGGGGGTCGCCGGCGACGGTGTTGAGGGATTTGTCGATCAGGTCGCGCGCCTGCAGTTGCAGGTCGGTCGACGTGAAGCGGGCGCGCACGGTGCCGAGCGTGCCGTTCTGTTCGTAATAGACCCCTTCATTGGGGATCTTGGCATCGGTCAGGATCTGATCGACCCGGTTCAGCATGGCGGGATCGACCTTGATCGTGGCCTTGGCGCTGGAAACCTGGACGGCCGGGGACTCGCCGTAGAAATTGGGAAGCGTGTACAGCAGGCCGATGATGACCGCGACCAGGACCGTAATGTACTTCCAAAGGGGATAGCGGTTCATTGCCGGCTACTTCATGTAAAAGTGATGAAAGGGCCGCCCGGGCGGCGAGCGCGGCGGGCGGCGGCAGGGCCATCAAGCAACAAGAGCCCGATGGGGCTCCTGTGGGACGCTTACAGGGCCTTGATGGTTCCCTTGGGCAGCACGGTCGAGACCGAGGACTTCTGCATGATCACTTCGACGGGCTTGTCGGCCAGTTCGGAGACTTCGACGGTAACGTAGCTGTCGTTGACCTTGGTGACCTTGCCCAGCATGCCGCCGGAGGTGACCACTTCGTCGCCCTTGGCCAGGGCGGCGATCAGATTACGGTGTTCCTTCTGGCGCTTCATCTGGGGACGGATCATCAGGAAGTAGAGGATCACGAACATCAGGATGATGGGCAGCATGCCCATCAGCGCGTTGCCCTCAGGGGCGGCCTGGGCCACGACGAGGCTGGCGGTATCGATAACGGACATTGAATTCTCCTGCGGTTAGTCTGTTTGGGTGTTTATGTCTGTGTTTTTATGCGCCCATCCCCGCGCGAGCCATGGATAGGGCAAGCCGACTATTGTATATAGGTTCTGCGGCCCCACGGTACGCCCGCAGCGCGGGCGGACTGTCCGGCAGGGGCTGTTGTGCATGGGTTGCCGATTTTTGAAATTCTAATCCACCCCCCGCGCCCGGTCCGCCGCGAATTGCGCGCGCCAGGCGTCGAAGCGGCCTTCGGCGATGGCTTCGCGCATTTCTTGCATGATGGTCAGATAGAAATGCAGGTTGTGCAGGGTGTTCAGGCGCGCGCCGGTGATTTCGTTGGCGCGTTGCAGGTGATGCAGGTAGGCGCGGGAGAAATTCGCGCAGGTATGGCAGCCGCAGCTCGGATCCAGCGGGCGGGTGTCGTCGCGGTGCTTGGCGTTGCGGATCTTGACGTCGCCAAACCGGGTGAACAGCCAGCCGTTGCGGGCGTTGCGGGTGGGCATGACGCAGTCGAACATGTCGACGCCCCGGCTCACGCCTTCGACCAGGTCTTCCGGCGTGCCCACGCCCATCAGGTAGCGTGGCGCCTGGGCCGGCAGCTTGGGCGTGACGTGCGCCAGGATGCGCATCATGTCTTCCTTGGGCTCGCCGACCGACAGGCCGCCGATGGCGTAGCCATGGAAGCCGATCTCCTGCAGCCCGGCCAGGGATTCGTCGCGCAGGGCTTCGTACATGCCGCCCTGGACGATGCCGAACAGGGCATTGGGGTTTTGCAGGCGGTCGAACTCTTCGCGCGAGCGGCGCGCCCAGCGCAGCGACATGCGCATGGAGCGGGCGGCCTCTTCGACGGTGGCGGGGCGGCCGTCGATCTCATAGGGCGTGCACTCGTCGAACACCATGACGATGTCGGAATTCAGCGAGCGCTGGATGCGCATGGATTCTTCCGGCGTCAGGAACAGCCGCGCGCCGTCGATCGGGGAGGCGAACTTCACGCCTTCCTCGGTGATCTTGCGCATGCCTTGCAGGCTGAACACCTGGAAGCCGCCTGAGTCGGTCAGGATGGGCTTGTCCCACTGCATGAAGCCATGCAGGCCGCCATGCTTTTCCATGATTTCGGTGCCCGGGCGCAGCCACAGGTGGAAGGTGTTGCCCAGCACGATCTGCGAGCCGATCTCCTTCAGTTCGTGCGGCAGCATGGCCTTGACGCTGCCATAGGTGCCCACAGGCATGAAGATGGGCGTCTCGACCACGCCGTGGTTCAGCGTGATGCGGCCGCGGCGGGCGCCGCCGTCGGTGGCGAGCAGTTCGAAATTCAGTCCGGTCATGGGGCAGGGGACTCGATAAACATGGCGTCGCCATAGCTGAAGAAGCGGTAGCGCTCGGCGACGGCGTGGGCGTAGGCGCGGCGTATCGGTTCTACGCCGGCCAGCGCCGACACCAGCATCAGCAGGGTCGACTGGGGCAGGTGGAAGTTGGTGACCAGGGCGTCGATGACGCGGTACCGGTAACCAGGGGTGATGAAGAGGCGGGTGTCGCCCTGGGCGGCGGCCAGCGGCAGGCCGGGGGCGGTGCGCCCTTCGGTCTGGGCGGCGGCGGATTCCAGGGCGCGCACGCTGGTGGTGCCGATGGCGATGACGCGGCCGCCGCGGTTGCGGGCGGCGGCGATCGCGTCGACCGTGGCTTGCGGCACGGTGAACCATTCGGCGTGCATGACGTGGTCGGCCAGATTGTCCACGCGCACCGGCTGGAAGGTGCCCGCGCCCACGTGCAGCGTGACAAAGGCGCGTTCGACGCCCATCGCGGCCAGGCGGTCCAGCGTGGCCTGGTCGAAGTGCAGGCCGGCGGTGGGCGCGGCCACGGCGCCGGGTTCGCGGGCGTAGACCGTCTGGTAGCGCTCGTCGTCGCCAGTGTCGGCTTCGTGCGTGATGTAGGGCGGCAGCGGCGTCGCGCCGTGGGCATCCAGCAGGTCCAGCACCGGGCCGGGGAAGCGGATGTCGAAGAGTTCGCCTTCGCGGCCCAGCACGGTGGCGTCAAAGGCGTCGGCCAGGCGCAGCACCATGCCCGGGCCGGGCGACTTGCTGGCGCGCACGTGGGCCAGGACCCGGTCGGGTTCGGTGATGCGTTCGACCAGCACCTCGATCTTGCCGCCGGTGATCTTGTGGCCGTTCAGGCGCGCCTTGATGACGCGGGTGTCGTTGAAGACCAGCAGGTCTTGGGGCCGCAACAGCGTGGCCAGGTCGGCGAATTGCCGGTCATGCAGCTGGCCGGCGCCGTCCAGGTGCAGCAGGCGGCTGCCCGTGCGTTCGGCGGCGGGCGCCTGGGCGATGAGCTCGGGCGGCAGTTCGTAATTGAAATCGGCAACGGTGAGGGGCTGGGTCACGCGGCTATCCGTCCGGCAAGGGCGGCAAAAAGAGGGCGAAAACGGGCCAGGCGGGCCCGGGGCAACCCTGTATTGTAAAGCGGCCGCAAGATCGGGGCGGCCGGCCCGGGGACGGATGGCCGTCCCGGCTGCATTCAGCGCGCCGGGTTCCAGCCCAGACGGCGCGAGCAATCCGCCGCGGCCGCAGTCAGCGCCCGCACCGGTTCGCCGTCGGGCAACAGGTCGAACCCCCCGAGCAGCCCCAGGCTGGTGATGGCGCCGGCCAGATGGCCCTGGGCATCCCGCACCGGCACCGCGGCCGAATTTATGCCGTGCAGCAGGTGGCCGCTGACGCTGGCGTAGCCACGCTGGCGGGTCGCCTGCCATTGCCGGCGCAGGGCGGCGGCGGGATCGGCGGGCGGTTCGTCCGCATCCAGCACCAGGGCGGCAGCGGGGTCATGGGCGCGCAGCGCTTCCCATTCGGACAGCGCCCTGGGCAGGGTCAGGGATTCGGGCAGCCAGGCGGCGAAGACGCGGCCGGTGGCGCTGTTGAGCAGCGGCAGCACCGAGCCCACCCGCACGTTGACGGTCACCGGCAGCCGCGCGTCGCGCCATTGCACGATGGTGGGACCGTGCTGGCCCCAGACCGAGATGAACACGGTCTGGCCGATGGCGGCGCTCAGGCCGTCCAGGCCGCCGGCCGCCAGTTTCACGAAATCCACTTCAGCCAGCGCCGCCAGCCCGGTGTGCAGCGCCTGCGGGCCGAGGCGGTAGCGGGCGCTGGCCGCGTCCTGTTCCACATAGCCGCGCCGTTCCAGCGACACCAGATAGCGGTGCACCTTGGCGCGCGGCATGTCCAGGCTGCGGCCCAGCTCGGATACGGACAGGGCGCCGCCCAGTTCGGCCAGCCGGGTCAGCACGTCCAGGGCGATTTCGGCGGATTGGATCCCCGTGCTGCTATCTGTTGACATGAGGTTGTCTCTTATTAGAATACGTGTATCACTAAAAAATACAGCGCTTGCCAGTCACTGGCAACGTGGAGACCAGCAACGACGCAGCCGCACCGGGCTGCGAACCCGTGCGGACAAACCCGCAGCGGGCCCCCGAGGTGCCCGCCCGCCGGGCTCCCCGCCGTATAAACAGAGTTCCACGCCGTAGCGGATCGGCGCCAAGCATAAGACATCCGCGTATCCAAGGAGACTCCGCATGACCCCTCGTCGTACCCTCATGGCCGCTGCGCTGGCCGCCCTGCTGGCAGCGGCCGCCGCGCCCGCGCTGGCCCAAGTGAAAATCGGCGCCACCCTGTCCACCACCGGGCCCCAGGCCTCGCTGGGCATCCCCGAACGCAACACCATCAGCTTGCTGCCCACCGAGATCGGCGGCGTCAAGGTCGAGTACGTGGTGCTGGACGACGCTTCCGACACCACCCGCGCGGTCAGCAACTCGCATAAGCTGATCTCGGAGAACAAGGTGGACCTGATCGTCGGGTCCAGCACCACCCCCAACACCATGGCCATGCTGGACACGGTGGCCAGCGGCGCCACGCCGGTGATCACGCTGGCCTCTTCGGCGCGGCTGATCGAGCCGGTCGACGACAAGCGCCGCTGGGTGTTCAAGACGCCGCACTCCGATTCGCTGATGGCCGAGGGCATTGCGCGCCATGCGGCGGCCAATGGCGTCAAGAAGCTGGCCTTCATCGGTTTCAACAACGCGCTGGGCGAGACCTTCTGGGTGGAAATCGAGAAGGCGGCCAAAAAGCACGGCATCGAGGTGGTGGGCAAGGAAGCCTTCGCGCCCACGGACACGTCCGCCGTGGCTCAGAGCCTGAAGGTAATCGGCGCGGCGCCCGACGCCGTGGTGGTCGGCGCCTCCGGCACGCCCGCCGCGATGCCGGCCCGGGCGCTGCGCGAGCGCGGCTACAAGGGCAAGATCTATTTCAACCACGGCGTGGCCAACAACGACTTCCTGCGGGTCTGCGGCGATGCCTGCGAGGGCGCCTGGGTGCCGGTGGGGCCGGTGATGGTGGCCGACCTGCTGCCGGATACCAACCCGGTCAAGTCGACCGCCCAGGCCTTCGCCAAGAAGTACGAGGCGGCCAACGGCGCGGGCAGCGTGTCCCTGTTCGCCGCCTACACCTGGGACGTCGGCCTCTTGCTGCAGCAGGCCATCCCGGTGGCGCTGAAGACGGCCAAGCCCGGCACGCCCGAATTCCGGGCGGCGCTGCGCGACGCGCTGGAAAACGTCAAGAACCTGCCCACCGCGACCGGGGTGGTCAACATGAGCCCCACCGACCACAACGGGCTGGATGAGCGGGCGCTGGTGATGGCGACCGTGGCTTCCGGCAAGTGGAGGCTGCAGAAATAAGGAGGAAGGCCCCGACGTCGCGCATGCAATATGTATCTGCTGCGTCCTCAAAGGGCCTTTTTTGCTTGTTTGGGGCAGACGGGGGAGGGCCCCCCGCGCCGCAAGCGTCCCAGGTTTTGTATGCTCTCGGTTTTGCTGGACGAGCAACCGGGTGGGCGTGGCATGACGGGACGAGCGAATATGCGTATGGGCGGGCTGAAGCGGTGGCTGGCTGGCGGGCTGCTGGCCGCGGTGGCGGGCGTGGCCTGGGCGCAGGTGCCCGGCCTGCCGCCCAACGTGGTGAACGCCTGGAAAGCCAGCAAGCTGCCCGACAGTTCCTTGTCCCTGGTGGTGCAGGAAGTGGGCGGGCCGCGCCTGGTGGCGCTGAACGCCAAGGAGTCGCGCAATCCCGCCTCGGTGATGAAGCTGGTCACGACCTGGGCCGCGCTGTCCGAGCTGGGGCCCAACTACGTCTGGCGCACCGAGTTCATGACGGCGCCGGGCGCGCGGCCCGACGCCAAGGGCGTGCTCAGTGGCCCGCTGTACCTGCGGGCTGGCGGCGATCCGCAATTCCTGCTGCAAGACCTGTGGGCGCTGCTGCGCGAACTGCGCCTGCGCGGCGTCAAGCAGATCAATGATCTGGTCATCGACCGCAGCATCTTCGGCCAGGTCGCGACCGACCCGGGCGCCTTCGACGGCGCCCCGGACCGGGCCTACAACGCCAGTCCGGACGCCCTGATGGTGGGTTTTGGCGCAATGCGGCTGCTGTTCACGCCCGATCCCGCCGCCAACAAGTGGGTGCCGCTGATCGACCCGCCGCTGCCGGGCCTGAAGATCGAGGGCCGCGTCGAATGGAGCGACGCCCGCTGCCCGGGTCCCCCGGTGGTGACGACCGAACCGTTGATCACCCAGCAGGGCGTCACCATCCGCGTGAATGGCAAGGTCGCCGGCTCCTGCGGCGAATTCAGCCTGTACCGCCTGGCGCTGTCGCAGCCCGAGTACGCCACCGAAGTGTTCCGCATGCTGTGGAAGGAACTGGGCGGTACCTTCAAGGGCCAGGTCCGTTCCGGCATGGTGCCGCCCGACGCGGTGGTGCTGGCCTCGCATGATTCGCCCACGCTGGCCGAGGCGATCCGCCAGATCAACAAGCGCAGCAACAACGTCATGGCGCGCACCTTGCTGTTGACCCTGGGCGCCGAACGCGGCCGCCGGCCCTCCACCGTCGCCAGCAGCGAGGCCGTGGCCAAGGGGCTACTCGCCAAGCAGGGCCTGGACATGCCCGAGCTGGTCATCGACAACGGCGCCGGCCTGTCGCGCGACGCCCGGGTGTCGGCCGACAGCCTGGCGTCGATGCTGACCGTGGCCTGGAATTCGCCGGTCATGCCCGAGTACATTTCTTCTTTTGCGATCGCGGGGGTGGACGGCACGGTGCGCCGCCGCCTCAAGGGCGATGGCACCCTGGGCATGGCCCACCTGAAGACCGGGTCGTTGCGCGACGTGCGTTCCATCGCGGGTTACGTGCTGGGCGCCAGCGGCAAGCGCTATGTGGTGGTCAGCATCGTCAACCACGAACAGGCGGGCGCCGTGCGCGCCTTCGATGACGCCCTGATCGCCTGGCTGGCCGAACAATAAGCATGCATGCTTCGCGCCGGCAAGAATCTTTGGCTGATCCTGCCGGCGGTCAATAACAATTCCCTTCCAAACCGATTACGATCCTCGGATGTGGCTCGACGACGGGCGACGCCAAGCGCGCCGCGCCGTCATGGTTCCGCCTGAGGCGAATACCCTGTCTATCAATATTCTGGAGAGTTACGCACATGCCCGTGCACGAAATCCGCCATCCGCTGATCCGCCACAAGCTCGGGATCATGCGCCGCGCCGACCTCAGCACCAAGAGCTTCCGTGAGCTGTCGCAGGAAGTGGGCGCGCTGCTCACTTACGAAGCGTCCAAGGACCTGCCGCTGGCGCCCGCCACCGTCGAGGGCTGGTGCGGCTCGGTGCAGGTCGAGAAGATCGCCGGCAAGAAAGTCACCGTGGTGCCCATCCTGCGCGCCGGCATCGGCATGCTGGACGGCGTGCTCAGCCTGATTCCGGGCGCCAAGGTCAGCGTGGTGGGGGTGGCCCGCAACGAAGAAACGCTGGAAGCGCATACCTATCTGGAGCGCCTGGTGGGCGAACTGGACCAGCGCCTGGCGCTGATCGTCGATCCGATGCTGGCGACCGGCGGCTCCATGGTCGCCGCAATCGACCTGCTCAAGCGCGCGGGCTGCAAGGAAATCCGCGCCCTGGTGCTGGTCGCCGCGCCCGTCGGCATCGATGCCGTGCTGGCCAAGCACCCCGACGTGCATATCTACACCGCGTCCATCGATGACGGCCTGAATGAACACGGCTACATCATGCCTGGCCTGGGCGACGCCGGCGACCGCATCTTCGGCACCACGCAGAAGACGGAATAGCGGCCGGAGTACGGCCACGAGCAAAAACGCCAGCCTGCAGGCTGGCGTTTTGCATTGGGCCCGGCGACGCCTTACTGCCCACGGCCCCTCAGGCCGCCAGACGCTCCAGGCGTCCGTCCAGGTGCTGGCCGAACCACTGCAATTGCGAAGCCAATCCCGCCACCTCACCCACGATCAAGAGCGCGGGCGAGCGGATGGCGTGCTCGGCGGCTAGGGCCGGCAGCTGTTCCAGCGTGCCCGAGAGCACGCGCTGTTCGGGCCGGCTGCCGTTTTCGATCAACGCGAAGGGCGTGTCCGGCGAACGGCCGTGGGCCAGCAGGCGGCCGGTCAGCAGATCCAGCTGACCTACCCCCATATAGAAGGCCAAGGTCTGTTTTTCACGGGCCAGCGCGGGCCAGTCCAGATTGTCTTCGTCTTCGCGGCAATGGGCGGTGACCAGGCGGACGGACTGGGCGTGTTCACGATGCGTCAGCGGAATGCCGGCGTAGGCCGCACAGGCCAGCGCGGCAGTGATGCCGGGCACCACTTCATAGCGCACGCCGTACGCGCGCAGGTACTCCAGCTCTTCGCCGCCCCGGCCGAAGATGAAGGCGTCGCCGCCCTTGAGCCGCACCACGCGGCGGCCGGCGTGCGCATGCTCGACCATCAGCTTGTGGATGCGGGCCTGGGTGGCGTTGTGGTCTTCGCCGGGCAGCTTGCCGACCGATATGCGCTCGGCGTCGCGGCGAGCCAGCGACATGACCTCGCCGCTGACCAGGCGGTCGTGCAGAATTACGTCGGCCTCGTTCAGCGCGCGCAGCGCCTTCAGCGTCAAGAGGCCAGGGTCGCCCGGTCCTGCGCCCACCAGCACCACGCTGCCGGCGTCGGGCGCCCGCGGCGCGGCCAAAGCCGCCGCCAGCGCGGCCTCGGCCTGGGCCGGCTGCTGCTGGCGCAGGAAGCCGGCCACCGGGCCGTCCAGCAGCCAGTCATAGAAGCGGCGGCGCGCGCCCAGGTCGGGATGGCTGGCCCGGATCCGCTTGCGGTAGCTGGCGGCCAGTCCGGCCAACTGGCCCAGGGTGTGGTCGAACAGCGATTCGATGCGTTCCCGGATACGCCGCGCCAGCACCGGCGCCACGCCGGACGAGGAAATCGCGACGATCACGGGCGAGCGGTCGACGATGGATGGCACCTGGAAGGACGACAGCTCAGGATCGTCCACCACATTGCTGAAAATGCGGCGGGCGTGGGCTGCTTCGGATACGGCAGCGTTGGTGTCGCGGTCATCGGTGGCGGCGACCACCAGCCAGACCTCGTCGAGCCAGGCGGGATCGAAACGGCCGGCCAGATGGCGGATGCGTCCTTCGGCGGCCAGCGCGGCCAGGGCGGGCGTCAGTTCAGGCGCGCCCAGCAGCACGTCGGCCGAGGCTTCCAGCAGCGACAGCGTCTTGCGCTCGGCGACGGCGCCGCCGCCTACCACCAGGACCAGCCTGTCTTTCAGATCGGCAAAAATCGGGAAAAGCTTCATGAATGCCAGCCTCGGGCGTACCCGGCACAGTGTCGTTGGATCATAGGAAGGGGGCTTCATCCCCACAACTTTTGATTTCTTTGTTTCATATAACTAAAGCTTATTAAGTGGATTTGCCCAGCCAGGCGCTCATCTCCACGACTTCGCGGGCGACCTCGCCCAGCCGTTTCTGGCTTTGCATGGCGCGCTGGCGCAACAGGCCGTGGGCCTCGTCCTCGGAAATCGACCGCGCCTTCATCAGGATGCCCTTGGCCTTTTCCACCCATTGGCGGTCGGCCAGGCGCAATTGCGCTTCGCGCAATTCCTCGCGCCGCGACTTCTCCATGGCGAAGCGCTCGATCGCCACCGTCAGCAGCGGCTCGATGCGCCCGGCGGGCACGTCGCCCACGACGTAGGCCGCGACCCCGGCGCGCAAGGCGCTGCGTATGGTTTCGCGATTGCCGTTGTCGGTGAACATCACCACCGGGCGATCGCTGTGCTCGCTGGCCACGCAGACGTTTTCCAGCGTGTCGCGGCCGGGCGCGTCGCTGTCTATCAACACCACGTCGGGCGCGGCCTGCGCGATGGCGGCGGCCAGGTCCATGCCCGGCGCCATTTCCGCCACGACGTGCACGCCCGCGGCGGCCAGCGTCTGCCGCAGCGACGCCGCGCGTCCTTCGCCATCGTTGAGCAGCATGACCTTGAGCATGAGATTCCCCTCTGATGCTTCCAGCCACGCAAGTTCCATGCCATCGCGTTGCGCGGCGCGGGCCGCCAGGCGCGCACAGCCGCGGAGCGCGGACCGCACGCGGATGGTGCGCTGCCGCAACCGGCTGCGCACCAAGTTGGTTCGCGCCCTGTTTTCCAGCATTCCGGACCGCGCGCCGGTTGGCGGGGCAGCGCCAGCGCAGGCGCGGCCTGGCGGCCCTTCAGGCCATGCTTTTTTCTTTCTGGCACGGCGTTTGCTTCAGTGGAATCGGGCGGCCAACGAAGGTTGCCCGACGCAACGCGCCGCGACCTGCGGCAAGGGACAACGACGTTCCGCAGCGCCACCGGATGGGAGTCCAGGGCGCGCGGGACGTTTTTTTTTGCCAGGAGCCATGCATGACGCCATCGACCCGTAGCCCCTCCGCCGACGCCGCCGCAAACGGCGACCTCAGCGCCAACGCCGGACGCCGTAAATGGCTCTGCGGCACGGCGCGCGCGGTGGCCGGCGCCAGCCTGCTGTCGCTGGTCGATCCGCTGGTGCGGGCCGGCGCCTGGGCCGCCGGCACCGACGCGCCCGAGAAGACCGAGGTCAAGATCGGCTTCATTCCGCTGACCGATTGCGCCTCGGTCGTGATGGCCTCGGTACTGGGCCTGGATAAGAAGCACGGCGTGACGATCACGCCTTCCAAGGAAGCGTCCTGGGCCGCCGTGCGCGACAAGCTCATGAACGGCGAGCTGGACATGGCGCACGTGCTTTACGGCATGGTCTACGGCGTGCACCTGGGCATAGGCGGACCGAAGAAGGACATGGCCGTGCTGATGAGCCTGAACCAGAACGGCCAGGCCATCACGCTGTCGAACAAGCTGCTGGCGGCGGGCGTGCGCGATGGCGAATCGCTGGCCAGGCTGATGGCGTCCGACAAGCGCGAGTACACCTTTGCCCAGACCTTCCCCACCGGCACGCATGCGATGTGGCTGTATTACTGGCTGGCGTCCTACGGCATCCATCCCATGAAGGACGCCAAGGTCATCACCGTGCCGCCGCCGCAGATGGTGGCCAACATGCGCGTGGGCAATATGGACGGCTATTGCGTGGGCGAGCCCTGGGGGGCGCGCGCCATCCTGGACAAGATCGGCTACACCGCCGTCACCTCGCAAGGCATCTGGACCGACCATCCCGAGAAGGTGCTGGGCACGAGCGCGGACTTCGTGTCGCGCCATCCGAACACGGCGCGCGCGGTCACGGCCGCCATACTCGAAGCCGGCAAGTGGATCGACGCCTCGCCCGCCAATCGCCAGAAGACCGCCGAGACCATCGCGGCCAAGTCCTACGTCAACACGGACGCCAGCGGCATCATCGACCGCATGCTGGGCCGCTACGACGATGGGCTGGGAAAAAGCTGGACGGACGAGCATGCCATGCGCTTTTACGCCGATGGCGCCGCGAATTTCCCGTACCTGAGCGACGGCATGTGGTTCCTGACGCAGCACAAGCGCTGGGGACTGCTGAAGGAGCATCCCGATTATCTGGCGATGGCAAAACAGATCAACCGGATCGACCTCTACAAGCAGGCCGCGCAGGCTGCCGGCGTGGCGCTGCCGGCCAGCGAGATGCGCACTTCGAAACTCATCGACGGCGTGGTCTGGGATGGCAGCAACCCTGCCGCCTACGCCGACGGATTCAAGGTCAAGGCCTGAGCGCCGATACGAAAAGGGGCATGCGATGTCTAGCGTAACGAGTATGAGCCGCGGCGATGAATTCATCGCCCTCTGGCGCGAACGCCTGGAGTCCGCGCTGCGGGCCGTGGTGGGGCCCGTGGCGGGCTTCGCGCTGTTTGTGCTGGTATGGCAGGTAGTGGCGCTGCGGATACCGGAAATTCCCACGCCGGGCGTCACCTGGCGCGCCGCCGTCGAACTATTTTCGGACCCGTTCTACGACAACGGCCCCAATGACAAGGGCATAGGCTGGAATCTGCTGGCGTCGCTGGAACGCGTGGCGATCGGTTTCGGCCTGGCCGCGCTGATCGGCATACCCGCAGGCTTTGCCATCGGCCGCTATGCGGCGGTGCGCGCGATGTTCTCGCCCATCGTCAGCCTGCTGCGGCCGGTGTCGCCGCTGGCCTGGCTGCCGCTGGGGCTGCTGCTGTTCAAGGCGGCCAACCCCGCCGCCATCTGGGCCATCTTCATCTGTTCGATCTGGCCGATGATCATCAACACCGCGGTTGGCGTGGCGCGCGTGCCGCAGGACTACCTGAACGTGGCGCGGGTGCTGAACCTGTCCGAATGGAAGGTGACCACCAAGGTGCTGCTGCCCGCCGTGTTGCCCTACATGCTGACCGGCGTGCGCCTGTCCATCGGCACCGCATGGCTGGTGATCGTGGCGGCGGAAATGCTGACCGGCGGCACGGGCATCGGTTTCTGGCTCTGGGACGAATGGAACAACCTGAAAGTGGAGCACATCGTCATCGCCATTTTCGTGATCGGCATCGTCGGGCTGCTGCTGGAATCCCTATTGGTTGCCCTGGCTCGCCGCTACACCTACACCGAGGAATAGCGCCATGAAGAAGCATGTACGCATCGAGCGCGTGGGCCAGACGTTCAACACCCGCAAGGGCGCATTCGTGGCGCTGCGCGATATCGACCTCACCGTGGAGCAAGGCGAGTTCATCACGCTGATCGGCCATTCCGGCTGCGGCAAGTCGACCTTGCTCAATCTCATCGCGGGCCTGACCCGTCCCACCAGCGGCGTGCTGCTGTGCGCCGAGCGCGAGATCACAGGCCCCGGCCCCGACCGCGCCGTCGTATTCCAGAACCATTCGCTGCTGCCCTGGCTGAGCTGCTTCCAGAACGTGTACCTGGCGGTGGAGCGAGTGTTCGGCGCTACCGAGAAACGGGCGCAGCTGGCCGAGCGCACGCGCGCCGCGCTGGACCTGGTGGGTCTCTTGCCGGCGCAACACAAGCTGCCGCGCGAGATCTCCGGCGGCATGAAGCAGCGCGTGGGCATTGCGCGGGCGCTGGCGATCGAGCCGGGCGTGCTGCTGATGGACGAACCCTTCGGCGCGCTGGATGCGCTGACCCGCGCCCACCTGCAGGACGAGCTGCTGAAGATCGTCGCCAAGACGCGCACCACCACCGTCATGGTCACGCACGACGTCGACGAGGCAGTGCTGCTGTCCGACCGCATCGTGATGTTGACCAACGGCCCGGCCGCGACCATAGGCGAGATCCTGGCCGTGCCCCTGTCGCGTCCGCGCGACCGCGTGCGCCTGGCCAATGACGCCACCTATCTGGCGTGCCGCGCGGCGGTGGTGGACTTCCTGCATCGCCGCCATGGCAACCCCGAACGCTCGCAAGCGGCAATCCAGGCAAACGCCGTGCTGGATGCGGAGCCGCAGCCGCTGGCCGAGGCCGGTGCGTCGCGCGCAGCCGCCTAGAGGCAGCCATGGATGCGAAGCAGAGGCTGGTGGTGGTCGGCAATGGCATGGCGGGCATACGCACGCTGGAGGAACTGCTGAAGCTGGCGCCCGATCTGTACGAGATCACGGTGTTCGGCGCCGAGCCGTACCCCAACTACAACCGCATCCTGCTGTCGCCGGTGCTGACGGGCGAGCAGAGCTTGCGGGACATCATGCTCAATGACGAGGACTGGTACGCCCGCCACGGCATCCGCCTGCTGCTCAACCACAAGGTCGTGGGCGTGAACCGCGCCCGGCGCACCGTGCTGGCGGACGATGGTTCCGAGACGCCTTATGACCGGCTGCTGCTGGCCACCGGCTCCAATCCGTTCATCCTGCCGGTGCCGGGCAGCGCTCTGGAAGGGGTGGTTGCCTTTCGCGATATCGGCGACGTGAACCGCATGATCGAGGCGTCGGCGCGCTACCGGCACGCGGTGGTCATAGGCGGCGGCCTGCTGGGCCTGGAGGCCGCCAACGGCCTGGCCGCGCGCGGCATGGATGTGTCGGTGGTGCATCTGGGGGAATCGCTGCTGGACAGGCAGCTGGACGGCGGCGCCGCAGCCATGCTGCGCCGCGGCCTGGAGGCGCGCGGCCTGAAGTTCCTGCTGGGGCGCCAGACCCGCGAGATCCTGGGCGGGGCCGACGGGCGGGTGCGCGCGCTGCGCTTCGCGGACGGTGTAGAGATTCCGGCGGACCTGGTGGTGATGGCGGTGGGCGTCAGGCCCAACACCGAACTGGCCGAGCGTTGCGGCCTGCATGTGAACCGCGGCGTGGTGGTCAGCGACACCTTGCAGACCTATGACCCGCGCATCTACGCGGTGGGCGAATGCGTGAGCCATCGCGGCACCGCCTATGGGCTGGTCGCGCCCTTGTACGAACAGGCGAAGGTGGCGGCCAACCACCTGGCGCTGCATGGCATCGGCCGCTACGAAGGCAGTGTGACCTCGACCCGGCTTAAAGTCACTGGCATCGACCTGTTTTCCGCCGGCGATTTCGCCGGAGGCCAGCAGACCGAGTCGATCACGCTGGCCGATACGCCGGGCGGCGTCTACAAGAAGCTGGTGATCCGCGACGACAAACTGGTGGGCGCCTGCCTGTATGGCGACACGGCGGACAGCGCCTGGTATGTGCGGCTGATCCGCGAAGGCCGGCGCATCGGCGCTTTGCGCGAGCGGCTCATGCACGGCGAAGCGGCGGGGGGGGATTGAGAAATGGACGCGCCCATGGCTAGGCGGATCGATATCGTGGAGGCGGCGCCGCAAGGCGTGCGCGAAGTGGCCTCGGTGTGCTGCTATTGCGGCACCGGCTGCGGCGTGCGGGTGGCAACGCGCGATGGCGCCGTGCTGCGCGTGCGCGGCGACGAGCAGCACCCGGCCAACCATGGCAGGCTCTGCAGCAAGGGCCTGGCGCTTGCGGACACGGTGCGGCGCGACGGCGCGCGCGTGCTGTCGGCGCAATGGCGCGAGACGCGCGCCCAGCCTCTGCGCGCCATCGCGCTGGACCAGGCGCTGGACATCGCGGCGGCCAGGCTGGCCGACACCATTGCGCGGCATGGCCCGGACGCCGTGGGTTTCTACCTGTCGGGACAGTTGCTGACAGAGGACTACGCGGTCTTCAACAAGCTGGCCCGCGCGCTGGCCGGCACCAACAACATCGACACCAATTCGCGCCTGTGCATGTCCAGCGCGGTCTCGGGCTACAAGCGCACGCTGGGCGCGGATGCGCCGCCGGCCTGCTACGAGGACCTGGACCTGGCGGACACGGTGTTGATCGCCGGCTCCAACATGGCGTATGCGCATCCCGTGCTGTTCCGGCGGCTGGAGGCCGCGCGGGCGCGGCGTCCGGGCATGAAGGTGATCGTCGCGGATCCGCGGCGCACCGACACCGCGGCGTTCGCCGATCTGCACCTGCCGCTGGCGCCGGGCACCGACGTGGTCCTGTTCCACGCCATGCTCAACGTCATGGAGCAGGAGGGCCTGCTGGATCGCGGCTACATCCAGCGCCATACCGAGGGCTTCGAGACCTTGCTGGCGCGCGCGCGGCAGTACACGCCGCGCGCGGCAGAGGAAATCTGCGGCGTGCCGGCAGCCGCCATCGTCCAGGCGGCGCGCTGGTTCGGCAAGGCGGGCGCGGCGCTGTCGCTCTACACCATGGGCTTGAACCAGTCGGCCAGCGGCACCGACAAGAACACCGCGCTGATACACCTGCATCTGGCGACCGGACAGATCGGCAAGCCGGGCGCCGGGCCGTTCTCGCTGACGGGCCAGCCCAATGCCATGGGCGGGCGGGAGGCCGGCGGCATGGCCACGCTGCTGCCGGGCCACCGCGATCCCGCGTCGGAAATGGATCGCAAGGAAGCCGCCGCGCTGTGGGGCGTGGACGCCTTGCCGCAGGCGCCGGGCCTCACCGCGCTGGAGATGTTCGACGCGGCGCGGGAAGGGCGCATCAAGGTGCTGTGGATCGCGGCCACCAACCCGGCGCAGTCCTTGCCGGATCAGGCCCGGGTGCGGGCGGCGCTGGAGCGCGCCGAGTTCGTCATCGTGCAGGAGGCGTACGCGGGCACCGAAACGTTGGCCTACGCCGACCTGGTGCTGCCGGCCGCGACCTGGCCCGAGAAATCCGGCACCGTGACCAATTCGGAACGCCGCATCAGCCGGGTGCGCGCGGCAATCGATCCGCCCGGCGACGCGCAGCCGGACTGGCGTCTGGCGCAGGCGGTCGCGCTGCGCCTGGCCGCCCGCATGGCCCCGCACAAGGCGGCGCTGTTCGCCTACCGGGATGAAAGCGAGGTCTTTGCCGAGCACGCCCGCACGACGGCGGGCCGGGACCTGGACTACAGCGGCCTGGATTACGCGACGCTGCACGCGCACGGACCGCAGCAATGGCCGTACCGGCAAGGGCAGGGCACGGCGCGCCTGTATGCCGATGGCGTGTTTCCCACCGCCAGTGGGCGCGCCCGCTTCTGCGACGTGGATTACCGTCCGGTCGCGGAGGCCGTTACTCCGGAGTACCCGCTGCGGCTCACCACCGGCCGCCTGCGCGACCATTGGCACACCATGGCGCGCACTTCGCTGGCCCGCGTGCTGACGCAGCATGTCGAGGAGCCCTGGGTGTCCATGCATCCCGAGGACATGCGCCGGCTCAAGCTGGAACCCGGCGCGTTGGCGAGGCTGGCATCGCGCCGGGGTAGTGTGGTGCTACCCGTGCAGGCGGACGGCTCGCTGGCAGAGGGACAGGCGTTCCTGCCCATGCATTGGGGCAGCGCCTACATGGCGGGGCTGGGGGTGAACGCGCTGACCAACCCGGCCGCCGATCCCATTTCTCGCCAGCCGGAACTCAAGCACAGCGCCGTGTCCGCCGAACCGGCTGGCCTGCCATGGCAGGCCGCGGGCTGGCTGCAGGGCGACGGCGCGGCGCTGCGCGCGCGCCTGGCGCCGTGGTTGCGTCGCTTTGACTACGCGGTCGTCCTGCCGGTGGGCGCGGGCGGGGTGCGGATGCGTCTGGCGGCCCCCGCCGCGCCGCCGGCGGAGATGCTGGAAGCGATGGCGGATGCGCTGGGCCTGCTCGGCCCCGACGTGGCCTTCGACGACCCCGCGCGCGGCCAGATGCGCAGGGTGCGGCTGGAGCAGGGCGTGCTGCACGGCTTTCTCCTGGCCGGCGATCCGCGGGCGCAGGATGCGCTGTTGTCCTGGGCCGGCGGCGGCGAGGCGCCGGTCAGCGTGGCGGCGCTGCTGACGGGACAGATCGCGGGCGCGGTCCGCTCGCGCACGGTCTGCGTCTGCAATGGCGTGAGCGAGGCTGCGATCCTGGCCGGCATAGTCCGGGGCTGCGATCTGGCGGCCCTGAAATCGACGCTGGGCTGCGGCACGGGTTGCGGTTCCTGCGTGCCGGAGATCCAGGCCCTGATCGGCCGCGCCGCGCGCGCCGCCGTTCCCGCGTAGCCGCTGCAGGCGTGGCCGCGGCCGACACGTTCCGACACGCGCCGGCCCTCGCAACCGGTGTAGTATCAAGCCAGCCTTGCGCCAGGCGCGGGCGGTTCTTATCCAGATTCATGGAGTGGCTTGTGACGATGCGAAAAATGGCATCCCTGATTTTTACGGCGGGCGCGCTGGGTGCGGCCGCTGCGGCGCAGGCCGGCGTGTGCGACGCGCAATTCATGCATGACGGCGGCGCGGTGCAACTGACCGGTACCGGGAACCTGGCGCTGGGCGCCGACCTGACTTTCGCCGAGGTTACAAAAAGCAATGGCGACAACTGCCGCGCGCGCGTGCAGGGCGTGGCCACGTTCAGCTACGCGGGCCTGCCTCCAGGCAAGTCCAAGCTGGATTACCTGATGACGGTCAAGGGCGGCCAGGCCACCTTCCTGCGCTATGCCAGCGCGGGCGAAGCGCCCAAGCCTTCCGAAGGCCAATTCGACCTGCGCATGCTGGGCCTGTTCGCGTATGACGGCAAGCTCAGCGCCGGCCAGAAGCTGCCCGGCTCGTCGTTCCGCCTGAAGATCGGCAAGGAGGCGCCTGTCGGCGGCCAGCCCAGCACCACGGTGCGCATCGGCGAGAAAACCGTGGGGCAGAAGACCTCGGTGACCACCGCGCTGGGGGCGCAGTCCTGCCACCCGATCACATACACCCGCAATTCCGATCCCACCATGGCCACGTTCCAGGGCCTGACCATTCCCATCCCGGGCATGAACACCACGGTGACGGACTGGTACTGTCCGGCGATCAATCTGGTGATGAAGCAGGACATCGATCAGGGCGGCGTCAAATCCGCCGTTGAGATTACGCAAATCAAGTAGCACCCCGTAGCAAGCGCGCCGTGTCTCCCGCATGGCGGCTGGTATGATGGTTCCGTCATTGACACACAACAGGAGCTCAAATAATGGCCACGAGAAAATCCGAAGAAGTCGCAAAAGAAAAACTGATCGACAGTGTCAAGTCCAGCCTGAATGACGCCGAGAGCCTGCTGCGCGAAGCCGCCAGCAGCACGGGCGACAAGGCCAACGAATTGCGCGACCGCGCGCTGACGTCGCTCAAGCGCACGCGTGAAGCGCTGTACGAAGCGCAGGACGCCGTGCTGGAACGCGGCCGCAAGGCTGCCCGCGCGACCGACGACTACGTGCACGACAATCCCTGGCAAGCCATCGGCATCGCAGGCGTGACCGGCCTGCTGCTCGGCTTGCTGATCAGCCGCCGCTGATAGGGCAGGACATCCGGGCGGGCGGCGCGGGCGCAAGGCCGTGCTTCCCGCCCGGCGTCCTTTTCAGCCATGGGTCTACGAAAATCTGTTTTCGGCGTTGCCTCCAGCGTGGTCGGGCTGTTGCGCACGCGCCTGGAATTGCTGGCGCTGGAAGCGGCGGACGAAAAAGCGCGCCTGCTCAAGCTCTTGGGCATGGCGTTTGCTGCGCTGCTGTTCCTGACGTTGGCGGTGCTGGTCTTCACCGTCACGGTCGCGGTGGCGTTCTGGCCTACTGAAGACCGCTATCTGGCCCTGGGCCTGTTGGCGGGTTTCTATGGACTGGTCGGCGTGGCCTTGCTGGTGGCGGTGCGCCACGGGCTGGTCTACGGCGCGCCGCCGTTCGCCGCCACGCTTGAAGAACTCGGGCGTGACGCCGAACTGCTGGAGCGGGTGCGCGACGCGCAGGGCGACGACGAGGCGCAGGCGCGCCGGCGCGAGGAGGGCTGAAGCATGACAAAAAGGTCTCCCACCGTCGATCGCGCCGTGCGCATCGAACTGCTGCGCGCCCGCGCCGCCATCGAACGCGAATCGCTGGCGCAAAGCATCGCGTCGACCGGACGCAAGCTGGAACCGGCCGCGCTCCTCAAGGGGCTGTTGCCCGGCCTGGTCTCGGGCGGCGCATCGCGCTGGGCCTTGCAGGCAATCAGCCTGGCGCGGCGCTATCCCATCGTCAGCTCATCGCTGTCCGCCATGATCATGCGCGGCGGCAAGCGCTCCAAGCTCTTGAAGATCGCCGGCGGCGCGTTTGTCGGCTGGCAATTGTTCAAGGCCTGGCAGAACTCGCGCCGCGATGATGATCCATCAGGTGGTCAACGCTGACGCTGCGGCTTTGCCCAATTAGAAACCCGCCATTTAGGCGGGTTTTTTTATGCCCGGCGGAGCGCTACGTTTCGTCTTCGGATTCGGGCCAGCCAGAAAACAAAAGCCCCGGCTCGAGGCCGGGGTGGGAATCAGGTCTTACATGATGGGTCGTAGGCTTGCACCCATTGGAAGCCATCACCAACCTTAAGGGGATTGTATGTAGGTCAACCCGCCGCCGTCAACGGCGATGGCCTGTTCCTTCTCCCAGGTCGGCACCATGCCTCACACATTGCAGTATCGTCCGCTATTGATCGACGCGCTCATCAGTAACGAGCGCATAAACAGCTACCAGAGCGTATTCAACCCCGCGAACGACGTGGAACTGATGGGGGCCTATCTATGGAATGCGCACGCCTGCGGTGCGTTGTACCCGCTCATGGGCGCGGTGGAAATCAGCTTGCGAAACTCCATCGACCGGGCGCTTGTCGCGGATCTGGGGAGGTTCTGGTGGGCGGGCGGCAAGCTGCGCTACCGTTCCTACGCGCCGGGCACGGATGCGCCGCATCCGGTGCAGGCGGTGCGGAACAACTTCGCCAAGGCGACCCGCAACCATGCTTCCGAACAGCGCCGCCGCCATGCGGTGCGCGGCAATGTGATGCCGCAGCATCATGGCGTCATCGCCAAGACTGAATTCTCGACCTGGGAATTCCTGCTGGATACCGAGTTCATGGGGCGCGGATTGATCTGGCCCAAGCATCTGTCCGCCGTGTTTCGCGGGGTGTGGCCGATGCGCCAGGCGGGTGGGATGCTGGCCCATGTGCAGGATCTGGTCGCCACGCTGCGCGCCTTCCGCAATCGCCTGTTTCATCATGAACCGGCATGGAAGCGGTATGGCGTGCAGACCGAAGCGGACGCCTTGCAGCACCTGCAGGAAAAGACCGCCAAGGCGGAAAGCCTGCTGATGCTGATACATCCCGAAAATTTGCGATTGTTGCAAACCAATGGCTTGTTGCGAGACGCAAGACGGGCTTGCACGGCGTCGGAGATCAGACGTTTTCAGCACCTGGCACAGACGCATCGGATCAACTCGTTGAACACGTTGACTGAGTTGGTTACGCGCAGCGCCCAGGAGAACAGCGCCTTGGTCGCCCGGATACATCACGGGCAGGATCAGCGCTTCCTGATCCTGCCGCGATAGCGCCGGTCTCGATGCGAGAGAACGGTCAGGATTACAAGCCCAGCTGACCCCACATCTCATCCACCCGCTTCTTGACGTCCGCGTCCATGGTGATGGGGGTGCCCCATTCGCGGTGGGTTTCGCCGGGCCACTTGTTGGTGGCGTCCATGCCCATCTTGCCGCCCAGGCCGGACACTGGCGAGGCGAAGTCCAGGTAGTCGATGGGGGTGTTCTCCACCAGCAAGGTGTCGCGTACCGGATCCATGCGGGTAGTCATCGCCCACACCACTTCCTTCCAGTCGCGCGGATCGATGTCCTCGTCCACCACCACGATGAACTTGGTGTACATGAACTGGCGCAGGATGCTCCACAGGCCGAACATGACGCGCTTGGCGTGGCCGGCATACTGCTTGCGAATCGACACCACCGCCAGGCGGTAGCTGCAGCCTTCCGGCGGCAGGTAGAAGTCCACGATTTCGGGCAACTGGCGGCGCAGCAGCGGCACGAAGACCTCGTTGAGCGCCACGCCCAGCACGGCGGGTTCGTCGGGCGGTTTGCCGGTGTAGGTGGAGTGGTAGATGGGATTGCGCCGCATCGTGATCCGCTCCACCGTGAAGACGGGGAACCAGTCCTGCTCGTTGTAGTAACCGGTGTGGTCGCCGTAGGGGCCTTCCAGCGCCATTTCGTAATCGGTGTTCGGCGGCGGGTTGACGCCCTCGGGCACGACGGGCGCGAGGGCCCGCGGGTCGGAGGACGGCAGCAGGTGGCCTTCCAGCACGATCTCGGCCCAGGCCGGCACGGACAGGTCGCTGCCCAGCGCTTTCGCGACCTCGGTGCGGGAACCGCGCAAGAGGCCGGCGAACTGGTATTCGGACAGGCTGTCGGGCACCGGCGTGACCGCGCCCAGCGTGGTGGCCGGGTCGGCGCCCAGGGCGACGGCGATGGGGAAGGGGGTGCCGGGGTGCGCCAGGGCGTGGTCGCGGAAATCCAGCGCGCCGCCGCGGTGCGACAGCCAGCGCATGATCAGCTTGTTCGGTCCCAGCAGCTGCTGGCGGTAGATGCCCAGATTCTGGCGGCGGGCATTGGGGCCGCGTGTGATCACCAGGCCCCAGGTCAAGAGCGGCGCCACGTCGCCGGGCCAGCAGGTCTGGATCGGCAGGCGGGTCAGGTCGACGTCCTTGCCTTCCCAGACGATCTCCTGGCAGGCGGGGCTCTTGACGTTCTTGGGGCTCATGTCCCACAGCGCGGACTTCAGCATCGAGACCTTGGCCAGCGCGTCGCGCAGGCCCTTGGGCGCTTCGGGTTCGCGCAGCGAGGCGAGCAGCTCGCCGATGTCGCGCAGCGCGCTGACGTCGTCGGCGCCCATGCCGCGGGCCACCCGGGCCGGGGTGCCGAAGAGATTGGTCAGCACCGGCATCTGCGCCGGCTGACCGTTGTGCCGCGCATTTTCGAACAGCAGGGCGGGCCCTTCCGCGCGCAGGACACGGTCGGATATTTCAGTCATTTCCAGCCGGGTGGACACCGGCGCGGCGATGCGTCTGAGGTCGCCCATGCGTTCAAGTTGGGCGATGAAGTCTCTAAGGTCGCGGTATTTCACTACAGATCCCAGCTATTTGGTTACATATTGGGTAGACAGAGAGGTTAACATTGACTCCCTCTTTTTTAACGCAGGAGGTTTTATGCCCGATGCGTCAGTGGCCAGCCTGTTCAGGAGCCTGGCCCAAGGAGTGCACCAATATCTTGCCGAGTCCCTGCGCATCTGCTCCGTTTATCTGGGCATTGCGGTCATTGTGACGGTAAGCATGGGATTCGCCCTGCCTGGTTTGCGCGACCAGGCATTGCAAGTGCACAAAGCCTTGTTGACCGCCCTAGCGCCTACATCCATGCAAGCCAGCACCGAATTCGATGCCGGCTCCGAACTGGGTTCCGACAGTGCGTCGGCAATTGCCATGGCCGTTCCCACTGCTCCCGCCAGCAATGCCACAGGCATGCTGGGGCCCGCCCGTGTCGCCCCCGCGGCGCCCAAGCCTGTCGCGATGAGCGCCACGGGCCCGCAGGCGGAAGCCTTGCGCAACTATATTTCGCGCAAGTACAAGGTCGCGTATGACGCCACCGGCCCGCTGTTGAACGTCGTGTACAAGGTCAGCCGCGAAAAGAAACTGGATCCGCTGCTGGTGCTGGCCGTGATCGCCATCGAGTCCCGCTACAACCCTCTGGCCGAAAGCCATGTGGGCGCCCAGGGGCTGATGCAGGTGATGACCAGCGTGCACCAGGAAAAATTCGACGCGGTCGGCAAGACCGCGCTGGACCCGGCCGCAAATATCGGGGTCGGAGCCACGATCCTGCGCGATTGCATCAACCGCCGCGGCTCGGTCGATGGCGGCCTGGCATGCTACGTCGGCGCCACGGGACCGGACGACAACGGCTATGGCGCCAAGGTGCAGGCGGAACGCCGCCGCCTGGCGCTGGCCTCCGGGATCGCGCTGGCGCGCGACTGATCGCCGTACTGGCTTGAATGCAAAGCGCGTCCCTTGGGACGCGCTTTGTTTTTGGGTCTTGTTTTTGGGATCAGCCCTGCAGCAGCCGGCCGATCCGGGCGACGGCCTCTTCCAGGCGGTCCAGGCCGGTGGCGTAGGAAAAGCGCATGGTGTGGCTGCCATGGGCCGGTCCGAAGTCCAGGCCCGGCACCGCGGCCACGCCGGCTTCCAGCAGCAGGCGCTGCGAGAACGCGGCGCTGTCCATGCCCAGGTTGGCGATGTCGGCATAGATATAGAAGGCGCCGTCCGGCTTGACCGGCACCTGGATGCCCATGCGCTCGAATTCCGGCAGCAGGTAGTCGCGGCGCTGCTTGAAGGCCTCGCGGCGGTGCTCGAAGGTCTTCATCGCGCCGGGCTCGAAGCAGGCCAGCGCGGCATGCTGCGCCAGCGTGGGCGCGCAGATCGCCAGGCTGGCGGCGATTTTCTCCACTGGGGCCACCATGTCCTCGGGCACGATCATCCAGCCCAGGCGCCAGCCCGTCATGTGGAAGTACTTCGAGAAGCTGTTGATGACGATGACGTCGTCATCCAGGGTCAGGGCCGAGCGCGGCTGGCCTTCATAGGACAGGCCCAGGTAGATTTCATCGACGATGGCGAAGCCGTCGCGGGCGCGGACCTGCGCCAGCAGCTCGGCCAGCTCGCCGTGGTCGATCGAGGTGCCGGTGGGGTTGCTGGGCGAGGCGACCAGCACGCCCTGGGTGGCGGGCGTCCAGTGGCTGGCCACGTCCTGCGCCGACAACTGGAAGCGCTTGGCCGCCGTGCTCGGGATCAGGCGCGGCACGCCGCCGGCGGCCAGCACGAAATTGCTGTTGGCGGGGTAGGACGGGTCCGGCATCAGCACTTCGCCACCCTGGTTGACCAGCGCCGCGCAGGCCAGCGTCAGGGCGCCGGAGGCGCCCGCGGTGACGATGACGCGGGACGGATTGATCCGGGCGCCGAACTGCTCGTGGTAGAACTGGGCGATGGCCTCGCGCAGCGGCGTCAGGCCGGCCGAGGGGCTGTAGCCGCTGAGACCGGCGCGCGCCGCGCGTTCCAGCGCTTCCACGACCTGGGGGGGCGCGGTAAAGTCCGGTTCGCCGATGCCCAGGCTGATAATGTCCTTGCCCGCTGCCTGCAGCGCTTGCGCCTGCTTGAATAGTTCCATTACCTGGAAGGTCAGGAAGTCGTGGGTGCGATGGGCAAGGCGGGGCATCGGATTCTCGAAGGCGTTTTGTAGCGAAAAAGGAATTGTAGTCATGCAGCCATCCCGGCGCGCTTTCCTCCTGGGCCGTCGTCCGGTCCGCAGCCCGTGGTCGGCCTTCATCGAGCGGCTGAGCCTGCTCTGCCAGGGATCCGTCCGAGATCTGGGCGAGACAGGAGAGGGCGGTCCCCGGGGTTTGCTGGCGCCGGTGCGCGACGCGGACGTGGCGCATGCGCGCACGCTGTGTGCCGAATATCGCGTGACGCTGGCGCTGGAGGGGGCGGAAGGGCCTTTCGAGACGGCTCATGGGCCGCTCCTCAGGGTGGATCCGTCCGCCCTGACCGGCCTGGTGCGCCTGTCCGGCGATACCGGGCGCTGGCGCGCACAGCCCGGCACGCCGGTGGCGGCGCTGGCCCAGGCCGGGCTGCGGCAGTTCGCTGGCCTCCCCGGGGACTTGACGCTGGCCGCGTGGCTGGCGGCCAAGGCCAACTGGCCCGCCGGGCGCTGCGCCGAATCCGGGGTGCTGGCGCTGGACGTGATGCTGGCGGACGGCATAGAGGAAACGCTGGGGCCGTTTGGCGAATCGGACGTCCAGCCCCTGCGTTCGGCCACCGTGCAGCGCCTGGTTCCGGCGCTGTTCCAGCTGGCTACGGGCGGCGATGCCTTCGCCACCCGTGACGGCGAGCGCTGGCTGGGCCGCTACCGGCTGGATGCGCTCAAGCCCGACGCGCCCGCCACCGTCAACCTGGCGCATCTGCTGCTGGGCCATGGCGGCACGCTGGCCTGGGTGCAGTCGGTGACGCTGGCCGACGCCGCGCCCGCGCCACGGCCTGCGGCAAGCCAGGGCGAGCCGCCGGGGCTCGCCACCACGCGCCTGGATTCCCGGGTGAAGGCGCTGTTCGATCCCGATGGACGCTTTTCCTTATTCCACATTGCGGAATAGCGACAATTTGTAAGCCGGCGCTAACATGGGATGTGCCTGCTTATCCAAGGGGAAGGCGGGCATTGCCGAGGTATCGCGGCGCCCGCCATCGGAATAGAATTCCCCCCTTTCGTGTCACACACTCTAGCCAGTAGCCGCCCCTATGGATGCCAATCTCCGCAAAGCCGCCCTTGAATACCATGAGCTTGGACGCCCCGGCAAAATCTCGGTCACGCCGACCAAGCAGCTCACCAACCAGCGCGACCTGGCCCTGGCGTACTCGCCCGGCGTGGCGGCGGCCTGTGAAGAGATCGTGGCCGATCCGGCCAATGTGTACCGCTACACCGCGCGCGGCAACCTGGTGGGCGTGATCACCAACGGCACCGCGGTGCTGGGCCTGGGCAACATCGGCGCGCTGGCTTCCAAGCCGGTGATGGAAGGCAAGGCGGTATTGTTCAAGAAGTTCGCCGGCCTGGACGTCTTCGACATCGAGATCAACGAGACGGATCCGGACAAGCTGGTCGAGATCATCGCCGGCCTGGAAGCCACCTTCGGCGGCATCAACCTCGAAGACATCAAGGCGCCGGAGTGCTTCACCGTCGAGCGCAAGCTGCGCGAGCGCATGAAGATCCCCGTCTTCCATGACGACCAGCACGGCACTGCGATCTGCGTGTCCGCCGCCTTCATCAACGGCCTGAAGGTCGTGGGCAAGGACATCAAGCAGGTCAAGGTGGTGACCTCGGGCGCCGGCGCGGCCGCGCTGGCCTGCCTGGACCTGATGGTGGATCTGGGCCTGCCGCTGGAAAACATCTGGGTCACCGACATCGAAGGCGTGGTCTACGAAGGCCGTACCGCGCTGATGGACCCGGACAAGGCGCGTTTCGCGCAGAAGACCGATGCCCGCAAGCTGGCCGAGGTGATCCCGGACGCCGACGTGTTCCTGGGCCTGTCGGCCGGCGGCGTGCTCAAGCCCGAGATGGTCGCGGCGATGGGCCCGCGTCCGCTGATCCTGGCGCTGGCCAACCCCACGCCCGAGATCCTGCCGGAGCTGGCGCAATCGGTGCGCGACGACGTGGTCATGGCCACGGGCCGTTCGGACTATCCGAACCAGGTCAACAACGTGCTGTGCTTCCCCTACATTTTCCGCGGCGCGCTGGACGTGGGCGCCACCACCATCACCCGTGAAATGGAAAAGGCGGCGGTGTACGCCATCGCCGAGCTGGCCGAGGAAGAGCAGAACGAAGTCGTGGCCGCGGCCTATGGCACCTTTGATATTTCGTTCGGCCCCGAATACCTGATCCCCAAGCCCTTCGACCCGCGCCTGATCGTGCGCATTGCGCCGGCGGTGGCCAAGGCCGCGATGGAAGGCGGCGTAGCCACGCGTCCGCTGGCCGACCTGGAAGCCTACGAAGAGCAGCTGCAGCAGTTCGTGTACCACTCGGGCGCCTTCATGAAGCCGCTGTTCTCGGCGTCCAAGCGCATCGTGCGCGAGGGCGGCCCGGCCCGCATCGTGTTCGCCGAAGGCGAAGACGAGCGCGTGCTGCGCGCGGTGCAGGTGATCGTCGACGAAGGCCTGGCCCGCCCCATCCTGGTGGGCCGTCCGTCGGTGCTGCTGACCCGCATCGAAAAGCTGGGCCTGCGGCTGCGCCTGGGCGAGGACGTCGAAGTCACCAACCCCGAATACGACGAGCGCTTCCACCAGTACTGGACCACGTACTGGGAACTGATGTGCCGCCGCGGCATCACCAAGGAAATGGCGCGCGTGGAAATGCGCCGCCGCATGACTCTGATCGGCGCGATGATGGTGCGTCTGGGCGATGCCGACGGCATGGTCTGCGGCTCGGTGGGCGCATACCACGATCACCTGCGCTTCGTGGACGAAGTCATCGGCCGCCGTCCCGGCCACAACGTGTACGCCGCCATGAACATCCTGCTGCTCAACGAGCGCACGGTGGTGTTGGTGGACACGCACGTCAACGATGAGCCTTCGGCCGAGCAGATCGCCGAATTCACCATCGCCGCCGCCAACGAGATGCGCCGCATGTATCTGGCGCCCAAGGTCGCGCTGCTGTCGCGTTCGAACTTCGGTTCGGGCAGTTCGGCGTCGGGCGCGAAGATGCGCCGCGCGCTGGAGCTGGTGCGCCAAGCCGCGCCGGACCTGGAGATCGACGGCGAAATGCATGGCGACTGCGCGCTGGACGAAGCCTTGCGCATGCGCATCCTGCCGTCGTCCACGCTCAAGGGCCAGGCCAATCTGCTGGTGTGCCCGAACGTGGACTCGGGCAACATCGCCTACAACCTGTTGAAGACGGCCGCCGGCGGCAACGTGGCGGTGGGGCCGTTCCTGCTGGGCGCCAACGCACCGGTGCATATCCTGACCTCCAGCTCCACCGTGCGCCGCATCGTCAACATGACCGCGATGACGGTGGTCGATGTCAATACACCGCGTTGATGTGACGCCACCCGGTCCGGCGTGCCCGCGCACGCCGACCGGCCTGGTCCTGACAGGAGGCGGCGCTCGCGCCGCCTATCAGGTGGGCGTGCTCAGCGCCATCATGGAACTGCTGGATCCGGACTGGCATTCGCGTTTCCAGAATCCCTTCCACATCATCTGCGGCACGTCCGCCGGCGCCATCAACGCCGCCGCGCTGGCCTGCCGCGCCGATCGGCCCCATCTGGGCGTGCGCCGTATCCGCCGGCTGTGGTCCTCCCTGAATACCGACATGATCTACCGGGCCGACGCGCCCGGCCTGATACGCACCGGCGTGCGCTGGCTGGGCTTGCTGTCGCTGGGGTGGATGTACTCGGGCCTGACGCGCAAGCGGCCCCATTCGCTGCTGGACAACAGCCCCATGCAGGCCCTGTTGGGCCGGGTGCTGGACTTCCAGCACCTGCGCACCAATCTGGAAACCGGCGCGCTGTCGGCGTTGGCGATCACGGCCTCGGGCTACACCAGCGGCGAGCACCTGACCTTTTACCAGGCGCACACGCCCATCGAGCCTTGGCACCGCTATCTGCGCCTGGCGCTGCCCACGCCCATCGGCATCGACCACCTGATGGCCTCGTCCGCCATTCCCTTCGTCTTTCCCGCCCGCCAGGTGCAGGTGCACGGCAAGGGGGAGTGGTGCGGCGACGGCTCGATGCGCCAGCTCGCGCCTATCAGCCCGGCCATCCACTTGGGCGCGCACCGCGTGCTGGTGATCGGCACGGGGTTCCGCGACGAAACCCACCCTGAAAACCGCGAGGACTCGCCGCCTTATCCCTCGCTGGCCCAGGTCGGCGGGCATGCGCTGGCCAGCATCTTCCTGGATGGCCTGTCGGCCGACGTCGAACGCCTGGAACGCATCAACTTCCTGATGGACCAGTCCGGCGGGGAGGGCACGCATGGCCATGCGCGCCGCATCGACGTCCTGACGATCACGCCCAGCCAGTCGCTGGACGTCATGGCGCTGGAACATTTGCAGGATATGCCGGCCCAGGCCCGTGCCCTTTTCCGCGTACTCGGTGTATCGTCCGATCCAGACCGTCCCGGCGGCGGGTCGCTGATGTCCTATCTCTTATTTGAATCCAGCTACACCAAGCGATTGATTGAACTGGGTTATGCCGATACGATGCAGCGTAACGACGAAGTGATCGCCTTTTTCAAGGGGGCTCAGGCATGACGCGCAATGGCCAATCTACTCTGCAGCGGCAGCTGCTGCGCGGCGGTGCGCTGGCCCATGACGGGCTGGACAAGAAGGCCGTGGTGGACGCCGCCCATGAGCTTGGCCTGGCCTTGTTTGTCGCCAATTGCGATCCTGCCCGCAGCCGTTCCGCGGTGCTGCGCGCCATCGTCAAGGCGGTGGATTTCCCCGAGTACTTCGGTGGCAACCTGGACGCTCTTTACGACTGCCTGTGCGACACCGTGCTGGACCACAAGACCGGCGTGGTGCTGTGGCTGTACAAGCTGCATTCGGGCGACCCGGCGCTGGAAGAAGACGCTGGCCGCATCGAAACCGTTTGTTCCGACGCGGCGGATTTCGCCCGCGAAAACGGTCGCGTCTTTGCGTATGTCATCGAACACGCCGGACGCCATCCGGACCCCGAGCCCGGGGTGGCGGCAGCGCCCTACGGCGAAGACCACTGATCCGGCGGTACTACCAGGCCAGCAGCGCGCTGGCCGCCGACAGCAATGCCAGTCCCGCGGTCTCGGTGCGCAGCACCCGGGGGCCGAAGCGCACGGCCTGCACGCCGGCCTCGCGGGCCTGCGCCAATTCCTTGTCCGACCATCCTCCTTCCGGTCCCACCAGCAGGGTCAGCGCCTGCAGGCCGGGCGCGGTCCGCAGCGCGCCGCCAAGGTCGTCCCGCGCTTCCGGGTGGCATAGCAGGCGCAGGCCCTCGGCGGGCTGTTGCAGCCATTCGGCCAGGGTGAGCGGCGCGTCCACCGCCATCAGCCGGTTGCGTCCGCATTGTTCGCTGGCGGATTGCGCGATGCGCTGCCAATGCGCCACGCGCTTGTCGAGCCGGGCGCCTGACAGCTGCAGCACGCTGCGCTGGGCGGCGATGGGGCTGACGCGCGCGGCGCCCAGCTCCACGGCTTTTTCCACCACCCAGTCCATCTTGTCCCCGGAAGGCAGGCCCTGCACCAGGGTGACGCGTCCGCCCAGTTCGGCCTCGCGCGGCAGGAATTCCCCCAGTTGGGCAAAACCGGCCTTGCCTTCCACTTCGAGCGTGGCGGGATACTCGCCGCCCTGGCCGTTGAACAGCGCCACGGCCTCGCCGGCGCGCAGGCGCAGCACGCGCAGCGCATGGTGCGCCAGGGCTTCGGGAAGCGCGACGCGGGCGCCGGCGCTCAGGGGGATATCACAGAAGAAGCGGGGGGCTGACATGGACATCTATGGTTCTTTTATTCAGAAAGCTAGCCTAGCATGGGCCGCCTTCTGGCCGATGGCGTGGGGGAAACCCCTGGATGCTAAAATCCCATGCTTCGCAACCTACTCAACTGGCCCCTATTTTGACCGTAGGCCCGCCAGCTTCAAAGAGCCTTCCGAATGAGCAATCCGACCGCCCCTAAACTTGCCTTGGCGGATGCCATCCGCGCCCTCGCGATGGACGCCGTGCAACAAGCGAATTCCGGGCATCCGGGTGCTCCCATGGGCATGGCGGAAATCGCCCAAGCCTTGTGGGCCGGCAACCTGCGTCACAATCCCAAGGATCCCGCCTGGGCCAACCGCGACCGCTTCGTGCTGTCCAACGGCCACGGCTCGATGCTGATCTACGCCTTGCTGCACCTGACCGGCTACGACCTGCCGATCGAAGAGCTGAAGAATTTCCGCCAGTTGCATTCCAAGACGCCGGGCCACCCCGAAGTGGGCATCACCCCGGGCGTGGAAACGACCACCGGTCCGCTGGGCCAGGGCCTGGGCAATGCCGTGGGCATGGCGCTGGCCGAAGCGCTGCTGGCCGCCGAGTTCAACAAGCCCGGCCACACGCTGGTCGATCACCACACCTACGCTTTCACCGGCGACGGCTGCCTGATGGAAGGCATCTCGCACGAAGTCTGCTCGCTGGCCGGCACGCTCAAGCTGGGCAAGCTGGTCGTGCTGTATGACGACAACGGCATCTCCATCGACGGCCACGTCGAGCACTGGTTCGCCGACGACACCGCCAAGCGCTTCGAAGGCTACGGCTGGAACGTGATCCGCGGCATCGACGGCCATGACGTCGCCGCCGTGGACGCCGCCATCAAGGCTGCCCGCAAGCAATCGGAAAAGCCCACGCTGATTGTCTGCCGCACCGTCATCGGCAAGGGTTCGCCCAACATGGCCGGCACGCACAATGTGCACGGCGCGCCGCTGGGCAAGGACGAGATCGCCGCCACCCGCGCCGCGCTGGGCTGGTCGTCGGAACCGTTCCAGATTCCGCAAGACATCTACGACGGCTGGGATGGCCGCAAGCAAGGCGCCGCCGCGCAGGCCGAATGGCAGTCGGCGTTTGACGCCTACGCCGCCGAATTCCCCGCCGAAGCCGCCGAATTCAAGCGCCGCATGAAGGGCGAAATGCCCGCCGGCTACGCCGAACAGTTCAAGGCGTTCCTGGACGCCACGCTGGAAAAGGCCGAAACCGTCGCCACCCGCAAGGCTTCGCAGTTCGCGATCACCGCGCTGGCGCCGCTGCTGCCGGAAATGCTGGGCGGCTCGGCCGACCTGACCGGTTCCAACTTCACCGACTGGAAGGGCGTCGGCGCCGTCCGCGCTGGTGACCATGGCATTCAGTTCGGCCGCCACATCAACTACGGCGTGCGCGAATTCGGCATGGCCGCCATCATGAACGGCGTGGCCCTGCACGGCGGCTACCTGCCGTTCGGCGGCACCTTCCTGACCTTCTCCGACTACTCGCGCAACGCCATCCGCATGGCCGCGCTGATGAAGCAGCGCGTGATCCACGTGTTCACCCACGACTCCATCGGCCTGGGCGAAGACGGCCCGACCCACCAGTCGATCGAGCACGCTTCCAGCCTGCGCCTGATCCCCAACCTGTCGCTGTGGCGTCCTTGCGATACGGCTGAAACCGCCGTGGCCTGGAATGCGGCCGTGACGCGCCCGACCAGCATCGGCATGGACGTGCACGACGGCGGCCCGACGGCCCTGTTGCTGTCGCGCCAGAACCTGCCGTTCGTGCCGCGCGATGCCGCCACCGTCGAGGCCATCGCCCGCGGCGGCTATGTGCTGCGAGATGCCGAAGGCGCCCGCGCCGTCATCATCGCCACTGGCTCGGAAGTCGCCATCGCGCTGGACGCGCAGGCGCAGCTGGCCAAGGAAGGCATCGCCGTGCGCGTGGTCTCCATGCCCAGCACCGACGTGTTCGACCGCCAGGACGCCGCCTGGAAGCAATCCGTGCTGCCCAAGGGCCTGCCGCGGGTGGCCGTCGAAGCCGGCATCACCGCCTTCTGGCACAAGTACGTGGGCCTGGAAGGCGCCGTCGTCGGCATCGACCGCTACGGTGAATCCGCGCCTGCTGGCGCACTGTTCAAGTTCTTCGGGCTGACCGCCGACAAGGTGGCCGAGACCGTCAAGCAAGTTTTGTAAAAAGGAGCTCAGTCATGACTATTCGCGTCGCCATCAACGGTTACGGTCGCATCGGCCGCAACATCCTGCGTGCCCACTACGAAGGTGGCAAGAAGCACGATATCGAAATCGTCGCCATCAATGACCTGGGCGATCCCAAGACCAACGCGCACCTGACGCGCTACGACACCGCCCACGGCAAGTTCCCGGGCACCGTCGAAGTCGACGGCGACTTCATGGTCGTCAACGGCGACAAGATCCGCGTGCTGGCCAACCGCAACCCGGCCGAGCTGCCCTGGGGCGAGCTCAAGGTCGACGTGGTGCTGGAGTGCACGGGCTTCTTCACGACCAAGGAAAAGGCCGGCGCGCACATCAAGGGCGGCGCCAAGAAAGTCATCATCTCGGCCCCCGGCGGCAAGGATGTCGACGCCACCATCGTGTACGGCGTGAACCACGGCGTGCTGAAGGCTACCGACACCGTCATCTCCAACGCTTCGTGCACCACCAACTGCCTGGCCCCGCTGGTCAAGCCGCTGAACGACAAGCTGGGCCTGGAAAACGGCCTGATGACCACGGTCCACGCCTACACCAACGACCAGGTCCTGACCGACGTCTACCACGAAGACCTGCGCCGCGCGCGTTCGGCCACCATGAGCATGATCCCCACGAAGACCGGCGCTGCCGCCGCCGTGGGCCTGGTGCTGCCGGAACTGAACGGCAAGCTGGACGGCTACGCCATCCGCGTCCCGACCATCAACGTGTCGCTGGTCGACCTGTCGTTCGTGGCCAGCCGCGACACGACCGCCGAAGAAGTGAACGCCATCCTGAAAGCCGCGTCGGAAGGCGAGCTCAAGGGCATCCTGGACTACAACACCGAGCCCCTGGTTTCGGTGGACTACAACCACAACCCGGCCTCCAGCACCGTTGACGCGTCGCTGACCAAGGTTTCGGGCCGCCTGGTCAAGGTCTCGTCCTGGTACGACAACGAGTGGGGCTTCTCGAACCGCATGCTCGACACCACCGTCGCGCTGATGTCGGCCAAGTAAGCAGCACGGCTAGTCCATAGAGGGGACGGATTTGTTTTCCGCGAGTGCGGAAAATGGGTTCGTCCCCTTTGTACGCCCATCGTAGGAATCCAAATATGTCCAAGGTCAACACTCTGTCCGCGCTGGCGAAGTCCGGCGCCCTGTCCGGCAAGCGCGTGTTCATCCGCGCCGATCTGAACGTGCCGTTCGACGACGCAGGCCGCATCAGCGAAGACACCCGCATCCGCGCCTCGGTGCCAGGCATCCGCATGGCGCTGGACGCCGGCGCCGCCGTCATGGTCACGTCCCACCTGGGCCGTCCCAAGGAAGGCGTGCTGACCGACGCCGATTCGCTGGCCAAGGTCGGCCAGCGCCTGTCCGAGCTGTTGGGCATGCCCGTGCAGCTGGTGCGCGACTGGGTCGACGGCGTCCAGGTCGATCACGGCCAGGTCGTGCTGCTGGAAAACTGCCGCGTCAACGTCGGCGAAAAGAAAGACGATGAGACGCTGGCCAAGAAGATGGCCGCGCTGTGCGACGTCTACGTCAACGACGCGTTCGGCACCGCCCACCGCGCCGAAGCCACCACTCACGGCATCGCGCGCTTCGCGCCCGTGGCCTGCGCCGGCCCGCTGCTGGCCGCTGAGCTGGATGCCCTGGGCCGCGCCCTGCATGAACCCAAGCGTCCGCTGGTCGCCATCGTGGGCGGCTCCAAGGTGTCGACCAAGTTGTCGATCCTGCAATCGCTGGCCGACAAGGTCGACCAACTGGTCGTGGGCGGCGGCATCGCCAACACCTTCCTGCTGGCCGCCGGTCTGCCCATCGGCAAGTCGCTGGCCGAACCTGACCAGGTCGACCAGGCGCGCGCCGTGATCGACATCATGAAGCAGCGCGGCGCGGCCGTGCCGATCCCGGTGGATGTGGTGTGCGCCAAGGCGTTTGGCGCCGACGCCGAAGCCACCGTCAAGGCGGCTGGGGACGTGGCCGACGACGACATGATCCTGGACATCGGTCCCAAGACCGCGGCGCAGCTGGCCGAGATCCTGAAGCAGGCCGGCACCATCGTCTGGAACGGCCCGGTGGGCGTGTTCGAATTCGACCAGTTCGCCAACGGCACCGAAGTGGTGGCGCGCGCGATTGCCGAATCGGAAGGCTTTTCGATCGCCGGCGGCGGCGACACGCTGGCCGCCATCGCCAAGTACGGCATCGGCGAGCAGGTCGGCTACATCTCGACCGGCGGCGGCGCTTTCCTGGAATTCCTGGAAGGCAAGACGCTGCCCGCCGTGGCCGTGCTGGAAGCCCGCTATATCAAGTAATACGTCTTGCCATGCAAGGCCGAAGCCGCCCCGATGGGGCGGCTTTTTTATGCCGGCGCCTTGATCGTGGCCGCCCCGCTTCGGCTGCCTTGGTGTAGCCTTGGCGCAAACTGGCACGCTCTCCGCGTTCGCTTCATCCCCGATTTCTCCGCAGCACCATGAACCTACGTTTCATTCCCGGCCTCAACAATTTCCGCGGCATCACCCGGGAATCGGCGCGGCGCGACATCACCGCCGGCCTGAGCGTGGCGGCGGTGGCGCTGCCGGTGGGCCTGGCCTACGCCGCCATGATGGGCGTGCCGCCCGTGGCCGGCCTGTGGGCGGCCATCGCCGGGATGCTGGGCTACGCCTTGTTCGGCTCGTCGCGCACCTTGATCGTCGGGCCGGACACGGCCACCTGCACCCTGATCGCCGCCACGCTGACCGGAATGGCGCTGACCACGCCGGAAGACCGGTTGGTGGCCGCCACCGGCATCGCCCTGACGGTCGGCTTGGGCTGCCTGATCGCGCGGGCCCTGCGGCTGGGCGTGCTGGCCAACCTGCTGTCGCGGCCGGTGCTGATCGGCTATATGGCGGGCGTGGCGATCACGCTGGCGCTGTCGCAATTGAGCGGCCTGACCGGCGTCGGCCTGCGCAACAGCGGCCTGGTGCATCCCTTCCTGGAGCTGTCGCGGCGCCTGCCCGAAATCCAGATCCCCACCCTGATCCTGGGCCTGACGTCCTGCGCGCTGCTGGTGGCGGTCAAGCGCTGGCGGCCGACCTGGCCCGGCCCCATCCTGCTGGTGGTGCTGGCCTGCCTGCTGTCATGGCTGTTCAATTTTCCGGGGCTGGGCATAGCCGTCGTGGGCGAGGTGCCTGCCGGCTTGCCGGCCCTGAGCCTGCCGGTGCGCCTGGAGGGCGTGGACGGCATTCTGCTGGGCGCTGCCGGGGTGCTGGTGGTCAGCTTTTCCAGCGGCATCGTGACGGCGCGCAGCTTTGCCGCGCGCACCGGGGAGCATGTGGATCCCAACCGCGAACTAGTGGGCTTTGGCGCGGCCAACATGGCGGCGGGCCTGTTCCAGGGCTTCGTGGTGACGGGCGCCGACTCGCGCACCGCGGTGGGGCTGGTGGCTGGCGGTTCCTCGCCGCTGGTCAGCGTCACGGCCGCGGCGGCGTTGGCGGTCGTGGTGGGGCTCTTGAGCGGACCGCTGTTTTGGCTGCCGCAGGCCGTGCTGTCGGCCATCCTGCTGCTGGCCGCCATCAGTCTGTTCGACGGCCATGCCTTCATGCGCCTGGCGCGCATCTCGCGCATCGAGCTGGCCTTCGGCATTTTGGCCGCGGTGGGCGTGGTGGGCTTTGGCGTGCTGCAAGGCGTGGCGGTGTCGGTAGGCGCCACGCTGCTGTATGCGATGTACGTGTCGGGCAATCCGCGCGATGCCCTGTTGGGCCGGCTGCCCGGAGAAACGGTGCTGGGCAAGCTGCACTTGAATCCCGAGGCCCAGCCGGTGCCGGGCACGGTGATCTGGCTGTTCGAGTCATCGGTGTGGTTCTTCAACGCCGATGCCTTCCGCCGGCGCGCGCGCGAGATCATCGAGCAGGCCGGCGACGTGCACTGGTTCGTGCTGGACGCCGAAGCCATGACCCAGGCCGACGCCGACGCGGTCGAAGCCTTGTACGAACTGAAGCATGCGCTGGACGAACGCGGCATCACGCTGCTGGTCGCGGGCGGACATGGCCAGTTCCGCACCGCGTTGGAACGCTCGGGCCTGGTCAAGAAGATCGGCCGTGAAAAGATCTTCGGCAGCCCTGAGCAGGCGGTGGAAGCGATCGAACGCTGGCGCCAGGCGCCGCCCGCGGCGCTGGGTTAGGGCGCCCCCGGCTAAGGCGCCCCCGGCTAGGCGCCCCCGGCTAGGCGCCCCCCCTGCTAGTCGATGATGTGATAACCGCCGTCGATGTATATCGTCTGCCCGGTCATGCGGCGGGCGGCATCGGTGGCGAGCCAGGCGGTGGCTTCGCCCACGTCGTCGATGGACACCAGGCTGCGCGTGGGGGCCTTGGCCTGGGCCCGGTCCAGCAGGGCGTCGAATTCGGCGATGCCCGAGGCGGCGCGCGTCTTCAGAGGACCCGGCGATATCGCGTGCACGCGTATGCCCTGCGGACCCAGTTCCGCCGCCAGGTAGCGGGTGGCGGATTCCAGCGCGGCCTTCACCGGCCCCATCATGTTGTAGTGCTCGACCACCATCTGCGAGCCGTAGTAGCTCATGCAGAACAGCGCGCCGCCGTTGCGCATCAACGGCTCGGCCAGCTTGGCCATGCGGATGAAGGACCAGCAGGACACGTCCATGGCCTGCAGGAAGCCCTCGCGCGAGCAATCGGTCACGCGGCCGTGCAGATCGTCGCGCGGGGCAAAGGCGATGGAGTGCAGCACGAAATCCAGCTGGCCCCATTCGGCGGCGACGCTGTCGAACACGGCCTCCAGCTGGCCTTCGCGCATCAGGTCCAGCGGCAGCAGCAGCGGCGCCTCTACCTGGCGGGCCAGCGGCTCCACGTGGCGCAGGGCCTTGTCGTTCAGGTAGGTCACGGCCAGCTCCGCGCCCAGGGCGCGGAAGGCCTTGGCGCAGCCCCAGGCGATCGAGTCGGCATTGGCAATGCCCGTCACCAGGCCGCGCTTGCCCGCCAGCGGCAAGGCCGCGCTCATCGCTGCTTCACCAGTGCAAGTGTGTGCTGGGCGATGATCAGTTCCTCGTTGGTGCGCACCACGTAGACGCCGATGCGGCTGTCGTCGGTGGAAATGCGGGGGCCGTGGCGGGCGTTGCGTTCCGGGTCCAGCTTGATGCCCAGCCAGCCCCAGTGCTCGCTGATCGCCTGGCGGATCTCGGCGGAGTTCTCGCCCACGCCCGCGGTGAACACGATGCCGTCCACGCCGTTCATGGCGCAGGCCAGGCCTATCATGCCTTCGGCCACGCGCCAGGCGAAGTACTGCAGCGCCAACTTGGCCGAGGGCGCGTCGCTGGCCAGCAGTTCGCGCATGTCGTTGCTGATGCCGGAGAGGCCCTTCATGCCGCAATCGTGATAGAGCAGGTGCTCGATCTCGTCGTGGGTCATGCCGCGTTCCATCATCCACAGCACCACGCCCGGGTCCAGGCGGCCGGGGCGGGTGCCCATGGGCAGGCCTTCCAGCGCGGTGAAGCCCATGGTGCTGTCCACGCTCTTGCCGTGATGCATGGCGCAGGCGGAAACGCCCGAGCCCAGATGGGCCGCGATGATCTTGCCGCCGGCGATGTCCGGCAACGCCTTCTTCAGGCGCTGCGCGATGTATTCGTAGGACAGGCCATGGAAGCCGTAGCGGCGCACGCCCTCCTGGTACAGCCGCTCCGGCAGGGCGTAGCGGTCGGCCACGTCGGAGTGGCTGCGGTGGAACGCGGTGTCGAAGCAGGCGACCTGCGGAATCCAGGGACGGCGCTCGCGGATCACGCGGATGGGCGCCAGGTTGTTCGGCTGGTGCAGCGGCGCCAGCGGCGTGAACGTGTCGAGCTTGGCCAGGATGGCGTCGTCGATCAGCACCGGTTCGGACAGGTCGGGCCCGCCGTGCACCACCCGGTGGCCCACCGCCAGCGGCGCGCCGCCCAGGTGGCCGCTGAGCCAGGTGCCGACGACCTCCTGGCCATTGGGCACGTCGGGCGCGTGGCTGGGCGCGATCTCGCGTTCGACCAGGGTTTGGCCGGCGGCGTCGCGCACCTTCAGTTTCGGGTGCGAGGTGCCTATGCCTTCGAGCTGGCCGCCCAGGCGCGGCGCCAGCTCCTGCGCGCCGTCGATGTCGTACAGGTAGAACTTGATGCTGGAACTGCCGGCGTTGATGACGAGGATGGTATCGGTCATGGCGCTGTGATTCCGGATTCTGAGGGGCGCTTCAGGCGAGCGGGCGGGCCTGTTGCTGGGCCAGGTGGTGGGCGTAGATGGCGGCGACCGCGCAGGACGCAAGGCGCGAGCGCGGGCTGTCGGCGCGGCTGGTCAGGATGATGGGCACGCGCGCGCCCAGCACGATGCCGGCCGCTTCGGCGTTGGCCAGGAAGGTCAGGTTCTTGGCCAGCATGTTGCCGGCCTCCAGGTCGGGCACCACCAGCACCTGGGCCACGCCGGCCACCGGCGAGCGTATGCCCTTGATGCGGGCGGCCTCGGGGCTGATGGCGTTGTCCAGCGCCAGCGGGCCGTCCAGCAGGCCGCCCGAGATCTGGCCGCGGTCGGCCATCTTGCACAGCGCGGCGGCCTCGATGGTGCTGGGGATGCTGGGATTGACCTGCTCGACCGCCGACAGGATCGCCACGCGCGGTTCGCCCAGGCCCAGGCCGTGGTGCAGGTCGATCACGTTGCGGATGATGTCGGCCTTGGTTTCCAGGTCCGGGAAGATGTTGATGGCGGCGTCGGTGATGAAGAGCGGCTCCGCGTAGGTCGGCACTTCCATGATGAAGACGTGGCTGATGCGCCGGCTGCTGCGCAGCCCGGTGCTGCGCGCCACCACTTCGTGCATCAGTTCGTCCGTGTGCAGGCTGCCCTTCATCAGCAGTTCGGCTTCGCCGCTGCGCACCAGGGCGACGGCGCATTCGGCCGCCGCGTGGCTGTGCGGCGCATCGACGATGCGGGCATCGCCCAGGTTCAGCTTGTGCTCGGCGGCGACGGCGCGGATCTTCTGCTCCGGGCCCACCAGGATGGGCTTGAGCAGGCCCAGGTCGCGCGCTTCGAGCGCGGCCGACAGCGAGGGTTCGTCGCAGGGGTGGGCGATGGCGCAATGCGCCGGCGCCAGCGTCTGCGCGCGCGCGATGAGCTTGTCGTAATGGGTCGAAGGGGGCAGCGTCATGCGGATTTCGCCTTGGCGGATTTGCGCGCGGGACGCGCGGCGGGTTTGGCGGAGGCGCCGCGCTTGGCGCGCAGCGGCGCGGCCGGCTTGGGCGCGGCCAGCTTGGGCGCGGCAGTCTCAGCCGCGGCGCGCACGGATTTGCGCGCCGCAGCCGGCGCCTTCTTGGGCGCGGGAGCCGGTTGCAGCGCTTCTTCGCGCTTCTGCGCACGGCGCTCGGCGTACTCGAAGATCCGTTCCATCTCGTCCAGGCTGATGCGGGCGGCCTCGCTCAAGGGTTCGGCGGCTTCCAGCACGTGCTTCATGGTGTTCAGCGTTTCACGGATCGCGGCGGCGGGCGCGTTGTCCAGCAGGTGCGGGATGGCCTGGATGGCGCCGGCCGCGTCCAGGGTCATCATCAAGGCCTGATCGCGGATGATGTCCTTGAATTCCTGCAGCGACAGCGCGGTGTCGGATTCGGCGCGCATCTTGCGGATCAGCGCGTAGCTGCGTTCGTCCAGGCCGCCTTCGGCGCCCGACACGTACAGCAGCATGCGGATCGCGGCGACGCGCAGGCCGCCTTCCAGCATCAATGAGCGCAGCTCGGCGGCGCGCTCTTCCATGAAGCGGCGGTGTTCGGGCGATACGCCCGGATGCTTGCGCGGCGGGCCGGAGCGCGCGCCCAGGCCGGCCAGGTCCTGCACCAGCGGCGAGCCATACACGCCCATGAAGGTGCGCTCGTCGGCGGAATCGCGCAGTTCCTGCCAGATGTTCAGGCTGGTCTCGATCAGGTTCGAGAACATTTCCTGGGCCATCAGGAAGGGGTTGGCGGGCGAGGCCGGCTGGCGCTGCTCGCGCACCTGCTCGGCGACCTGCGCGATGGGCGCGATCAGCGGGTTGCGGTCGGAGATCAGTTCGTAGGGCAGGCGCAGCGGATGCAGGCGCTGCGACCATTCCGCCGACTGCGGCGTCACCAGGGCGCGCAGCCAGGGCTGCACGAAGCTGCGGTACATGCCCAGGTTGATGTCGGAAATGCGGGCGACGGCGGCGAAGCGGCGGTCGTCCTCTTCATTGCGCTCGACGATGGCGCGCACGTCGTCCAGGCTGCGTTGTTCGAACGACAGCACGTAGTTGCCTTGGGCCAGGTCGGCGTTGAGCGTGTCGGGCGTCTTGTCGGCGATCTCGGCCTGATAGATGCCCGGCGGCAGCACGTCGATCATGTCGATGTTGGACGTGAATTCCTGGTGCTCTTTGCGCGCCACGCTGCCGGACACGAAGATGCCCAGGTGGCCGATGCTTTCGTGCACCGCATAGACGATGGTCTGGCCATGCGCCAGCACTTCGGATTCGTTCTGGTAGAGGTCGGGGATCCAGCCCAGCGCCTGCGGCGGGGGCGTGATGTTGTCGCCCTTGGAGCAGAACACCACGATGGGCGAACGGATGTTGCGCAGGTCGATGCGGATGCCGTCCGAGGTCACCAGGCCGGCGGTGGCCAGGCGGTTGCCGACGAACAGGTTGTCGACGATGTACTGGATTTCCGGGCCGTTCAGGAAGACGTGGCCGCCCCACCATTTCTCGAAGCTCAGGTAGCGCTTGGCCTCGGTGTCGACGTTGGAGTACAGGTTGTACTGCTTGGACCACAGGGTGTTGGCCGGATTCAGGTTCTCGAAGTTCTGCACCAGCCAGGCGCCGTCGAATTTGCCGTCGCCCAGGTCGCTGGTCATGGCGGTGAGCCAACTGCCGCCCAAGAGGCCGCCAGCGTAGCGCATGGGGTTCATGCCGCGCCAGCCGGCCCAGTACGACAGCGGCGCGCCGGCCACGATGATGGGGCCGAACAGTTCGGGACGCACCGCGGCGGTCATCATGATCTGCCAGCCCGCCTGGCAATTGGCCACCACCACCGGCTTACCCTCGGCGTTGGGGTGCAGCGCGATGATTTCTTCCAGGAAGCGCGCCTCGGCCATCATCACGTCCTCGACGGTCTGGGTGGGCATGGGCTGCGGCAGGAAGGTGGCGAAGTAGCAGGGGTGGCCCGCGCGCAGCGCCACGCCGATCTCGCTTTCGGGTTTGAAGCCGCCGATGCCGGGACCGTGTCCGGCGCGCGGGTCGACCACCAGGAAGGGGCGCTTGATCGGATCCGTTTCCACGCCTTCCGGCGGCGTGATGCGCAGCAGGCCGTAGTTGACGGGGCGCGGCAGACAGCGGCCGTCCATCACCAGTTCGGATTCCATGCTCAGCACATTGGGCGCGCGCTTGGCCATGTGCTCGTGGTACTGGTTGCCGCGTTGGCGCATTACGTCAGCGTAAAGCACGCCGCGCTGCCAAGCGTCGACTGCGTATTCGTAGGCGGCCGTCCAGGGGTTGAAGGGCGGGGCGGGTACGCGATCGTTGCCGGATCCGGCCATGGCGATCTCCTGTAGGTTGCTTGCGGCGGCGGACCGCCGCGCCGATTCCGAGTGGAACCGGCCGAGTTGACCTCTCCATTACACCGCAACTGATGTTGCGGTGCAACATCGAAGGTTTTGATACAGGTCAAGCGCTGGTCGATTTACCTGTCCCCTTTAGGACAGGCCAGCCGGGCGGCGGTTCAAACCGCGTCGTGGCAGACCGCTTCGATGCGGTTGCCCGAAGGGTCCAGCAGGAACGCGGCGTAATACTGCGGGTGGTAGTGCTCGCGCAAGCCCGGGGCGCCGTCGTCGCGCCCTCCGTGGGCCAGGCCGGCGGCATGGAAGGCGTCGACGGCGGCGCGGCTGGACGCCTTGAAGCACCAGTGGCGGCGAGCGGCAGGGGCGCCGGCATCGTCGTCGGCGAACACGGAGAGGTAGCTGTGCTGGCTGCTATCGGCGCGGCAGCGTTCGCCATAGCCTAGCGCGTCGGGGCGGTCATAGACCTTGGCGGCGCCCAGCGCCTGCATGACGGCGTCGTAGAAGGGCCGGGCGGCGTCCAGGCGGGAAACGGCGATGGAGACGTGATCCAGCAATTGCATCGCGGCTCCGTGGCGGCTCAGTTGCGGGCGGCGGCGTTGTGCTCCAGCCATTTCTGGACGGAGGGGCGCTGCCACTGGGCGTCGGCATAGGCGCGCAGGGCGTCGGGCAGATCGTCCTGGAACAGGCGCTTGAGCATCACGGCGAGGTCCGTGTCGGCAAGGCACCAGTCGTCGAACAGCGAGGTCCGGTCCGCGCCCACCAAGGTGCCGGCGACGTGGATGAGCTTGGCCGCGGCGGCGTGGGCGGCATCGGACAGCGGCAGGCCGGTGGCGCCGTAGAACACGGTTTCGGTGGGCCGTTCCTGGCGCAGCGCACCCAGATCGCTGCGCAGCCACGCCTGCACCTGGCGGGCGCGGGCGCGTTGGCGCAGGTCGCGCGGATACAGCGCGGCATGCGCGGGGGCGGGGAAGGCGTCTTCCAGGTACTCGGCGATGGCGCTGGATTCGGTCAGGCTGAAATCCGCATGCGTCAAGGCCGGCACGCGGGAGGTCAGCGCGCGGCTCTGATAGGGCTGCATGCGTTGCTCGCCCGCTTCCAGGTCGATGGGGCGCACCTCGAACGGCAGCTGTTTTTCAGTCAGCGCCACATAGGCCGACATGGCATAAGGGCTGAGGAACAGGGAATCGACGAATAGCGTAAGCGGGGCGCCCAAAATCTAGTCTCCGGTCAGACGGGTAACGGCATGCGCCGCGGCAGTAGGCCGCGGATACTTCAAAGCGTAACGCAACTGCGGCCGGCGTGTCGCGCCGGGGCCTCAGTCGACGATGAAGAGCTTGGCGCCGACGGCGGTCGACGAGCGGTGCGGCTCGGCCTGGTCGGCGACCTGGTAGCTCATGCCGGGCGTCAGCACGAACTGCCGGCCGTCTTCCAGTTCCGTGTGCAGTTCGCCTTCCAGGCAGAACAGGATGTGGCCCTTGCTGCACCAGTGGTCGGCCAGGTAGCCCGGCGTGTATTCGACCATGCGCACGCGCAGGTCGCCGAACTGCCGGGTGCGCCAATAGGCCATGCCGGTGTCGCCGGCGTGCTCGGTGGGTTCCACCTCGGACCAGTCGGTGGTGCCGAAGGGGATGTTGCTCATCTTCATGGTGATTCCTGCGTCGTGGTCCGGACGCTACGGCGTCCGGCATGGAATGGATACTACGCCAGCGCGGGCAGCTTCTTATGCCAGAACATGGCGCGGCCGGTGGTTTCGTCCAGGGCATAGCCTTCGAAACCGAGCTTGCGGTACAGCCCCTGGGCGACCGCGTTGCCTTCCAGCACTTCCAGGGTGATCTTGCAGCAGCCCAGATCACGCGCCCGCTCTTCCAGCGCCGACAGCAGCGCCTTGCCCACTCCGCGGCCCTGGAATTTTTCCGCTACCCCCAGGTCGTGCAGATTGAGCAGCGGGCGGCAGGAGAATGTGGAGAAGCCTTCAAGGTAGACCGCGACGCCGGCGGCTTCGTTGTCGATGCGGGCCAGCAGCGCGCGCGCGGTGGGGCGGCGGGCCAGCTCGGCGATCAGGTTCTGCTGCGCGTAGGCGGGCAGGGGAGCATTGCCGCCCATGGGGCCGCTGGCGTATTCGTTCAGCATGGCCAGCACCTGGCGGCCGTGTTCGGGGTCGTTGAAGTCTACGTCGATGATTTCCAGCACGATCTGTTCCTGTGGGCTTGCCGTGGTCGGGGCTGGCGCATGCGGGCGCCAACCGGACATTATGCGCGATGCCGAAAGCCTGACAAGGCGCATTGAAAAATCGTCCCATAACCCCTATCTTCTTGATATCCCAGGCCGAACCCGGCGCAACCGGAGGCGGCCGCAACGCTTTGCCAAGGGCTGCACATGGAGTTCAAGGACTACTACAGCATTCTAGGGGTGGAGCGGGAGGCCTCCGAAGACGACATCCGGCGCGCCTACCGCAAGCTCGCCCGCAAATATCATCCCGACGTCAGCAAGGAAAGCGACGCCGAAACGCGCATGCGCGACGTCAATGAAGCCTATGACGTCCTGCGCGACAAGGAAAAGCGCCTGGCCTACGACAATCTCGCCGCGGGCGTATCGCCCGAGGGCGGTTTCCAGCCGCCGCCCGGCTGGGACGAGGGCTTCGAGTTCCACCGCGGCGCCGCGTCCGGCGACGAGGCCCAGTTCAGCGAATTCTTTTCTTCGCTGTTCGGCGGCCGCAACCGGCGCGGCGGCGCGCAGCAGCAACAGGAGTTCCGCGCGCGCGGCGAGGACCACCACGCCGCGATCGAGGTGGACCTCGAAGACGCGCTCAAGGGCGCCACGCGCGACATCAGCCTGCGTTCCATGCAGATGGACGATCAGGGCCGCCCCCACATGCAGACCCGCACGCTCAGCGTGCGCATTCCGCCAGGCGTGCGCGAAGGCCAGTACATCCGGCTGGCCGGCCAGGGCATGCCCGGTTACGGCGGCGGCGAGAATGGCGACCTCTATCTGGAAGTCCGCTTCAAGCCGCATCCGCGCTACCGCGCCGACGGCCGCGATCTCTACATGACGCTGCCGGTGGCGCCGTGGGAAGCCGCGCTGGGCGCCAGCGTGCACGCGCCCACCCCGGGCGGCACGGTCGAGGTCTCGATTCCGCCGGGATCCGCCAACGGCCGCAAGCTGCGCCTGCGCGGCCGCGGCATTCCGGGCGATCCGCCCGGAGATCTCTACCTGGTGCTGGACCTGGTGTTGCCGCCCGCTGACAGCGAGGCGGCCAAGGAGGCCTATCGCAAGCTGCAGCAGAACCTGCCCTTCAATCCGCGGCGCCACCTGGGGGTATGACCATGAAAAAAATAGTCGTCACCACCGCCACGATCGTGGGCAAGTCCCGGCCTCTGTCCGCGGACGACCTGGCCCGCGCCTGCGGCGAGGAAGTCGAATGGGTCGTCCGGCTGGTCGAGGTCGGCATCGTCAACGCCAGCGGTCCCAGGCCCGCCGAATGGCGCTTCTACAGCACCGACCTGCAACGCGCGCTGGATGCCCGCCGCCTGGTGCGGGACTTCGGCGCCGGCTTGGACGCGGCTGCGCTGATCCTGGACCTGAGCCAAGAGGTACGTCGTCTGAAAAAGCAGCTGCGTGCGCTGGGGGGCGACGAGAAGTAGGGGGCAATGGGTAAACTAGCTGGTCGTGGAACCGTACAAGCGAAAATACCTTGGAGACTCCCTCCGCTTCCGCGCCCGCTCTTGCGGGCAGCGCCCGTATCGATGGCCTGAAGTCCTGCCTGCCCGTCATGATCGGCTACTTTCCAGTGGCCGTGACGTTTGGCATCGCCGGCGTGGCGGCAGGCCTGTCACCCCTGCAAGTGGTGCTGATCTCCGTGCTGGTCTACGCCGGCGCCAGCCAGTTCCTGCTGCTTGCCTCGATCAAGGCCGGTACGCCGTGGCTGTGGGTGGTGGCGCTGTGTTCGCTGCTCAATGCCCGGCATCTGCTGTACGGCCCGCTGTTGTCGCGTTTCCTGCCCGCCGCGCTGCGTGACCGCCTGAAGGTCGCGTTCCTGCTCACCGATGAAGTCTTCGCCACCGCTTTCAACCGCCTGCAGGCCGTGGAGCCCGCGGGCCGCCAGCGCTGGATGATTGCGCTGGGGCTGGGAGCCTGGCTGACCTGGATCGCCGGCACCGCCGTCGGCGTCTATGCGGGTGACGGACTGGAGCGCCATTACCCCATGCTGTCCCAGGTGATGCGCTTTGCGCTGCCCGCGCTGTTCATGGCCCTGGTGTGCCAGAGCGCCAAGCGGGGCATGGGCCTGCCCATCGTGGTGGCGGTGGCTGGCGCCGCTGCCGTGGCCGCGCTGGGCCATACCAGCCTGGCCATCCTGGCCGGCGCCGTGATCGGCTGTGCCGCCTATCGCCTGAGGAGGTCCGCATGAATGCCGACGGACTGGGTTTCTGGGGCGCGGTGATCGCCATGGCGGCCATCACCTATCTGACCCGCGCCTTGCCCTTCATGCTTTCCGAGCGCAGCCGCCTGCTGCGCCATCTGTCGCGCGAAGGCTCGGCGCTGGCCGCGCTGGGGCCGTCGCTGCTGGCCGGGATCGCGGCGGCGGTGATCGTGCCCGACCTGCTGGCCGCCGGCGACCAGGCGGCGAACCTCGGCCCCTACGTAGGCGGCCTGGTCGTGACCGCCGTGGCGGCGCGCCTGGTCAGCAATGCCGGCGTCGCGGTGCTGCTGGGCATGGCGGGATACGGGGTGTTGCTGGCCTTGGCGGCGTAAAGCCAGCGGAGCAAAATGGTCGGACTTCCATGGAGACCGACCATGCTTACGCTTTATCATGCGCCGCGCTCGCGGTCGTTCCGGATACTCTGGCTGCTCGAAGAGTTGGGTGAGCCCTATGACACCGAAATGGTGTCCATCCGCGGCAGCGACAGCGCGGGCCACATGCCCTCGGACTACATCGACATCCACCCGCACCGCAAGGTGCCGGCCCTGGTGCACGACGGCGTGCCCGTCTTCGAGACGCCGGCAATCGCCCTCTATCTGACCGATCTGTTCCCCCAGGCGGGGCTGGGACCGGTGGTGGGCGACCCGCTGCGCGGTCCCTACCTGACCTGGCTGGCGTATTCCACCGGCGTGTTCGAGCCCGCCATGGCCGAGCGCGCCTTCAAGACGCCGCATCGAGGGGGCGCGCTGGGCTGGGGCTCGGCCGAGGAGGTCGAGCAGGTGTTGACCCGGGTCCTGCAGGCGCGGCCGTTTTTCCTGGGCGAGAAGTTCTCGGCGGTGGACATCGTGCTGGGCGGAACCCTGCAATACATGATGCAGGTGAAGGTCATGCCCGAGACGCCCGTGTTCACCGCCTATGCGGAGCGGCTGGGCGACCGCCCGGCCATGCACCGCGCCCTGCAGCGCGACGGAGACATCGAGGAAGCCTGAGGCGGCGCGGCCAGGCTTTAACCGCGTCCGATGCGCGCGCTCAGGTCCGCCTGCCATTCCTTGGGGCGGCCCAGGTAGCGGCTGGGCTCCAGCATCTCGCAGACGCCATTGCGTTCCAACGCCAGGGTGGGAAAGCCGCTGCCGCCGACTTGCGCCAGCAGCTTGCGGCTGGCGGCTATGTGCGCGGCGGTTTCGGCGCCCTGCGCTGCCGCGTAGGCGGCGCGGAAGGCTTCCGGGTCCAGGCCGATGTCGGTGGCCAGGGACTGCAGCACGGCCGGATCGGCAATGCGCAGGCCCTGCACGTAGTGCGCGCGCTGGACGCGCTTGAGCAGGTCCAGCCCGCGGCCGGCCACCGTCTGCGCGGCCAGGATGGCGGTGGTGGGCGGCTCGGAATCGAACACCGCGCCCTCATCGCGCAACAGGCCGTTGTAATAATCGTCGCCGAAGGGCTGGCCGGTCAGGCCGGCGATGCGCTCGTCATGCGGCATGACGTAGCGGCGCAGCCTGTCGGTGACCGGCTGGCGGTTGCCGCCCGTCATCATGCCGCCGCCGTGCAGCGCGATGTCCAGGCCGGGAACGGCGCGAGCCGCCTCCACCAGCGGCGCGGCGCCATAGCACCAGCCGCAGAGCGGGTCGAAAATGTAATGCAGGGTGGGATTTGAGGTAGCCATGGCGCCATGGTAGACGCGGGCCGGGCCAGCTGGAAGCCTGGCGGGGTAGCCAGAGTGTTGCATCGGCCGTGCAGATTGCCTGCACGGCCGCTCGATATCAACCGGCGATCTGCACGCCGATCCAGAACAGGCCGGCGGCCAGCAGCATCGAGGCGGGCAGGGTCAGTATCCAGGCCATCAGGATGTTGCGCACTGTGCTGCCTTGCAGGCCGGTCTTGTTGGCGATCATGGTCCCGGCCACGCCGGAGGACAGCACGTGGGTGGTGGACACTGGCAGGCTGAAGACGTTGGCGATGCCGATGGCGCCCATGGCGGTCACCTGCGCGGACATGCCCTGCGCATAGGTCATGCCCTGCTTGCCGATCTTCTCGCCCACCGTCAGCACCACGCGGCGCCAGCCGACCATGGTGCCCGCGCCCAGCGCCAGGGCCACCGCCACGATCACCCAGAAGGGGGCGTATTCGGTCGTGGCCGTCAGGTCGGCGCGCAGGCGCTGCAGGTCGGCTCGCTCGCGGGCCGGCAGCCCTTCGATGCGCGCGACCTTCTTGGCCGTGTCGTCCAGGCAGAGCAGGTAGCGGCGCACGGAGATGCGCTTCTCGGCCGGCAGGTCGGCGTAGTTGGACACGCCGTGCAGATCGGTCTGCAGCGCGGCGATGGTCGGCATGGTCAGTTCGGGATCGCAGCGGAAGTTGCGCGGCAGTTCGGTGGTCGCGTCCACGCGCTTGAGCGCCAGGTATTCGCCCAGCATGGCTTCATTGCGCTGGTAGAACACGTTCAGGTGGTTGGCGGCGTCGCGGGTGCGTTCGATCTGGTAGGTGGTGCTGTTGGTGTCCAGCACGAAATTGGCGGGCACGATGCCGATCAGCACCAGCATGATCAGGCCAATTCCTTTCTGGCCATCGTTGGAGCCGTGCACGAAGCTCACGCCCATGGCCGACAGCACCAGCACCAGGCGGTTCCAGAAGGGCGGATGCTTCTTGTTGTCGAGGGCGCGGCGCTGTTCCGGCGTCTTGTGCATCTTGGAAAGCGGCAGCCAGCGCTTGAGCGCCAGCAGCAGGCCGCCCGCCACCAGGAAGCCAGCCACCGGCGACACCACCAGCGACAGGCCAATGTCGATGGCCTTGCCCCAATTGACGCCGTCCGCCAGCGGCAGATCGGTGATCAGGGCGTTGGCCAGGCCCACGCCCAGGATCGAGCCGATCAGGGTGTGCGAGCTGGAGGCCGGGATGCCGAAGTACCAGGTGCCCAGGTTCCAGGCGATGGCCGCGGCCAGCATGGCGAACACCATGGCCAGCCCGCGGCCGGTATCCACGTTGATCAGCAGTTCCACCGGCAGCAGGTGCACGATGGCATAGGCCACGCCCACGCCGCCCAGCAGCACGCCCAGGAAGTTGAAAATGCCGGAAAGCACCACCGCCAGATGCGGCGGCATGGCCTTGGTGTAGATGACCGTGGCCACGGCGTTCGCCGTGTCATGGAATCCGTTGATGAATTCAAAGGCCAGGACGAAAGTCAGGGCCAGCGCAAGGCTGAGGCCAACCCAGAGGTCTAGGCCGTGGAATAGGTCGAACATGGAGGCGGGGGAGGTTCCGGCGAGAGGAGCCGATTATTGCAGATTTGTGACCTGTCACTGGTTGCTTGCGGCTACCAAGTGCAGGCGGCGAACCCCGCCCGAAGTCAGAATTTCGAATACTGGAACTCGATTTCCATCGGTTTGCCCAGATTTGCGGACGTATCCGCCTGGATCACCATCACCGCCAGGACGCCCAGATACAGGAGGCATAGCCACAGGGTTCTTTTCACGGTTGGCCGTCCTTCATGGGTAGAAAACTTCCGCGATCTTCTGGTTCACGCGCAGCCAGCCCAGTTCGCCCAGGTGCTGCACGTCCCGCAGCGTCCCCACTTCGAAGGGGGCGCTGTACATGTCCATGCAGCGCATGGCATAACGTTGGCACAGCGCTGCGACGTCCCGCTGCACTGGCCCGAAACGGTCCAGGTCCTTGAATACCAGCGGATGCAGCGGCTGCATGACGAACAGGGCGTTGACCCCGCGCTGGCGCAGCAGCGCCATCAGCGCGTCCAGTTCGCGCAGCTCGTCGCGGCCGGTCAGCGGCTGGGGCAGATAGGCGGTCTTGCCGCCCTCGGGAATGCTGCGCAGGTATTTATTGAAGAACTCGTCGCGCACGGCATAGCGGTTGCCGCCCATCAGGGCTTGTTCGGCGCCCTGGGCCTGGGCGGCCAGCGCTTCCCAATCCACCACACGGGCGGCCGCGGGCGGCCCTTCGCGTTCACGTTCGGGGACGGGCGCGGCATAGGCGGGGGCCCACAGGTCGACCAGGCGCTGGCGGAAGACATAGGCCTGTTCGGCCGCCATCGACCAGGCGACGCCCGCGTCGCCCTTGGCCTGCAGCCAGCGGACCACCTCCGCCCGGCCCTCGGGCTGCCGCAGCAGGCGCGGCAGCAGCGGGTTGGCGTGCTCCTTGAACTCGTCGGGCCCCAGCCCGCCTTCGCCGTCGAACCAGCCTGGTGACAGCATTACGACCACGCGCGAGGCCGGCGACAGGTCCTCGGCCATCGCGGCCAGCACCAGTTGCATGCCCAGCGACTGGAAGCCCGAGTGGCCGTAGGCCAGCACCGGCATCTGCAATTCGTCGGCCAGATAGCGGTAGGGCACGAAGCGCAGGTCGTTGCTGGTCAGCTCCGACGAACCCAGGATCACCAGCCGGTCGCCCGTGCGCAAGGCCTGGCTCATGCGGGACAGGTTGCGCGTCTGCTCCTGCAGCGTGTTGCCCAGGTTGGGGATATAGATGCCCGGGGCGGCGGCCGGGACCGGTTCCGTCTTTAGCGCCAGGGCGTGCAGGGCGCCCCACCCGGCGGCAGCCGCCGCGGCCAGGGCCAGCGCCGCCGCCAGCGCATGCTGCCGTAGTGTGCGTTTGAACATGGGGAACCAATGCCGCGCGCGGCCCTCTCTATTGGGGATAGCTTTGTTAGCGGATGTTATCGAGCGGACATGGCCGGAACAAGCGCGGGAAAGCGGGGCCAAAGCCGATTCGCCTTTTTGCGACAGGGCCCGCCGCCGTCTCCCTACCTGCCGCCGCGATTCCCGCAGGGAAAGAATGCGATAGCATCCCTTTGGCGGGGTTCTTCTGGATTTCCATGATTGACCTCGCCCGCGGCCGCATCCGCGGCGCCCGAATGTTCCTCACCAAGATTGCGCAGCCCATGACCGCCACTACCCGTATCGCCCGCAAGCACCCCGACGAACTGATCGTGGGCCTGGTGTCCGTTTCCGACCGCGCTTCCAGCGGCACCTATCAGGACCTGGGGCTGCCCGCGCTGCGCGAATGGCTGGGCGGCGCGCTGGCCTCGCCCTGGCAGGCGGTGGACCGCCTGATTCCGGACGAACCGGCACGCATCTCCGAGACGCTGATCGAGCTGGTGGACGGCTGCGGCTGCGACCTGGTCCTGACCACCGGCGGCACCGGTCCGGCGCGCCGCGACGTCACGCCCGAGGCCACGCTTGCCGTCGGCACCAAGGAAATGCCTGGTTTTGGCGAGCAGATGCGCCAGATCAGCCTGCGCTTCGTGCCCACGGCCATTCTGTCGCGCCAGGTGGCGGTCATCCGGGAAACGCCCGCGCACGCCGCCCTGATCGTGAACCTGCCCGGCCAGCCGAAATCCATCCGCGAAACGCTGGAAGGGCTCAAGGGCGAGGACGGCGCCGTGCTGGTGCCGGGCATCTTCGCCGCCATTCCCTATTGCATCGATCTTATCGGCGGCCCGTACGCCGAAACCCGGCCCGAAGTCATCGCGGCCTTCCGTCCCAAATCGGCCCGCCGCGCGCCGCAGGCCTGACCCGGCGCTGCGTTATATTGGCCGCCCCAGCCACCCCCAACCGCTCGAGAGTCCCATCGCCATGAAGGTCCGCACCGTTTTGTCCCTTACTGTCCTGGCAGCCTTGTCGGCTTGCGCCAACGTCAAAGACGTGCGCGACCGCGATCCGGTCTTCTACGGCTCCACCCAGCGCACGCCCGAGGACTACACGGCCTGCGTGGCGGAATCCTGGAAGAACCTGGGCCTCAATTTCCAGCAGAAGGCGGTGCGCAACGGCTTTGAACTGATCCAGGAAGACAGCCTGGGCGTCGAAGCCGTGCTGACGACCACGCATTGGAAGGGCAAGACCGAAGCGCGCCTGTCCACGCGCATCGCGCGCCGCGACCAGACCATCATCGAGCCCGCCAACCTGTGCCTGTGAACGCCATGCATCATCGTCGCGACGTCCTGCGGCTGGGCCTGGCCGCGGCCGCCCTCTGCCTGGGCCTGCCGGTCCGCGCGCAGCAGCAGGGCGGCTTCATCAGCCGCAAGCTCAACGTACCCGTGCCCGGCGGCGTGGCCGTCCTGGGCCTGGGCAATGCCGAGCGCGCGCCGGAGGTCAGCTTCCTGGGCCGGCGCGTGCTGGTCGTGCGCGAAGACGGCAAGCAATGGATCGCCGTGGTTGGCATCCCGCTCAGCGTGAAGCCGGGCGAGCAGCAGGTGGACATCAAGGACGCGCAAGGCAAGCGCGCGCTGCCCTTCAAGGTTGGCGCCAAGGAATACAAGGCCCAGCACATCACGCTGAAGAATCCGCGCCAGGTCAATCCGGATCCGGACGACATGAAGCGCATCGAACGCGAACAGGCCGAGCAGGCCGCGGCCAACCGCGCCTATCGCGCCGGCGTCACGCCCAGCAACCTGCTGCTGGACCGTCCGGTGAACGGCGGCCGCCTGTCCAGTCCCTTCGGCCTGCGGCGCTTCTTCAACGGCGAGGAGCGCAATCCGCATTCAGGCCTGGATTTCGCCGTGCCGTCGGGCACGCCGATCAAGGCGCCGGCCGCCGGCGTGGTCGTGCTGGTGGGGGATTACTTCTTCAACGGCAAGACGGTGTTCCTGGACCATGGCCAGGGCTTTGTCAGCATGTTCTGCCACATGTCGGCCATCGACGTGAAAGTCGGCGACGAAGTGCCGCGCGGCGGATCGGTGGGCAAGGTCGGCGCGACCGGTCGCGCCACCGGCCCGCATCTGCACTGGAACGTCAGCCTCAACGACGCGCGCGTCGATCCGGCCATCTTCATCGGGGCATTCAAGCCCTGATTCATCCAGGGCTTGGGGACGCGGATCTGCGCGCCCTCAGGCCGTGGCGGCCTGCTGCGCAATCAGTTGCAGCACGTGCTGGTGCACGCGCTCGGCATAGTCCATCTGCTGCCGCACGTCCAGCTGCTCGGCTTCCTGTTCGTCCAGGCAGTTGTCGTACTTGGTCTTGGCGTCGGCGTAGGTCAGGCCGGTATTGCGCAGGCTGTTGATGAAGGCCTCGCGCGATTGGTACAGCAGGCGCAGGCCTTCCTCGCCCTTGACGAATTTTCTTCGCGCAAGGGCAAGGTGGTCGGCGGCGGCTTGCAGATCTTGTGTCAGGTCCATCTTGCTTTCATGCTCATCCTGCCGGCGTCGCGCCAGGCAGTGGGCGCCATTCTTCCATGAACGGGCGCTCCACGCATTACGGCATCGCGCGGTCCAGGTTTAAGGCTGGCGCGAAAGGGGGGCCGGCGCGGGGCCGGCCCTGTCGCCCTGGCTTAGCGGCGGAACTGCTGGGGACGCTGCGGCGCGGGACCGCGTTCGTCCTTGTGGCGGAAGTTGATGCGGCCCTTGGTCAGGTCATACGGCGACATTTCCAGGGTGACGCGGTCGCCAGCCAGGATGCGGATGCGGTGCTTGCGGATACGGCCGGAGGCGTAGGCGCCGACTTCGATGCCGTTGTCCAGCTTCACGCGGTAGCGGCTATCGGGCAGCACTTCGTCAACGATGCCATCCAGTTCGATGAGTTCTTCTTTAGCCATTCTTTTCTCCTATCAATACGCGCAGCCATGCCGGCGGCATGGCTCGCCGCGCAGGGCGGCAAGCGCGTCGGACCCGGACAGCGGGTCCAGCGGGTTGAACGTAAAACGTCCGGGCAAGCGCGGGTAAGGGCCACGGCATCCGAAGCGGATGGCTGAAATGACGGATACTCGCGCCGCGTGGGCAATGTGCGCGCGGCGCACGGCTTGGTCGCGGCGGCGCGTTTTGCGCAAATCGCCGGAAGAAGCGGGGTGTAGCGGTTGCTGCCAGGCCGCACAACGATGGAGATGGGGGCGTGCCTGGCGAAGGCGGGTTTGTTCCGGGTAAATCAGGCACGTCCTGGGTTGTCCCGGAGCATTGCCCGCAGGCCGTACAGGTTGGCACTCAGAGTGACCGAAGCCCGGTTTTTGCGGAAAAATCACGGACTTATGTTACTGCAAAGCGCAATGATTAGCCAGTATTTATCTGTCACTACGCCGTGATAGTTGTTGCTCAACGACTCTGGCCCGAGGGGATCCGATCCCGGTATTCGCTTTCCACCTGGCCGAGCACGGACCAGAACGGGCCAGGGGCGCGGCCGGCCAGGCGGGCTTCCAGCACGCCCAGGTGCACATGCCAACCGCCGGCCACGTCCACCATGCCATCGCGCGAGGCCAGCTTGCGGTGCGTCAGCACCAGGCGCGTTTCCTGGCCCTGCGGCGACAGTTCGAACGTGACTTCGGAAGGATGGCCGGGGGAGCCTCCCCAGGTGAACGCCAGCAAGTGCGGCGGTTCGCAGCGCGTGACGATGCCTTGCGTCGTCACGCCGCCTTCATACGGCTTGTAGGCTTCGGGCACCGGCTCGGCCACCGAGGACAGATCGGCGTGCATGAAGCGCAGCGTGACGCCCCCGCCTTCGCGCAGCTCCATGTCGCCGGACGCCAGCCAGCGGCCGCGCTTTTCCGATTCCGTGAGGAATGCCCAGACCTCGTCGACGCTGGCGGGCAGGATCCGCGTGAAGCGGATGGAGGTGGGGTCCAGGACCACGCCGTGTTCACTCATGTTGTTCTCCAGGAGACGCGGCCGGGGACCGGCTGGCGACGAGCGCGGCTTCCAGCGCGCCCAGCTTGCCCGACCAGAATTGTTCATAGAAGCGCAGCCACTGCATGGCCTCGGCCATGGGTTCCGGATTGAGGCTGCACACATGCGTGCGGCCGCGGATGGCGCGCTGGACCAGGCCGGCGCGTTCCAGGGCCTGCACGTGCTTGGAGGCGCCCGCGAAACTCATGCTGTGGGGCGCCGCCAGCTCGCCTATGGTCTGCTCGCCCTGGGCCAGGCTGCGCAGCATGTCGCGGCGCGTGGGGTCGGCCAGCGCGCGAAAGACGGCATCGAGGACGGGGGAGGGGATTGATTCAACCATAAGGTTGAATATAGTCCGGCCTCCCAATGAAATTCAACTAAATGGTTGAATTTTTATGTAACCACCTGCGGGTGGTCTTCTTCCATCGCGCCATATGCGTCGGGGTACTGCGGCAGGTCGTCGCTGATGTCGAACCAGGGCGCCTTGCTGGCGACATGGCAATGGGCGGCCGGCTTGATCCCCGGGTCGTCGTCCAGCGGACCCAGCGGCAGGCCATAGACGTCCGGGGTCTGGTCGAAGCGGGTCAGCAAGGGCGTGCCGCAGGCTTCGCAGAAGCCGCGGTAGCTGCCGGGAGACGAGCAGTACCACGTGACGTGGTTTTCGCCTCGGCTCCAGGCAAAGTCCTTGGCCTGGACCGTCGCGCGGCTGCGGAAAGCAGCGCCATGCGCCTTGCGGCAGATCGTGCAATGGCAGTTGAGGGCGTCGGTGAGCGGGCCGGTGATCTCGTAGGCGACGCGGCCGCACAGGCAGGAACCGTTGATCATGATGAACGCCAGGCTGGTGGGGGAACATCCCCAATATACCTGCGGCGCGGCGTGCCGGAACCGGCTTTTATGACGAACGTCTTTCAGATCGTTGCGGTGTCCCTATTTTCAGCCAAATCAATCGATCCGCAGGTCATCGTGCTGTCATGCCGCGAAAACAGAATGCCGCCATGAACATATCCATGGGGATTCGACGATGACTTACGCCATCGAAGTACACGGGCTCTGCAAGAGCTTCCACGCCGGCGCCAAGGCGCTGGACGGCGTGAACCTGCAAGTGGCCGACGGCGAGATGGTCGCCTTGCTCGGCGCCTCGGGTTCGGGCAAGTCGACGCTGCTGCGCCATCTGTCGGGCTTCGTGGCGGGTGACGCGGGCAGCGTGGCCGTCAACGGCCGCATGATCCAGCGCGACGGCCGCCTGAGCCGCGATGTGCGCTCCGCGCGCGCCGGCATTGGCTTCGTGTTCCAGCAATTCAATCTGGTGGGCCGCCTGCCGGTCATCACCAACGTGTTGACCGGCCTGTTGCCGCGCGTGCCGCTGTGGCGCAGCCTGACGCGCTGGTTTCTGCGCGGCGAAGTGCAGCAGGGCCTCGAAGCGCTTGCTCAGGTTGGTATAGACGACTACGCATTTCAGCGCGCCTCGACGCTGTCCGGCGGGCAGCAGCAGCGCGCGGCCATCGCCCGCACCCTGGTGCAGAACGCCCGCGTCATCCTGGCCGACGAGCCGATAGCCTCGCTGGACCCGGAATCGTCGCGCCGCGTGATGGACACGCTGGCCCAGATCAACCGCAGCCGCAAAGTGGCGGTGGTGGTGTCGCTGCACCAGGTGGACGTGGCCCTGCGCTACTGCCCGCGGGTGGTGGCGCTGCGCCACGGCAAGGTGGTCTATGACGGTCCCTCCGCCGCGCTGACGCCGGCCATGCTGAGCGAGCTGTACGGCTCCGAATTGAGCGAACTGCTTCCCGAATACGCGCCGCAAGCGCCGGCCATGCCGGGCATGGCGCCGCTGTCCCGACTGGCGCAAGCCGCCTGATGCCTGACCCATTTCCCCCGGAGCCCTTCCATGCTACGTAGAACCTTTGTCACCCTGATCGCCGCCGCGGCCCTGTCCGCCCAGGCCCACGCGCAAGACGCCAAGACCCTGAACTTCGGCATCATCTCGACGGAATCGTCCACCAACCTGAAGTCGGTGTGGCAGCCCGTCATCGACGACCTGAGCCGCTCGATCGGCGTGCCGGTCAAGCCCTTCTTCGCTTCCGACTACGCCGGCATCATCGAAGGCATGCGCTTCAACAAGGTGCAGATGGGCTGGTTCGGCAACAAGTCCGCGATCGAGGCGGTGGACCGCGCCAAGGGCGAAGTGTTCGCCTCCGTCATCGACAAGGACGGCAACCCCGGCTACTGGTCGCTGCTGATCGTCAACAAGGACAGCGACCTGAAGACGCTGGACGACGTGCTCAAGCGCGGCGGCACGCTGAGCTATGGCGCGGGCGATCCCAACTCGACCTCGGGCACGGCCGTGCCGGGCTATTACCTGTGGGCCGCCAACAAGATCGAACCCAAGACCTTCTTCAAGACGGTGCGCGCCAGCAATCACGAAACCAATCTGCTGTCGGTCATCAACAAGCAGGTGGACGTGGCCGTCAACAATACCGAGGCGCTGGAGCGCTATCGCCTGAACACGGGCAAGGACGCCAACGATAGCGTGCGCGTGCTGTGGAAGTCGCCGTTGATCCCGGCGGATCCGCTGGTCATGCGCAGCGATCTGCCGGCCGACCTGAAGGCCCGCATCCGCGACTTCTTCATCAACTACGGCAAGGGCAAGGACGCCGAGCGCGAAATGGCCAATCTGAAGGCGCTGACCTACCAGGGCTTCCGTCCCTCCGATAACCAGCAACTGGTGCCGATCCGCCAGATCGAGCTGGCGCGCGAGAAGGCCAAGGTCGAAGCCGACACCACCTTGGGCCAGGCCGAAAAGCAGAAGCAGCTGGCCGAACTGGACAGCAAGCTGGCCGGCCTGGGCCAGCCCGCCGCCAAGCAGTAAGCCCCGTCAGGGCAAGCCTGCGCGCCGCGGGGCGCGCAGGCTTGCCCGCCAATGAAAACCACCGAGCGGATTGCCTTTTCATATGAACGTAGCCATGCAGACTTCCCGCCTTTCCGCCGCGCCGCGCTCGTCGCTGCCGGTCCTGCTCGTATGGGCCGTCGTGCTGGCGTTGCTGGTCATGTCGTGGCAGGGCGCGGACATGCGGCCCCTGGACCTGCTGCGCGATTCGGGCAACATGGCGCAGTTCGCGGCCGACTTCTTTCCGCCGAATTTCCGCGACTGGCGCATGTACCTGGACGAGATGATCGTCACCGTGCAGATCGCGGTGTGGGGCACCTTCCTGGCCATCGTGGTGGCCGTGCCGCTGGGGCTGCTGTGTTCGTCGAACATGGTGCCGGCCTGGGTGTACCAGCCCATGCGCCGCCTGATGGACGCGTGCCGCGCCATCAATGAAATGGTGTTTGCGATGCTGTTCATCGTGGCGGTGGGCCTGGGCCCGTTCGCCGGGGTGCTGGCGTTGTGGGTGCACACCACCGGCGTGCTCGCCAAGCTGTTCTCGGAAGCGGTGGAGGCGATCGATCCGCGCCCGGTCGAAGGCGTGCGCGCCACCGGCGCGAATGCGCTGGAGGAAATCGTCTACGGCGTGATTCCGCAGGTGCTGCCGCTGTGGATCTCGTATTCGCTGTACCGCTTCGAATCCAATGTGCGCTCGGCCTCGGTGGTCGGCATCGTGGGCGCGGGCGGCATCGGCACCGTGCTGTGGGAGATCATCCGCAGCTTCCGCTACGCCGAAACCTGCGCCGTGATGATCATCATCGTCGCCTTCGTGATCATCATCGACATGGCCTCGGCGCGCATCCGGCGCGCGCTGATCTGAGGGGGAGCGGGACCCGGACGGGTCCCGTCGCCTCAGGCCTGCTGACGCAGGGCCTGGAACGCAGGCAGCGCCAGCAGGCCCGCCAGCTGCGCGGCCTGCACATCGGCATCCGAGACCGCCGCGCGCGGCATCAGGAAATTGACGGTGCCCAGGCAGACCGCGCCATACACCACCGGGACATTGATGACGGACCGCAGGCCCAGGCGCCGGATCGCGTCGTGGTCGTTGAAGAACTCGCGGATCGCGTCCTCGCCTTCCCCCACGAACAGCTTCTGTTCCAGCAGGACGTGGCGGCCCCAGGCGGTGCCGCTCTTGTCCTTGCTGCCGCCCGGCGGATAGGCCTCGGGGTTGGAGCTGTAAAGCCGCAGCACCCGCATGGCCTGTGCGTCATAGCGGTTGACCGTGCACAGCGTGTGCGCCAACGCGGCATGGGCATGGGCGTCGATGGCTTGGAAGGCCGCGGCCGGATCGGCAGCGGCGTAGGCCCGGGCGATGGCGGCCACGCCGGCCTGCGCCGGCGGGGCGGAATTGATGCTCACGGTCATTCGGCGGTGATTCCCAGTTCTTTGATCAGCTTGCCGTACTTGTCGGCGTCGCGCGCCAGGATCTGGCCGAACTGTTCCGGCGTGGTCTCGGTCAGCAGCACGCCCATGTCGCCCATCTTCTTGATGACCTCGGGACGCTTGAGGATCAGGTTGATCTCGCGGTTCAGGCGCGCGGTCAGCTCGGGTGGCATGCCCGCGGGACCGAAGGCGCCATACCAGACCGACAGCTCATAGCCCGGCAAGGTTTCGGCCACCGTGGGCACCTCGGGCAGCAAGGGCGAACGCGTCTCCTCGGTCACGGCCAGCAGCTTCAGCTTGTTGTTCTGCACGTGTGGCAGGGTCTGCGTGCCGGCGCTGAACAGCACCTGCGTGCGGCCGGCCACGGTATCCAGCACGGCGGGGGCGCCGCCGCGGTAGGGGATGTGCATCATCTTCACGCCGGCGGCTTTCTCGAACAGCGCGGCGCTCAGATGGTTGGTGGAGCCCTGGCCGGCGGAGGCGTAGGCCACGGTGCCGGGGTTGGCCTTCAGGTAGGCGATGAATTCCTTCACGTTGGACGCGGGCACCGACGGGTTCACCACCAGGGTGTTGGTGACCAGCGCGAGCTCGGCGATGGGCGTGAAGTCCTTCACGCCGTCGAACGGCATGCTGGAGTACAGCGCCTGGTTCATCGTGTGCGTGCTCATCGAGCCCACCAGCAAGGTGTAGCCGTCGGGCTTGGCGCGCGCCACGAAGGTGGTGCCGATGTTGCCGGACGCGCCCGAACGGTTTTCCACGATCACGGGCTGGCCCAGCGACTGGGTCAGCCCCTCGGACAGCACGCGCGCCAGGATGTCGGTGGAGCCGCCCGCGGCCCACGGCACAATCAGCGTGATGGGTTTTTCGGGCCACGCGGCATGCGTGAGCGCGGGCGCGGCCAGCGCCAGTCCCAGCGCGAACGTGCGCAGCAGTCGTTTGAATTGCAGTTTCATGGTGTTTACCCCTTTGCTTGATGTCCGGTCTGCATGCCGGTTGAATGAAACAGGTTCAGCGGCCGGCGGCATAGCCCTGCATGCCGCGCGGGTTGGCGCCGGCGCGCAGCAGCAGGCCGCCGCCCGCGGCAGGCTCGCGGGTGCAGGCGCTGATGCGGCCTTCGGACCAGTCCGGCCCCACCTTGACCTCGTGGCCCGCCGCGCGCAGCGCCTCCAGCGTGGCGGCCGGCATGCGCGATTCCACGGTCAGCCGGTTCAAGGTCAGGCTGCGCGGCCAGAACGAGCCCGGGAAGTGATCGATATGCCAGGAGGGCGCTTCGATCGCCTCCTGCAGATTCATGCCCATGGCGTGGCGCAGGAAGAACGCCACCGTCCATTGGTCCTGCTGGTCGCCGCCCGGCGTGCCGAACGCCATATAGGGTTGGCCGTCGCGCAGCGCCAGGCCGGGCGACAGCGTGGTGCAGGGGCGCTTGCCCGGCTGCAACTGGCCTGGCACACCCTCGTCCAGCCAGGTCATCTGCAGGCGGGTGGTCAGCGGGAAGCCCAGGCCGGGCACGACGGGACTGGACGACAGCCAGCCGCCTGACGGCGTGGCGGCCACCATGTTGCCGTCGCGGTCGATGACGTCGATCTGGCAGGTGTCGCCCACGAAGATCTCGCGCGCGGCCCATTCGGCTACCGGCGGCAGCGCCGCGAAAGTGGGTTCGCCCACGCCGAAGCGCGTGTCGGACGCGGCCAGGGTGCGGGCTGCGGCATCCAGGTCGGGCAGGCGCGGCGCCAGGCCGCCCGGGCTGCCGGGCAGGAACTCGGACGAAGCGCGCGCGCCGATGCCCGCCGCGCGGGCGCGGGCGTAGTCGTCGCCGAGCAGGGCGGCCAGCGGCACCTGCGTGTAGTCGGGGTCGCCGTACCAGGCGGTGCGATCGGCGAAGGCCAGCTTGGCCGCCTCGGCCACGTAGTGCACGAATTGCGGCGAGGTCGGATCCAGCCCGTCCAGTTCCAAGTGCCGCAGTATTGCCAGCTGCTGCAGGTGGACCGGGCCTTGCGACCAGACCCCGCACTTGGCCACGGTGTAGCGGCCGTACTGGACAGTCAGAGGCTCGTCGTAGGTGGCGCGCCAATCGGCCAGATCGGATTTGCGCAGCAGGCCGCGGTTGCGCTGGCCGGTGGTGTCGCGTACCTCGGCCTGGCTGTAGTAGTCGTCGATGGCGTCGGCCACGAAGCCGCGATACCAGACCTCCAGCGCGGCATCGATGCGGCCGCGCCGGTCGGTGCTCTGGGCGTGCGCTTCGTCCAGGATGCGGGTGTAGGTGGCGGCGATGGCGGGCGTGCGGAACAGCGCATCAGGCGCGGGCACGCGGCCGTCCGGCAGCCAGACCTCGCGTGAGCTGGTCCATTCGTCGCGGAACAGCGCCTGCACCGCCAGGATGGCCTGCGAGATGCGCGGCACCAGGGGAAAGCCGTTGCGCGCATAGTCGATGGCCGGGCGCAGCACGTCGGCCAGCTCCCAACTGCCGTAGTCGCGCAGCAGGGTCAGCCAGGCGCCGAAGGCGCCGGGCACGGTGGCGGGCAAGAGGCCGATGCCGGGCACCAGGTCCACGCCCAGGCCGCGGAAGTACGCCGGCGTCGCCAGCGCGGGCGCCGGACCCTGGCCGCATAGCGCGCGCATGCGTTGCTCCCGTTCGCTCCAGAACAGGATGGGCACTTCGCCGCCGGGCCCGTTCAGGTGCGGCTCCACGATCTGCAGCGTGAAGCCGCCGGCGACCGCCGCGTCGTAGGCGTTGCCGCCGCGTTCCAGCACGCCCATGGCCACTTGCGAGGCCAGCCAGTGGGTGGAGGAAACCACGCCGAAGGTGCCGCGTATTTCGGGGCGGGTGGTGAAGGATGCGCTCATGGGGCGGGTCCGGGCAGCAGGGGAATGTTTGCAGTATAGGGATATGAAATAACTAGTTTTGCCTTTGTTGGCATAATTGAATAACCAATTGGTTATAGGAAAGATCGTGACCTGGGATGCCGCCCGTCTCGCCAACCGTCTCAAGCATCGCCACCTGACGCTGCTGATCGATATCGCCAGGCACGGCTCGCTCACGCGCGTGGCAGCCGCGGCCGGCATCAGCCAGCCCGCCGTCACCAAGGCGCTCACGGAGATCGAGGACATCTTCGGCGCGCCGCTATTCACGCGCACCGGGCGCGGCCTGCAAGCCACGCCGCTGGGCAATCTGGCCCTGGTGCGCGCGCGCCACATGCTCAGCGACCTGGACCTGTGGGCGCGCGAGGTCGAGGCCCTGCACGCCGGCCGTTCCGCGCATCTGCAGGTGGGCGTGGTGCCCTACGTGTCCAGCGCCTTGCTGACGGCGGCCATCAGCCGCCTGCACCAGCGCCACGGCGTGACGCTCAGCCTGCACCGCGCCACCACCGATCATCTGGTGCCCATGCTGCGCCGGCATGAACTGGACTGCATCATCAGCCGCGCCACCTCGACGGTGGCGCCGGAGGATCTGATCCACCGCGTGTTGTACCGCCAGCGGCCGCGCCTGATTGCGCATGGCCAGCTTGCGCAGCGGCTGGCGCGGCGCAAGCCGGACTGGGCCGCGGTGGCGGCGATGGACTGGGTGCTGCCGGCGGCCAACACGCCGACGCGGCAACTGATCGTGGAACACTTCATCCGCGCTGAACTGCAGCCGCCATCGCCGGTGCTGGAGGCGTACTCCACCGACGTGATCGAAGGCATGCTGACGATGAACGAGGCCTTTGTTTCGGTGGTGCCCGAAGACATCGCGCGCGAACTCTGCCAGCGCGGCAAGCTGGGCATGGTGCCCTGGGACTTCGGCTGGGAATTGCCGCCGATCAACCTGATACGGCGCAAGCGCGAACAGCCGCTGGCGGCCGAGGAGTACTTTTCGGAGATCCTGCTGGATCTGTGCGGCGAGGCCGCCGCGCCCTGGGGCCAGGGCGACCCGCGATGAATGGCGGCGCTAGGCGCCGAGCTTGCCGCGGGCGATGCCCAATAGTGCGGCGGCCGCGGTTTCCGGCGCTGCGTCGTTGCTGACGCGCAGCAGCCGGCATTGTTGCGGCACAGGGAATGCCTGCGTCGCGCGCGCCAGGCGCTGTGCGATCTGTTCCGCGCTTTCCCGGCCGCGTCCCGCCAGGCGGAGGACGAGCTGGCCGGGATCGACCGTGACCTCCACGGCGGTCAACGCCGGGTAGCGCGAGTGCGCCTGTTCCAGGTGCGCGCGCGAGCCGTTGATGATGACTGCGGCGCCGCAGGACAGCCAGGCGTCTATCTCGATGCCGATGCCGTATTGCAGGCCATGGCTGGCCCAGCGCAGCGCGAAGCAGCCCAGCGCGGCGCGGCGTCCGAACTCGTCTTCCGTCAGGCGCAGCGCGTCTTCGGTGGCGCCGCTGTCGCGGGTGATGTAGCGATGCGCGACCAGCACGGGCTCGTCGCCGCGTAGCTCCGCGCGCAGCAGGCGCAGCAAGGTGTCCTTGCCGCTGCCCGATGCGCCCATCAGGTAGATCAGCCGCGCGCCGTCGGCGGGAATCGAGGGACTCATGCCGCCGCCGGCCCTTGCAGATAGCCGGCCCCGGCCGCATCGGTGCAGGAACCGTCAAAGCCGTAATGGCGCGCCGCGACGAAATCCGCGCCAGGCGTAGTCTGCACGTAGACGCTGACTCCGGGCACGGCCATGCGTTGGCTGCGCAGGGGATCGGCGAAGGCGGCGATTCCGGCCTGCGCCTGCGACAGCGCCTCGCCTTGCAGCTTGCCCGTCAGCGTGATGTGGAAAACGTAGGTGTCGAACACATACGGATAGCCCCAGCGCGCCAGCATGGCTTGCTGCGCCGGACTGAGCGATTGCGGCTGGCGGCGCGCGGTTTCCTCGGGCGTGGGAGGCGCGCGCAAGGGATCCAGGTCGCGCACGGCGGCTTCGGAGAGGGCCTGGATCCGCGCGCGGCCCTGCGTGTCGGACGGGGCGATGCGCCAGGCCAGGAAGCCGCGCAGCGGCTCGCATTCCAGCGCCAGCGAGAACGGCGTGCCGCCTGCGGCCAATTGGCGGGCGGCCGCGTCGACGTGTTCGGGGCTGGCGTCCGCGTTCAGGCGGAACGGCGGCTTCAGCGTGGCGTGCAAGCCATAGTGGCGCGGCGCTTCGGTCCAGTCGCGCGATTCGGTGTTTTGGCCCGGCAGCGGCAGCAGCGCCAGGCCGGTGTCGGCGCAGCGGCCCAGCCAGCGGCTGCCGTGTTCGCGCCAGGGGCCGGTGGGCGCCAGATACAGGGCGTAGCGGTGGGCGAGCGGCATGGTCAGGCCGCCATGCGCTGGCTGTGGCTGTCGCCGAACGCGCGCGTGGCGTAGCGCAGCTCGCCGCCCACGATCGCGGCGCAGACGCGGGGCAGGCCCGGAACCTGGTCATCCACCACGATGGCGTCGGCGATCAGCCCGGGCGCCAGCGCGCCGCGGTCCTTCAGGCCGGCGGCGCGGGCCGGATTCAAGGACACCAGATCCCAGGCCTGCGCCAGCGGCAGCACGCCGTCGCTGGCCAGCTTCATCACGGCGGCCAGCGGAGCAGGGTAGTAATAGTCGGACGTGAGGATGTCGCACAGGCCCGCGCGGATCATCTCGGTGGCGCTGGGCGCGCCCGTGTGGCTGCCGCCGCGCACGACATTGGGCGCGCCGAAGACCACGGAATCGCCCAGGTCGCGGGCGACGCCGGCGGCCTCGCGGGTCAGCGGAAACTCCGCCACGCCGCAGCCCAACTGGTGATAGTAGCGGCGGGTGGCGGCGTCCGGATCGTCGTGCGAGGCCACCTTCAAGCCGGCTTCCCGAGCGCAGCCGGTCAGCTCGCGCATCGCGTCGGCCACCGCATCGGCGGCAGCCATGGCGCTGCGGATGCGGTCCTGGAAGACGTCGAGGTCGCACTCCGCGCGGTTGGCGTACTGCATCAGCTTGCGCTCGTCGCCCAGGCGGCGCGCCATGCTGGGCAGGTGGTCGTTCAGGGCCAGGAAGCGGACGCGGCCGTCGCGTATCCATTGCTGGGCAATCTCCAGGCCGCCCACGTGATGGGTTTCGAAGCGCAGATGCACGTAGTGCCGCGCGCCCATGAGGTGGCGCATCCGTTCCAGCGCGTCGAACATGCGCTCGGCGTAGGCCTCGCCGCGCAGCCCGCCTTCCCAGGACAGGGTCACGCCGTGGAACTCGGTGGTGATGCCGTTGGCCAGCAGTTGGCGGTCCACGTCGAACAGGGCGCCGTCATAGGGAAACGTCACGCTGGGCCGCGGCATGACGGCGCGCTCGAAGGCGTCGCCATGCAGGTCGACGATGCCGGGCAGCACCAGCAGGTTGCCGGCGTCGAACCAGGGCGCGCCCCGCGGCGCCGCGGCGGCGGAGCCTTCGATCAGTCCGCCGTGGAACCGCAGGCTGGCCTGTTCGACGCCGCGCGGCGTCAGGATGCGTTGGCCTGTGACACCGGCCAGGGGCGAGGGGGCGTGCGTGTGTGTGTTCATGGCGTGACGTTAGCGGGATAGCATTACAACCAGATGTCTAGATGAGTTAAGCCGTTAGGCGGACCTTTCCGCGCCGCCTGCGCGCAGGCGGCGGCCTTGAGTCAGGTGTCGTCCGCCACCATCAGCTGCACCAGGTCGCCGACGAAGCGCGCGACGCTGTATTGCAGCGGCGAGCCATGCTGGTCCACGTTCAGGGCTTCCACCTGAAGAATGGGGCGGGTCTTGGGCTGTCCCAGCAGGCGGGCGATCTCGGGCGTGGGCAGGGCGGCGGTGATGCGCGACCACTTGCGCGTGTAGTCGCCGATGCCGTAGTGGGAGTAGACCTTGGAGATCGAGCGCAGGGCCGCCAGCCGCTCCGCAAAGTCGGGAAAGCGCTTTTCGTCGAAGAAGTGCTCCGAGACGCTGATCGGGCGGTTTTCCGCCTTGCCCACGATCTGCACCCGCAGCAACGGCGCGGTACGGCTCAGGCCCAGGTGCTTGGCGATGTCGCCCGCGCGCAGGCTCTGGCTGCCCAGGACTTCCTGGTGGCCCAGCATGCCCTGGCTGCGCAGGTTCTCGGAAAAGCGCGTGCGCTTGCCGATGGCGTAATCGATCGCGTGTTCCTGGACGAAGGTGCCGCGGCCTTGCTCGATGCGGACCAGGCCGCCTTGTTCGAGTTCGCCCATCGCGCGGCGGATGGTGTGGCGGTTGACGGAAAACTTGGCGGCCAGCTCTGGCTCGGACGGCAGCTGTTCGCCTGCCGCATAGAGCTTGTTGCGGATATCGTCCGCCAGCGCTTCGCCGATTTGCCGCCAGACGGCGATGCCGGAACCTCTTTCGACCATAGGGTGTGCTCTTGCTGTCACATCAGCTTCATGAAGAATGGCAGTGATTGTGCACCATGCGGCGGCGGCCGCAAAGGCGCTGCGGGCGCGCCGCAACTGTCATCAAAAATTCACGCCAGGCTGTTGAACTTCGTTTTCAGAGCGATCATACTCCATCCGGTCGTCTAGACGTTTAGAGGAAAAAGATGGATCACCCCAAGACAGGGCAGGACGCGGCGGGCGCGCAACGCGCCGCCTGGATGCGCGTGCTGGCGTTGGCCGACCCGGCCGCGCTGGATGGCGCTTTTTGCGCGTTGGCCGGCAAGCCTGAACACCAGACGCTGCGCCCCGCGCAGACCGGCATGGCCATGGTGCGCGCCCGCAGCGGCGGCACCGGCGCCCGCTTCAACCTGGGCGAAATGAGCGTGACACGTTGCGCGGTGACGATGGCCGAGGGCGTGGTCGGCGTGGCTTACGTGCAAGGCCGCTCGCAGCGTCATGCCGAGCAGGCCGCCGTGGCCGACGCCCTGCTGCAACTGCCGGAATGGCATGACACGGTGCAGGCGCAGCTGATCCAGCCGCTGGCGCGCCAGCATGCCGAACGGATCGAGCGCCAGGCCCGCGTGGCGGCGCAGACCAAGGTGGAGTTCTTCACGATGGTGAGAGGCGAGGACTGACATGCAGCAACAGATACAAGCCGCCGCGGCCTCGGGCCGGGCTCTGCTACCGGGTTTCGCGGATCCCGTCGGCGACGCGCAGGCCACGTTCCGCGCCGCGCTCGACGCCATGGCCCATCCGGGGCGCATCAATGAGATCCTGGCCGAAACCGGCGTGCCCGCGGGACTGTCCCCCGCGATGACCGCGCTGCTGCTGACGCTGGTGGACGTGGACACGCCGCTGTGGCTGCCGGAGGGCGTCAGCGAGAGCGTCATCGCCTTCCTGCGCTTTCATTGCGCCTGCCCGATAGTGCCCTCGCCGTCGCTGGCGCGCTTTGCCGCGGTACCCGCCGGCGGCAAGGCGCCGGCGCTGTCGGCCTGCCACCAGGGGGATCCGGCCTATCCCGACTTGTCTACCACCCTGCTGATCGAGGTCGAGTCGCTGTCGGCGGGCGAGGCTGCCATCCTCGGCGGCCCGGGCATCAAGGACCGGCAGACGCTGTGCGCGGCAGGCCTGCCCGAGGGCTTCTGGCGCGAATGGCGCCTCAATCATCAACGCTTTCCGCTGGGCGTCGACGTGTTCCTGACGCAGGGGCGGCGGATTTGCGCGCTGCCGCGCAGCACGCGCAAGGAGAACTGACATGTACGTAGCCGTCAAAGGGGGCGAACGCGCCATCCTCAATTCCTACCGCATGCTGGACGACTACCGGCGCGGCGACCGCGAAGTGCCCGAGCTGAGTCTGGACCAGATCCGCGAACAGATGCCGCTGGCGGTGTCGCGGGTCATGGCGGAGGGCTCGCTCTACGATCCGCGGCTGGCGGCGCTGGCCATCAAGCAGGCGGCCGGCGACCTGATCGAAGCGGTGTTCCTGCTGCGCGCCTACCGCACCACCTTGTCGCGCTTTGGCTATACCCAGCCCATCGACACGGGCCGCATGCGCTTGCAGCGCCGCATCTCGTCGACCTTCAAGGATGTGCCCGGCGGCCAGATCCTGGGGCCGACCTATGACTACACCCAGCGTCTGCTGGACTTCTCGCTCGAAGCGCAGCGAGAGGCCGACGCCTTGCCGCCGGGCGGCGAGGCCCTGGACAGCGCCATGCCGCGTGTCACCGACCTGCTGGCGCATGACGACCTGATCGACGCGGAACCGGTGCCCGAGGGCGATCCCGAGCCCTTCGACCTGACCCGGCAGCCGCTGGATTTTCCGGCCTCGCGCGCGGCCCGCCTGCAGAACCTGGCGCGCGCCGATGAAGGCTTTCTGTTGTCCATGGGTTATTCGACCCAGCGCGGCTATGGCAACACCCACCCCTTCGCCGCCGAGATCCGCTACGGCGCGCTCGAGGTGGAAATGCATATCGAAGAACTGGGATTCGCCGTCACCGTGGGCGAGATCGAGATCACCGAATGCCAGATGGTCAGCCAATTCGCGGGCAGCGCCGAGGAAGGCCCGAAGTTCACCCGGGGCTACGGGCTGACCTTTGGCTATGGCGAGCGCAAGTCCATGTCGATGGCGCTGGTGGACCGCGCGTTGAAGGCGCGCGACCTGGGTGAACGCGCCGATTCGCCGGCCAACGATCACGAATTCGTGCTTTACCACAGCGACAACGTCGAAGCCTCCGGCTTCGTGCAGCACTTGAAGCTGCCGCACTACGTGGATTTCCAGGCCAATCTTGAACTGTTGCGGCGCATGCGCGCCGACCGCGCCGCGCCCGAGGCCGCGCGCACCGATCTGATGGACGAGGCGGTTTCCCCATGACTACCCAACACGCAACGGTCGAACGCGACGACCACTACAACTTCGCCTACCTGGACGAATCCACCAAGCGCATGCTGCGCCGCGCCTTGCTCAAGGCCGTCGCCATCCCCGGCTACCAGGTGCCTTTCGGCAGCCGCGAAATGCCGCTGCCCTATGGCTGGGGCACCGGCGGCATCCAGGTCACGGCGTCCATCATCGGCGCAAACGACGTGCTCAAGGTGATAGACCAGGGTTCGGACGACACCACCAACGCCATCAACATCCGCCGCTTCTTCGGCCGGGTCACGGGCGTGGCGACGACGGAAGCCACGGCTGCGGCCACCATCGTCCAGACGCGCCACCGCATCCCCGAGACGCCGCTGGCGGAAGGGCAGATCATGGTGTTCCAGGTGCCCATCCCCGAACCGCTGCGTTGGCTCGAACCCAGCGAAACCGAGACGCGCACCATGCACGCGCTGGCCGAATACGGCGGCATGCACGTCAAGCTGTACGAAGACATCGCGCAGCACGGCCACATCGCCACCACCTACGACTATCCCGTCATCGTGAACGGGCGCTACATGATGCGGCCTTCGCCCATCCCCAAGTTCGACAATCCCAAGCTGGACCGCAGCCCCGCGCTGATGCTGTTCGGCGCGGGCCGTGAAAAGCGGGTCTACGCGGTGCCGCCCTACACCCAGGTGAAGAGCCTGGACTTCGAGGATCATCCGTTCCAGGTGGAGACCTGGAGCGAGTGCTGCGACCTGTGCGGCTCGCGCCAGAGCTACCTGGATGAAATCATCCTGGACGACGCCGGCACGCGCCGCTTCGTCTGCTCGGACACCGAATACTGCAACGACCGCCAGTCGCGGCAGGATGCGCAACAAGCCAACCAGGAGGCCGCGGCATGAACGCCCAACCTTTGCTTTCCGTGCGCAACATGACGCGCACCTGGGACGGCGTGCACGGCTGCCGCAACGTCAACTTCGATCTGTATCCCGGCGAAGTGCTGTGCGTGGTCGGCGAGTCCGGCTCCGGCAAGAGCACGCTGCTGTCGGCCGTGTCGTACCAGACCCGGCCTGACGCCGGCAGCGTCTGGTACGACACACGCGATCAGGGCTTCACCGACCTGGCCGCGCTGCCGGGCGCGCGCCTGCGCCTGCTGTCCCGCACCGACTGGGGCTTCGTGCGGCAGAACGCCAGGGACGGCCTGCGCATGCAGGTCAGCGCCGGCGCCAACATCGCGGAGCGGCTGATGGCCGTGGGCGACAGGCACTACGGCGACCTGCGCCAGGCCGCAGGCAACTGGCTGCAGAAGATGGAGATCGACGTGGGCCGGCTGGATGACAGGCCCACTTCGTTCTCGGGCGGCATGCAGCAGCGCTTGCAGATCGCCCGCAACCTGGTGACGCATCCGCGCCTGGTGTTCATGGACGAGCCCACCGCCTCGCTCGACGTGTCGGTGCAGGCGCGCCTGCTGGATCTGTTGCGCCAGCTGGTGGCCGACCTGGGCCTGGCGGCCATCGTCGTGACCCACGACCTGGCCGTGGCGCGCCTGCTGGCGCACCGGACCCTGGTCATGCGCGGCGGCGAGGTGGTGGAAAGCGGCCTGACCGACCAGATCCTCGACGATCCTCAGCATCCCTACACCCAGTTGCTGGTGTCTTCCATTTTGCAGAGCTGACCATGCCTGAAAAGACTCCCATGATCGAGGTGCGGGGCCTCGGAAAGATGTTCACCCTGCACAACCAGGGCGGCATGCGCCTGCCCGTGCTGGAATCGGTCGACTTCGACGCGGCCGCCGGCGACTGCCTGGTGCTGGCGGGGCCGTCCGGCACCGGCAAGAGCACCTTGTTGCGCTGCCTTTACGGCAACTATCTGGCGACCGAGGGCAGTATCCGGGTGCGCTGGAACGACGAATGGGTCGAGCTGGCGGGCGCTCCCGAGCAGCGCATCCTGGCGCTGCGGCGCGAGGTGATCGGCTACGTCAGCCAGTTCCTGCGCGTGATTCCGCGCGTGTCGGCGCTGGACGTGGTGGCCGAGCCCCTGCGCGCGGCGGGCGTGGACGCCGACGAAGCCCGCTCGCGCGCGGCATCCCTGCTGCAGCGCCTGAACGTGCCGCCGCGCCTGTGGGGGCTGGCGCCCGCCACCTTCTCGGGCGGCGAGCAGCAGCGCGTGAACATCGCGCGCGGCTTCATCGCCCGCCATCCCATCCTGTTGCTGGACGAACCCACCGCGTCGCTGGACGCCGACAACCGCCAGGTCGTGATCGAGCTGATCCGCGAGGCCAAGGCCGAAGGCCGCTGCCTGCTGGGCATCTTCCACGATGCCGAAGTGCGCGACGCCGTCGCCACGCAGACTCTGGCGCTGCGTCC
>Ga0209699_100094_pt1 | contig 106315 bp, 105 predicted proteins | sample SynthPrep_1_END__FD_187204 | JGI IMG/M metagenome (GOLD analysis project Ga0209699, IMG submission 187204) | Synthetic microbial communities from Ohio, USA - SynthPrep_1_END_DS7_MetaG (SPAdes) (version 2) | ecosystem: Engineered > Bioreactor > Aerobic > Activated sludge | place: USA: Ohio...
GGCTGGGGCGCGACGGCGGCGGCCCCGACCCCGGCGCCCGCGCCCACAGCCGCCGCCGTCGCGCCCCAGCCCGCGGCCGAGGTCGACGTCGCCGGCATCCTCGACTTCATGAACGAGCAGCGCGCGCAGAAGCTGAACTGGCGCACTTCCATCGTCGACCTGATGAAGCTGATCGGCCTGGAATCCTCGCTGGCCGAGCGCAAGGAACTGGCCGACGAACTGGGCTACACCGGCGACAAGTCGGACAGCGCCAGCATGAACATCTGGCTGCACAAGCAGGTGATCCAGAAGATCCGCGACAACGGCGGCCAACTGCCCACCGATCTCTGAGCCTCTCTGCGGCGCGAGGGGGTGCGCGACAGCGCCCCTTCGCGCTAAGACAGGACCATGAGCGACGCCGATCACAGTCTCGATGGTCCTCCTTGGGAGGAAGACGCGCCCGAAGTCGAGGAGCGCGACCCCAACACCGACGACATGTTCGGCGCCCCGCCGCCCGCCGCAGCGGTCGAACCTGTGCCTGAAATGAAGGCCGAGCCAGCGCCCGCTCCCGCGCCCAAGGCGTCCGAAGCGCCACCCGTCGAGGGCGAGGCCTATACCGTCCTGGCCCGCAAATACCGGCCGCGCGCGTTCGAAGACCTGATCGGGCAGGAGGCGATGGTCCGCACCCTGACCAACGCCTTCGCCACCGGGCGCATCGCCCACGCCTTCATGCTGACCGGGGTACGGGGCGTCGGCAAGACGACGACGGCCCGCCTGCTGGCCCGCGCGCTGAACAATGAAACCGAGACGATCGACAAGCCGTCCCTGGCCCTGAGCCCCGCCGGGCGGCACGACGCCGCCATCATGGCGGGCCAGCACATGGACGTGATGGAGATGGACGCCGCCTCGCACACCGGCGTCAACGACATCCGCGACATCCTGGAAAGCGTCCGCTACGCGCCGGTCGAGGCCCGCTACAAGGTCTATGTGCTGGACGAGGTCCACATGCTGTCGACGCAGGCGTTCAACGCCCTGCTGAAGACGCTGGAGGAGCCGCCGCCCCACGCCAAATTCATCTTCGCCACCACCGAGATCCGCAAGGTGCCGGTGACGATCCTGAGCCGCTGCCAGCGTTTTGATCTGCGCCGCGTGGAGCCTGAGGTTCTGGTCGGCCATCTGGGCCGCGTCGCCGAGCGCGAAGGCTTGAAGATCGAGCAGGAGGCCCTGGCCCTGATCTCGCGCGCGGCCGAAGGGTCGGTGCGCGACGGCCTGTCGCTGCTGGATCAGGCGCTGGTTCAGGCCGAGCGCGGCGCGGTGGTCGAGACGGCCACGGTGCGCGACATGCTGGGTCTGGCCGACCGCACCCAGACCATCGCCCTGTTCGAACAGACGATGGCGGGCAAGACGGCCGAGGCCCTGACGACCTTCCGCACCCTGTACGGCTACGGCGCCGATCCGGTGCAGGTGGCCAACGACCTGCTGGAGCACTGCCACGCGGCCTCGGTCGCCAAGATGCTGGGGCCGAACGCCACCCGCCTGCCCGGCGATCAGGCGCAGAAGCTGGCGGCGCTGGGCGCGGCGATCTCGGCCGGGACGCTGTCGCGGACGTGGCAGATGCTGCTGAAGGCGCTGGACGAGGTGCGGCGCGCGCCCAATCCGGCCGATGCGGTGGAGATGGCCATCGTGCGTCTGGCCTACGCCGCCGACCTGCCCGGCCCGGAAGAGGCGCTGAAGGCGATCCAGTCGGGCGGCGTCCCCGGCGGCGGCGCGGGCGGCCCTCGCGGCGGCGGCTCAGGAGGCGGAGGCGGCGGCGCCTCGGCCATGCTGGCGGCGCGGCCGATGGCGGCGCCCGCCCTGCCCGATCCGCAGAGCTTCGAGGCCGTGGTCGCCCTGATCGGCGAGAAGCGCGAGATCACTCTGCAGATGGACGTGGAGCGCTACGTCCGCGTCGTCAGCTTCCGCCCCGGCGCCATCACCTATGAACCGGCCGAGGGCTCGCCCCACGATCTGGCGCGGCGTCTGGCCGGGCGGCTGAAGGAGTGGACCGGCCGCACCTGGCTGATCGCCGCCAACGGCCAGGGCGGCGGCGAGACCCTGATCGAGGTCGAGAAGAAGGCCCGCGCCGCCCGCCGCGCGGCGGTCGAAGCGGACCCCTTCGTGGTGTCGATCATGCAGGCCTTCCCCGGCGCCGAGATCAAGGAGATCGTCACCCTGGCCCCGGCGGTCGAGATGCCCGCCATCCCCGACGACGGCGAGGCGGGCGACGACGACTGATCAGGCCAGCGCCCGCGCGGCCTCCAGATCGGCCGGGTTGTCCACCGACAGCGGCGCCGCTTCGATCACCGAAGCCCAGATCTGCAGCCCCATCTCCAGGGCGCGCAGCTGCTCCAGCTTTTCGCGCTTCTCCAGCGGCGACGGCGGGGCGGCGCAGAAGCGGGCCAGGGCTTCACGCCGATAGCCGTAGATGCCGACATGGCGCCAGACGGGGCCGTCGCCGTACAACGTCGAGCGGGTGAAGTAGAGGGCGCGGCCGCTCGTCCCGCCGTCCGGCAGGGCCAGCACCGCCTTGACCACATCGGGATTGGCCCGGTCCGAGACGTCCGCCTCGGTCGCGACCAGGGTGGCGATGTCGCAAGCTGATTCGCGCGCCAGCAGCGCGGCGCAGGCTTTCGCCAGGTCCGGCGAGGCGAACGGCATGTCGCCCTGGATGTTGATGACCACCTCATGGGCGCCGTCGGGATCGACCGCCTGGGCCGCCGCCAGGATGCGGTCCGAACCGCTGGGCAGGTCGGGATCGGTCAGCACCGCCTCGCCGCCCGCCGCCTGCACCGCCGCGACGATCTCCGGATCGCCCGCCGCCACGGCGACGCGGAAACCCGAAGCCATGGCCTGCTCCCACGCCCGCACGATCATCGGCTTGCCGCCGATGTCCGCCAGGGGTTTGCCGGGCAGACGGGTGGCCGCCATGCGAGCGGGTATCATTATCAGCGGATTCATGGTCGCCAAGCGCCTTGAAAGCGCCCGGAAGCGTCCGGGCCGGTTGCGAAGGTCGCGCTAGCGTGTAAGAGACGCCCACGCAAGAATACGCCTGAACGCCGCTTCGCGGTTGGGGGGCTCACCTAGAGACGGGATGCGACGACGCGGAATGAGCGGCGATCTGAAGTGGAACAAGATTATGGGCGCGTGCCTGGGCACCGCCTTTGCGATCCTGGTGGTCCAGCAGGTTTCGGGCATGGTCTACCACACCAAGCAGCCCGAGAAGATGGGCTACTTCGTCGACGCGCCGGATGAAGCGGCCGCAGGCGCGGCCGAAGCCGCCCTGCCGATCGACTGGGGCACGGTCCTGCCGACCGCCGACCTGGCCGCCGGTGAAGCCGCCTTCGCGCGCTGCCAGGCCTGCCACACCGTCAACTCGGGCGGCGCCGACGGCATCGGGCCGAACCTGTTCGCCGTGGTCGGCGGCCCCGCCATGCACCGCGCGGGCTTCGCCTATTCGGACGCCATGGCCAAGCACAAGGCCGAAGCCCCGACCTGGAACTATGACGAGCTGGATCACTTCATCAACGCGCCGGGCCGCTATGTGCCGGGCACCAAGATGTCCTTCGCCGGCATCCGCGACGAGAAGACCCGCATCAACCTGATCGCCTGGCTGCGCACGCAAGGCTCGGCTGGTTTCGCCATCCCGGCGCCGGACCCCGCCCGTCAGCCGGGCGCCGCCGCCCCGGCCGCCGCCGAAGGCGAGGCTCCGGCCGCTGAAGGCGCCGCTGCGACCGAAGCCGGGGCCGCTCCGGCCGAGGCGCCCGCCGCCGACGCCGCCGCGACCCAGGCGACGCCTCCGGCTCCGAAAGCCTAAGGGCGGACGGACACGACAGACGACGGAAAGGCGGCCTTCGGGTCGCCTTTCTTCGTTTCAGGATCAGGCTTTTGGGTTTCAGACCCGACGGAAAATCGCGGAGGCGAAGCCGTCGGCGGTCAGGCGGGCCTCGACCTCGGCCAGGGCCTCGACCACCACGCCGCCGCGCGCGCCCGTCGCATGAATGACGCGCTCGGCGTCCAGCATCAGGGCCGAATGGCCGGTCCAGTCGCCCTCGGCCTGCGACAGCCAGATCGCCAGGTCGCCGCGCTGGGCGTCCTCTTGCGACACGGCGCGGCCGAGACCGGCCTGCTCATCCGCGCGGCGCGGGCCGGGCAGGCCGCAGGCCAGCAGAGCCTGCTGCACCAGGCCCGAACAGTCCGTCTCCAGCGAGGAACGGGCGCCCAGGGCGTGCGGGCGGCCCAGCAGGCGCTCGGCCACCGCTACCAGGTCGCGCTCGAACGCGCCGATGGATTGCAGGTCGCTGTCGGCCAGGCCCTGAGCGTCGTCGCCGATCAAGGCGTTCAGCGGCAGGGCGGCGGAAACAGAAGCGACGCGGCGCGTCGCCAGGGGCGCGCCGGGCGCTAGGGCCTCCAGCGAGACCCAGCCGACCACGCCGTCGCGTCGGGCGCGGCCCCAAGCGCGATCCTGACGGCGCTCCAGCACGTCGAAGGCCTCGCCGAACAGCAGCTGATCAATGCGCTGACCATCGTCGGCGACGATGTCGGCGACCGGCAGGCGGCAATGGGCGGGATCGGTCCGGCGATAGGCCTCGGCCCGCATCAGGCCTTCCAGCGCCTGCTCGGCCAGCACCACGCGATCCCCGTCCCGCAGGATCAGGGGCGCGCCAGGCGGCAGCAGGGCCAGGACATCGGTCAAGCGGCGGTCTCTAGACGGCTCGGACAATTCGAGCCACCCACCCTATGCGCCGATCCCGAAGGGGGCGTTAACAGCCTTGGCTATTTGACGAATTTGTCGCTGAGGTAGCGGAAGCAGGCGCGGATGGCCTGGGCCTCGCCGCCTTCGGGCCAGCCGGGCCGGGCGCGCGGATTCCAGGCGAAGACGTCCATGTGCGCCCAACTGCCCGTCGTCGGGGCGAACTTCTGCAGGAACAGGGCCGCCGTCACCGACCCGGCCTGGGCCCAGGCGGCGGAATCGTTGCGCACGTCGGCGATCTCGCTGTCCAGCGAAGCGCGATAGCCCGCCCACAGAGGCATCCGCCACAGGGGGTCGCCCACGGCCCGACCGGCGTTCAGTACGCCCTCGGCCAGGGCGTCGTCGTCGGTGTAGAGCGGCGGCAGTTCGGGGCCGAGCGCGATGCGGGCCGCGCCGGTCAGGGTGGCGAAGTCCAGCGTCAGATCCGGCTGATGCTCGCCCGCCCGCGTCAGGACGTCGGCCAGGATCAGCCGCCCTTCGGCGTCGGTGTTGCCGATCTCTATGGTCAGGCCCTTGCGACTGTTCAGGATGTCGCCCGGCCGGAAGGCGTCGGCCGACACGGCGTTCTCGACCGCCGCGACCAGCACCACCAGCCGCACCGGCAGACCGGCCTGCATGATCAGGCGGCCCAGCGCCAGGGCGTGGGCGGCGCCGCCCATATCCTTCTTCATGTTGCGCATCCCGGCGGCGGGCTTGAGGTCCAGGCCGCCGGTGTCGAACACCACGCCCTTGCCGACCAGGGCCACCAGCGGCCGGTCCGCCTTGTCCAGGTTCCAGCCGATCTCCAGCACGCGCGGCGCGCGATGCGGGGCGGCGGCGCGGCCGACCGCGTGAACGGCCGGATAGTTGTCCTCTAGCAGGGCGTCGCCGGTGGTGACGGTCAGGCTCGCGCCCGCGCCCTCGGCGATCTCGCGCGCGATGGTTTCGAGTTGCAGCGGCCCCATGTCGGCGGCGGGAGTATCGACCATTTCGCGGGTCAGGGCGCAGGCGGCGGCGATGTTCAGCGTCGCCGTCAGGTCGAGGCCGTCCGGCGCGACCAGACGCGCGCGGCCGCGCTCGGGCCGGGCCTTGTAGCGGTCGAACAGATAGCCGCCGAGCGCAAAGGCCAGCGCCGCCGAATGCGCCGCCTCGCCCTCGACGCCCTCCAACCGCCAGTCGCCCGCGGGCAAGCGCGTCGGCAGGCCGCGCGCCGTCATGGGCTCGAAGGCCTCGCCCGCGCCGAACAGGGCCTGCTCCGGCGCGCCGTCGGCGGTGGGGACCACCAGCAGCTGGCCTGTCTTGCCGGTGAAGCCGTTGGCCTCGGCCCAGGCGGCGATGCGTTCCTCCAGCGCCGCGCCCGCCTTGACGATGCGAACCGGGCGCGCGGTCGCGGAAGCGGCGATCAGCAGTTCGGACTGATGGGACATGAGGGCGACCTTTCCGACGCTTAACGCCGATTAACCAAACCTTGACCCGTCGGCGCGACCATAAGGGCAGAACCGCCACGGACCCCTTCCATGTCGCGCAACGCCGCCCTCGCCGCAACCGTCAGCCTGATGCTTCTGGCCGTCGCCGCCCCGGCCCTGAGCCAGACCGCGCCCGCAGCGCGCGCCCCCGCCGACGCCGCGACGCGGGCGGGCTATGATCGGGCCGACGCCCTCAGCCGCTCGGTGTTCTGGACCCAGGAGCAGCAGCTCAATCCGATGGACCCGATCGCCGGGGTCAAGCTGGCCCAGGCCCTGCGCGAACTGGGCCAGTTCGATCAGGCCGCCGAGACCGCGCAGAGCGTGCTGGTCGTCCAGCCCGCCAATGTCGAGGCCATGCTGGAGGTCGGCCGCGCCCACATCGCGCGCGGTCAGGCCTTCTACGGCATCGCCGCGCTGGAACAGGCCAAGGCCGCCGCGCCGCGCGACTGGCGCCCGCTGTCGCTGCTGGGCGTGGCCTATCAGCAGGTGCGCCGCCCCGACGACGCCAAGGCCGCGTGGAACGAGGCCCTGCGCCTGTCGCCCGACAACGCCGACGTCCTGACCAACGCCGCCATCGCCCGCATCGGCGAAGGCGACGCGCCCTCGGCCGAGATCCTGCTGCGCCGCGCCGCCGCCCAGCCGGGCGCCGGTCTGCAGGTGCGCCAGAACCTGGCCCTGGCGTTGGGGCTGCAGGGCAAGACCGCCGAGGCCGAGGCCATCCTGCGCCGCGACCTGCCGCCCGAAGCCGCCGACCAGAACCTGCGCTGGCTGGCCGCGCGGATGCAGCCGGGGCTGAGCGCGGCGGCAGTCGCCCCCGCGCTCGGTGAAGCGTCGCCGACGGCGCGGACGTGGTCATCGTTGCAGGGCGGATAGGTTCACCCCGCTCAAACACTGCCGTCATCCTCGGGCTTGACCCGAGGATCGGACCATCCGCCTACGCCTCCTTGGACAGGTCACGCGCCCCGCCACGCTCGATCCTCGGGTCAAGCCCGAGGATGACGGCGGGGTGGAGCAAGGCCCACGCGACCGAGGGAGAAGCGTCGCCTCTCTTCACCTTCCGCCCTTGAGCGCCTATCTTCATCCCGTGATCGACGACCTTTACAGCGCGCGCATCCTGTCGCTGGCGGCCAACCTGCCGCACAGCGGGCGCCTGCCCGCGCCCGAAGGCTCGGCCGAGCGGGTCGCCAAGCTGTGCGGGTCGAAGGCGATCGTCGACGTGATGCTGGACGCCGACGGCCGCGTCAGCGGCTTCGCCCAGACAGTCAAGGCCTGCGCCCTGGGTCAGGCGGCGGCGGGCGTGGTCGGGGAAAACGTCCTCGGCGCCTCGGTTGAGGAGATCGAGGCCGCGCGCGACGCCATGTCGGCCATGCTGAAATCCCGCGGCGACGGTCCCGAGGGCCGCTTCGAAGCCTTACGCGTCCTGAAGCAGGTCGCCGACTATCCCGCCCGCCACGCCTCGACCATGGTGGCGCTGGAAGCGACGCTGGAGGCGGCTCAGCAGGCGTTGGCCAAACACCACAGCGATACGCGAACTCGCCTCGCCGGCGCGGCCTGAACGGCGCGTCGGTTGATCCCCCTGCCGTGAAGAGGGATAAGCGCGACGAACCCGAAACAGAGCCCCCGGCGAAGGGACCGATGTCTCTCTACGAACGCAGCGTCCGCGCGGCCCATCGGGGCTATAAGCTGACGCTGTCCCCCCTGATCGGCCAGCAGTGCCGGTTCATGCCGACCTGTTCGGATTACGGGCGCGACGCCCTGATCCGGCACGGTCCGGTGCGGGGGGGATGGCTCACCGTGCGGCGCCTCTGTAAATGCCATCCCTTCGGCGGTTCGGGCTATGATCCCGTCCCGCCCGCCAAGACCGAAAAAGAACGACCGTCATGATCGAACTGAAATTCCCCGACGGCGCCGTGCGTCAGTATCCGGCCGGCTCGACGGGCCGCGACGTGGCCGCCGCCATCTCGCCCTCGCTGGCCAAGAAGGCGGCCCTGGTCGTCTGGAACGGCGAGCAGCGCGACCTGGACCGCGTCATCGACGGCAACGGCGACTTCCGCCTGCTGATGCGCGACGATCCCGAGGCGCTGGAGACCATCCGCCACGACGCCGCCCACGTGCTGGCGCAGGCGGTGCAGGAACTGTTCCCCGGCACCCAGGTGACGATCGGCCCGGCCATCGAGGACGGCTTCTATTACGACTTCGCCCGCGACGAGCCCTTCTCGACCGACGACTTCCCGAAGATCGAGAAGAAGATGGCCGAGATCATCGACCGGGGCGCGCCGCTGGAGCGTCAGGTCTGGAACCGCGACGAGGCCATCGCCCACTTCGAAAAGATCGGCGAGGAATATAAGGCCGAACTGATCCGCGACCTGCCCGAGACGGAGACCATCACCGTCTACAAGCAGGGCGAATGGGCCGACCTGTGCCGGGGACCGCACTTCCCGACGACCAAGTTCGTGGGCAAGGCCTTCAAGCTGACCAAGCTGGCGGGGGCCTATTGGCGCGGCGATTCCAACCGCGCCCAGCTTCAGCGCATCTACGGCACGGCCTGGGCGAGCAAGGAGGATCTGGACGCCTATCTGCTGCGCATCGAGGAGGCCGAGAAGCGCGATCACCGCAAGCTGGGCCGCGCCATGGAGCTCTTCCACATGCAGGAAGAGGGCCGCGGCATGGTCTTCTGGCACCCCAAGGGCTGGGTGCTGTGGCGCGTGCTGGAGGCCTATATGCGCCGCCGTCTGGACGCCGCCGGATACGTCGAGGTCAAGACGCCGCAGGTGCTGGACCGGAAGTTCTGGGAGGCCTCGGGCCACTGGGACAAGTACCGCGCCAATATGTTCGTGTGCGAGACGGTCGAGGGCGAGACGCTTTCCCTCAAGCCGATGAACTGCCCCGGTCACGTGCAGATCTTCGATCAGGGCCAGCGCTCCTATCGCGAACTGCCGCTGCGCATGGCCGAGTTCGGCGCCTGCCACCGCTATGAGCCGTCGGGTTCGCTGCACGGCCTGATGCGCGTGCGCGGCTTCACGCAGGACGACGCCCACATCTTCTGCCGCGAGGACCAGATCGTCGAGGAGACGGCCGAGTTCATCAAGCTGGCCTATTCGGTCCACGCCGATCTGGGCATGGAGACCAAATACATCAGCCTGGGCACCCGCCCCGAACTGCGCGCCGGCACCGAGGAATTCTGGGACAAGGCCGAGGCCCAGATGCTGGAAGCCGCCCGCGCCGCCGGAACCGAGCCGGTCGTCACCGAGGGCGACGGCGCCTTCTACGCGCCCAAGCTGGACTTCATCGTCAAGGACGCCATCGGCCGCGAATGGACCTGCGGCACGATCCAACTGGACTATGTGCTGCCCGAGCGTCTGGACGCGACCTATATCGCCGAGGACGGCCAGAAGCACCGCCCGGTCATGCTGCACCGCGCGATCCTGGGCTCGTTCGAGCGCTTCATCGGCATCATGATCGAGAACTACGCCGGGGCCTTCCCCCTGTGGCTGGCGCCGACGCAGGCCGTGGTGGCGACCATCACCTCTGACGCCGACGGTTACGCCGAAGAGGTTCTGGCGAAGTTCCGAGCGGCGGGTCTGCGCACCGAGATCGACCTGCGCAACGAGAAGATCAACTACAAGATCCGCGAGCACTCGGTCGCCAAGGTGCCCGCCATCGCCGTGGTCGGCCGCAAGGAGGCCGAGGAAGGCAAGGTCGCCATCCGCCGCTTCGGCTCCCAGGCCCAGACCATCGTCACGGTCGAGGAAGCCATCGCCATGCTGACGGACGAGGCCCTAGCGCCGGATCTGAAGCGCATCCGCGACGGCGTGGCGTAAGACTGAGCGCGCTTCTCCTCTCCACTTTGTGGGGAGGTGGCGCGGCGCCGCAAGGCGACGTGACGGAGGGGCTGCCGGTCGCGCTGGCCCCTCCACCACTTCGTGGTCCCCCTCCCCATGAAATGGGGAGGAAAAGGCGCCATAAGCCTGTCATGGCCACCACCCTCTACATCGACGCCGACGCCTGCCCCGTGAAGGAAGAGGTCTATCGCGTGGCGCGCCGCTGCGGGCTGAAGGTCTTCGTGGTGTCCAACGTCTGGATCAACACCCCGCGCGAGCCGCTGATCGAACAGGTGGTCGTCGACGCCGGACCGGATGTCGCCGACGACTGGATCGCCGAGCGCGCCCAGCGCGGCGACATCGTCATCACCGCCGACATTCCGCTGGCCGACCGGGTGCTGAAATCAGGCGCGCAGGCGCTGAAGTCGAACGGCCAGCCGTTCACGACAGACTCCATCGGCTCGGCGCTGGCCGGGCGGATGATCGGCGAACACCTGCGCTCCATGGGCGTGCCGACCAGCGGGCCGCCGCCCTTTTCGGCCGCCGACCGCTCGCGCTTCCTGCAGGCGCTGGACGCGGCCGTGGTGCGGGCGCGCAGAGACGCGTCATGAGCCGCATTCCCGAGGACGAGCTGGAGTTCCGCTTCTTCCGCGCGGGCGGACCGGGCGGGCAGAACGTCAACAAGGTCTCGACCGCCGTGCAGATGCGGTTCGACGTGAAGAACTCGCCCAGCCTGACCGAGCCGGTGAAGGCGCGGCTGATGAAGCTGGCGGGCAGCCGCCTGACGCTGGACGGGGTGATCGTCATCAGCGCCGTGCGCTTCCGCACCCAGGAGCGCAACCGGGCCGACGCGATCGAGCGGCTGGAAGCCATGGTGGCCGAGGCCTCGATCAAGCCGGTCTATCGCGTGCCGACCCGTCCGACGCGGGCGTCGAAGGAGCGTCGGCTTCAGGCCAAGTCCAGCCGATCCTCGATCAAGAGCGGGCGCGGCAAGCCGTCGCTGGACTGATCAGTCCTGGGCCGGGCGGAACAGCAGGGCCGCGATCTGGTCCTGGTCGTCGAAGGCGATGACCCAGTCGGTGGCCTGCTTCTCGAACACCACGCGGAACATGTCGGCGCCGCTCTGCTGGCCGCGATGCTCGATCGTCTTCAGCGCGCCGAACTGCTGGATCAGGGGCGTCACCGCGCCGGACTGGGCGCGGATCTGCTCGGCCATGTCGGTGCTGAACACCGAATAGTCGATCTGATTGGTCTGGAAGGCGGCGATGACCCGGCGCAGGGCCTCTTCCGAACGGGCGATGTCGGGTGCCTGGGCGGCGGGACCGGCGATCGACGGCGACGCGGGCGCGGTCGAAGCGGCGGGCGCGTCTCCCTCGAAGGCGTCGGGCAGGGTCGCCGCAGCCGCGCCCTGGGTCGGCGCCCGGCTCGGAGCGGCGGTCTGGGCCAGCGCCGGGGCGGCCAGCAGGAGGGCGCCCGACAGGACGAGGGCGAAGGAAGAGGTCTTCATGAAACGCAGGCTCCGAAGAAACGTCAGGCGACGATCATCGGCCAAAGCGTCAGCACCAAGGCGGCCGCCGACGCGCAGACTGCGACGGTGACGGCGGCGACCACCCAGGGCCGCGTTCCGGCCTTCTCGATCACCAACGTCTGAGACGACGGCGGGTTCTGCACCAGACGCGACAGGGCCCTGAGAGCGGCCATCGCCTCCTCGACCGTCTCCTTGATCTGGGCCTGCGGGCCCAGTTCGCGCTTGATCCAGCGCTCGACCACCGGCTTAGCGGCCTCCCACAGATCGTGATCGGGGTTCAGGCGGCGCGCCACCCCCTCGACCGAGACCATGGTCTTCTGCAGCAGCACCAGTTCGGGGCGCATATGCATGTCGAACAGGGCGGTGATCTCGAACAACTGGCCCAGCAGGCGGCCCATCGACACCTGGCTGGCCTGGCGGCCGATCACCGGCTCGCCGACCGCGCGCAGGGCCTGGGCGAAGGTGTCGACCGAATGGTGCGGCGGCACGTATCCCGCCTCGAAATGGACGCGGCTGATGCGGTCATAGTCGCGGCTGATGAAGCCCCACAGGATCTCGGCCAGGTAGCGGCGTTCGGCCGGGCCCAGCCGCCCGACGATGCCGAAGTCGATGGCCGTCAGCTGTGCAGGGGCGTCGGCGAACAGATTGCCCTCGTGCAGATCGGCGTGGAAGACGCCGTGGTCCAGCGCCTGAACCAGGAAGGCGCGCACCACCTTGTCGGCCAGGGCGTCCTTGTCGAGACCGGGCAGGTCGACCAGGGCCGGGTCCGTCATCGGCACGCCCGGCGCCCATTCCAGCGTCAGCACCCGCTTGCCCACCCCGTCCCAGACCACGGCGGGCGCGGTCATATAGCCGTCCTTGGCCATGACCTCGGCCAGTTCTGAGGCGGCGGCGGCCTCCAGCCGCATGTCCAGCTCCAACTGCAAGGACTGGGCGATGATCTCGACGAAGGCGCGCGGCTCCAGCCGACGGGCCGGCTCGACGAAGCGGTCGACCAGCTTGGCGCCCAGCCGCATGGCGTCCAGCCCCTGGGCCACGCGGCGCTCGACGCCGGGGCGCAGCACCTTGACCGCCACCTTACGCCCGTCCGCCAGCCGGGCCGGATGCGCCTGGGCCAACGAAGCGGCGCCCATCGGTTCGGTCAGATCGATGAACAGGCTCTCGGCCGGACGGCCCAGCGAGCGTTCGATCTCGCGCTTGGCCTCCTCCAGCGGGAAGGGCGGCAGCTTGTCCTTCAGCCGCCCCAGATCCTGGGCGAACTGCAGGCCGAAGATGTCGGCGCGGGTGGCCAGCACCTGGCCCAGCTTGATGGCGACCGGGCCGAGATGCTCGAACGCTTCGCCGACGCGCTGGCCGGGCCGTCCCGCGCGGTGCTTGCGGCTGGCGAACAGCTGGATCAGGCGGGCGAACGGGCGGCCCCAGGCGGGCAGCAGGGGGTTGGCCTCACGCGGGATCAGGGCGTCGTGGCGCGCCAGCACCCAGCCCCAGCGCACCATGCGCAGGGCCGCGCCTACCGGATGGCGGACCGGCTGGGCCTGCGGCGTCGGCGGCGGCGCGTTGAAGGTCAGCCGGCTCAGATCGCCCACCCGTGGTGGATGGCGGCGATGCCGCCCGACAGATTGGTGACGCTGACGCGGCTGAAGCCCGCCTCCTCGATCATCCGCTTGAAGGTCTGCTGATCGGGGAAGCGGCGGATGCTCTCGACCAGATACTGGTAGGAATCCCGATCCTTGGCGACCAGTTGGCCGATGCGCGGAATGGCGTGGAAGGACCAGGCGTCATAGGCCTTCCTCAGCGCGCCGGTCGTGGGCCGCGAGAACTCCAGGCAGATGAAGCGGCCGCCCGGCTTCAGCGCGCGGCGCGCCTCGCGCAGGGCCTGCGGAATGTCGGCCACGTTGCGGATGCCGAAGCTGATCGAATAGGCGTCCAGGCAGGCGTCCGGCAGCGGCAGGTGCATGGCGTCGCCGACGCCCCAGGCCATCTCGGGCTCGCCGCCCTTGGCCACGCCGTTCAGGATCATCTCGGCGTTGTAGTCCATGACGATGACGGTGGCGTCCTCGCCGCCGCGCCGTTCCTGGGCCGCGCGGGCCATCTTGGAATAGCGGCGCGCCATGTCGCCGGTGCCGCCGGCCATGTCCAGCACCACCTCGCCCGGTCGGACGTTCAGCTTGGCCGCCGTCGCGTCCTTCCAGATGCGGTGGACGCCCGCGCTCATCAGGTCGTTCATCAGGTCGTAGTTGGAGGCGACGGAGTTGAACACGCCGCGCACCATCTGCACCTTTTCCTTGGCGTCTACGTCACGGAAGCCGAAGGAGGAGGTCTTGCCGGAAGCGTCGGAGGAGGGATCGGCCTGGGTCATGGATGGCGGTGTAACGCCTCCCGTCGCCGCCGTCATCCGGGGAAGCGTCGCATGATGGCGCCATCTGACGCAGGCTTGCCGCTTGTCGCGTCACGGGGCGCGCGATACGCCTGAACAAAATCCAAGGAGACGCCCATGACCGCCGCCCTCGACGTGACCGAAGTTCTGGCGGGCCTGCCCGACTGGCGCCGCGCCGACGACCCGCGCCCGGCCATCGCGCGCACCCTGCGCTTCGCCGATTTCAACGCCGCCTTCGGCTTCATGACCCGCGTCGCCCTCTTGGCCGACAAGGTCGACCATCATCCCGAATGGTCCAACGTCTACAACCGCGTCGAGGTGCTGCTGACCACCCATGACGCGGACGGGGTGACGGAGCGCGACGTGGCGATGGCCCGCTTCATCGACGAAGCGGTCAAGGGCCTGGTCGAGTGACCGGCGGCCGCGTCGCGGACAAGGCGGCCCTGATCACCGGCGCCGCAGGGGGGCTGGGCCAGGCCATGGCGCGGATGCTGGTCCGCGAAGGAGCCAGGGTGGCGCTCAGCGACCTGGACCTGAACGGCGCGCGGGCGCTAGCCGAGACGATCAACGCCGACCACCCCGGCATGGCCTTCGCCTATGAGCACGACGTCACGCGCGAGGACGACTGGGTCCGCGTCGTCGGCGCGGCGGTCGAGGACATGGGCGGGCTCAGCATCCTGGTGAACAACGCCGGGATCGGCGGCCAGCTTTTGTGGGCCGAGCAGGACACGCTGGAGAACTGGCGCAAGGTCCAGGCGGTCAACCTGGAATCCGTCATGCTGGGCTGCAAGCACGCCATGGCGCCGCTCAGGGCCTCGGGCGCAGGGTCGATCGTCAACATCTCCTCGATCGCGGGACTGGCGGCGGCGCCGGGCATGGGCGCCTATAACGCCACCAAGGCGGCGGTCTGGCTCTACACCAAGACGGTGGCGCTGGAGGCGGCCAAGGCGGGGTGGAACGTGCGCGCCAACTCTGTGCACCCGGTCTTCATCAAGACGCCGATCCTCGATCCCTTCGTCGCCATGGCCGGCGGGGACGAGGCGAACGCGCACGAAAAGCTGGCACGCGGCATCCCGCTGAAGCGCATCGGCGAGCCGTACGACGTGGCCTATTGCGTGCTTTACCTGGCCTCGGACGAGTCCAAGTTCGTGACCGGCGCCGAGTTCAAGATCGACGGCGGACTGACGGCGCAGTAAGGCGCGCGCGCTTATATACTCCGTTCATCCCGGCGGACGCCGGGCCCCAGTGAGAACTCCGTGCACAGCGGTCTCCAATGTCCAGCCTGGGGCCAAAGAACTGGGTCCCGGCGTCCGCCGGGATGAGCGGAAGTCGGGAGCAATGAAAAAGGGCGCTGCGGTCTTCCGCAGCGCCCCTCCGTCTTCAGACTGTGAAGCCTCAGTCGCCGTAGGCAGGCGGCATGGCGCCTTCGCCACCGGTGCGGTAGCGGTCGCGCAGCAGCAGGTTGCGCGCCTGCAGCGGCTGCTCCACCCCGTCGATCAGCACGGCCGCGGGCTGACTCAGCGGCTCCAGCGGATCGCCCGACCAGACCACGACGTCGCCTGCGGCCCCGGCCTTCAGCTCGCCGAACTGGCCGTCGAAGCCGAAGATGCGGGCCGGGTTGACCGTGATCGCCTGGATGGCCGCCGCGAACGGCAAGCCGTGCGACACGGCGTTGCCGGCGTTGTAGCGGATGTCGCGGGCGCGGTGGGCCGAGCCCTCGTTGCCCTTGATGGCGATGACCACGCCCGCCGCGTTCAAGGCCGCCGCATTCTGCATCCGCGCCGCCCGCATCTCGAAGTTCGAGGGCAGGTTGGTGGTCGGGTGCAGGATGACCGGAACCTTGGCCGCCGCGATCTCATCGGCCACCAGCCAGCCTTCGGCGGCGCCGTCCAGGATGACCTTGACGCCTTCCTCGCGCGCCAGACGCAGCACCTGCTGGATGTCCGAGGCGCGGTTGACGGTGACGATCAGCGGCATGGCGCCGTTCGCCACCGGGATCAGGGCCTCCATATCGGCGCGAGACAGCGACAGAGCGCGCATGTCGGCCCGCTCATAGGCCGCCTTGTTACGGGCGTAGGCCCGCACTTCGGCCAGGGTCTCCTTGAACAGGACGAACTCGGCGCCGCGGGCGCCGCCCGCCACCGTCGCCCCGGCCTCGCCGAAGGGCGCGACCATGGCCACGCGCGGCTTCACCAGGATGTCGGCCCCGCCCAGCTTGATGACCGCCGCCTGGCCGGCGAACAGGCCCGGTGACTGGAAGCCGCCGTGACCCGCGCCGGCGAAGTCGGAATCGTCATGGCTGTGCCCGCCGCCCGAGCCGCCGTGCTGCGGCGTGACGACGGCGCGGGTGACGCCACCCAGACGGGCCACCGGCAGGGTGAAGGACCAGGGGTCCAGGCCGTAGGACAGGTCGAAGGCCGCGGTCAGGGTGTTGGCGCGATTGGCCAGGTCGTTGGTCCCGCGCACCGAGCCGACCTCGGTCCCGGCCAGACCGGAGTCCACGGCGACGAAGCCCGGCGTGACGATCTTGCCGCGCGCGTCGATGACCCGCAGACCGGTCGGCGCGCCGCCGGTTCCGACCGAAACGACCTTGCCGTTGCGGATGACCACCGTGCCGTTCTCGATCACCGAGGTTCCGGTCAGCACCCGGCCGCCGGTGATGGCGACGTCCTGCGCCAGGGCGGGGCCGGTCAGGGCCAGGGCTGCGACAGCGCCCGCGAGGAGAGTTTTGATACGCATGGTTCAGCGAGCTCCCTGGGCGACGCCGGCGGCGGCCTGGCCGAAGCCGGGCTGGCCCAGTTCGAAATCGGACACGGGCTGGAAGGCGGGGTTCTGGCGATCGAAGGCCAGGCCGCCGTCGATGAAGACCTGGTCGGCGCGGGCGTAGATCGAGAAGGGATCGGCGCTCCAGATCACAACGTCGGCGCGCTTGCCGCTCTCGAGCGAGCCGGTTTCCTTGTCGATGCCGATGGACCTGGCCGCATTCAGCGTGATCCAGCTGATGGCGTGCTCTTCGGAGATGTTCATCCCGGCGCGGCGGCCGGCCGACAGGGCGGCGGCGGCTTCCTGGTTCAGGCGCTGGATCAGTTCGGCGTCGTCCGAGTGGATGACGGCGCACGAGCCCTCGGGCGCGTCGGTCAGGGCGGCGTTCTCCTCGATGCCGTCCAGGGCCTCCATCTTGAAGCCCCACCAGCCGGTCCACATGGCGGCGCAGACGCCTTCACGCGCCAGCATGGGCGCGATCTTGTAGGCCTCGACCGCGTGGTGGAAGGTGGTGATCTTGTAGCCGAACTCCTTGGCCACATCGAGCATGACCGCCATTTCATCGGCGCGGTAGCAGTGGTTCTGGATCAGGATCGAGCCGTCCAGAACGCCCGCCAGGGTCTCGAGCTGCAGGTTGCGGGTCGGGGGCGTCCCCTGGCCGTCCTCGCGCCACTTGTCCCACTTGGCCTTGTAGTCGCGCGCGGCGATGAAGCCGGCGCGATAGCCCGCGACATTGCCCATGCCGGTGGCCGGCGACTGGTTGCGCGAGCCGTAAACCCGCGACGGGTTCTCGCCGCAGGCCATCTTCAGGCCGTAGGGGGCGTTCGGGAACTTCATCCCCTGCATCGTCACCGACGGCACATTGCGCAGGGTCACGCCGCGGCCGCCGAACAGATTGGCCGAGCCGGGCAGGATCTGCATCGTCGTCACCCCGCCCGCGCGGGCGGTGTTGAAGCCGGGATCCTGCGGCCAGATCGAGTGTTCGGACCAGACCTGGGCGGTGTTCGGGTTAGTGGCTTCGTTGCCGTCGCTCATCCCCATGACGCCCGGCGAAGGATAGACGCCCAGGTGGCTGTGGATGTCGATGATGCCCGGCGTGACGAAGCGGCCGCGCGCGTCGACCACCTGATGGCCCGCCGGGACCGGGGTGTCCGCTCCGCCGACGGCGGCGATACGGCCGTCGGTGACGACGACGACGCCGCCCTCGATCTTCTGACCGGCGCCGGTCAGCACCGTGGCGCCGACGATGGCCATGTTCTGGCGCGGCAGGCCGCGATAGGTCGAGGGATAGGGGTCGGCATTGGCCCAGCCGTCCAGACCCGGCGCCATCGTGCGGTCCTTGGAGGACGACGCGGCGGAAGCCGTCTCGGTCTTGGGCGCAGCGTCGCCGGTCGTGGCGCAGGCCGACAGGCTGAGCGCGCCGAGCGCGCAGGTGAGAACAGCGAGGCTTGGACCCCGCAGGCGACTGAACAACATGGGCGAGCCCCCTCGCGCCCGCGAACTGCGGGCAGACAATGGCTTGTATACAATCGCCAGTTTCCGTCAGGGTAAAGCTCTAAAAGCCGCCGCTCTCGGCAAAGTCAGGCGCGCGCTCAATCCGCAGGCAGGCGGGCGCGGACCTCCGCGTCGGTCAGGCCGTCGACCTCGATCATCTTCAGCCGCGACTGTCCGCCGCGCGCCAGCGCCACATCGCGCCTGGGCACGCCCAGGGCCTTGGCGAGGAAGGCGGTCAGGGCGGCGTTGGCCTCGCCCTCCACCGGCTGGGCGCGGACGCGGACCTTCAGCACCGGGCGGCCGTCCGGGTCGACGTCCCAGCCGTCGATGCGGTCGGCCGAGGCGCGGGGGGTCAGCTTGACGGGAATGCGGGCGGTCATGGGACGTGTTTGGCCCGATCCACCAGCTTTGGCCAACCCCTCTCCGCTCATCCCGGCGGACGCCGGGATCCAGTGCTTTGGCTTCAGACGCGGCGCTGGATGTCTGAATGGACCCCCACAGTTGAGCGCTTGGCTCTTACTGGATCCCGGCGTCCGCCGGGATGAGCGGGCAGAAGGCGCACAAAAAGAAAACGCGCCGGACAGTCTCCCGTCCGGCGCGCGTCTTGTTCAGTCTGTGACTGCCCTTAGCCCAGGGCGGCCATCAGTTCCGGCACGGCGGTCTTGTAGTCGGCGACCAGGCCGTAGTCGGCGATCTGGAAGATCGGGGCGTCGGCGTCCTTGTTGATCGCGACGATCACCTTGGAGTCCTTCATCCCGGCCAGGTGCTGGATGGCGCCCGAGATGCCGATGGCGATGTAGAGGGCCGGAGCCACGACCTTGCCGGTCTGACCGACCTGATAGTCGTTGGGGGCGTAGCCCGCATCGACCGCCGCGCGCGAGGCGCCGACGGCGGCGCCCAGCTTGTCGGCCAGAGGGTCCATGACGGCGTGGAACTCTTCGGCCGAGCCCAGGGCGCGGCCGCCCGAGACGACGATCTTGGCGGCGCCCAGTTCGGGGCGATCCGACTTGACCATTTCTTCCGAGACGAAGGCGGTCTTGGGCGCTTCGCCGGCGGCGACGCTCTCGACCGAGGCCGACCCGCCTTCAGCGGCGGCGGCGAAAGCCGTCGGGCGCACGGTGATGACCTTCTTGGCGTCGGCCGACTGGACCGTCTCCAGCGCATTGCCCGCATAGATCGGGCGCACGAAGGTGTCGGCCGAGACGACTTCCACGATGTCCGAGATCGGCGCCGTGTCCAGCTTGGCGGCGATGCGCGGCGCGAAATTCTTACCGTCGGTGTTGGCCGGGGTCAGGATGGCGTCGTAGTTCCCGGCCAGCGGCAGGACGGTGGCCTCGACGGCCTCGGCCAGACCGTGAGCGACGGCGTCGCCTTCGGCCAGCAGCACCTTGCGCACGCCCGCGATCTTGGCGGCGGCGTCAGCCACGGCCTGAGCACCCTTGCCCAGAACCAGGACGTCGACGTCCGACGACAGGGCCAGGGCGGCCGTCACGGTCTTGTGGGTGGTGTCGCGAACGGCCGAGCCGTCGTGGTCGGCGATGACGAGAACGGCCATTACAGAACCCCTGCGTCTTTGAGCTTGGAAACCAGTTCGGCCGCATCGGCGACCTTGACGCCCGCCGAACGCTTCGGCGGCTCCGTCACCTTCAGCACCTTGAGGCGATCCGCCGTATCGACGCCGTAGTCGGCGACCGACTTCATGGCGATCTCCTTCTTCTTGGCCTTCATGATGTTGGGCAGCGACGCATAGCGCGGCGTGTTCAGGCGCAGGTCGACCGACACCACGGCGGGCAGTTCGGCCGAGACGGTCTGCAGGCCGCCGTCGACTTCACGCGTCACCACGGCCTTGCCGCCTTCGATCGCCAGCTTGCCGGCGAAGGTGGCCTGGGGCCAGTCCAGCAAGGCGGCCAGCATCTGGCCCACGGCGTTGTTGTCGCCGTCGATCGACTGCTTGCCCAGCAGAACCAGGTCCGGCTTCTCTTCGTCCACCACGGCCTTCAGCACCTTGGCGACGGCCAGCGGCTCCAGATCCGTGTCCGACTGCACCAGGACGCCGCGATCCGCGCCCATGGCCAGGGCCGTGCGGATGGTTTCCTGCGCCTGGGTCACGCCGATGGAGACGACGACGATCTCGGTCGCCGTGCCCGCGGCATGGTGTTCCTTGCCTTCCTTCAGACGCACGGCCTCTTCGACGGCGATTTCGTCGAAGGGGTTCATGCTCATCTTGACGTTGGCCAGGTCGACGCCGGTCTGGTCCGCCTTCACGCGAGCCTTGACGTTGCTGTCGATCACCCGTTTCACCGGGACGAGTACCTTCATGAGCCTATCCACTTGGTCATCGAAATGTCGGTCGAGGGATTGGACCGATGAAACCGGCCTGTCAACGTAACGCTACGTGAACTGCGGTCGTGTCGCGGACGCATTTTTGATCTATTGAGACGAGCATGAAACGCTTCCTGACGATCCGGCGCCTCAGCTTCATCTTCTTCAGCCTGTTCGCGGTGACGCTGGCGGGGGTGTTCATCCTGCAGCGTTTCTGGGTCGATCCGGGCGAACGCTGCGCGGCCAAGGGCTATTGGTACGATCTGGAGACGCGCATCTGCGCCCAGCCCATCTACATCCCCGACATCACCGGCCGCCCGGCGGGCACGACGCGCGCCGAGGCCTCGAACAAGGCCAATCAGGAGCTGCTGGTCCTGGAAGACCAGGTCAACGCCCAGAAGCGCGCCCGCGCCGCCGCCACCGAGGCCGAGCGCGAGCGGGTGAACGCCCTGCGGTCGCAGTAGGCCCGCGCCTCAGCGCGTCGCGCCGGGCCGCCACAGGACATCGCCCGCGCCATTGGCGTTGGCGCGGCGGGCGGCCACGAACAGCAGGTCCGACAGGCGGTTGAGGTAACGCACCGCCTCAGGGTTCACGACCTCGCCCGCTTCCATCAGACGCACGGCCTCGCGCTCGGCCCGGCGGCACACGGTGCGCGCCAGGTGCAGATGCGCCGACAACGGCGAACCGCCCGACAGGATGAAGCTGTCCAGCGGCTTGAGGCTCTCATTCATCCAGTCGATCTCTGATTCCAGCCGCTCGACCTGGGAGGCGATGATGCGCAGAGCCTCCCACTTGGGCGCCGGCTCCATCGGCGTGGCCAGATCGGCGCCCAGGTCGAACAGCTCGTTCTGGATGCGGCCCAGCATGGCGTCGATGCGGTCGTTCTGGCCGCTGTTCAGGCGCGCCACGCCGATGACGGCGTTCAGTTCGTCCACCGCGCCATAGGCCTCGACCCGCGCATCGGTCTTGGACACCGGAGCGCCCGAAGCCAGCCGCGTCTGCCCGGCGTCGCCGGTGCGGGTGTAGATCTTGTTCAGCGTCACCATGACGCGCCCTCCCCTGTTCCTGTTGTTGCGCGCCTCAGCCCGCGTGCGTCCGCTTCAGCCACATGCCGACCATCAGCAGCAGCACCGCCACCGCCTGAAGGATGATGCGCAGCCGCATCAGCTTGTTCGAGCGGACGCTCGCGCCCTCCCCGCCCTTGTTCAGGTTGTAGAGGCCGAAGCCCAGGGTGACGACGACGCCGGCCACGGCGATCAGGATCAGAATGTCGATGAGGTCCATGACCGCTTCTTAGGCCCGCCCGCCATCCCGCGCCAGACATGTCGAAACGAGATCGCAATTGCGACCTATTCGCACACCCCTATTGCGTTGAGAATGCGAACGCTGTTGAGAGGCGTTCTCATTTTAAAGGCCCCTCCCCGAATGTCCCCTTCACGCATGTCCCGCCGTTCGTCCCTGCTGGCCGCCACCGCTCTGATGACTGTGGGCGCCGGCGCGCCCGCCCTGGCTGACGAGACCGCGGACCTGATGGAGCCGACGCACAAGGTCGCCGACGTGGTCGTCACCGCCTCGGGCTTCGAGCAGAAGATCACCCAGGCGCCCGCCTCGATCAGCGTCCTGCCGCGCGAGGAGATCGAAGAGATCCGCGCCGCCTCGATCGCCGAGATCCTGAACAACATCGAGGGCGTCGACACGGGTTCGGGCGTCGGCAAGACCGGCGGCCAGACCATCAACATCCGCGGCATGGGCTCGGACTACACCCTGATCCTGATCGACGGCCGCCGCCAGAACACGGCCGGCAGCGTGACCCCGAACGGCTTCGGCGAAACGGCCAACAGCTTCCTGCCGCCGGTCTCGGCCATCGACCGCATTGAGGTGGTGCGCGGCCCCGTCGCCACCCTCTACGGCTCGGACGCGATGGGCGGGGTCGTCAACATCATCACCCGCAAGGTCGGCGACGCCTGGACGGGCTCGGCCTCGGCCAACTACACCCTGCAGAGCGACGACGAGTTCGGCGACTTCTGGGGGATCAACGGCTACGCCTCGGGTCCGCTGATCGCCGACCGCCTGGGCCTGGCCCTGCGCGGCTCCTGGTCCGAGCGCGAACAGTCGGACCTGAAATACCGCGACGTGAACGGAAACGAGGTCGACGTCGCCGGCTTCGGCCGCAGCGCCACAGCCTATGAGATCTGGACCCTGGGCGCCCGCCTCAGCCTGACGCCGAACGCGGACCACGACCTGTGGCTGGACGTCGATGCGGCCGGCCAGTGGTACGACAACGCCAAGGGCCAGATGGGCACCAACACCGTCGCCGGCGGCTACAAGGACTTCCTGGAGTTCAACCGCGAGCAGTACCTGCTGGCGCACAATTGGCGCCTGGATTTCGGCACGCTGGAATCCACCCTGTCGCACAACAAGACCGAGACGGTCGGCCGCATCATCCCCCGCGGCGTTCCCGGCGCCGGGGGCGACCGCACCCTGGAGACCACGACCACCCTGTTCGACACCAAGCTGAACAGCCAGTGGCGCAACCACACCTTCACCGTCGGCGGCCAGTACATGGACGCCGAAATGACCGACGGCGTGGCGGCCGGCAACTTCACCTTCGAGCAATGGGCCCTGTTCGCCGAGGACGAGTGGCGGCTGCGCGACGACCTGGCCCTGACGGTCGGCCTCCGCTACGACGACCACTCCAGCTTCGGCGACCACGTCAGCCCGCGCGCCTATCTGGTGTGGAACGCCAACGAGCAATGGACCCTGAAGGGCGGCGTCAGCGGCGGCTACAAGACCCCGCGCCTGGAACAGCTGACCCCCGGCATCAACGGCTTCGGGCGCCAGGGCGCCCTGCCGCTGATCGGCAGCCCCGGCCTGCAGCCGGAAACCAGCGTGGCCTATGAGTTCGGCGTCTATTTCGACAACGGCTCGACCTTCCGCGCCAACGCCACCGTCTTCCGCAACGACTTCGAGGACAAGATCGCCTCGGGCCAGCCGATCGCCAACTGCACCTTCGGCCTGACCCAGGCCCAATACGACGCCGGCGACTACTCCAAGACGGGTTGCGCCGACGTCGGCTTCTGGTCGGCGATCAAGGAGTTCGGCCAGAGCGTGAACATCGACGAGGCCACGACTCAGGGCCTGGAAGTCGTCGCCCGCTGGCGCTTCGCCGAGGCCTGGAGCCTGCACGGCAACTACACCTACACCGACAGCGAGCAGAAGACCGGCGCGCAGGCCGGCCGACCCCTGACCGATACGCCCGAGCACATGATCAACGCCCAGCTGCGCTGGCAGGCCACCGACCGTCTGTCGACCTGGCTGCGCGGCGAATACCGCTCGGAGCGCTGGCGCGGCGAGGGCGCCGCCCGCGACGCCCTGGGCGACTTCAAGGCCTATGAGCTGTTCCACATCGGCGGCTCGTACGAAGTCAATGACCGCGTGACCCTCAATGCGGCCATCTACAACCTGTTCGACAAGGACTTCGTCCGTCTGGCTCCCTATGGCGCGCCGGTCGCCTATTCGCCGGAATACGCCAACAATCAGGAGCCGCGTCGTCTTTGGATGTCGGTGACGACGACCTTCTAACCCCTCTTCAGTTTCCTCCCCGACTGACCGGGCCGCCTCCTTGAAGGAAGCGGCCCGTTTTTTTGACCTGCGCCAAACTAAGCCGTTGGTCATTTTTGACTGGCAGGATGGTCGTCATGACTGATCGCGCCATCCGCAACCTCGAACACCTGCGCCGCACCGCCTCGACCGCGCGCGTGCTGAATCTGCTCAAGGTCTATGACGAGCACGGCGACAGCGACGACTGGGCCGAGCGCCCCATGTTCCGCAACCCGGCCCTGAATCGCGCCCTGATCATCAAGCACAGGCTGCGGCGCAATGAGACCGACGCCTTTCCGGGCCGCCGCCAGGTGGCGACCAAGATCGTGGTGCCGATCGACAGCACCGACCTGAAGACCGGCGGCCGCTTCATCTTCGTCAACCAGATCGGCTTCGAGCGCGCCATGCACGAGGCCTTCGGCGTCGACCCCGACCACCCGGACCTGAAGACCCTGCGGCTGATGGATCAGCTGCCGTCGCTGGACCCCTTCCTGCTGCGCGAACAGCTGCGGCGCGGAAATGTGGACGCCGCCCCCTGCTATTTCGCCCTCAGCGAGGCCGACCTGGAGCGTATGCTGGAGTTCGTCCAGAAGGAGATCGAGCCTCTGGTCACGCTCAGCGTCGGCGACGGGGTGGTGGCCGCCGGTTCGACCGCCCGCATGGCGTCGAAGATCCTGTCCAACGCTCCCGGCGACCGATTGGAGGCGCTGCGCCTGACGCTGAAGCTGGAGCCCGAGCAGTATCAGGAGGGCGTCTTCTGCTGGAAGGGCTTCCTCTACTACAAATGGGCGCTCGCCAGTCTGATGGCCGACATCGTCCATGTGGCCGACGAAGTGGGCACGATCCAGCCCGCCGGCCCCAGCGACCAGGCGGCCAAGGACTATATCGCGCGCGGACGCGGCGTGCTGCGCGGCCGCATCATGAAGACCTGCGAAGAGGTCAGCCGCACCCTGCGCTATTACGACGACGCCTATGCGGGGCTGACGCGCGAGGGCAATCCGGTGGCGTTCCGCGACTTCCTGCTGGAGGCGCCCGCCCTGTTCACCCGCCTGGGCGACCAGCTGGGGGCGGTGCAGCACATCGTCAGCTTCTGGCGCTTCCGCTTCAACCCCAAGGCGCCGCCGGTCGGGGTGGAGGAGCTGATCGACATCTTCATGGACTTCGAAACCGGCCTGATGGGCCGCGGGCCTGACGAGTTCGATCCACGCGACGTCGCAGCGTAAGCCCAAAAGAAAACCCCGCGCCGTCGCCGGCGCGGGGTTCCGTCTTTCAGACCCGAGACAGGTCTCAGTAGCGGTAGTGTTCCGGCTTGAACGGACCCTCGACCGGCACCGAGATGTAGTCGGCCTGATCCTGGCTCAGCGTCGTCAGCTTGGCGCCCAGCTTGGCCAGGTGCAGGAAGGCGACCTTCTCGTCCAGGTGCTTGGGCAGGGTGTAGACCTTGTTGTCGTAGGCCTTGGCGTTGGTCCACAGCTCGATCTGGGCCAGCGTCTGGTTGGTGAAGGACGCCGACATCACGAAGGACGGGTGGCCCGTGGCGTTGCCCAGGTTCACCAGACGGCCTTCCGACAGCAGGATGATCTTCTTGCCGTCCGGGAACTCGATGTGGTGGACCTGATCCTTGATCTTGTCCCACTTGAAGTTCTTCAGGCCCGCGACCTGAATTTCCGAGTCGAAGTGGCCGATGTTGCAGACGATGGCGTTGTTGCGCATGGCGCGCATGTGCTCGACGCGGATGACGTCCTTATTGCCCGTGGTGGTGACGAAGATGTCGGCCTTGTCGGCGACGTCTTCCAGGGTCTGGACCTCATAGCCTTCCATCGCCGCCTGCAGGGCGCAGATCGGGTCGATCTCGGTGACGATCACGCGGGCGCCGCCGTTGCGCAGCGAGGCCGCCGAGCCCTTGCCCACGTCGCCGTAGCCGCAGACCACCGCCACCTTGCCCGACAGCATGACGTCGGTGCCGCGACGGATGGCGTCGACCAGGGATTCACGGCAGCCGTACAGGTTGTCGAACTTCGACTTGGTGACGCTGTCGTTGACGTTGATGGCGGGGAAGGGCAGCTCGCCGCGCTCTGCCATCTGATACAGGCGATGGACGCCCGTGGTCGTTTCTTCCGACACGCCGCCGATGGCGTCGCGGATGGCCGAATAGAAGCCCGGCTTTTCCTTCAGATAGCGCTTCATGACCGAGAAGAGGGCTTCCTCTTCCTCGTTCTGCGGATTGTCCAGGACGGAGGCGTCCTTCTCGGCCTTCGGGCCCAGCACGCACAGCAGGGTGGCGTCGCCGCCGTCGTCCAGGATCAGGTTCGGGTAGCCGCCGTCGGCCCATTCGAAGATCTTGTGGGCGTAGTCCCAGTACTCGACCAACGTCTCGCCCTTGAAGGCGAAGACCGGCGTGCCCGACGCGGCGATGGCGGCGGCGGCGTGGTCCTGGGTCGAGAAGATGTTGCACGAGGCCCAGCGCACTTCGGCGCCCAGGGCTTCCAGCGTCTGGATCAGCACGGCCGTCTGGATGGTCATGTGCAGGCTGCCGGCGATGCGGGCGCCCTTCAGCGGCTGGGACGCGCCGTATTCCGCGCGCAGCGCCATCAGGCCCGGCATCTCGGTTTCGGCGATGGCGATTTCCTTGTTGCCGAAGTCGGCCAGGGAGATGTCGCGGACGATGTAGTCGGTCATGCAGAAATGTCTTTCGGCCACTGTCGGGGGATCGCCGTCGCTATAGCGCGGCGCGGCGGCGGGAGCAATCAAGACATAAGGATGTCTTTATATGAGCGGCCGCTCACCTGAATCGCGGGCCCTCCGAAGCGGTTAAGGGAATCTACGCAATCCGGGCTTAACCCGGCCAATACCCTCTTGGTGACAAGGGGCATTAAGGGCTCTCCCCCGCCCTGCCGTTGAAACGAGTTGCGTCATGGCTTCCCACGAGATCGACCGTCGCATGAACTTCATGGGGCTGGGTCGGCCGTCCGCCGGTTACAGCGCCATCTCGGGCCTTCTGCGTCAGGCCGTGCCCCAGGCCCTGGCCGCCTTCTACGACAAGGTGCGCGCCGAGCCCGAGACCCGCCGCTTCTTCCGCGACGAAAGCCATGTCGCCGCCGCCAGCAACGCCCAGCAGCGACACTGGGCCGCCATCATCGACGGTCGCGCCGACGAAGACTACGCCGCCTCGGTGCGCACCATCGGCCGCGTCCACGCCCGCATCGGTCTGGAGCCGCGCTGGTACATCGGCGGCTACAGCGTCATCCTGGCCCACCTGACCCGCGCCGTGGTCGAGCGCCCCAGGAAGCTGTTCGCCAACCGCCGCGCGCACGACCGCATCACCGCCGAAGCCCTGGCCGAGCTGAACCAGCGGGTCATGCTGGACATGGACCTGGCCATCTCCATCTATCTGGACGCCCTGCAGGAAGAACGCGACCGGGTGCAGGCCGAGCACGACGCCGCCGAAGCCCGCCAGGCCGAGGTCGTGCGCGCCCTGGGCGCCGCCCTGCACAGCCTGGCCGACAACGATCTGTCCGTAACCATCCCGGACGTCTTCCCCGAGGAATACCGCTCGCTTCAGAACGACTTCCACGCCGCGACCCGCGCCCTGCGCACCGCCGTGCGCGCCGTGGCCGACAGCGTCGAGAGCCTGAGCGCCGGGTCCAGCCAGCTGGCCGTCGCCTCCGAAGACCTGGCCAGCCGCACCGAGCGTCAGGCCGCCAATCTGGAGCGCACCGTCAACGAGGCCGACGCCATCGCCCGCCAGGTCGCCTCGACCGCCGACGGCGCGCGCCAGACCGCCGAGGCCCTGGCCGCCGCCCGCGCCGATGTCGAGCACACGACCCAGGTGGTCGGCGACGCCGTATCCGCCATCCACGCCATCGCCGAATCCTCGACCGAGATCGCCCGCTTCACCAGCCTGATCGACGAGATCGCCTTCCAGACCAACCTGCTGGCCCTCAACGCCGGGGTCGAGGCCGCCCGCGCCGGCGACGCCGGACGCGGCTTCGCCGTGGTGGCCCAGGAAGTGCGCGCCCTAGCCCAGCGTTCGTCCGAGGCGTCCGGCGAGATCCGCACCCTGATCTCCACCTCCTCGGCCCAGGTGGCGCGCGGCGTCGATCTGGTCGAACGCACCGGCGCGGCGCTGGAGCGCATCGGCGCCAAGGTCTCGGCCGTCGACGGCCTGGCGGGCGGCATCGCCGGCTCGGCTCAGGAACAGGCCGACGGCCTGGCCCGCGTCCGCCGCGCCATGGGCGAGATGGACGACATCACCCAGCAGAACGCCGCCATGACCGAAGAGGCCACCGCCGCCGCCCGCCAGTTGGCCAATGAGGCCGTCAGCCTGAACCAGCAGGTCGGCCGCTTCCGTCTGGACCGCTCGGTCGCCGCCGGCGCCGCCGCGACGGGCCCCCGCCTGGTCGCCTGATCCGCAGACGCAAATCCGACTGGCGTCAGGCGACGGACGCGGGCTAACACTCTCCCCGAGTTTCGAGGGGGGAGTATCCATGATGAAGACCTTGCTGACGACGGCCGCCTGCGCCCTGGCCCTGGCGGCCGCGAGCGCGCCCGCAGCCGCCCAGACCGCCGCGCCCGTCGCGCCGACGGGCGCCGCGCCCGCGCCGGGCGTCGTGACCCTGATCCAGGCGGGGCGCCTGCTGGATCGTCCCGGCCAGGCCCCGCGCGGGCCGTCCACCCTGGTGGTGCGCGACGGCAAGGTGGTCGAGATCCGCGACGGCTTCGTCGACGCCGCCGCCTTCCCCGGCGCCGTGGTGGTGGACCAACGCGACCGCTTCGTCCTGCCCGGCCTGATCGACAGCCATGTGCACCTGGTGTCGGACGTGGCGGGCCAGGCCGGTTTCCTGGCCGAGATCACCGACAACCTGCCCTCGCGCGCCTACAGCGCCGCCATGAACGCCCGCAAGACGCTGATGGCGGGCTTCACCACCGTGCGGAACCTGGGCGACAGCGGCGGCGTCACACTGGCCCTGCGCGAAGAAACGGCGGCCCACCGCCTGGCCGGACCGCGCATCATCGACGCCGGGAACAGCATCTCGACCACCTCCGGCCACATGGACGGGCGTCTGGGCTTCAACGACGACTTCCGCGAGCACATCGCCCACGACAACGTCTGCAACGGCGCCGAAAGCTGCCGCGAGGCCGTGCGTCTTCAGGTCGGACGCGGCGTCGACGTCATCAAGATCGCCACCACCGGCGGGGTCAACAGCCGCATCGGCGCCGGACTGGGCGCCCAGATGTTCGACGACGAGGCCAAGGCCCTGATCGACACGGCCCACCTCTACGGCAAGAAGGTCGCCGTCCACGCCCACGGCGCCGACGGCATCAACCTGGCCCTGCGGATGGGCGTCGATTCGGTCGAGCACGGCACCATCTTCGACGACGAGACCCTGCAGCTGCTGCGCCGCACCCGCGCCTATTACGTCCCGACCCTGTCGGTGGTGAACGGCTACACCGAGCGTCTGGCCGCCGACCCCGAGGCCTATCCGCCGGAAGTCCTGGCCAAGATCCGCTGGCGTATCGAGATCACCGGCCAATCGCTGCAACGCGCGGTCCCGGCGGGCGTCCGCATCGCCTTCGGCACCGACGCGGGCGTGTCCAAGCACGGCCGCAACGCCGATGAGTTCGAGCTGATGGTCAGGAACGGCATGACCCCGGCGACCGCCATCGAGGCGGCCACCGTCAACGCCGCCGATCTGCTGGGCGTCTCGACCGAGGTCGGCACGCTGGAGCCGGGCAAGCGCGCCGACGTCATCGCCGTGGCGGGTGATCCGCTGGCCGATGTGACGACGCTGAAGTCCGTCGCCTTCGTCATGCGCGACGGCCGCGTCTACAAGGACGAACGCTGAGCCAAAGAACGGCGACGCGTCACTTCCGGCTTGGCCGCGCCCGCGCGCGCGGCTAAGCCGTCGTCCCATGGCTGACGACGCATCGATCCGACCCGCCCGCGATCTCTCGATCCCCCGTCACGACTGGACCCTGGAGGAGGTCGAGGCCCTGTTCGCCCACCCCTTCATGGAGCTGGTGTTCGAGGCCGCGACGGTGCACCGGCGCACCTTCGACCCGAATGAAGTCCAGAAGTCGCAGCTGCTGTCGGTCAAGACCGGCGGCTGCGCCGAGAACTGCGGCTACTGCTCTCAGTCGGCCAGCTTCAAGACCGGACTGAAGGCCGAGAAGCTGATGGAGCCGACCGCCGTCATCGCCGAGGCCATGGCGGCCAAGGCCGGCGGCGCCAGCCGCTTCTGCATGGGCGCCGCCTGGCGCGAGTTGAAGGACCGCGACACGCCCAAGCTGGCGGCCATGATCTCGGGCGTGAAGGCGCTGGGTCTGGAGACCTGCGCCACGCTCGGCATGCTGAACGCCGATCAGGCGAAACAGCTGAAGGACGCGGGCCTCGACTACTACAACCACAACCTCGACACCGGCCCTGAGTACTACGCCGAGGTGGTGACGACGCGCTCCTATCAGGACCGGCTGGAGACCCTGCAGCACGTCCGCGACGCGGGCATGAACACCTGCTGCGGCGGCATCGTCGGCATGGGCGAGAAGCGCCGCGACCGCGCGGGCCTGCTGCACGCTTTGGCCACCCTGCCCGTCCACCCCGACAGCCTGCCGGTCAACGCCCTGGTCCCCGTCGGCGGCACGCCCCTGGGCGAGCGGGTGCTGAAGGAAGGCGAGATCGACCCGATCGAGTTCGTCCGCACCGTCGCCGTCGCCCGTCTGGTCTGCCCCAAGTCGATGGTCCGCCTGTCGGCCGGCCGCGAAGGCATGACGCCGGAGATGCAGGCCCTGTGTTTCATGGCCGGCGCCAACTCCATCTTCGTCGGCGGCAAGCTGCTGACGACGCCGAACCCGGAAGAGGACGACGACGCCAAACTGTTCGCCCTGCTGGACCTGAAGCCCATGCCCGCCAAGGGTTGCGACGCCCATTGATCCGGGTCCGCCCGACGCGCGGAACGGACATCGACCGTCTGGAGGCGGTGGAGCGGTCGGCGGCGACGCTGTTCCGCACCCTGCCCGACCTGGCCTGGATCGCCGACGACCCCGTCGCCGGACCAGACACGCACCGCACAGCCCTCGCGCAGGGCCTGTCCTGGGTCGCCGTCGATGCAGCGGACCAGCCGATCGGCTTCCTGATCGCCGCCGAGGCGGACGCGGACCTGCATATCCTTGAGCTGTCAGTCTCTACTGAACATCAGGGGCGCGGCGCTGGGCGGGCGCTGATGGCGGCCGCGCGCCACGCAGCCGAAGCCCGCGCCAATCAGGCCCTGACGCTGACCACCTTCAGCACCGTTCCCTGGAATGCGCCCTTCTATGCGCGCCTGGGCTATGCGGCGCTGACGTTTGCAGAAACGCCCGCCTATCTGCGCGAGACCCTGGCCGCAGAAGCCGCCCACGGCCTGACCGGCCGCGTCGCCATGCGGCTGACGCTTTAGCCCTGCCGGGAGAGCCAGCCTCGCACCAGCCTGAGGTGCAGAGCGTGAGCGCCGATCCAGGCCAGCCCCATGACGATCAGGACGCCGAAGTAACGCCGCGCGTCCGCGCTCTCCAGCGGCCCCAACAAGCTGACCATCGCCGTGGGAAGCAGAGTCAAGGTCGCCAGAACAGGCGTGAAACTGAAGGCGACGTCACGTGGCGCACGCCATATGGGCCGCCCGTCAAAGCCCCACTGCATCGGCAGCCGCGTCTCGCGCGGCAGGCCTCTTGCGGCGCGCCAGGACATGGCCGCCAACACAGCCACAAAAGCCAGAGCCAGGAACAGGGCGAACACCGTCATATCGACAGACGATCACGTCTATCCGAGCTGATCAAGCCAAAGGTCCGCTGGACTATTTGCTCATCCAGGGACGCGACGCCCCGCTCTTGATGCGGGCCGCCTGTTCGCGCTGGAAGCGCCCGCCGCGCGGCGGCTTGGGCCGGGCGTCGATCGCCGCCTTCTTGAGCCGCAGCGCCCGCTGAACGGGCGTCTCGCCAGGAAGGGAGTCCGCAGGTTCGGCGGCGGGGGCGTGATCGTCGTCAATGGTCATGCCGACGACAGTAGCACGTTCGCGCCTCTGAGGGACGACAGACCCGTTCCCTAGGATCCGCCTCGCGGAGCACGCAGATCACGGGCCATGACATCCGCCACCGCTCCCGCCTGCGCCCGGACCGACGCCCAGTCCGGGCGTGGCCCGTAAAGGGCGACGAGATAGGCGCGATCCCACTCGGTAAGACCCTGCTGCGCATCTCCCGAAAAGAGATTCAGGATCGTGTCGAACCCTTGCGTTTCCGCTCGTGGATCAAGCTGAGCCAGACTGATCAGAGCAATGTAGTCGCCCAACTGGGTCGTGTTGACGTCGCCGGTCATGTCCGTGTCGACGATCACCATGGTCTTAAACAGCGCGTCAACGACTTGGGTGCTCAAACGGCCCGGCCCCTTTCGACGCACAATAGGAGAGGCGGCTGCGACGCAGTCGTTGGGATTGCACCCCAAGATCGCCGCCAGCTGGCTATCGACTATCCCGCCGACCGCATCCCCTGGCATCCTTACGACCGCCCGACCGGTCTCGCTATCGACGGGAAGGCTCAGCGACCACCAGCGGACGGGACGCTCTGCGTCCAGAAAATCCTGGAACGCCGTCGTGTCGCGATGCATGCCCGTCACGTTCTGACGAAAAAGCCGGGGGTTGTCGGCGTTCATCGTTCTCGCCAGCCCGCGGCCGTCATTCGTGAAGATCACGACCACATTGGGATGGCAGCCCGGCTCGCCAGTCCGCAGGTCCAAGCTTGCGGCGGTCTGGGTGATCCGATCTATGACGGCCTGGGCGGCCTCACGCTCAAGATTGACGACACCAGGGCAAATCTCGCGACGCCACAGCGCCAGGCCTCGCCCGCGCGCAGGCGCGCCGACCCGCCCGACGAAATCGCGGGCCGCTTCCTGCACCGGTCGGCCTCGCACCATCAGATCCGGCAAGACGGTGGCGTCCGGGCTCGGCGCGTCCTGTGCATGCGCAGGCCCGAACAGGCTCAGAACGACAGCCGCGACAATTCCCATGTTCCGCATAAGGGTCTCCATGTCGCGGCCATCTCACATAACCACGCTACCCGTCTACATAGGCCGCCAACATGAAGAAAAAGGCAAGCAGCACGGGCTTCTTTGACGGCCGCAGGACGGCGCCGGATGAAGGGCTGGCGGGTTCGAAGCACCGATGGCGCTGACCGCCATCAGGCGGGCGTCTTCCCGACTTACCGTCCGGGCCGTCGGGTCATCGCCGAAGCGGGGGCCAGCTGCAGGCCGCGCGCCTCCAGGCCCGCCGTCCAGCGGGCGGCGGCCTCGACGGTGACGGGGTAAGAGAAACCGGTTCCCAGGGCCGCGCCGTTGGTCTTGGCGGCGGCCTCAAGCGCGTTGAACTGGCGCAGGATGGCGGCGGGGGTCTGTTCCTCGTCGACGACGCGGTCGGCGCTGGCGCGGGCGAAGGCGCCGGGACGCCGACGCATGGAGCCGTCGTCGAGGAAGGCCAGGCCCCGCTGGCGCAGGTTGGTCATCAGGGCCGTCACGCCCTCGTCCGAGGTCGCGAACCGGTCGCCCAGATAGTTGGTCACGCCGAAATAGCCGGTGGCGCGCGCCAGCAGCCAGTCCAGCTTGACCGCCACGTCGTCAGCGCCGCCGGACGACAGCAGGGTGTAGGGGCCGGGGTCGTTGTCGGGGTAGCCGGTCGGCTCCATCGGCAGTTCGATCATCACCTCATGGCCATGGGCGCGGGCCAGGTCGATCCAGGTCTGAAGCCCCTCGGCGTAGGGCACGAAGGACAGGGTCACCTCGGCGGGCAGGCGCTCGATCGCCGCGCGCGTCGTGGCGCTGTTCAGGCCCAGCCCGCCGACCACCAGGGCCACCATCGGCTTGCCGTTCGAGCGGAAGGGCCGGGCGTAGGCCTGGGCCGGAACGCGGCCGTCGGCGGCGATGCGCGGCAGGGGGCCGTTGGGACCGGGCTGGAACAGGCCCGCGATCGGCGCCTTGGGCAGGGGGTTGGAGGGCGCGCGCACCGGGGCGCTGAAACCCTGGCCCGAGGCCACGCTGGCGCCGTCCGGCAGGGTGATCAGGGCCTCGCCCCCGGCGGCTCCGCCCTCGCCCATCAGGGCCGGGTCGATGGGGCCAAGGTCTTGATAGATGTCCAGACCGCTGAAGCCGAAGGCTTCCGCCCCGGTCGGGGCGGTGTCGGCCGCGGGCCGCTCCAGCACGGCGCTGGCCGTCGGCGCGCCCGCGCGCGGGTCGCCCAGCACGGCGACGAACAGGGCGGCGGCGCCGATGACGAAGACCCCGGCCGCGCCCGCCGCGACGGGCGGCTTCTTCAGGGCGTTCAGGACCGGCTCCATGGCGACGCGCGACCGGGGCTCCGGCGGCGCGCCTGCGGCGGCGGCAAGGGCGGACTGGCGCTTGGCGAACATGGTCAGGGCGGCGGCTCGGGCTTGCAGGCGCCGCACAGACGCGGCGCCCCTCAGCCTCAGTTAAGCCCTGCGTCGGTTAAGAAAGCCTAACGGCGCGTTCACCACGTTCTCGAGACGCGCCGGATGCGGCGATCAGTCCTTCTTCGGCTCGTCCGGCTTGACCGTGACGGTCGGCGTTTCAGGCGTGTCCGTCTTGGCCTCAGCCGTCTCGACCTTGTCCTCGCCCGGCTCGGTGATGACGATTCCCTCCGGCGCAGCGGCCAGCTTGGTCAGGTCGCCGTCGGCGCGCAGAACGTCCAGCGCCCGCTCCAGCTGATAGTCCTTGTCCTTGGCGTAGTCGGCGCCCGGCGCCTCGCGCGGGGTGTGCGGCCCCTTGCGCTCGGCCCCGATGGAGGAGTCCAGCGCCGTCGAATAGGCCGCCTCGGAATAGATGAAGCTGGAGCGCGAGACGATGCGGGCCTCGGCCTCGGAGCGAGCGACTTCCAGGTCCGGCTCGATGCCGATCTTCTGGATCGAGCGGCCCGACGGGGTGTAGTAGCGCGCCGTGGTGATCGACAGGGCGCCGTCCTGGCCGCCGCGCAGCGGGATCACCGTCTGCACCGACCCCTTGCCGAAACTGGTCAGGCCGACGACCGTCGCCCGCTCCTGATCCTTCAGGGCGCCCGCCACGATTTCCGACGCCGAGGCCGAGCCGTAGTTGATCAGCACCACCACCGGCAGGCCGCCGGTCAGGTCGCCCGGCTTGGCGGCGTAGCGTTCGATGTCCTCGGGCTTGCGGCCGCGCTGGCTGACGATCTCGCCGCGCTCGAGGAAGGCGTCCGACACGTCGATGGCCGCCGTCAGCAGGCCGCCGCCGTTGTTGCGCAGGTCCAGCACATAGCCCTTGAGGCCCGGCTTCTCGCGCTTCAGCCGCTCGATCGTCTCGGTCAGCTCGCGGCCGGTGTTCTCGTTGAAGGTCGAGATGCGCAGATAGCCGAAGTCGCCTTCCAGACGGCCGGTGACGGATTCGACCTTGATGACCTCGCGCGTCAGCACGACCTCGCGCGGCTCCTCGCCGTCGCGCAGGAAGGTGACGGTGACGCTGGTGCCCGTGGCGCCGCGCAGCTTGTCCGAGACCTCGGACACCGTCAGACCGGCCGCGTTCTGGCCGTTGACGGCGCTGATGACGTCGCCCGCCTGAACCCCCGCACGGCCCGCCGGGCTGTCGTCCATCGGCGAGATGACCTTCACCAGCCCGCCCTCTGAGGTGATGGTCAGGCCGACGCCGGAATATTCCCCCGAGGTCCGCTCGCGCAGGTCGCCGAAGGCCTTGGCCGGCAGGTAGTTGGAGTGCGGGTCGAGCGCCGTCATCATGCCCTGCAGGGCGGCCTCGATCAGCTTCTTGTTGTCGACCGGAACGACATAGGCCTGCTCGACGATGCCCAGCACGTCGCCGAACATCTCGAGCATGCGGAAGGTCTCGTTGCGCGGAGTCTGGCTGGCCACGGCCGCCGCCGATCCGCCCAGCGCCAGGGCGGCGGCGCCCACGAGAAGCAGTTTACGCATTCGGTCTCTTTCCATCGGATCCGCTTTCGGCTCCGGTCGTCCAGGGCGGCGCGGGCGCCACGAACGGCGCGCACGACAGTTCCGGCGATACAAACAGCGTCCGCGCCGATTTGAAAGGGATTTCGCGCGGTTGCCCCTCGGAGGACAGCCTACTGCAGCCAGGGCGCGGGATCGATGGGCCGTTCCTGGCGGCGCAGTTCGAAATAGGCCTCGCCGTCCTCGCCGGTGCGGCCCAGAGTCTGGCCGTCGGCCACGCGCTGTCCGGTCTCGACCTCCAGACGATCCAGGCCCGCAATCACGGCCCGCCAGCCGGGGCCGAGGTCGAGGATCACCACCTCGCCCCACTCCTTCAGCGGCCCGGCGTAGGCGACGCGGCCCGCCGCCGGCGCGCCGACCGCCTCATGGCTGGAGCGCCAGCTCCACCCGGCTGAACGGCCGCCGAAGCGTTGAGAGGGCGTCCCCGCGATGGGCGGGGTCAGGCGGCTGCGGCCCGCAGGCAGGCGGGCGGCCGGGGCTTCTTCCGGCGCCTCGGCGATCCGAGGCGTCTGGCCGCCCAGTTCGCGGATGCGCGCCTCCAGCGCCTTGGTGGCCCGTTCGGCCCGCGCCGCCTCGGCCCGCAGGACGGACCGCAGGGCGGTCTTGCGCGCCGTCAGCCCCTCGATCTCGGCGCGACGGTCGTTCTGGGCGCTTTCGACGGTGAACAGCCGCTCGCTGGACAGGGCGGCCAGGCGGCGGATGCGGCCGATCTCGGCCTGGCGCTCGACCAGGGTTTCGGCCCGATCCTGAAGCTCGGGCGTGATGGCGCGGATCAGGATGGAGGCCCGCACCGTGTCCACCGCCTTGTCCGCCGGGATCAGCAGGGGCGGCGGCGGCTCGCGGCTCATCATCTGCAGGGCGGACAGCAGCCGTCCCTGCGCCGCGCGCTCGCGCGACAGGGCGGCCAGCAGGGCCGCCTCGCGATCGCCCAGCTCTTTCAGACGGGCGCGCTGGGCCTCCATCTGCACGTCGTCCTCGGCCTCGGCGCGGCGCAGCTCGCGCAGCTGGCGATCCAGGTCAACGATCTCCTCGGCGGCGGCGGCGGCCTCGGCGCGCAGGCGGCGGGCGCGGGCGGTCTCGTCGCGATACTCGGCCTGAAGCCGGGTCAGCTCGGAGTTCGGCTGGGCCGCGCGCTGGCTGGCCGCCGGCCCGGCCAGGGCCAGCAGCAGGCTGGAGGAGGTCAGAAGAAGAACGGCCCCGGATCGCATCAGTCGCGATGATAGGGCGAACCGGCCAGGATGGTCACGGCCCGATAGATCTGCTCGGCCAGCATGGCGCGGGCTAGGGCGTGGGGCCAGGTCTGCGGCCCGAAGGCCAGGGTCGAGCGGGCCGCGCGGCGCACGCTTTCGTCCAGACCGTCGGCCCCGCCGATGACGAAGACCAGCCGCCGCTCGCCCTGATCGCGCAGAGCCGCCACATGGTCGGCGAAGGCGCGCGAGGAATAGGTGCGTCCCCGCTCGTCGCAGGCGATCAGGTGCGCGCCCTCGGCGGCGGCCAGCAGCAGCTCGGCCTCCGGCGCCTTGCCGGGTTTCTTCGGCTCAAGATCGATGAGTTCGAGGGGGCCCAGACCCAGGGGCCGGCCCGACAGGGTGGCCCGCCGGGCGTAGTCGTCGGCCAGGGCGGCCTCGGGACCGCGGCCCGGCTTGCCGATGGCCGCGATCGCCAGCTTCATGAGGTCAGTCCCGGGCGGGGCCGCCGCGGTGGGCGCTGTCGACCGCCCAGATCTTCTCGATGTTGTAGAAGGTGCGCACTTCCGGGCGGAACAGGTGGACGACGACGTCGCCCGCATCCAGCAGCACCCAGTCGCAGTGCGGCAGGCCCTCGACCTTCACCTTGCCCAGGCCCAGTTCCTTGAACAGGCGCAGCAGGTGGTCGGCGATGGCGCCGACGTGGCGGTGCGAGCGGCCCGAAGCCACGATCATGGCGTCGGTCATCGGGCTCTTGCCGCGCAGGTCGATCAGGACGATGTCCTGAGCCTTGTCGTCGTCGAGTTTGGCGAGGATGGCCTGCTCCAGCTCGGTCGCGCCGACCGGCAGAGGCTGGCGCTCGTCGCTACTGGGGCCGTCCTCGGCCTGACCGTCTTCGGAATGGACGGAATCCATCAGGTCCATTTCGTGCGCCGCATTCGAAACGGCGTCTTGCGCATCGTGCGCGGTCGAGGGGGTCAGCGGAGGGCTCCGAGGCGATTACTAAAAGCCGATCATAGCACGCCCGGCGCAAAAGGTCACCCAGCCTGCGACGACTCTTCACCCCGCCGCGCGCGTCGCGCGGATGGCGGTGGAGGAGCGGTGGTTCAGCGGCGCCGTCAGATAGGTCCAGGCCGGCGCCTCCAGATTGGGCAGCAACCCAGCCTGGGCGGCGGGAATGCGATAGCGGGCGAACCGCGCCGCCGCCGGGGCCGTGCGGCTGTCCAGCAGGCTGCCCGGCCGGGCGATCACCGCCACCGGCATCAACCGCATGATGTCGGTCCAGCCCCTCCAGCGATGGAATCCCGCCAGATTGTCCGATCCCATCAGCCAGACGAAGTGCACGCCCGGATGGCGGGCGACGACGGCGCGCAGGGTGTCGACGGTCCAGCGCGTGCCCGCCCGCGTCTCGAAATCCGAAACGATCATGGCCGGGCCGACGCTCGCCGCCACGGCGCGCGCCGAGGCCATGCGTTCGGCCAGGGGCGCGGTCTCGTGCTCGGATTTCAGCGGATTCTGCGGCGAGACCAGCCAGACCACCCGGTCCAGGTCCAACCGCTGCATGGCGGTGGCCGCCACATGGGCGTGGCCGTCGTGAGCCGGATTGAACGAGCCGCCGAACAGGCCGACCTTCATCCCCGGCGCCAGATCCAACCCGTCGCGCAGGGCGCCTCGGCGAAGACCGGAGCCTTTCGGCGCGGGACCGGCGTGGAAGAAGGACAAGGGCGTCTCTTGCGGCGGCGGCGAACAGATGAGCGCGGCCAACGCCTTATGCTCACCTGCGCCCTAACACGGTCCGAAGCGGCTGTCTCGCTCCGCGAACGGAGCGAGCGACCGCGCTAGAATTCCTTCCAGCTCGAGCCCGGATCACGCTCGCCCGGCTGGGCCAGCTGCTGGCCCCAGGTGATCATCATGAAGGCCTTGTGGCTGCGGATCTTGTACTGGCCGATCATCGGCGTGACGGCGCCCAGCGGCATCCCCGTGCGGGCGTCGTAGAGGAAGCCCGAGAACTCGGCCACGCCCATGCGGTCGCGGTTGGAGTAGAGCGACAGCTCCGGCAGGGAAACGACGTTCAGGCTCTCATTGATCGGCACCCGCATGTCGGGAATGCCCACCACCCGGCGCAGTTGGTCCAGCGACAGGGCGCCGGCGCGCACCTCGAAGATGGCGTCGGCCTCGCCGCGTTCGCGCACGATGGCGTAGCCGGCTTCCGACAGGGCGGCGCGGATGGCGCTCAGCGCATAGCGGGCGTTCTCGGCCTGGAAATAGGTCTCGTCGACGAAGACGCGCGCGCCCTGGGGGATCGGCAGGGTCAGGCCCTCGACCGCGCGGTCGGCGGCGCGGTTGACCAGCAGCATGTCCGTGGCCGTCCGCGACGGATTGGTCTCCGTCACCGAGGCGCAGGCGCCCAGGCTCAGGACCGCCAGCCCCAGGATCAGCCGCGCCGAAACGCTCACCAGGCGCCCACGTTCGGCATGGAGGCCCAGGGCTCGGCCGGGGCCAGGCGCTCGCCCGACTGCAGCAGCTCGATCGAAATCCCGTCCGGCGAACGGATGAAGGCCATGTGGCCGTCGCGCGGCGGACGGTTGACGACCACGCCGCCGTCCATCAGCCGCTGGCAGGCGGCGTAGATGTCGTCGACCTGAAACGCCAGGTGGCCGAAGTTGCGGCCGCCGTCGTAGTCCTGATCGTCCCAGTTATAGGTCAGCTCGACCTCGGGGGATTGCTCGGCCTCGGCGCGGGCCTTGTCCGCCGGCGCGGCCAGATAGACCAGGGTGAAGCGCCCGGCCTCGTAATCCGCGCGGCGCGTCTCCACCAGACCCAGCAGATCGCGGTAGAAACGCATCGAAGCGTCCAGATCCTTCACCCGGACCATGGCGTGCAGATAGCGCATGATCGGACTCAGTGCGCCTCGGGCGGACGGGCCGCCGGATCGAGGTATTCGCTCTCGGGATGCGGATGGGCCGACAGCACGAAGCGGCGGTCGCAATAGCCGCACTCGATGAAGTCGTCCTCGCCCATGTCCATGTAGACCAGCGGGTGGCCCAGGGCCCCGCCGCCGCCGTCGCAGGCGACGCGCTTGGTCGAGACCACGATCTCTTCGGGCGGAGGAATGACGGCTTCGAGATGGCGGGGAGGCATGATCCGGTCCGGTCTGGAAAGGCTTTGCGCCGTTCCTAGGCGGACCGGACCGTCAGGTCAAACCTCCGAAGGCGCGGCCTTGCGGCCCATCACCTTGTCGAACAGGGCCTTGCGCTTCTTGAACAGGGTCAGGCCCAGGCAGCCCGCCCCGACCCACAGGCCGATCTCGCCGATCACGGCGGCGACCGCGGCGATGATCGCCGCCTGGGTCATGGGCAGATAGTCCAGCTTGCCCGCCAGCAGGGCCAGGGCGAAACCGGCGTAGCCGATGGCGCAGACCCCCATGGCGATGAAGCCGATCAGGCGAATGCGGGTCAGCGGCTTGCGGGTGGCGACGGCGGTGGTCATGGCGTGTCCTCATCCAAGGGAAGTTGTCTTTCTGACAAGCAAGCTAGACACATCGCCCGCACACGTCAAGCACCATTTACATATCGTCTCGCAACCTTGTCCCCGCACGCACGGCGACGGCTTGGCGAACGGCCCCGCGCCCCCTACCTATGCCGTCCGCCCCGCCTTGCCCGAGTTGAAGTCCGCGCCATGACCCAAGAGCCCCGCCTGCCCGTCAACGCCATCGAGGTCAGGGGGCTGAAGAAGACCTACAAGGGCTCGCGCAAGTCGCCGCCGAAGACGGCCCTGCGCGGGGTCGATCTGACGGTGCCGCGCGGCTCGATGTTCGGACTGCTAGGGCCCAATGGGGCGGGCAAATCGACCCTGATCAACATCATCGCGGGCGTGGTGAACAAGTCCGAGGGCACGGTCCGCATCTGGGACCGCGACATCGACCATGAGGCGCGCGACGCCCGCTCGGCGCTGGGCGTGGTGCCGCAGGAGATCGTCGCCGACGTCTTCTTCACTCCGCGCGAGGCGCTGGAGGTCCAGGCCGGCTTCTACGGCGTGCCCGCCGACGAGCGCCGCTCGGACGAGCTGCTGGCGGCGCTGGGTCTGTCTGACAAGGCCAACGCCTATGTCCGCGCCCTGTCCGGCGGCATGAAGCGGCGCCTGATGGTGGCCAAGGCCCTGGTGCACAATCCGCCGGTGCTGATCCTGGACGAGCCGACGGCGGGCGTGGACGTCGAGCTGCGCCGCCAGCTGTGGGAGTACGTCCGCAAGATCAATGAGGAAGGGGTGACGGTGATCCTGACCACCCACTACCTCGAAGAGGCGCAGGAGCTGTGCGACACCATCGCCATCATCAACCGCGGCGAGGTCGTGGCCTGCGAGCCGACCGAACAGTTGTTGAAGCGGCTGGACACCCGCAACGTCGTGGTGACGCCCGAGACGGCGCCCGAGACCCTGCCCGCCCTGAACGGATTCGCCGTCGCCCCGCGCGCCAACGGCGCCTTCGTCGTCACCTACCGGACGGGTGAATCCAGCGTCGAACAAGTGCTGGCCGCCGTGCGCGCGGCGGGCGTGACCATCAAGGACATCGCCACCGAAGACCCGGACCTAGAAGACGTCTTCCTGGCCATGACCTACGGCGACACGAGCCGCCCCGACCCGACGCAGGACTGAAGGAGCGGGCGTCGCGACGCCGCCTCGCTTCTTTGCTTCGCACTTCGCTCCCTCTCCCCGCCGTCATCCTCGGGCTTGAGCCGAGGATGACGGCAGGTGCGGCGGATGAGGGCGTGTGTGGAAGATGTGCGTGTAGGTAAGCGGCTGCCGCCTCACGCCACCATCACCGTTCCCAGCAACAGCTTCGCCCCCGGCTTGCCCAGAATGGCGTCCGTCGCGTGCTGCAGCGCCACCACCAGCCATTCGACGTTGGGCGGCGCGTCCGGCAGCAGCCGCTCGGCGGCGATGCGGACGATCTCGTTGTAGGCGGCGCTGAGGCGCGGCAGGGACAGCTGCGCCCGCTCCATCAGGGCGCCGTCGGCGATGTCGAGGCCCGTCTCGACCGTCATCACCCCGCGTCGTCCGTCACGCCTCAACACGGTGGCCGTGGCGGTGGGCAGGGACAGATAGCCCCCCTTGCCGCCGCCGCTCTTCTCAGGCGAAGCGTGCGCGGCGCCGGCCGCCGCGAGGCCGCCGAGCGCCGCGAGGCCGCCGAGCGCCACGCCATGCAAAGTCAGGCCGATCAGATGACGTCTGTCCATGACGCCACCCTAGCCGCGCACGCCTTTCCCGGACGTTGACGCCTAGCCCGCGACGAGACGGCGGCGTATGCGAAGGGCATGAGCATCGACCTGTCCCTCTATCGCCCCAACGTCGGGGTCGTCCTGTTCAACCCGGCCGGCCAGGTCTGGTTCGGCCGCCGCGCCGACACGCCCGAGCCGTGGAACTGGCAGTTCCCCCAGGGCGGCGTCGACGACGGCGAAGACCTGGAAGCCGCCGCCCGCCGCGAGCTGCACGAAGAGACAGGCGTGCGCTCGATCGCCCTGCTGGGCCGCACGACGGAGTGGATTCCCTATGACTTCCCCGAAGGCCTGCCGAGCCCCAAGAGCTGGAAGGGGCTGAAAGGCCAGCGCCAGCAGTGGTTCGCCTTCCGCCTGACCGGCCAGGAGGACGAGATCGACCTGAACGCCCACGGCGAACCGGAATTCGACGCCTGGCGCTGGGGGCGGCTGGAAGAGGCGCCCAGCCTGATCGTGCCGTTCAAACGCCCGGTCTATGAGCAGGTGGCGCGGGTGTTCGGGGAATGGGCCGCCTGAGGCTCTGACGCTTCTCTAAAGACCAAGCGTCACTCTTCGGACCCCACTGCCGTCATCCTCGGGTCAAGCCCGAAGATGACGGCGGAGATAATGGATGACGACGTGAGGAGCGATGACGGCGGAGTTGGCGTCGGACATCGCGCACGAAAAAGGCCCCTCGCCGCAAGCGAGGGGCCTTTGATCGTTTCAGCCGTGCGAACCTTTAGTTCGCGACGAGCTCCGAAGCCTCTTCGGCCAGGATGGTCAGACCTTCGCCGTTGACGTCGGCGAAGCCGCCCTTGACCTCGAAGCGGCGGCGCTGGGCGCCGTCATAGACCGTCACCACGCCTTCGCGCAGGGTGGTCATGAAGGGCGCGTGGCCCGGCAGGACGCCGAAGTCGCCCTCGACGCCCGGCGCATCGACCTGATCGACCGAACCGGCGAAGACTTCGCGTTCCGGGGCGACGAGGGAGAAGTTCAGCTTACCGGCCATGGCTTAGGCTTCCGCAGCCATCTTGGCGGCCTTCTCGACGGCCTCTTCGATGGCGCCGACCATGTAGAAGGCGGCTTCCGGCAGGTGGTCGTATTCGCCGTCGCAGATCGCCTTGAACGAGCGGATGGTGTCGGCCAGTTCGACGAACTTGCCCGGCGAGCCGGTGAATTGTTCGGCCACGAAGAAGGGCTGCGACAGGAAGCGCTGGATCTTGCGGGCGCGCGACACGACCAGCTTGTCGTCTTCCGACAGCTCGTCCATGCCCAGGATGGCGATGATGTCCTTCAGCGCCTTGTACTGCTGCAGGATTTCCTGGACGCGGCGAGCGACCTGATAGTGCTCCTCGCCGATGACCAGCGGGTCCATGATCCGCGAGGTGGAGTCCAGCGGGTCCACGGCCGGGAAGATGGCCTGGGCGGCGATGTCGCGCGACAGAACGGTCGTGGCGTCCAAGTGGGCGAACGAAGCGGCCGGGGCCGGGTCGGTCAGGTCGTCGGCGGGGACGTAGATGGCCTGGACCGAGGTGATCGAGCCCTTCTTGGTCGAGGTGATGCGCTCCTGCAGGTTGCCCATCTCGGTCGCCAGCGTCGGCTGATAGCCCACGGCCGAGGGGATGCGGCCCAGCAGAGCCGACACTTCCGAACCGGCCTGGGTGAAGCGGAAGATGTTGTCGACGAACAGCAGCACGTCCTTGCCTTCCTCGTCACGGAAGTATTCCGCGATCGACAGGCCGGTCAGGGCGACGCGGGCGCGGGCGCCCGGCGGCTCGTTCATCTGGCCGTAGACCAGGGCGCACTTGGAGCCTTCGGTCGAGCCGTTGTTCTTGGCCGGGTCCACGTTGACGTTGGACTCGATCATCTCGTGATACAGGTCGTTGCCTTCGCGGGTGCGTTCGCCCACGCCGGCCAGAACCGAGTAACCGCCGTAAGCCTTGGCGATGTTGTTGATCAGTTCCTGCATGGTCACGGTCTTGCCCACGCCGGCGCCGCCGAACAGGCCGGTCTTGCCGCCCTTGGTGTAGGGGCAGATCAGGTCGATGACCTTGATGCCGGTGACCAGGATTTCCGCCGAGGTCGACTGTTCGTCGAAGGTCGGGGCTTCCTTGTGGATCGGACGGTATTCAGTGGTCAGGATCGGACCGGCTTCGTCGATCGGCTGGCCGACGACGTTCATGATGCGGCCGAGCGTGCCGGGGCCGACCGGGGCCATGATCGACTTGCCGGTGTCGACGACGGGCTGACCGCGGGTCAGGCCTTCGGTCGTGTCCATGGCGATGGCGCGGACCATGTTCTCACCCAGGTGCTGGGCGACTTCCAGGACCAGGGTGAAGGGCTCGCCCGTCTTCTGGTCGACGTTCTGGGTCTCCAGGGCGCTCAGGATCGCCGGCAGGTGGCCTTCAAACTCGACGTCGACGACGGCGCCGATGACCTGGGCGATCTTGCCCTGGCCCGCGACGGTCGCGACGGCGGCCTTCGGAGCGGCGGCCTTCTTGGGAGCGGCCGGCTTCTTGGCGGCGGGTTTCTTGGGGGCGGTGGTGTCGGTCATCGGGTTTTTGTCCGTGTCGAATGTCAGCTGTGTCGGGATCAGAGCGCTTCAGCGCCGGCGATGATCTCGATCAGCTCGGTGGTGATCTGAGCCTGGCGGGAACGGTTGTACTGCAGCGTCAGGGCGCTGATGAGGTCGCCCGCGTTGCGCGTGGCGTTGTCCATCGCGGCCATCTGGGCGCCGAAGAAGCCGGCCTGGTTCTCCAGCAGGGCGGCCAGGATCTGCGTCGTCAGGTTGCGCGGCAGCAGGGTCTCGAGGATTTCCTCTTCCGACGGCTCATATTCATAGAGCGCGCCGGCGTCGGCCGAGGCGTCCGCGTCGACTTCGGCCGGGGCCAGCTGACGCGACGACGGAACCTGAGAGATCACCGACTTGAACTGGCTGTAGAACAGGGTGACCTTGTCGGCCTCGCCCGCTTCAAACTTCTCGGCCAGCAGTTCGGCGATCGGCTGGGCCGAATGCAGACCCACCGTCTTGTGTTCGCTCAGCTCGAAGGTCTTGACGACCTTGTCGCCGAACAGACGGGTCAGCTGGTCGCGCGACTTGCGGCCGACGGCCACGATCTCGACGGTCTTGCCGTTGGCGATCAGGCTGTTGATGTGATCCCGCGCGGCGCGGATGACGTTGGTCGAGAACCCGCCCGCCAGGCCCTTGTCGGCCGTGGCGACGACGACCAGATGCTTCTGGTCGGCGCCGGTCCCGGTCATCAGGCGCGGGCCGTCGTCGCCGACGCCGGCCGCCAGGTTGGCGATGACCGAGGCCATCCGCTGCGCATAGGGCCGGGCGCTTTCGGCCTGGTCCTGGGCGCGCTTCAGCTTGGCCGCGGCGACCATCTGCATGGCTTTCGTGATCTTCTGCGTCGCTTTGACGCTTCCGATCCGATCGCGCATTTCCTTGAGGCTAGCCATCCGGCTCTGCTCTTCCTTTGACTACAGGGCCGAACGATCAGGCGAAGGTCTTGGCGAAGGCCGCCAGGATGTCCTTCAGCTCGGCTTCCAGCTCGGGCGTCAGGGCCTTCTTGGTGCGGATGCCGTCCAGCAGCGAGGCGTGGTTGGCGTGGATGCGCGCCAGCAGTTCGCTCTCGAAACGGCCGACCTGGGCCACTTCGATCCCGTCCAGGTAGCCGCGCGTGCCGGCGTAGATGGACACGACCTGCTCTTCGACGGCCAGCGGCGAGTACTGCGGCTGCTTCAGCAGCTCGGTCAGGCGGGCGCCGCGGGCCAGCAGGCGCTGGGTCGAGACGTCCAGATCCGAGCCGAACTTCGCGAAGGCGGCCATTTCACGATACTGGGCCAGCTCGCCCTTAATCGAACCGGCGACCTGCTTCATGGCCTTGATCTGGGCCGAGGAGCCCACGCGCGACACCGAGATGCCGACGTTCACGGCCGGACGGATGCCCTGATAGAACAGGTCCGATTCCAGGAAGATCTGGCCGTCGGTGATCGAGATCACGTTGGTCGGGATGTAGGCCGACACGTCGTTGGCCTGGGTTTCGATGATCGGCAGGGCGGTCAGCGAGCCCGAGCCGTAGTCCTCGTTCAGCTTGGCCGAACGCTCCAGCAGGCGGCTGTGCAGGTAGAAGACGTCGCCCGGATAGGCTTCACGGCCCGGCGGACGGCGCAGCAGCAGCGACATCTGGCGATACGCAACAGCTTGCTTCGACAGATCGTCATAGATGATCAGGCCGTGCATGCCGTTGTCGCGGAAATACTCGCCCATGGCGGTGCCGGCGAACGGGGCCAGAAACTGCAGCGGGGCCGGCTCCGACGCCGTGGCGGCCACGACGATGGTGTATTCCAGCGCGCCCGACTCTTCGAGGGTCTTGACGATCTGGGCCACGGTCGAGCGCTTCTGACCGATGGCGACGTAGATGCAGTACAGCTTGGCCGACTCGTCGTCCGACTTGTTGACGGCCTTCTGATTCAGAATGGTGTCGATGGCGACGGCGGTCTTGCCGACCTGACGGTCGCCGATGATCAGCTCGCGCTGGCCGCGGCCGACCGGGATCAGGGTGTCGATCGCCTTCATGCCCGTCTGCATCGGCTCGTGAACCGATTTGCGCGGGATGATGCCAGGGGCCTTCACGTCGACGCGGCGGCGCTCGGTGAACTGGATCGGGCCCTTGCCGTCGATCGGCTCGCCCAGCGGGTTGACGACGCGGCCCAGCAGGCCCTTGCCGACCGGCACGTCCACGATCTCGCCCAGGCGGCGCACGTCGTCGCCTTCGGCGATGGCGGCGTCCGCGCCGAAGATCACGGCGCCGACGTTGTCGCGTTCCAGGTTCAGGGCCATGCCCTTCACGCCGGCCTTGGTGAACTCGACCATTTCACCGGCCTGGACGTTGTCCAGACCGTGAATGCGCGCGATGCCGTCGCCGACCGACAACACCTGGCCGACGTCCGAGACGTCGGCTTCCACGCCGAAGTTGGCGATCTGCGACTTGAGGATGGCCGAGATTTCGGCGGCGCGGATATCCATGATTGGCTCTTTCGGCTTTCGTCTTCGGTGCGGGCCCGCTGGCCCGGCTTGATCTGGAATTCGGGGCTTAGGCGCGCTTCAGCGCAAAAGTCATCTGGTCGAGCTTGGTCTTCAGCGAGGCGTCGAACAGCTTCGAGCCCACCTTGACCTTCAGGCCGCCCAGGATCGTCGGATCGACGCGGGCGGTCAGTTCGGGATCGCGGCCCAGGGCGGCGCGCAGCTCGGCCTGGATCTTCTTGGTCTGTGCGGCGCTCAGCGCCACGGCCGAAACCACCTCGGCGGCCACGACGCCCGTCTTCTTGGCGTACAGCGCCTCGAAGCCGGCGATCACGCCCGGCAGGTCCGACGCGCGGCCGTTCTGGCCCAGCAGGCCCAGGAAGTTGCGCGTCGTCGCATTGAACTTGGCCTTGTCGGCGATGGCGGCCAGGCCCTTAGCCTGATCAGCCGACGCCACGATAGGCGAGGTGGCGAGACGGCGCAGGTCCGCGCTGTCCAGCCAGGCCGCCTTTAGCGCAGCCAGATCGGCGCGCACGGCGTCCAGCGCCCCCGTCTCGTCCGCGAGGTCGAACAGCGCCTGTGCATACCGTCCGCCGACTTCCGTCGTCCTGAAATCGTCCGCCACTTATATTTGGTCCGCGTCTGAAGCGTTTGGATCAAGACCGGCCGCAGTCGCCTGCGCCAGCCAAGGGCCTGAAATGCTTGTAGAAAGCACGCTGGGGACGCATCTTTCGATACGCCCTTCGCTAAAGCCGCGCGGCTGATACCATGCAAGGCCTCGCCTCGCAACCGAGGGGCGCGGAACGATAACGCCGCACCCGCGCTCTCTTTGGTCGAATAGGACCGGTCAAGCTGGGTTCGACAGGAGGGCCTGCGACGACGACGACGCCATCCGACGCTTGATGCGCGCTCACGCTCCCGTTACCGAAAACCTTCCAACACCCATCAGGACACCCGATGCTCGAAAGCATAACCCCGCTGTTGACCGATCCCGCCGCCTGGGCGGCCCTTGTGACCCTCGTGGTCATGGAGGTGGTGCTGGGGATCGACAACCTGATCTTCATCTCGATCCTCTCGAACAAGCTCCCGCCCGAGCACCGCCAGCGCACGCGCCGTATCGGCATCGGCCTGGCCCTGGTCATGCGCCTGGGCCTTCTGGCCGCCATCGGCTGGATCGTCGGCCTGACCCAGCCGGTCTTCGACCTGGGCATCCACGGCGAGACCTTCGACACCGCCTTCTCCTGGCGCGATCTGATCCTGATCGCCGGCGGCCTCTTCCTGGTCTGGAAGGCGACGAAGGAAATCCACCACGCCGTCGACACCACGCCGTCGAACGACCACCTGCTTGAGAAGGACAAGAAGGACGTCGTCATCAACAACGTCGGTTCGGCCATCTTCCAGATCATCCTGCTGGACCTGGTGTTCTCGGTCGACTCCATCCTGACGGCGGTCGGCATGACCGATCACGTGCCGATCATGATGATCGCCGTGGTCATCGCCGTTCTGACCATGCTTCTGGCGGCCGACCCGCTGGCGAACTTCATCGACAAGAACCCGACCGTGGTCATGCTGGCCCTGGGCTTCCTGCTGATGATCGGCGCCGTGCTGATCGCCGACGGCTTCGGCGTCCACGTGCCCAAGGGCTATATCTACGCCGCCATGGCCTTCTCGGCCCTGGTCGAGGGCCTGAACATGTGGTCGCGCAACGCCCAGATCAGAAAGAACCAGGCCGAGGAAGCCGCCCAGGCCGCCCTCAACAAGGCCGAAACCGCCGAGCCCGGCGTCTAAACGTGCGTATCGGGCCGGTCCTGGCGACGCTTCTGCTGGCGCTTCCCGCGTCGGCGGCGGCGCAAGCGCCGGGGCCGGCCCCTTCTTCTTCCACTCAGCCCGCGCCGGCCCGCATTCCGGTCTACGGCTATGAGGTGGTGCGGACCTTCCCCCACGACCCGACCGCCTTCACCCAGGGGCTGGTCATTCGCGACGGCGTGCTGATCGAGAGCACCGGCCGCAACCCTTCCAGCGTGCGCCGCGTGCGGCTGGAGGACGGCGTCGTGCTGCAGAAGCGCGAGCTCGAGCCGGAGTTCTTCGGCGAAGGCCTGACCGAGAAGGACGGCCGCGTCTTCTCCCTGTCCTGGATCAACGGCGTCGGCTTCATCTGGAATGCGGACGACCTGAAGCCCGTCTCCCGCTTCGCCTATGCAGGCGAAGGCTGGGGACTGACGCACGACGGAACGCGCCTGATCCTGTCGGACGGATCGGCGGCCCTGCGCTTCCTCGACCCCGACACCCAGGCCGAGGCCGGCCGCGTTTCCGTCACCCTGAACGGCCGCCCGGTGCGCCAGCTGAACGAACTGGAATGGATCGACGGCGAGGTCTGGGCCAACGTCTGGCGGACCGACTACATCCTCCGCATCGATCCTGCGTCCGGCCGGGTGGTGGGCGTCATCGACCTCAGCGGCCTGCTGCCCAAGGATCAGGTGAAGGATCCGGTCGACGACGTGCTGAACGGCATCGCCTGGGACGCGCAGAACCGCCGCCTGTTCGTCACGGGCAAGAACTGGCCCAGCCTGTTCGAGATCCGGCTGACCGGTCCGCGATAAGCCCCTCCCTCCCGCTCCTCCCGGCGGACGCCGGGATCCAGTTCTTTGGCCCCAGACGCGCGCTTGCAGCTCTCACTGGGCGCCGGCGTCCGCCGGGGTGAGCGGATGAAAAGAATGCGCTCAAGCAGCGAGCCGCCGCGCGGCGAGCGATAGCGCCTCTTAAAAAGCGCCCTACAAGAAACTGTACGGATCCACGTCCACCGTCAGCCGCACCGAGGCCGGAACCTTCACCCGCGCCAGCCAGGCGCGCAGGAAGGCCTGCAGGTTCACGTCGCGGTCGGCCCGCACCAGCAGCCGCTTCCTCCGCCGCCCGCGCACCAGCGCCAGCGGCGCGTCGGCGGGGCCATAGACCTCCAGCCTTTCGACGTTGGGGATGGCCTCGGCCAGGTCGCGGGCGACCTTCTCGACCGTCATGGCGTTCTCGCTGGACAGGATCAGCGCCGCCAGACGGCCGTGCGGCGGCAGGGACGCCGCCTCGCGCTCAGCCATCTCCGCCTCGACGAAGGCGTCGCGGTCGCCCGCCGCCAGCGCCTGCAGCACCGGATGCTCGGGCGTCCAGGTCTGCAGCAGGGCGCGGCCCGGCTTGTCCGCCCGCCCCGCCCGGCCCGTAGCCTGGGCCAGCAGCTGATAGGTCCGCTCGGCCGCGCGCAGGTCGCCGCCGCGAAGCCCTAAGTCCGCATCGACCACCCCGACCAGGGTCAGGCGCGGGAAGTTGTGGCCTTTCGCCGCAGCCTGGGTGGCGACCAGGATGTCGATCTCGCCGTCGGCCATGCTTTGTATGAGGGCGCGGGCCGACTTGCCGTCCGGCACGGTGTCCGAACTGAAGACGGCGGTACGCGCCTGGGGGAAGAGCTGGCGCACCTCCTCCTCGACCCGCTCGACGCCCGGCCCGACCGGGACCAGCGAATCCTCGGCCCCGCATGACGGGCAGGCCTTGGGCTTGGGCATGGAGAAGCCGGTCAGGTGGCAGACCAGCCGCCCGGTGTAGCGATGCTCGACCAGCCAGGAATCCGTATCCGGCGCCGTCAGCCGATGCCCGCACGACCGGCACAGCACCACCGGCGCATAGCCGCGCCGGTTGAGGAACAGCAGGCTCTGCTCGCCCCGCGCCAGCGTCTCGCCGATAGCTTCGCGTAAAGGTGCGGACAGCCAGGTCTGGGGATCGGGCGGACATTCGCGCAGGTCGATCAGCCCGATCTCGGGCAGCACCGCCGCCCCATGCCGCGCCGCCAGCTTCAACCACCGATACCGCCCCTGATGCGCGTTCCACAGCGTCTCCAACGACGGGGTGGCCGAGGCCAGGACCACCGCCGCTCCCTCGATCCGCGCCCGCGCCACGGCCAGGTCGCGGCCGTGATAGACCAGCCCCTCCTCCTGCTTGAACGAGCCGTCGTGCTCCTCGTCCACCACGATCAGGCGCAGGTTGGCGTAGGGCAGGAACAGGGCCGAGCGCGCGCCGACCACGATATTGCAGCGCCCGGCGACCACCGCCTCCCACGCCTGGCGACGGCGCGGCGGGGCGACGCCGGAATGCCATTCGGCCGGGGCGACGCCGAAGCGGGCGGTGATGCGCTCGATCACCGCCTGGGTCAGGGCGATCTCGGGCAGAAGGATCAGCACCTGCGCCGTCGGATCGGCCCGCAACGCCCGCGCCGCCGCCTCCAGATAGGCCTCCGTCTTGCCCGAGCCCGTCACCCCGTCCAGCAGAAAGGGGGCGAAGCCGCCCGCCGCTGTCGCCTCGGCGATGGCCGCCGCCGAGGCCGCCTGATCCGGGTTCAAGGTCGCCGGCGCATGGTCGGGATCGGGCGCGTCGAAGGCGGCGACAGCCTCGACCTCGAACGCCTCCAGCACGCCTTCATCGACCAGCCCCTTGACCACGCCGGACGAGACGCCCGCCGCCCGCGCCAAATCAGGGCCGGGCATGGACCGCGCGCCCAGCGCCTCCAGCACCGCCGTGCGCGCCGCGGTGGGGCGAGCGGGACTGCGCCCCTCGACGCGCCGCACCCGCCGCTCAGGCCGGGGCCGCGGCGCGCGCAGGCCCTTCAACGCCGTCGCCGCCATCTCGCCCGGCGGGCTGAGGGTCCAGCGCGCCGCCCATTCGACGAAGTCCAGCGTGCGCTCCGGCAGACGCGGATCGTCCAGCACCTGCTCGACCGCCTTGAGGCGCCGGTTGGAGCCGGTCGTCTCGAACACCTCGGCCACCACGCCCCGGATCAGGCGCGGGCCCAGCGGCACGGCGACCTGATCGCCGCGCGCGACCGACAGCGCCTCGGGAACCGCATAATCGAAGGCTTCCGGCACCGGCAGGGGAATGAGGACGGAGGCGACCTTCACGCGGCTTCTCCTCCCCATTTCATGGGGAGGTGGCGCGGTCGCGCAGCGACCGTGACGGAGGGGCTGCCTGGTTCTGCTGACAGAAGCCCCTCCACCACTACGTGGTCCCCCTCCCCACAGAGTGGGGAGGAAAAGAATGAGAGTCGCCCTTCGCGTTGGTCAGGGTTAGAACTCTTCTCCATGAAACTCTTTCTCGACACCGCCGACGTCGCCGTCATCAAGGACTTGCTGCCCACCGGGATGGTGGACGGCGTCACCACCAATCCTAGCCTGATCGCCAAGTCGGGTCGCAACATCGCCGAGGTCATCGCCGAAATCTGCGCCCTGGTCGAGGGGCCGATCTCGGCTGAGGCCGTGGCCACCGCCTTCGAGACCATGGTCAAGGAGGGCGACAAGCTGGCCTCCATCGCCCCCAACGTCGTGGTCAAGCTGCCGCTGACGTGGGACGGCCTGCGCGCCACCCGCGCCTTCGCCGACAAGGGCATCAAGACCAACGTCACCCTGTGCTTCTCGGCGGCCCAGGCCATGCTGGCGGCCAAGGCGGGCGCGACCTTCATCTCGCCCTTCGTCGGCCGCCTGGACGATGTCGGCGCCGACGGCGTGGGCCTGCTGGAGGACATCCGCACCCTGTACGACATCCACGACTTCAGCACGGAAATCCTGGCCGCCTCGGTGCGCAATGCGGACCATGTGACCGCCGCCGCCCTGGCCGGCGCCGACGCCTCGACCATTCCGGCCGACGTTTTCAAGGCCCTGGTAAAGCACCCGTTAACCGACAAGGGGTTGGATGCCTTCCTGGCGGACTGGGGCAAGACCGGCCAGTCCATTCTGTAGTTTCCGACCCGACGAGAGGTCCGTTTGAGCACTTCCCTGGACCTCTCCACCGACCCGACGGCGCCAGGCCTGCATTGGCCCGAAGTGCGCGCTTGGCTCGGCGATCACGCCGAACACCTGCTGGATGATCGCGCCCTGCTGGAAGAGCTGGGCCTGGCCGCCACCGGCCGCAACGTCGTCGACTTCGGCCGCGCCGCCCTGGCGCGGCTGGAGGCCGTCGCCCAGCGCGAAGCCGGGGCGCGCAAGCTGATCGAAGAGATCGCCCGCGCCAACTTCGCCGCCCAGACCCAGACCCACGTCGCCGCCCTGGACCTGATGGAGGCCCAGACCCACGCCGAACTGGCGCGCTGCCTCGACGCCGTGACGCAGGGCCGTTTCGGCCTGGCCGGCGCCGCCGTGGCGATCGAGAAGCCGGGCGCCGTCCCCTTCGGCTGGAAGGCGCTGGAGCCGGGCCGCGTCGACGCCCTGCTGGGCGAGGACGGCCTGCACTGGCTCGGCCCCAACTTCACCGGCCTCAGCCTGTTCGGCCCGGCCGAGGGCGAGGTCGCCTCGGTCGCCCTGGTGCGGATGAACCTGCGCCTGCCGGGCGCCGCCGCGCCCCGCGCCGCCCTGTGCGCCTTCGGCTCGGGCGAGGAAGACGGCTTCACCCCCGCCATGGGCTGCGAACTGGTGGCCTTCGTCGCCCGCGTGGTCGAACGCATGGCCGAGCGATGGCCGCTGGACGCCTGAACGCCCCCTCCATGACTTCGCAGGACGCCCTGGCCGCCTGGCTGGAGCATCTGGCCCATGAGCGCCGCCTGTCGCCGCGCACGCTGGAGGCCTATGGCCACATCGGCCGGCTGTATCTGGCCTTTCTGGAGCGCCATCGCGGCGGCCCCCAAAGCGCGGCCGACCTGGGGTCCGTCACGGCGGCCGAGGCGCGCGCCCATATGGCCGAGCGCCGCAGCGGGGATCGCCCGCTGAACGCCCGCTCGCTCAGCCAGACCCTGGCCGCCATCCGGGGCTTTCACGCCTTTCTTGACCGACGCCTCGGCGTAGCGACGCCCCAGCTGGCTCTGGTGCGGGGGCCCAAAGTCAAGCCGTCACTGCCCCGCCCGGTCAGCGAGGATCAGGCCAAGGGCCTGCTGCACGAACCCGAGGCCGATCCCGACATGGAGCCGTGGGAGGCCGCACGCGACCGCGCCGTCCTGACCCTGCTCTACGGCTGCGGCCTGCGGATTTCGGAGGCCCTGTCGCTGAAGCGGTCGGACGCCCCACTGCCCGAATCCTTGCGCATCACCGGCAAGGGCGACAAGACGCGCATAGTCCCCGTCCTGCCCGAGGTGCGCGAGGCGACGCAGGCCTATCTGGCGCTGCAGCCCTTCGTCATCGACGCGGATCAGGCCCTGTTCCGGGCACGGCGCGGCGGTCCCTTAAGCGCCCGCCATGTGCAGGCGACCGTGCAGCGGCTGCGCGGGCGCCTCGGCCTGCCCGCCTCGGCCACGCCCCACGCCCTACGCCACAGCTTCGCCACCCACCTGTTGGGCGCCGGCGCCGACCTGCGCTCGATCCAGGAACTGCTGGGCCACGCCAGCCTGTCGACGACGCAGAAATACACCCAGGTCGACGCCGCCCGCCTGCTGGCCGCCTACGCCCAGGCCCATCCGCGCGGCTGACCCTCCGCAAACGGACTTTTCAGCACCTCGAAAAGGCGCCAGAATTCCGGCCTGGGGATCGCGGAACGGGAGTTCACGCGCGTGCACAGGCCGATTCTCGTTTCTGAGACCGATCGCCTCGCCCCCAGCCGTCGCATGGCCCTGAGCCTGCTGGCCCAGACCGGGCTTGTTCTGGCCGCCCCGGCCTGGGCGCAGGATGCGGCGGGCCAGACGCCTCCCGCTTCGCCCGACGCCGAGGCGCGCCTGCTGGCGAACCTGCTGACCCGCATCGGGGTCGAGGTCGATCTGGACGGGCGCAAGGCGCTGTTCGTCATCGACACGGGCGCAGAGCGCAGCGCGATCTCCGACCGGCTGGCGCAGGCGCTGGACCTTCCGCCCGGCCCGCCCGTCCTGGTGCACGGCATCACCACCGCCCAGATGACGCCGACCGTGCGCCTGCCCCATCTGGCCTTTTCCGAGCGACGGTTCGCCGACCTGGTCCTGCCGGTCTTTCCCTATGGGCTGCTGGGGGCCGACGGTCTTCTGGGGCTGGACGTGCTGTCGCGCTTCCGGCTGACCCTGGACCTGCGGCGACGCCGGGTCATGATCGCGGCCTCGGGCGCCGACGTCGTGCGGCGCGGCCTGTCCTTCGGCGGACGCGCCAGCCGCGTGGGTCTGGACATCACCGATGTCCGCTCGGGGCGTTTCAGCCAGTTGATCCTGACCCAGGTCGCCGCCGACGGCGTCCCGGCCGTCGCCTTCATCGACAGCGGCGCCCAATATTCGATCGGCAACCGCGCCCTGATGCGGGCGCTGGATTCGCGCCTGGGCAGGGTCGAGCGTCCCTTGGTGCGAGTCTATGGCGTAATCGGCCAGTCCTTGCTGGTGCGGTCCGGCGAACTGGCTGATCTGCGCCTGGCGCGGCGCGATCTGGGGCCGACGCCTCTGTTGTTCGGCGATCTGCACGCCTTTCGCATCCTGAACCTGATCGACCGCCCCGCCCTGTTGCTGGGCGCCGACGTCCTGACCCGGTTCAGCCAGGTGACGCTGGACTATGGCCGGGGCCGCATCGCCCTCGGCGGCCTGGCCCGTCGTCCGACGCCGCAGGCCGCGCCTCGGTCCTAGGCGATCAGATCGCCTTGACCGCTCCGCCATCGATGCGGATCAGGGAGCCGGTGACATAGCCCGCCAGCGGACTGGCCAGGAAGGCGGCGACGGCGCCGAACTCCTCGGTCGCGCCGATGCGTCCGGCGGGGATGGACTTGACCGATTCCGCACGGGCCTCGGCGGGTTCGACGCCAGTCGCTGCGGCGCGGGCGGCGTCCAGCCGCTCAATGCGCGGGGTGTCGATCCGGCCGGGCAGAAGGGTGTTGACCGTCACCCCATTGGCCGCCACCTCGCCCGCCAGGGTCTTGGCCCAGGCCGCCACCGAGGCGCGCAGGGTGTTGGACACGCCCAGCGTCCCGATCGGCTCGATCACGCTGGTCGAGGCGACGTTCAGCACCCGCCCCCAGCCCATGGCCCGCATCCCCGGCATGACCCGGTCGGTCAGGCGGAAGACCGACAGCACCATGGCCTCGAACTGCTCGCGCCACAGCGCCGGGTCCAGCCCCGCCACGCCCGACGGCGGCGGCCCGCCCGTGTTGTTCAACAGGATCTGAATCGGCCCGCCCAGCCCGGCCTCAGCGACGTCCACCGCCTTCAGCAGGGCCTCATGATCGGCCAGATCGGCCGGGGCGATGACCGCCCGGCCCGGCCCCATGGCGTTCAGTTCGTCGGCCACGGCCTGAAGCCTGGCCGCATCGCGCGACAGCAGGGCCACGTGCGCGCCCTCGGCCACAAGCGCCGTCGCCACCGCCCGCCCCAGGCCGCTGGAGCCGCCGCAGACCAGGGCGCGCTTGCCGGTGAGTTGAAGATCCATGCGAGGCTCCTGTTGCGAAACACCCAATGCTCCACATGTACGTGGCCCTCTCGTCCAGACAAGGCCGCCATGTCGCTTCCCGTCCTGCCCATCGAAACCGAACGCCTGTCGCTGCGCGCCTTCCGCCCGGACGATTTTGACGCCTATTACGCCTACCACGCCCTGCCCGAGGTCTATCGCTACCTCTACGCCGCGCCGCCGAGCGCCGAAGAGGCGCGCAAAACCCTGCAAACGGCGAACGCCTTCACCGAGGACGGCGACGTCGCGCGGCTGGCGGTGACGCGACGCGCGGATGGAGCCCTGCTGGGCGAGCTTTTCCTTAGGCTGGCCAGCAAGGCGGCCCTGCAGGCCGAGATCGGCTACATCTTCAACCCGACCTTCGCCGGCCAGGGCTACGCCGCCGAGGCGGTGCGCGCCCTGGTCGGCGTCTGCTTCTCCAGCCTCGGCCTGCATCGCCTCTACGCCCGCCTCGACACGGACAACCGGGGCTCCATCGGCCTGGTCGAGCGGCTGCGCTTCCGGCGTGAGGCGCACCTGATCCAGAACGACCGTTTCAACGGCGTCTGGGGCGACGAATTCATCTACGCCGTGCTGGCCGCGGAATGGGCCGCTAACGCAGAACCGCGTCGGAACTGACCAGCCGCACGTCGTGCATCTGGTTCAGATAGGCCTCGTAGTAGCCTTTGTGCGAGGCGCCGACGATGGTCAGCATCCGCGTGCCCGGATAGCGCCCCAGCACGTCGCGGATGTTGGCGACCATGCGCAGGTTGCGAGTCTCCCAATAGCCCAGGTAGCGTCGCCCGAACGCCTCGGGCGACGGCTCCACATGGGTCGCGCCGAAGTCGGAGCGATAGGCCGCTACGGCTTCAGCCGGATCATTGTAGGCCTGATACATCGCCAACAAGCCGCCTGGACGCTCCAGACCAGCGCCCAACGCCGCTGAGGCTTCCTTTCGCGCCTTTGAATTCGGGTTGTCCCAAGATCCCATGATGGCCTGGCGATAGCCCTCCTGCTCGTCCGGTCGAATGTCGGAAGAAGCCGTGTGGTCATCAACGGCCCACAACCTCTCCAAGCCCAGACGCGCCGCCAGAGCCGCGGCGATCAGCTCGGTCTCATTGCGACGCGTCATCCGTCGGTTCAGTTCGGCAACCAACTCCTCCGTCAGCCCGTCCTGGGCCAACCGCTCGCTTTCAGGCAGACGCAGCCACTGGACCACGGCGGACGGCGCTTCTCCGGCGGCCAGAAAAAGTAGGGCGAGCTGTCGCCTCTGTGTTGACGAAGGCGTCTCCGGCCAGTCCGCCAGAACGCGCTCGACTTCGACATTGGCGCCCGGAACATCCAATGCAGCGGCTTCACCGGCCTTCGCCGGATCATAGCAATAGCTTCTAATCGTCGAGGCATAGCGTGTCGGCTGGCGTTTCATAGCATCGCACTGCAGACCCGAAAGGTTCTCGACCGCAATCGCCATCGGTCGCCAAATCGCCAACCGATCAAGCAAGGGCTCCAACAGCTCGGGCCGGAAGCTGTCCGGCAGGGCGGACAGGTGCGGCGAGCCCAGCACCAGAACCTCATTGAACGCGCCTGCCGGAGGGCCTTTCAACTGGTCAGGATGAAACGTGGGTCGATAGTCCTGCGCCGAGGCGACAGAACCGATCACCGCCCAGGCCGCCGCCGCCATTCCAATCGCCAAACGCATCGCTCCACCCTCTTTCCCGCCGTTTCGCGGTGAAACTGAAGACGCCCGCCGAGGCCAGCAAGTTAAGTTTCGGCAACGAAAACGGCGCGCCCCGTGCGGAGCGCGCCGTTCAGATCGCGGTCTGAAAGCCGGAGAGGCTTACGCCTGCATCGTCCAGCCTTCGACGCCCATGGCGGCCTGACGGAAGGCTTCCGAGCGGGTCGGGTGCGGGTGGCAGGTGCGGGCCACGTCTTCCGAGGCGCCGCCGAAGGCCATGGTCATGCAGGCCTCGCCGATCAGTTCACCCGCCTGCGGGCCGTAGATGTGGACGCCCAGAACCTTGTCGGTCGCGGCGTCGGCCAGAACCTTCACGAAGCCCTCGGTCTCATGGTTGATCTTGGCGCGGCTGTTGGCGGCGAAGGGGAATTTGCCCTTCTTGTAGTTGACGCCCGCGGCCTTCAGCGCTTCCTCGGTCTTGCCGACCCAGGCCACTTCCGGGCCGGTGTAGATGACCGACGGCACCAGGTCGTAGTCGACGTGGCCCGGCTTGCCCGCGATCAGTTCGATCACGGCCACGGCGTCTTCCTCGGCCTTGTGGGCCAGCATCGGGCCGTGCGTCACGTCGCCGATGACCCAGACGCCCGGCGCCGAGGTCTTGAAGTGGTCGTTGGCGATGAAGCCGCGCTGATCCGGCGTGACGCCGACCGTCTCCAGCCCCAGGCCTTCGGTGTAGGGACGGCGGCCGATGGCGACCAGCACCACGTCGCCCTTCAGGATTTCCGCCTCGCCGCCCTTGGCCGGTTCGAGGGTCAGCTCGACGCCGTCCTTGGAGGTCTTGGCGCCGGTGACCTTCGTGCCCATGCGGAAGGTCATGCCCTGCTTGGTCAGGCCGCGCTGGAAGGCGGTGGCGACTTCGCCGTCCATGCCCGCCCCGACCTTGTCGAGGAACTCCACGACCGTGACCTGGGCGCCCAGACGGCGCCAGACCGAGCCGAGCTCGAGGCCGATGACGCCCGCGCCGATGACGATCAGATGCTTGGGCACCTTGGGCAGGAACAGGGCGCCGGTCGAGTCGATCACCTTGCCGTCCTCGAAGGCGACGCCCGGCAGCGGGGTCGGCTCGGAGCCGGTGGCGATGACGATGTTCTTGGTCTCGAGCGTGGTCTTGGCGCCGCCCTCGGCTTCGACCTCGACCTTGCCGGCGCCGACGATGCGGCCGAAGCCCTTCACCACGTCGACCTTGTTCTTCTTCATCAGGAATTCGATGCCCTTGGTCAGGGCCTCAACGCTGTCGTCCTTGGCCTTGTGCATCTGGGCCAGGTTCAGCTTGGGCTTCACCTCGATGCCGATGCCGGCGAATTCGATGTTGGCGGCCTCATACAGTTCCGAGGCGTGCAGCAGGGCCTTGGACGGCATGCAGCCGACGTTCAGGCAGGTGCCGCCCAGGGTCGCGCGCTTTTCGATCAGGGCGGTCTTCAGCCCCAGTTGTCCGGCGCGGATGGCGGCGTTGTAGCCGCCCGGCCCGCCCCCGATGATCACCACGTCGTAGGTCTGGGAAGCGGCGTCGGCCATATGGTCCTCTGATCGTTCAGGCGCTGGGGAAGAGAGCGGCGCGGACACTAGCGCCGACCCCGGCGGGGTCAACCGCCACGGTCCATATAGGCCCGGATCGCGTCGGGGACCATGCCGAGAAAGACTAAAGGAGGGGCCGACGAAAGCAAAAGGCCGGGCGTCGCCGCCCGGCCTTCCGTTTTCAGCCGCTATGGACCGATCAGTATTTGAAGCGCACGCCCATGAAGACGTTGTAGCCGAACTTCTCGTACTCATAGGTCCGCTCGCGCGAGCCGTAGTAGCGGACGCCCGCCGAGTCGGTCAGGTTCTTGGCCTCGCCGAACACCTCGACCCCGTTGCCGAAGTCGTAGGAGGCGGTGAAGTCCAGCTGCTCGCGGCCTTCGACGAACAGGTCGAAGTCGGGGTCGTCGGCGTTGATCTCTTCCAGATAGTCGCTGCGCTTGGTGTAGCTGAGGCGGGCGCTGAAGCCGGCCATCTCGTAGAAGAGGGCCAGGTTGTAGTTGTTCTCCGACTGACCCGGCAGCGAGAACTTGTTGCGGCCGCCATAGGCCTGGGCCGTTTCGATCTCGGCGTCGGTCCAGGTGTAGTTGGCGAAGACGCCGAAGCCCGAGGCCCAGCCGGGCAGGAAGCTGAACTTCTGCTGCCAGTTCAGCTCCAGGCCCATCAGATGGCCGTTCGGGGCGTTGATAGGCGTCTCGAACTCGGCGTCGAACTCGGTCCCGTCGATCGTCACCTTGTCCTCGTATTTGAGGATGTAACGGTAGTCGGTCAGATCCTTGTAGAAGGCGTTGGCCGACACCACGCCCAGCGAGGCGAAGTAGTACTCCAGCCCGAAGTCGACGTTGTTCGACAGCGTCGGCTGCAGGTCCGGGTTGCCGATCTCATACGAGATGTCCGTGCCGTCGGTCTCTTCGATACGACGCGGGACGATCTGGTTGAACTCGGGGCGCGAGATCGAGCGCGTCAGGGCGAAGCGGCCGATCAGATTGTCCGAGAAGCTGTGGCGGACCGTCAGGTTGGGGAAGAACTCGGTGTCGTCGCGATCGACCCGCGCCATGTCATAGGGCTTGGTGCCGTCGTTATCGATCAGGCTGGCGGCCTCGCCCTCGAACTTGGTGTTCTCTACGCGCAGGCCGAAGATGATGTTGGTCGCGCCGATGTCCAGGCGGCCCTGGGCGTAGGCCGACAGAATGTCTTCCTTGGCCGTATAGTCCGCCGCGATGGAATCCGCCGGACGGATCGGCGACAGCGGGCGCATCTGGCCGAAGTAGTCGTCCACCAGGCCGTTGTTGAACTTCTTGCCCAACAGATAGTCGTAGTTGCGCGAGTCCGAGCCCGTCAGCAGGTCGGCGTAGGACTGCGACGGCGCATGGGCGGCGTCACGGCTGCGGAAGCGGTCCTCGTCGGCCGAGATGTCGCGGGTGCGGTATTTGCCGCCGAATTTCCAGGTGAGCTCGCGGCCGCCGATGACCGAAGGCAACTCGAAATTGGTCTGGAAGGTCAGTTCGTCCTGCTCGGTCGTGCTGGAACGGAAGGCGTTCTCGCGGAAGCGGTATTGCGCCGCATCCATGTGTTCGCCGGTCGTGAAGATCGAATAGGTCGGCTGGTAGTGATCGCCGGTGAAGTCATAGGTGACCGACGGCTTGGCCCGCGACCGGAACAGCAGCTCGTTGCGGTTCGGATAGGTCTGCTCGCTGCTGGCCCACGAGATGTTCGCGTCCCACACGGCGCCGTTGCCGAAGATGCGCTCCGCCCCGATCGTCAGGGTCAGGATCTCGTTCTTCTGGGTGCGGTGGCGCAGCTGGCGCTCGACCGTCACGTCATTGAAGGTCGCCTTGCGGTCGGTGGCGCCGGCCTGAAGCTTTCCTTCGTCATAGGTCAGCAGCAGTTGGTTGCGGTATTCGTCGTCCTCGAACTGGGCGAACGAGCCGCGCACCCAGGCGCGATAGGCGTCCGACGGGCGGAACTCCAGCGAGCCGTTGATCGACTGGCGCGTACGCTCGGTGTCGTAATCCTTGAACAGGCTTTCCTCGAGGGCGAACACTTCGCCGCCTTCGGGGGTCTCCATCTTGGTCCAGCCGGACTCGACGTTGTCGGGGCGGCGGTTGGTCTTGGAGTAGGAGTAGGACAGCAGGCCGCCGAAAGTCTGGTCCGCGCCGAAGACGTTCGACGCCGTGGCGCCGGCGCGGATGTCCTCGCCGCCGTAGTCGTTGTAGCTGCCGCCAGCATAGCCGCTGACGGCCAGGCGACGCTGGTCGAAGGCCGAGCGGGTCTTGATGTTGACGGCGCCGGCGATGGAGTCGGCGTCCTGGCTCGGCAGCAGGGTCTTGGAGATCTCGATGTTGGAGACGATGTCGCTGGGCAGGGTGTCCAGGTCGACCGCGCGCGTGCCCGGATCGACGGCCGGAACCGTCACCCCGTCCACCGACACGGCGGTGAAGGCCGACGGCGCGCCGCGCACGTTGATGTAACGGCCCTCGCCCTGGTCGCGCTGGATGGCGATGCCGGGAACGCGCTGCAGGGATTCCGCCACGTTCGGGTCAGGGTAGCGGCCGATGGCGTCGGCCGACAGGACGTTGATCACGCCGTCGGCGTTCTTCTGCTGGTTCAGCGAGCGGGCCACGCCCTCGGTGATGACGCCGTTGACGATGACGTCGGCCACGGCGACCGCATCGCCCGAGCCCATCATGACGGTGACCGAGGTCAGGCGGCCCGGCGCGGCGGCGACCGTCTGGGTCGCGGTCGGCAGGCCGATGTAGCGCGCCTCCAGCGTGACCTGGCCCGAAACGCCGCCCAGGTTGAACTCGCCCTGGCTGTTGCTGACGGCGCGGCGGCCGCTGGCGCGGTCGATGATCTCGGCGCCCGGCAGGGGCGAACCGTCGGCGTTGACGACGCGACCGATCAGGCCGTCGCCCGCCGGCGCGGCCGCGACGGCCGGAGCGGCGTCAACCGCTACGTCGGCAGCCCTGGCGTCAGCAGCTTGGGCGGCGACAGCGAAAACCAGCGGCAGGCTCGCCGCGCTGAGAAGAAGTCCGAGCTTCATGTCCATATCCCCGAAGGCCGGCGCCGCTTCTGGCGGCCCGGTTCTGGCGGGATGGCTAATGCGCCGCGACGACGCGGCCGCGACGGTTTCACGAAAAGGAATCTGCGAGCGGAACACGGGATGACGACAGTTCGTCCCGATCCGGATCATCCGTTGTCGAACCATCGCCGAACCGTCGCGGCGGCGCCGTTGACCGTCCTTTCGCGCGCGTGTTTCGGGCGGGCATTCCTCATTCGGACGGAAAGCTCCGCTCATGCCCGCCTCCCTGCTCCTGCGTTCGCTCGCCGGCCTTCTGGCCCCCGCCCTGCTTCTGGCCGCCTGCGCCGGACACGAGGTGGACTATCAGGGCGAAGGCGGCGGCTTCGTCGGCCAGGGCGCGCCCGTGCGCGCCGTGCTTGAGACGCCCTCGGTCGGCACCGTCGGCGACGACGCGGCCGACGATCCCGCCGTCTGGGCTTCCAAGACCCCCGTGACCATCGGCGGCGTCCAGACCCCCGGCTTCGTCGTCGGCACCGACAAGAAGGCGGGCCTCTACGTCTACGGCTTCGACGGGGCCATTCTGCAGTTCATGCCCGAGGGGCTGCTGAACAACGTCGACGTGGTCGAGGGCCTGAGCCTCGACGGCCGCCCGCAGTTGCTGATCGGAGCCAGCGACCGCACGCCGGGCCGCACCGGCGTCGCCCTCTATCTGTTCGACCCGGCCGGGACCGGCGACAACAAGGTGCGCTACTGGGGCTCCATCGCCACCGACGTGGTCGAGCCCTACGGCTTCTGCTTCGCCCGGCGCGGCGAAGAGGTGCACGCCGTCCTGGTCGGCCATGAAGGCGAACTGCGTCAGTTCATCGTCGCCGCCGGGACCGACGGCCGCCCCGCCGCACAGTTGGTCCGCCGCGCCGAGATCGGCTCCATCTCCGAAGGCTGCGCCGCCGATCCGGCGACCGACGCCCTCTATATCGCCGAGGAGAACGTCGGCCTGTGGCGCTACGGCCTCGACCCGGCCTCGGGCGGGACGCGCACCCTGGTCCAGCCGGTCGCGCCGGGGCTGCTGGTCGCCGACGCCGAGGGTCTGACGACGCTGACGGATGGGGAAGCGCGCTATTTGATCGCCTCCAGCCAGGGCGACTCGACCTTCCCCGTCTGGCGCATCGACGGCGCAGAGCCGCAGTTCAAGGGCCGCTTCGTGGTCGTGGACGGGACGGTCGACGGGGTGACGGGCACCGACGGCCTGGCCGCCCTGGGCGGTCCGGTCGGCCCCTTCCCCGAGGGCCTGGTGGTCATCCAGGACGACGTCAACGACACCGGAACCCAGAACTTCAAATACGTCGACTGGCGCGACATCCGCGCCGCGCTGGGGCTGTAAGGTCGGAGGAGGGAACGCGAAAAGGCCTGACGGGATCGTCGGGCCTTTTTCATGTGCGGCGATGGACAGGGCGCAAAAGGAAACGGGGCCCGACCTTGCGGCCGGACCCCGTTTTTCCTTTCGACTGGAGCGGGCGAGGCGATTCGAACGCCCGACCCTCACCTTGGCAAGGTGATGCTCTACCCCTGAGCTACGCCCGCACTCCGTTGGGAGCGATGTGCTGCTCCCCGTCGAGGAAGGGGCGTATAGCGGACCGACTTCGGATCACGCAAGCCCCTTTTTCGATTTTCGGCCAATCCGCCGATTTTTTTCGAATAGCCCTGAAACTTCACACGAAAACGGCCCCCGAAACGCCCGCAAGGACGCCTCGAAGGCCGCTTCAAAACGCCGCCGGCTGCCCGCTCAAGCAGCGAGCCGCCGCGCGGCGAGCGTTAGCGGCCTTGCCGCTCCTCGCCTTAGCGAGGCGCGAGACGGATCGCCCCGTCCAGACGGATGCACTCGCCGTTGATGTAGGTGTTCTCGGCCAGGTGCAGGGCCAGGGCGGCGTAGTCGGCCGGCGTGCCCAGGCGTTTGGGGAAGGGGATCATGGCGGCCAGGGCGTCCTGCACCTTCTGGTCCATGCCCGCCATCATCGGCGTCCACATGATGCCCGGCAGAATGGTGTTGACCCGCACGCCCTCGTTCATCAGGTCGCGCGCCACCGGCAGGGTCATGGCGTAGACGCCGCCCTTGGACGCCGAATAGGCCGCCTGGCCGATCTGGCCGTCCTGGGCTGCGACCGAGGCGGTGTTGATGATCAGGCCGCGCTCGCCGTCCTCCATCGGCTCCAGCGTCACCATGCCCGCCGCCGACTGCGACAGGACGCGGAAGGTGCCGAACAGGTTGATCGAGACGGTGCGCTCGAACTGGGCCATGTCGTGGGCGCGGATCTCGCCGGTGTCCTTCTTGCGGCTGACGGTCTTCTGGCCGGTGGCGATCCCGGCGCAGTTGACGGTCAGGCGCTCCTGGCCGTGGGCGGCGCGAGCCTTGGCGAAGCCGGCGGCGACGCTGTCGTCCGAGGTCACGTCCACCTTGCAGAAGACGCCGCCGATCTCCTGGGCGATGACCTCGCCGCGCTCTTCGTTCAGGTCGAACAGGGCGACCTTGACGCCCTTGGCCGCCAAGGCGCGCGCCGTGCCTTCGCCGAGGCCCGAAGCCCCGCCCGTCACCACTGCCGCGATCGAAGCGTCGAGTTTCATGAAAGTCGTCCTATATTCGATTGAACCGAGTGCTCGTGCGAGGATTTAGCGGCCATGACCGCAAAGACCAACGGGGTGTCGCCTGATGACGCCATCAATCCTGAAAAGGCCCTGGTTCCCGCCGTACAGAAGGTGAACGAGATGCGCGTGCGCAAGGGCTTCTGGCCCAAGATGCGGCGCACCGCCGCCCGCATCCCCTTCGCCGGACAGGCCATGGCCGCCTGGTACGCCGCCCAGGATCCCAAGACGCCGCTGGCGGCCAAGGGGCTGATCCTGGGGGCGCTGGCCTATTTCGTCATGCCGGTGGACGCCATTCCCGACATCTTCGCCGGCATCGGCTTCACCGACGACGCCGCGGTGATCGCCGCGGTGCTGGCCACCCTGGGCGCCCACCTCAAGCCCCGCCACCACGATCAGGCGGCGCAGGCGTTGAAGCGGCTGCGGGAGGACGAGGAATAAACCCTTCTCCCCTTGCGGGAGAAGGTGGGCGCCGAAGGCGCTCGGATGAGGGGTCTCTCCGAAATCGGATGAAGGCAGCGAGGCCGAGGTCCCGCAACCCCTCATCCGTCAGGCTTCGCCTGCCACCTTCTCCCACAAGGGGAGAAGGATGCTCCGATCAATCCTCCACCTTCACCACGATCTTGCCGACGGCCGAGCGGTCGCTGAGGGCCTGGATGGCCTCATGGGCGCGTTCCAGCGGGAAGGTGCGGCTGACGCGCGGCTTGATCTTGCCCTCGGCGTAGAGCTGCATCAGCTCGGCCATGTTGGCGGCGTGGGCCTTGGGATCGCGGGCGACGGCGGCGCCCCAGAAGACGCCGACCACCGACACCGACTTCAGCAGGGTCAGGTTCAGCGGCAGGGACGGAATCCCCGCCGGGAAGCCCACCACCAGATAGCGGCCGTTCCAGTCCATCGCCCGCAGGGCCGGCTCGGCGTAGTCGCCGCCCACCCCGTCGAAGACCACATCGGCGCCGTCACGGCCGGTCGACAGCTTGAACTCGCCCGACAGCTCCTTCTGGGCCGCCTTGTCCATCGGGCCGGAGGGGTAGATCAAGCCGTTGTCCGCGCCCAGCTCCAGCGCGAACTCGACCTTGTCGTTGGTCGAGGCGGCGGCGACCACGCGCGCGCCCATCGCCTTGCCCAGCTCGACGGCGGCGGCGCCGACGCCGCCCGCCGCGCCCAGCACCAGCAGGGTCTCGCCCGGCTGCAGCTGCGCCCGGTCCTTCAGGGCGTAGTAGCTGGTGCCGTAGGTCATGATGAAGGCGGCGGCGGTCTCATAGTCCATGCCCTCTGGAATGGGGATCAGGCTGTCGGCCTTGACCTTCAGCCGCTCTACCATGCCGCCCCAGCCGGGCACGGCGACGACGCGGTCGCCCCGGAACACGCCCTTCACCCCCTCGCCGACGGCGTCGATCACGCCCGCGACCTCTGCGCCCGGCGCAAACGGGCGCTCGGGCTTGAACTGGTATTTGTCAGCGATGATCAGAGCGTCGGGATAGTTGACGCCCACGGCCTTAACCTCGATCACCACCTCGCCCGGACCGGGCGTGGGGTCCATGACCTCCTCGACGACAAGCGATTCCGGGCCGCCGGGGGCCTTGGACAGGACTGCACGCATAGGAACTCTTTTCAGCTTTCCCCCATCGGCCATGGCGCCGACACGCCGGCGACGCTAATCAGCCTGCGGCCCGATGCAAAGAGGTCGAATAGGTTCTGAGGAGACGATCATGGCGAAACCCGCCCTCATTCTTCACGGCGGCGCCGGCGCCCGGCGCGAGCGCAACTACGACGCCGAGGTCGTGCACATGCGCGAGGTCGTCGAGGCGATGAAGGCGCGGCTGGACGCCGGGGCGTCGGCCCTGGACGTGGCGGTCGAGGCTGTCGTCATGCTGGAGGACGCCGGCCTCTACGTCGCCGGGCGCGGGGCCTCGCCCAATCTGGCGGGCGACTATGAGCTGGACGCCAGCCTCATGGACGGCGCCTCGGGCAAGGCCGGGGCCGTCGCCGCCCTGCAGGGCTTCCGCAACCCGGTCGTCGCCGCCCGCGCGGTGATGGACCGCACCCCCCACGTCATGCTGGCCGGAAACGGCGCCGCCCGTTTCGCCGCCGAACAGGGCCTGACCCGCGTCGAAGAGCCCGAAGCCTGGTACACCCGCGCCGGCAAGGGCGAGGACAACCATCCGCCCGGCGGCCTGAGCCACGGCACCGTCGGCTGCTGCGTGCTGGACAGCCAGGGCCGCCTGGCCGCCGCCACCTCGACGGCGGGCGTGTTCGGCAAGATGCCGGGCCGCGTCGGCGACACCCCCATCCCCGCCGCCGGCACCTGGGCCGACGAACACGCCGCCGTCTCCTGCACCGGCCAGGGCGAGTATTTCATCCGCGTCGCCGCCGCCGCGCGCACCGCCTTCGGCGTGGCCGCCGGTCAGTCTCTGGCCGAGGCGTCGCAAGCCGTCATCGACCGCATCGGCGCCCTGGGCGGCGACGGCGGCCTGATCGCTCTGGACCGCGAGGGCAACATCGCCGCCCCCTACAACAGCCAGGGCATGAAGCGCGCCTGGCTGGCGACCGACGGCGGCGTCGGCGTCGAGGTGTTCGGGCGGTAGAGCTCCGCCCCTTTCATTACAGCTCCGTAAGGTGCGCGGCGGCTCTTCGCCCTGCTAGGCTTTCAGCGCCCGTTTCTTCGACTGCGGGCGTTGGAAAGCCGCCCCTCATGAAGAATCGCCTGATCCTGACCGCCTGCGCCTCGGCGCTGCTGCTCGGCCTGCCCGCCGCCGCCCCGGCCTGGGCCAAGGCGCCGCCCGCCGTCGCGTCTGCCGCCCAGGGCGGGGTCGAGGTGCCGCCGCTGGGCTTCGCCAAGCGGGTGCTGGCCAACGGCATGGAGGTCTATACGGCGCGCGACGCCTCGACCTCCAACGTCACGGTGCAGGTCTGGTATCGCGTGGGATCGAAGGACGATCCGGCGGGCCGCTCGGGCTTCGCCCACCTGTTCGAGCACCTGCTGTTCAAGGCGACGAAGAACATGCCGTCCGAGACGTTCGATCGTCTGACCGAGGACGTCGGCGGCTTCAACAACGCCTTCACCGCCGACGACGTGACCGCCTATTACGAGGTCGTCCCGGCCAACCACCTGCAGCGCATCCTGTTCGCCGAGGCCGACCGCATGGGCTCGCTGGTCGTCGACGAGGCGAACTTCGCCTCCGAGCGCGACGTGGTGAAGGAGGAATACCGCCAGCGCATCCTGGCCAGCCCCTATGGCCGCCTGTTCGGCCTGTTCACGCCCGAGACCATCTATCAGGACCACCCCTATCGTCGTCCGGGCATCGGTTCGATCGAGGAGCTGGACGCCGCGACCCTGGACGACGTGCTGCGCTTCCACGCCACCTACTACCGGCCGGACAACGCCATGCTGATCGTGGCGGGCAATTTCGATCAGGCGCAGCTGGACGGCTGGGTCGACGAATATTTCGCCCCGCTGAAGCGTCCGGCGACGCCCATGCCCGCCAATGATGTGAAGGAGCCCGAGCCGACCGGCCCGCGCACCGCCACCTACTACGCGCCGAACGTGCCCCTGCCCGCCGTCGCCCTGGCCTGGAACACCGTGGCCTACAAGGACGCCGACCGCGCGGCGCTGACGGTGCTGGACGGCATCCTGTCGACCGGCGAAAGCAGCCGCCTGTACCGCTCGCTGGTCTATGACAAGCAAATCGCCGCCTCGGCGGGCTCCAACCCCGACTTCGCCCAGCAGGCGGGCAATCTGGCCGCCTACGCCATCATGGCCGGCGGCCAGACGGTCGAGACCGGCAAGGCCGCGCTGGAGGCTGAGATCGCGCGCCTGCGCGACGAGCCCGTCACCGCCGCCGAACTGGCCGAGGCCAAGAACGAGCTGGTCGCCGACGCCCTGCGCGGCCGTGAAAGCATCGACGACCGCGCCACCACCCTGGGCATGGCGCTGATCATGACCGGCGACGCGACCGCCGCCGACCGCGAGATCGCAGAGATCCAGGCCGTCACCGCCGCCGACGTGCAGCGCGTGGCCCGCCGCTATCTGACGCCGCAGCGCCAGATCACCATCAACTACCTGCCCGCCGACGACGCCAATGCGCCCAGCGAGCAGAAGAAGAACGTCGACGCCCCCGTCACGGTCGCGTCCCTGGCTCCGGCCGGTCCGGTCGCCGTCCTGCTGCCGGAGGCCGAGCGCGCCCGCCTGCCCCAACCGGGGCCCGAGGTGTCGCCCGCCACCCCGGCCATCGCCGACTTCCGTCTGGACAACGGCCTGCGCGTCCTGGTCGCCCCGACGCAGGGCCTGCCGCTGGTCTCGGCGCGGCTGAACTTCAACGCCGGTTCGGCCCACGATCCGGCGGGCAAGCCGGGCGTCGCCTCCATGACCGCCGCCCTGCTGACCCAGGGCACGACGACCAAGGCGGCCCCGGAAATCGCCACCGCCATCGAACAGCTGGGCGCCAGCATCGGCGCGGGCGCGGGCGCCGACTTCACCAATGTCTACGCCAATGCGCCCAAGGACGTGTTCGGCCGGACCCTGACCCTGATGGCCGACCTGGTGCGCAACCCGACCTTCGCCGCCGATGAGCTGGAGCGTCAGCAGTCCCAGACCCTGGACGGCCTGCGCGTGGCGCTGAGCCAGCCGGGCTCCATCGCCTCCCAGTCGGTGGGCCGCGTGATCTACGGCGACGCCCCCTACGGCGCGCCGGGCTCAGGCACGGTGAACAGCATCCCCGCCCTGACGCGCGACGACGTGGCGGTGTTCCACTCCGACCGCTTCCGTCCGTCGCAGGCGACCCTGGTCTTCTCGGGCGACGTGACCCCGGCCGAGGCCCGCGCCCTGGCGGATGAGGCCTTCGGCGACTGGCGCGACGCCGGTCCCGCCCCTGCCGCCGTCGACAAGGCGGGTCAGGCTTTGGCGCCGCGCGTCGTCGTCATCGACCAGCCGGGCGCCGGCCAGGCGGCGGTCGTCGCCGCCATCCGCGGCGTCAGCCGCACCGACGCCGACTTCTTCCCGCTGACGGTGGGCAACACCCTGCTGGGCGGCGGCTATTCCTCGCGGCTGAACCAGAAGATCCGCATCGAGAAGGGCCTGTCCTACGGCGCTGGATCGGCGCTGGGCGCGCGGGCCGAAACGGGCGTCTTCACCGCCTCGACCCAGACCAAGAACGAGTCGGCGACAGAGGTGGTCGAGCTGATGCTGGCCGAGATCGGCAAACTGGGCGACGCCCCGGCGACCGAGGCCGAACTGGCCCCGCGCCGCGCCACCCTGATCGGCGCTTTCGGCCGCTCGCTGGAGACGGTCGACGGCCTGGGCGGCCTGGTCGCCAACCTGGCCCTCTACGACCTGCCGATGAGCGACCTGGCCGACTACGCCGGGCGCGTCCGCGCGGTCACGCCGCAGCAGGTCGAAGCCGCCTTCGCCGAACACCTGCCGACCGACCGGGCCAGCCTGGTCGTGGTCGGCGACGCCTCGAAGTTCATCGACGGCCTGCGGGCCAGGTATCCGAACGTCGAGGTCATCCCGCTGACCGAACTCAATCTGGACAGCGCGACGCTGAAGTAGGGCGCGGGGTGATCTTTTCCTCCCCATGCAAATGGGGAGGGGGACCGCGAAAGCGGTGGAGGGGCTAGGACGGCGGAACCAAGCGGCCCCTCCGTCTCGCCGGCTACGCCGCCGATCCACCTCCCCGTCCGCTTCGCGAACAGGGAGGAAAATCATTCGCTCACGTCGTCAGGCAGACCACCTGGGCGACGCGCAGATCCTGACGCAGGCGATCGGAGACGGCGCCGTAGTTCTGGGTCGTCACCGCCTGGCCCAAGGCGGCTTCGTCGGCGCGCTGCTGGGCGCCGACGGTGGGCACGAAGGTGTCGGGCGCCGTGGTGTAGATGCGGCCGCGCCGGGGCGACTCGGCGATGGTCACGCCCAGCACCCGTCCGCGACGATCCAGCACCGGCGCCCCGGACAGGCCAGACAACGTGCCCTTCAGCTCCCGCGTGCGTCCGGCCTCGGCCCAGGCCAGCACCGGCTCGTCATAGGAGCGGTGGCCCCTGATCTTCAGTGTCTCGCGGCCGATCAGGCGCGAGGCCACCTCGCCCGGCCGTCCCTGGGGGAAGCCGGGATGGAAGGCGCGCTGGCCCTTGTAGAGCGGCGCCTGGGGCGCGATCGGCAGGGCGGGCGGCCCGCCGTCGGTCAGCAGCAGAGCCACGTCCGCCCGCGCGGCCAGGCGCACGTCGGCGGCCAGGGCGCGAGTCTTGTCGATCACCAGGGCCGGCTTGCGACAGCCCTCGACCACATGGCGGGCGGTGATCCAGCGGCCGTCCCCGGCGATGGAGAAGGCCGTGCCCGACACCGGCTCGTGCTCGTCCGAAGTGTCGACGGTGACGGACGGATCAAAGGGGGTGATCGGCCCCAGCAACGGTCCTGTCGGCTCTTCGGCATGGAAGTCGTGCGGCGCATCAGCCCGCTCGCCCCGGTTCAGGGACGCAACCAGGATCACGCCAATGACGGCGGCGTAGATGGTCCAGTCGGGAAGATGGGGAAAGCGCAAGGCCGCCCCCTCAACCCGTCAGGGCGGCCGCCAGGATCAAGGCGGTCGACAGCTTGGCCCCGGCCAGGACCACGGCGGCGGAGGTCTCGCCCTTCTCTATCCGTTGCGGCAGGCCGTGCAGCAGGAAATCGACGACGCGGAAGGCCAGCAATTGCAGCACCACCGTCGCCACGCCCCAGATGGCGATGTCGCGGATCGAGGTCGACACTGACAGGGACACCGCCAGCGGAATGGCGAGGCCCACCAGCACCCCGGAAAAGGCCACGGCGGCGGCCGGATTGCCCTGGCGGATCAGGGCGATCTCGCGCCACGGCGTCAGCAGGGCATAGACCGCCGCACCCGCCGCCAGCAGGCCGAAAGTCACGGCCAGATGCAGCATCAGGATCGGAAAGCCCGTCGCGAACGCCTGGAGTTCAGGAGTCGACAGAACGCCCGGCAACGACGAGGTCTCCATGACGACGAACCCTAGCCTCCCAGCCTGAAGGGGAACGAAACCAAAACACCCTTGCCCGAAAGCCTGACCATTCCGCTAGGGCGCCCGTGCCACAGTCGATGGACAAAGCGTCCAGACGGACGGTCGGGCCTCAGGCTGCGTCCGCCTCTTCGCGCTCGGCCTTCAGGCGCGCAGAGGCCCGCAGTTTTTCGCTCTCGGACTTCAGCTGGCCGCAGGCGGCCAGGATGTCGCGGCCGCGCGGGGTGCGGATGGGCGAGGCGTAGCCGGCCTTGTTCAGGATGGCGGCGAAGGTCTCGATCGTCTTCCAGTCCGAGCACTGATAGTCGGTGCCGGGCCAGGGGTTGAACGGGATCAGGTTGACCTTGGACGGAATGCCCTCGATCAGCTTGATCAGGGCGCGCGCCTCGGCCGGGCTGTCGTTGACGCCCTTCAGCATGACGTATTCGAACGTCACCCGGCGCGCGTTGGACAGGCCGGGATAGGCGCGGATGGCCGCCATCAGCTGATCCAGCGGATACTTCTTGTTCAGCGGCACCAGCTGGTCGCGCAGCGGGTCGTTGGTGGCGTGCAGGCTGATCGCCAGCATGGCCGCCGTGCGCTCGCCCAGGGCGTTCAGCTGCGGCACCACGCCCGAGGTCGATACGGTGATCCGGCGCCGCGACAGGGCGATGCCTTCGTTGTCGGAAATGATGTCGATGGCGTTGGCGACGTGGTCCAGATTGTAGAGCGGCTCGCCCATGCCCATGAAGACGATGTTGGACAGGCGGCGGTCTTCCTTGGGCGAGGGCCACTCGTCCAGGTCGTCGCGGGCCACCTGGACCTGGGCCACGATCTCGGCCGTGGTCAGGTTGCGGACCAGCTTCTGCGTGCCGGTGTGGCAGAAGGTGCAGTTCAGGGTGCAGCCCACCTGGGACGAAACGCACAGGGCGCCGGCCCGGCCCACGTCGGGGATGTAGACGGTCTCGATCTCGATGCCCGGCGCCGTGCGGATCAGCCATTTGCGGGTGCCGTCCTTGGACACCTGACGCTCGACGATCTCGGGGCGGGCCAGGGTGAAGGCCTCGGCCAGCTTGGCGCGCGTGTCCTTGGCCACATCGCTCATCAGGGCGAAGTCGGTGACGCCGTAGTGGTGGATCCAGCGCCAAACCTGGGAGGCGCGCATCTTGGCCTTTTCGGGCGGACAGATTTCGGCGTCGATCAGGGCCTGGCGCAGTTCGTCGCGCGTCAGACCGCTGAGGTTGACGGGCGTCTTTACCGGGGCGCTGGCGCGCGAGAGATCGAGCGAAATGCTCAAGGGCGGATGTCCTGCGGCGAAGAGTGAAGCGGCGGCGTCTAGCACAGATGGGGCGTCTTGTCGCCTTTGGCCATGCGCGGGTTGATAGACTCGGAACGAGGCGCTAGAGGGGCGGCCGTTGGGGAGTAGCTTCCGGCATATCCCAGCCGGGGTCGCGTCAACACACTTGCTCCTGTCGTCAGGAGCATGGCGCGATCAGCGGATCACCTCCGCCTAGCGAGACCAGCATGCTGCACCTGCGGGGCCGGCCCGTGCGTGGAGCGTGCTGTCATGCGTCCGGCCGAGTGTGTTTTCCCATGATGTCCCCTGTCACCATCGCCGTCCTGTCCGTCAGCATGTCCGCCGACGCCTTCGCCGCCGCCATCGGGCGCGGCGCCCAGCACCGACCAACGGTGCCCCAGGCCCTGCGCTCGGGCCTGGTGTTCGGCGTGATCGAAGCCATCACGCCCCTGATCGGCTTCGCCCTAGGCGTGGCCGCCGCCGGCTTCGTCGCGGCGATCGACCACTGGATCGCCTTCGGCCTGCTGGGCGCGGTCGGAGCCAAGATGATCTGGGAGGCGCTGAAGCGCGACGAAGCAGAGATCGAGGCGGCTGACGCCGGCGGCAAGGCCGCGTCGCGCGGCCTGCTGGCCCTGGTCGCCACCGCCGTCGGCACCTCGATCGACGCCGGCGCGGTCGGGGTCGGCCTGGCCCTGCTGGACGCGAATATCTGGTTGATCGCCGCCTGCATCGGCTTCACCACCTTCGCCCTGGCGACCCTGGGCCTTCTGGTCGGCAAGGCGGCGGGCGCGCGGCTGGGTAAGATCGTCGAGCTGGTCGGCGGCGTGGCCCTGATCGCGCTGGGCCTGAAGATCCTGCTGGAGCATCTGGGCGTGCTGGCGGGCTGACGAGGCGCCGAAAGCCTAGCCTTGCTCCGAGACGGATTCAGGGGGATCATTCCGTCTCGCCGCTCGTTCACCGGTTGAAGGAGACTCCCATGCGCGCCCCCCTGTTCCTCGTCGCCGTCATTGTCGCGCCGCTGGCGCTCGCCGCCTGCGCCTCAGGCCGCCCCTTGCCGACCTATCAGCAGGAAATGGACAAGCTGGACGCCGAATGCCGCGAGCGCGGCGGCATCATCTCGCCCACCGGCCGCCAAACGGGTCGTCCGCAGACCGACTACGTCTGCAAGATCACCGGCGGCGCCTCGCGTATCCCGCAAAGCTGAGCCTCCACGGCCGCTTTATTTAGAAGAAATGGCCGAACGCCCGCTCTGTAAGATGTTCGACCGCTGATCGTCTGGCGGTGCGGCAGGAGCCACCATCTCCGGCCGCAGCCAAGAAACCGCTAAAGCAGACGCTCATTCCCGGTCATCCTCCCGCTTCGTTTTAACCCCAGCGACAGAGCTTCATCGGGATCAACTAAAGCGCTCCCCCGGTTTACTGGGGCGCTTTCTGTCGTTTGGAACCACTTCCCGCGCATACAGTTAGCCCGTCGCAGCCCGCCCCAACCCATCTAGGGCTGCCCTCTGTTGAACCGCGGAGCCCCTCGCTAGACGTCTGAGCGCCTGGCGAGGGGTCTTCAATTATCTAGGACGCCCCGCTCGAGCAGACCCACGACTACTGGGTCTTGCAGAGACGCGGCGACCTCGCGGGCAAACGCTCGATGAGCCTCAGCTTCATCCGTGATCAGGCGCTGACTGCCGTTCCGATGCGATGAAAGCTGAAAGGAAATCAGGCGCTGCTGCTTGGCCAAACGCTCTATTCGAACAAGCTTCACTCCCGCCTGATCGCGCAGAGTGGCGCGTGAACTGATGACCATGATCGACCTCCTGAACAGGCCCATAAAGGCGAGGCCGCGAAGAACCGTTCCAAGCGAAGAGAACACGGCGACGCCCGACAAGCGACAGCTCGACGAGAAGCGGCCTCCTCCGTTGTCGGCTCGGAGGATGGACGCGACCGCTTCAAAGCTCGCGTCGCCATAAACCGCTGAATTAGGCTTAACCGCTAACCAGCGTGTAGGGTCTCGCCATCGTAGGCCAAGTTCATCTGGCCGTCTGCGACTGGTAGAGATCGGTAGCGCACGCCGAACACTCCCGCCTGAACGGCTTGGGAGTTGCCCGTGGCTTACTTTTGTTTGATCGACCTTTCGTCTTCCAACGTGCCCCATATGGAATTCTTGGAGGCTGAGTCCCCGACCGAAGCCGAGTTTGAGGCGCGCGCGCTGAGCCTGCTTCATCCGAGTGCGAAGACGACTAGCATCCTGAACGGCGAAGGCGAGGTTACGGCCGTCCTTCCGCCGCCCGGCAAGCCGTGAGCCGCCAAGAGCACGCCCATACTCGATACGGCTCGCCACGCCATCAGCGGCGCAACGGAGCGATGCGTGACCGTGTATCGCCGACATTTGACTAGGAAATCCGTGGTGGTTGGAGGCGGGATCGAACCGCCGACCTGTGGGTTATGAATCCACCGCTCTAACCATCTGAGCTACCCAACCCCTTACGGAGCATCGCGCCGGATCGAGAACGACCCCTGAGCGCGAGAGGGGTGCGTATATCGCCGCCTTCTCTCCGGTTCAAGCCGCTTCGATGCGGATTTCGTGCGGGACTATCGGTCGCGGCGCGTTTCGGCTCGCGCAAAGCGCGCCGAGGCGGCATCCTGACCGTTCAAAGCCACGCTGTTCAGGAGCCGCCATGCTGCGCCCCGCCCTCTTCGCCGCTTCCGCCGCCGCCCTGGTTCTCGCCGCCTGCGGGGCCAATGGACAGGATGAGGCGCCGTCCTCCGCCGCCACCGGCGCGCCGGTCGAGACCCGCCCGCCCAACAACCCGGATCAGAAGCCGGCGCTCGAAGGCCAGACCCGCGCCCCGTCGGTCAGCACCACGATCGCCATGCAGCACGCCGTCGTGGCCGAGGGTCTGGAGCACCCCTGGGGCCTGGCCCTGCTGCCGGACGGCCAGTGGCTGGTGACGGAGAAGCCCGGCCGGATGCGCGTGGTCAGCGCCCAGGGCCGGATCGGCGCGCCGATCGGCGGCCTGCCCGCCGTGGCGGCGCGCGGCCAGGGCGGCCTGCTGGACGTGATCCTGAGCCCGACCTTCGCCCAGGACCGGATGATCTACTGGTCCTACGCCCAGCCGCGAGACGGCGGCAACGGCACGGCTGTCGCGCGCGGCCGCCTGTCGGACGATCTGAGCCGCGTCGAGAACGTGCAGGTCGTCTTCCAGGTCAAGGACACCTATGACGGGGACAAGCATTTCGGCTCCTCCCTGGTCTTCGGCCCGGACGGCAAGCTCTACATCACCATCGGCGAACGCTCGGACAAGCCGATGCGGCCGACGGCCCAGAGCCTGGCCTCGCACCACGGCAAGGTCATCCGCATCAACGCCGACGGCTCGGTCCCGTCCGACAACCCCTTCGTCGGCCGCGAAGGCGCCCTGCCGGAGATCTGGTCCTACGGCCACCGCAACCCGCAGGGCATCGCCGTCCAGCCGGGAACCGGCGCGGTCTGGAGCATCGAGCACGGCACGCGCGGCGGCGACGAGCTGAACCTGGAGAAGGCCGGCGCCAATTTCGGCTGGCCCGGCGCGGCCTACGGCATCGAGTACAGCGGCGACGCCATCCCCGGCGCGACGACGACGCAGGAAGGCACGGTCCAGCCCGTCTACTACTGGGACCCGGTGATCGCGCCGGGCGGCATGGTCTTCTATGAGGGCGCCATGTTCCCCGGTTGGAAGGGGAACGCCCTGATCGGCGGCCTGGGCGGCAAGCACCTGGTTCGTCTGGTGCTGCAGGACGGCCGCGTGGTCGGCGAGGAGCGGCTGCTGACCGGCCTGGGCGAGCGCATCCGCGATGTGGCGGTCGGGCCTGACGGCGCCGTCTGGGTCGTGACGGATGAGGAGAACGGCAAGCTGGTGCGGATGGCGCGCCGCTGAGGCTGAGAACACAGGGCGGGCCGCGCACGACGGCCCGCCCTTTTCACATCCGCCGACCTCACGCGCCTTGTTACTTGACGTTGACGTAAACGTCGGCTTTCTAACGACCTGAGTTTCAATTCCAGACGCGATGATCGGGATCCGCCCGCCCACCGCCTCCCAACCAAGACGACAACCGCCCCTTATGCAGCGAGGCGCCGCGCGCCGAGCGATAGGGACACCAAGAACCCGTCCCTCATGCAGTTCGCTGCCGCGCAGCGAACGGTAGGGGCACAACAAGAGAGAGACGCTCCATGGCCGACGCCTACATCTACGACGCCGTGCGCACCCCGCGCGGCAAGGGCAAGAAGGACGGCAGCCTGCACGAGATCACGGCCCTGAGCCTGGCGACCCAGGTTCTGGAGGCTCTGCGCGGCCGCAACGGCCTGAACACCGCCAAGGTCGACGACGTGATCCTGGGCGTGGTGTCGCCGGTGGGCGAGCAGGGCTCGGACATCGCCCGCACCGCCGTGCTGTCGGCCGGCTGGGGCCAGGAGACGGCGGGCGTGCAGATCAACCGCTTCTGCGCCTCGGGTCTGGAAGCCGTGAACATGGCCGCCGCCAAGGTGAAGTCCGGCGAGGCCGACATGGCTGTCGGCGGCGGCGTCGAGGCCATGAGCCGCGTGCCCATGGGTTCCGACGGCGGCGCCTGGCCGACCGATCCCTCGGCGGCCTTCCCGACCTATTTCGTGCCGCAGGGCGTCTCGGCCGACATGATCGCCACCAAATACGGCTTCAGCCGCGACGACGTGGACGCCTATTCGGTCGAAAGCCACAAGCGCGCCGCACAGTCCTGGGCCGAGCGCCGCTTCGATCGATCGGTGATCGCGGTCAAGAACCAGCTCGGCCTGACCCAGCTGGACCGTGACGAGACCATTCGTCCGAAGACGGACATGCAGACCCTGGGAGGGCTGAACCCCTCCTTCGTCATGATGGGCGGCATGGGCTTCGACGCCGTGATCAACCAGCGCTACCCCGAGGCGGCGGGCGTCAACCACGTCCACACGCCGGGCAACTCGTCCGGCATCGTCGACGGCGCGGCGGGCATTCTGGTCGGCTCCAAGGAGATGGGCGAGGCCCTGGGCCTGAAGCCCCGCGCGAAGATCCTGGGCGGCGCCTCGATCGGCTCCGAGCCGTCGATCATGCTGACCGGCCCCGAACCCGTGACCCGCAAGCTGCTGGGCAAGCTGGGCATGCAGCCGGGCGATATCGACCTGTATGAACTGAACGAGGCCTTCGCGGCCGTGGTGCTGCGCTACATGCAGGCGCTCGACATCCCGCACGACAAGATCAACGTCTGCGGCGGCGCCATCGCCATGGGCCACCCGCTGGGCGCCACCGGCGCCATGATCCTGGGCACGGTGCTGGACGAGCTGGAACGCTCGAACAAGTCGACGGCCCTGGCCACCCTGTGCATCGGCGGCGGCATGGGCACCGCCACCGTCATCGAACGCGTCTGATCCGGGAGCGAATGACTATGGAAAACTTCAAGATCGACATCGACGCCGACGGCATCGCCACGGTCGCCTTCGACGTGCCGGGCCGTTCGATGAACACCCTGACCTCGGCCGTGATCGCCGAGATCCCGGCTCTGGTCGAAAAGATCAAGACCGACGACGCCATCAAGGGCGTGGTCCTGACCTCGGGCAAGACGACCGGCTTCTGCGCCGGGGCGGACCTGGGCGACATGGCCTCGGGCATGCTGGCCGACGGCGGCGACCTGCAGAAGGCGTTCGACACCGGCTGGGCGCTGAACGGCGCCTTCCGCGCGCTGGAAACCTCGGGGAAGGCGGTGGCGGCGGCCATCAACGGCCTGGCGCTGGGCGGCGGGCTGGAGTTCACCCTGGCCTGCCACTATCGCGTCGTCGAGAACGACCCGAAGATCCAGCTGGGCCTGCCCGAGATCAAGGTCGGCCTCTTCCCCGGCGGCGGCGGCACCCAGCGCCTGACGCGCCTGATCGGGGTGCAGACCGCCCTGATGCAGATGGCCGAGGGCAAGTCCTGGCGCCCGAACGACGCCAAGGGCGCCGGCGTCGTCCATGAGGTCGTCGAAAAGGGCCAGTCGGTCGAGGCCGCCAAGGCCTGGATCAAGAACGGCGGCAAGGCCGTCCAGCCGTGGGACGATCCCAAGTTCAAGATCCCCGGCGGCGGCCCCTACCACCCGGCGGGCGCCCAGGTCTTCATCATGGGCAACGCCATCCTGCGCAAGCAGTCCTACGGCAACTACCCGGCCGTGCTGAACATGATGAAGGCCGTCTATGAAGGCGTGCAGGTGCCGATCGAGGCGGGCCTGCGCATCGAGACGCGCTACTTCATCAAGACCCTGATGACGCCGCAGGCCCAGGCCATGATCCGCAGCCTGTTCCTGTCCAAGCAGGAACTGGACAAGGGCGCCGTGCGTCCGGCGGGCGCGCCCAAGTCCGACCCCAAGAAAGTCACCGTCCTGGGCGCCGGCATGATGGGCGCGGGCGTGGCCTATGTGCAGGTCATGGCCGGCATCGAGACCGTGCTGATCGACCAGACGCAGGAAGCCGCAGACAAGGGCAAGGCCCACGTCGAGGAACTGCTGAAGAAGCGCCTGTCGCGCGGTCAGATGACGCAGGAGAAGTTCGACGCCACCCTGGCCCTGGTCACGGCGACGACGGACTATGACCTGATCAAGGGCTCGGATCTGGTCATCGAGGCTGTGTTCGAAAACCGCGAGATCAAGGCCGACGTCACCAAGCGCGCCGAGGCCCAGCTGGCTGAAGGCGCCGTGTTCGGCTCCAACACCTCGACCCTGCCGATCACCGGCCTGGCCGAGGCCAGCGTCCGGCCCGAGGACTTCATCGGCATCCACTTCTTCTCGCCCGTCGACAAGATGATGCTGGTCGAGATCATCATGGGCGAGAAGACCGGCGACGCGGCCCTGGCCAAGGCGCTGGACTATGTCCTGAAGATCAAGAAGACGCCGATCGTCGTCAACGACAGCCGCGGCTTCTACACCTCGCGCTGCTTCTCGACCTTCCTGATGGAAGGCATGGCCATGCTGGAAGAGGGCTATTCGCCCGTGCTGATCGACAACGTCGGCCGCATGACCGGCATGCCGCGCGGCCCGCTGGAGATGCACGACGACGTGGCCCTGGACCTGTCGTACAAGATCGCCAAGCAGACCCGCGAGGATCTAGGCGACAAATACGTCCCGACCGAGGGCGAGCAGATCGTCGCCACCATGGTCGAGCAGGGCCGCTACGGCCGCAAGAACGGCAAGGGCTTCTACGACTACGACCAGAAGCCCAAGGTCATCTGGCCGGGTCTGGCCGAACTGGCCCCGACCACCAAGGGCGACGCCTTCGGCGAAAGCCCGGAGGCCCTGGCCGCCATCGACGAACTGAAGACCCGCCTGCTGTATCGTCAGGCGGTCGAAGTGGCCCGCTGCTGGGAAGAGGGCGTCATCGACGACCCGCGCGAAGGCGACCTGGGCGCCATCCTGGGCTGGGGCTTCGCGCCCTGGACCGGCGGCCCCATCACCTTCATGGACCAGACCGGACTGAAGACCTTCGTGGCCAAGGCCGACGAACTGGCCGCCAAATACGGCGACCGCTTCAAGGTTCCGCAGCTTCTGCGCGACATGGCCGCCAAGGACGAAACCTTCTACGGCCGCTTCGCGCCACAGACCAAGGCGGCCTGAGGCTCAGGCACAGACGGAAACGGAAAGGGCGGCCTTCGCGGGCCGCCCTTTTTGTTGGCGCTACGCTCGCGACGCGGTCGCTCGCTGCTTGAGCGCGTTCTTTCCTAAGGGCGCTATCGCTCGCAACGCGGTTGCTCGCTGCTTGAGCGCAGCCCCAACCTCCGCTCATCCCGGCGGACGCCGGGACCCAGTTCTTTGGCTGCATCCGCGCGCGTGGAAGCCTTGGCCTTCTTCAAAGGCGGAGCGCGTGGCTCTCACTGGTTCCCGGCGTCCGCCGGGATGAGCGGGAAAGGGCCTATCTACTCCGGAACACCCGCGACGCCGCATAGCCGGTGATCGCCGCCAGCAGCACGCACAGCACGCCATAGCTCCACGGGCGGCGGTGGGCGAACTCATAGATGTCGCGCTCCAGCCCCACCTTCTCGACGGTCAGCGTCAGGTTGGACACCGACACCGGCGCCCCTTCCTGAAACAGCCAGACCTCGGCGTAGTACTTCCCCGTCGGGGCCACGGCGGGCAGCTTGACCTCGGCGCGGAACAGGCCCCGGTCGACGAACTCCACCCCCTTGGGGTCGGTGTCATAGAGGGCCGCCGCCTCCTTCAGCCGGATCACGGCGCGGCGCCAGTCCAGATAGTCCTCGCCCAGGCGGCTGATGACCACGTCGCGCACGCCATAGCGGGTGACGGTGCGGGCTTCTTCCGGCGCGTCGATACGCAGGTGATCGACGCCCACGCCCAAACGGCGCAACTGGCCGAAGTCGGCGATGTCGCTGAGCGGCCGCGTCGAAGCGGTCATGTAGAAACCGGGCGCGCCTTCAAACAGCACCGGGCGGCTGTTCAGCCAGACCCCCATGTTGCGCGTCTTCTTGACCAGACGGACCGGGGCGTCCGGCCCACGCACCACCACCACCACGTCGGCGGGCGTGTCGGTCGGGTTGAACACGGCGCCGTAGAGGACGATCGACGCCCCCTTGAACCCGGAGTCCACGTCCACCCGCGCGTCCGTGAGGGCGGCGGCGACCCGCACATCCTCAGTCGTGGCGGCCGAGCGTTCGATGATGATCTCGGGCGCGGCGGCGACGGGCGGCGGCTCGGGCGGCAGAACCTGGAACATCAGTCCGCCACTCCCGGCGCCAGCAGGAACAGGTCGCCAGGCCGCACGAACAGCTCCAGCCCCATCTGGATGCCGACCAGCAGGACGATAAGCCCCAGCGCCGCGCGCATTTCCTCGGCGCGGAACCGGCCTGACAGCTTGGCGCCGTACTGGGCCCCCACCACCCCGCCCAGCAGCAGGATGGTCGACAGGACGATGTCCACCGTCTGGTTGCGCCCGGCTTGCAGCACCGTCGTGATGGCCGTCGTGATGATGATCTGGAACAGGCTGGTGCCGACGACCACGCTGGCCTTCATCCGCAGCACATAGAGCATGGCCGGCACCAGGATGAAGCCGCCGCCCACCCCCATGATGGCCGACAGAATCCCTGCGAACACGCCCAGGCCGAGCGGCGGAATGGCGCTGATGTAGAGGCCCGAGCGCGGGAAACGCATCTTGAACGGCAGGCCGTACAGCCACATGGGGCGGCGGCGCTCCTTGCGCGGCGGCGTCTCGCCCCGGACGCGGTGCAGGATCTGCGTCAGACTTTCGTACAGCATCATGCTGCCGATCGAGCCGAGGAACAGCAGATAGGACAGGGCCACCACCAGGTCGGCCTGACCCAGCAGGCGCAGGTAGCGGAACAGCTCGACGCCCAGCACGGCGCCCAGCGCCCCGCCGACAGCCATGATGCCGCCGATGCGGTAATCGACCGCCTTCATGCCGGAATAGCGGATGACGCCCGAGGTCGAGGAGGCGACGACGTGGCTGGCCTGGCTGGCCACCGCCACCGTCGGCGGGATGCCCAGAAAGACCAGAACCGGCGCCATCAGGAAACCGCCGCCGATGCCGAACAGACCGGACACGAATCCGACCAGCGCCCCCAGCAGAACCAGGAGCGGCCAGTTCACCGAGACTTCGGCGATCGGCAGGTAAATATCCACGGCACGCGCCTTCGGCTGGAAGGACAGGCAATCGGCGCCGGAAAGGCGACTAGGCCTTCGGTCTTAGCGGCCCCTGCGGCGAACCGCCACCCCCGGTTGAACGCGTCGTGCGCCGATCAGGCGGCCGGGGCGGTGAAGGCGTCGGCGGCCTCGCGCGCCGTGCGGCGGTCGGCCGCCGACAGGCCAGAGGTCAGGCGCTGCACCGAGGCCAGGGCCTGCTGGTCGCCGCGCCGGGCCGCGATCATGTACCACTTGAACGCCTCGACCCGATTGGGGGCCACGCCCTGGTCGCCCTTCTCCAGCAGTTGGGCGACGTTGTACTGGCTATCGACCCGCCCGGCGGTCGCCGCCTTGGTCAGCCAGGCCAGGGCCTCGGCGCGGTTCTGCGCGCCGCCGACGCCGTCATACAGCTGCATGGCGTAGAAATGCATGGCCTTGGCGTCACCCGCCTCGGCGGCGCGGCGGGCCCAGGCGCGCGCCTCGGCCTCATCCGCCGTCAGCCCGGCGGCGCCGTCCTGATATAGGCTGGCCAGGCGCAGCTGCGCCGGGGCGTAGCCCAAGTTGGCGGCGCGGGTCAGGGGCTCCAGCCCGCCGTCGTCGCCGTTGTCCAGCATCTGCACCGCGCGTGCGAACAGGCCCGCGCCTTCGGTCGCCGCCGCATCGGGCGACGGCACGGCGTCGGTCGGCGCGGCGTCCAGCGCCAGGGCCGCGATCGGCGCCGTCGTCTCGGCGGGCGCCGCATCGTCGCTCGACGTCGGCGCCAGGGTGAAGCCGCCCGGCAGGGTCAGACCCGAACCGCCCGCCACCTGCAAGGTGGCGTAGCCGCCGACGACGCCCAGAGCCGCCACCGCCATGGCGCCCAGCGCCGTGCGCATGGTCGAGCTCTGACGGCCGGCCTGCTTGTCCAGACGCTCCTGCAACTTGGACTTGCCGCCGCGCTTGGCTAGGCCGAAGGCCTGACGCGGCGCGGCCTCGTCTTCGGGCGCCATGGCCGCGCGAGCGGCCTCCAACACGTCGCGGGTCGAGGTCGCAGCAGGCTCCTGCGCCGGCTCTTGCGGCGTAACGAAATCCAGCTCGGCCGAGAAGTCGTCGACGTCCGCCGCCTCACCGAGGTCGAACGGCTGACGGTCGGCGTCCTGATCGGCCGCAGCGTTCAGAATGTCGCTGACGTCCGCGCCGCCGAACAGGTCATCATCTTCCAGAGACGCAGCCTGCGGCCAGGCGTCGGCCGCGACCCGGCCGAACGGCGCAGCCGTCTTCGGTTCGGTCTCCAGAAGGTCAGTCTCCAGCGGATCGCCGAAGATGTTCTCAGCGCCCGATGCGAAATCCGACACGGTCGTCGGGGCGTCGCCCATCACAGGCTCGACGGACCAATCCTCGACCGAATCGGCGAAGGCCGTCGCGCGCCAGTCGCCGCTGGCGGTTTCCGCCGGGGTCCAGGGCGCGGGATCGGGGCTTTCCAGCGGCGGGGCGCGACGCGGGGCGCGATCGGCGCGCTGCTCCATGCTGTCGCGGGCGTCGGCCAGCAGGCGCGCCGTGCGCTCCTCGCTCAGACGCATCCGTTCGGCCAGATCGCCCGAGGCGCTCTCGTGACGCTGATGCATCTTGTCGGCGCTCTCCGACAGACGGCGGCCGATATCGTCGATAGCCTGGGCCGAGCGGCGCTCGGACTGGGCGATGCGTTCGCTCAGGCGATCCGAGATGCGGGCGATCTCGCCGCCCAGGCGCTCCAGCGCCAGGGCGTGCTGATCGTCGGCCTGGGTCAGACGCTGGTCCACCGTCTCGGCATGGCGGGCCAGGTCGCGCTGCAGCTTCTGCTCCAGCGCCGTGATGCGGGCGTCCGACGGCCCCACGCCGCCGGCTTCGACCTTCTCGACCCGGCCGTTGAGGTTGCGGGCGATCCGCATGATCTCGCGGCCCATGCCCTCGACCGCGGCGGCCGAGCGCTGCTCGGCGGCGCGGGCCTGATCGCCGATGGCGGCCAGGGCGCGTTCGATCCGTTCGACGCGTCCCTCGGTCTCGACGGCGTCGAGACGGCGGATCATCTCGGTGCGGCTGGACTCGACCTGGCGCGTCAGGCTCTCGGCCAGCTTCTCGAAGCGCGAGGCCTCGCGCGCGTGGTCCGGCTCGATGCGGCGCTCGGCGTCGCGCATCCGCAGATCCAGGGCGGCGAACGACCGCTCCAATCCCTTCAGCGCATCAGAGGTGCGCGACTGGGCGTCGTCCAGACGCACGCCGACCTGCGACAGCAGAGAGGTTCCGGCGCCCGGCCCAGCCGCCTTCTCGACCGCCTCGATGCGGTCGCGCAGCTCGCTGACGCCCGCGCGCTGGCGCTCGTCCATCTCGTAGAGACGGGTGGAGACGGCAGTCAGGGCCGCGTCCAGCTTGTCCAGTCCTTCGCGCGCCTCGGTGCCAGCGTCCTGCTCCAGACGACGCAGGCGACGATGGCCCTCGCGCAGCTCTTCGGCGATGTCGTCGATGCGGCGGGCCTTGGCGGCTTCGGCTTCGTCCTGCGTCTCAAGACGGCGCACCAGACCGGCCACGGCCTGGTCGATGCCCTGGATCGCGAGGGTCGAGCGGCGCTCGGCCGCCTCCAGACGCTCGGCGATCACCTCCAGCGAAGCGCCCATTCGGCCCAGGTTCTCATGGCGGCCCAGGCCTTCATGCCTGTGCGCATCCTCGCCATAGACGTCGTCCAGGCGGCGCGAGCGGCTGCGGCGGTCATAGGGGTCTGGAAAGGGCGACCGGCGCGGCAAGGTGGCGACGCCGTCGTCGTCGTCCGGCTCATCCATGATCATGGAGTTCAGCCACTCGCCCAGGGTCATGCCCGAACGTCGCGCCAGATCCTTGGCGATCTCGCGCGCCTTGGGATCGATGCCCTTCACGCTCCACGGCGCCGCTGCGGTCACTGATTCGCCTCCCGACCCATGGCGCGAACGGTATCCTTCCAGATAAAGCGTGTAAACGTGTCGTTAACCGCTAGATGTGGCGCCTCGTCGCGAGTCGCCGACGACAGCCGACAGGCCGCTGATGCGCCCGACATGGTTAATGCCGCGTTTAGATTAACCGCGCATCAAGAAATACGGCCACGCTGGCGATCCTGCGCGCCCGAGCGCTTGCATCGCCGCCTCGGGCGCCCCAACTGGCGGCGTCATGGACGTCACGCTCACCCTGATCCTGCTGATCGTCTCGATCGCCGTCGTCGTCTTCGCGGGATGGCGAGGGTCGCGGCCGACAGACATCATGCGCGGCCCGCGCATGATGCCGTGGCGCTTCATCATGCTGCTAGCGGCCGCCCTGGTCTTCTTCCTGCTGATCCACCTGCTGGCGGAGCTGAGCGGGCGGCCTCTGCCGTCCGCGGCGCCGTTCTAGACGGGAACGCTCCGGCGCCGGGTTGGTTGTCCTGTCTCCCCGAACGACGAGACAGGAGACGACCTTGACCGACAAGCACCTGACGCCCGCCGAGGCCGAAGAGGCCTTCTGGAAAAGCCTGAAGTCCAGCAACACCGGGATGCTGGGACTGGATCGCCCCGGCTATCACAGCCAGCCGATGACCGCCTTTCGCGAGGCCGAGACCGGAACCATCTGGTTCTTCACCCGCGACGACACCGACCTGGCGCGCGACGCGGCGACGCCGGGACAGACGGCCATGTTCAGCTACGGCTCCAAGGACCAGAAGGTCTGGGCCTGCATCCACGGCGCCCTGTCGGTGCATGGCCACGACCGGGACGTTATCGAACGCTACTGGAACCCGGTGCTGTCGGCCTGGTATCCGGACGGCAAGGACGATCCCCGCCTGACCCTGTTGCGCTTCGACGGCGACGACGGCCGGGTCTGGGTCAGCGACGGCGGCTTGATGAAGTTCGCCTTCGAGATCGCCCGCGCCAACCTGACCGGCAAGGAGCCGGACGCCGGCGACGTGGTCGACGTCAACCTGCGCTAGGCCTAATTCGCCCTCAAGCAGCGCGAAGCGCGTTAGGGCGACCTAGAAAGCTCCGAAGCACCAGGCCAGGACCGCCTTCTGAGCGTGCAGGCGGTTCTCGGCCTCGTCCCAGATCAGCGACTGCGGGCCGTCGATGACGGCGTCCGTCACCTCTTCGCCGCGGTGGGCGGGCAGGCAGTGCAGGAAGACGGCGTCGTCGGCCGCCTCGGCCATCAGGGCCTCGTCGACGCCGTAAGGCTCGAAGGCCGCCAGGCGGGCCTCATAGTCCTGATCGCCCATCGACACCCAGGTGTCGGTGACGACGACGTCGGCGCCCTTGACCGCCTCGCGCGGGTCGCTGGTCAGGTGGACGTGGGCGCCGCCCTTTTCCAGATCACGCAGGTCGGGGTGGTACTCCGCCGGGCAGGCGACGTGCAGGTGGAAGCCGAACTTGGGCGCGGCGTGCATGAAGCTGTGGCAGACGTTGTTGCCGTCGCCGATCCAGGCGATCGTCTTGCCCTCGATCGGGCCGCGATGCTCTTCGATGGTCATCAGGTCGGCCAGGATCTGGCACGGGTGGCTGCGGTCGGTTAGGCCGTTGACCACCGGCACGGTCGAGACGCGAGCGAAGCGCTCGACGTCCTCATGGTCGTTGGCGCGGATCATCACGGCGTCGACCATGCGCGACAGGACGCGAGCCGTGTCCTCGACCGGCTCGCCCCGGCCCAGCTGCATGTCCGCGGCGGTAGCGATGATAGAGTCGCCGCCCAGCTGACGGATGGCCGCGTCGAAGCTGAAGCGGGTGCGCGTCGAGTTCTTCTCGAAGATCATGGCCAGGACGCGGTCCTTGCCCGGCGCATCGGCGTCGGCGCGGCCCTGGGGCCAGCCTTTTCGGGCGCGTTTTCGGGCGTGGGCGTCGTCCAGAATGGCGCGCAGATCAGCTGCGTCCAGGCGGTGGATGTCGAGGAAGTGACGAACCATGACCAAGCCTTCTCCCTCCCCTTCATGGGGAGGGTGGTCCCGCAGGGACCGGGTGGGGGCGGCCCTGCGAAAGTCTGGAGGTAGAAGAAAGCGTCCCCACCCGGCCTCGCCTCGCGGCTCGGCCCCCTCCCCATGAAGGGGAGGGAGAAACAGCGTCAGCCCGCGACCTTGGTGCGGGCGAACTCGCAGGCCTTCTCGAACTTCTCGATGGCCTCGCGGGCCTCGTCGAGGGTGATGTTCAGCGGCGGCAGGACGCGGACCAGGTTGTCGCCGCCGCCGGCGACCAGCAGCCTGGCCTCGTCACGGGCCCAGCCCATGAACTCGCGGTTGTTCGGAACCAGCTTGACGCCCAGCAGCAGCCCCTTGCCGCGCACCTCGACGATCACGTCAGGGAAGCGCTCCTTGAGGCCGTGCAGCTGCTGGGTCAGATAGCCGGCGACCTCATTGACGTTGTCCAGGATGGCGTCCGACGACACTTCGTCGAAGGCGGCCTGGCCGACGGCCATGGCCAGCGGGTTGCCGCCGAAGGTCGAGCCGTGGACGCCGACCGTCATGCCCTTGGCCGCCTCGGCGGTGGCCAGGCAGGCGCCGATGGGGAAGCCGCCGCCCAGGGCCTTGGCGATGGCCATGATGTCCGGCGTCATGCCGGCCCATTCGTGGGCCCACAGCTTGCCGGTCCGGCCCATGCCGCACTGGACTTCATCGAAAATGATCAGGACGCCGTACTGGTCGGCCATCTCGCGCATCCAGCGCAGATCGGCGTCCGGCGTGGCGCGGCAGCCGCCCTCGCCCTGAACCGGCTCCAGGATGATCGCGGCCGTGTTCGGGTTCTCGAAGGCGGCGGTCAGGGCGGCCTTGTCGCCCCACTTCAGCTGATGGAAACCTTCCATCTTGGGCCCGAAGCCCTCGGTGTAGCTGGGGTTGGCGGCGGCGTTGATGGCGCCGTAGGTGCGGCCGTGGAACGAGCCGTCGAAGCCGTAGATGTCGATGCGCTCAGGCTGGCCGTTGGCGACGTGGAATTTGCGCGCCGTCTTCAGGGCGCACTCGATCGCCTCGGTGCCCGAGTTGGTGAAGAAGACGACGTCGGCGAACGACTTCTCGCACAGGGAGTCGGCCAGGGCGTCCTGCCCCGGAATCTTGAAGATGTTGGAAACGTGCCACAGCTTCTCAGCCTGATCCTTGACCGCCTGCACCAGCTTGGGGTGGGCGTGGCCCAGGGCGTTGGTCGAGATGCCCGAGACGCAGTCCAGATATTCCGTGCCGTCGGTGGACCAGAGGCGGACGCCCTGGCCGCGCTCCACTTCCAGCGGCGCGCGATTGTAGACACCCATCAGATGACCGGACACTTGGCAGACTCCATAAAGCGAGACGGTCCCGACGCGCCTGCGACGGGACCGCTTTGGAAAAGGGCGACGAACTTGTCGGGCGCTATTTCCGCTTAGTCAACACCGCGAGGGGCGCGAATTCAGCGCAGTTGCGCATCCAGCTTCTGGATCAGGGCCGCATAGGTCCGGCCCGCCAGGTCGATGGTATGGCCCTCGACCGCTGCGATGGCGTCGTCCTTGGAGTGGATGACGCGGAAGACCTGAGGGACGAAGCCCTCGGCCAGGCCGTTGGTCTCGCCGCCGTTGAAGGCCAGCCACATCTGGTGGGCGCCGACCTCGTCCTGAAAGCCCAGCGAGACCACCGGCGCGCCCGCCGCCGAGAAGGCTCGGTCGTCGGACGGCGGATATTCGGGGAAGCCGACGCACTGCTGGGCGCGCTCGGCGCACAGCTCCTGCACGGCGCGGGTGACGAAGGCCGACTGCGCCCCGTTGTTCTGGCCGTACATCATGGTGTCGCCATAGGCGGCGACGTCCGAGTTCACCACGGCCGCGATATTGGCGATCCCATGCGCCTCGATCCACTTCTTGGCGCCGATCAGGCCCAGCTCCTCCTGGTCGAAGAAGATGATGCGGATGCGGTGCGACAGCGGCGCCTCGCGCAGGATCTTGGCCGCCTCGATCAGGGCGACCACCGAGCCGGCGTTGTCGACCAGACCGTCCGCCATCGTCCCGTCGCGCAGCTTCACCGCGTCGTAGTGGGCGGTCAGCAGGATCTCCTTCTCGCCCTCGCCGATGACGACGACGACGTTGGAGCCCTGCATCGGACCGGCGCGGCCGCCGCCTTCGAAGGTCTCGACCGTGGGCGCAAAGCCCTCGGCTCGCAGCTGGTTCAACAGCACTTCCAGACGCTCGGCGTTGGAGGGCTTGGCGTAGGCGCCGACCTGTTCACGCAGATCGGCGGCGCGATCCTGGGCGAAAGAGGGCGCGGCCGTCAGGCAGACGACGGCCAGGCAGGCGCCGCTCACAGCGGCTTTCAGGCGAAGGTGAAACGACATGGCGAGGCCCCTTTCGCGAGACCCCTCGCCTCGCGCTCGACGCCTTGCTTAAAGTGAAATCGGTTCAGATGCGACCGCATCTGGACTCAGCTCTTCAGCCGCCAGCCCGAACGGAACACCAACCAACAGGCTGCGCCCATGACCACGGTCAGCACGGCGCTCATGACCACGCCGACCATCAGGCTGCCCTCGGCATGGCCGATGAAGCCCGCCCGGAAGCCGTCGATCAGGTAGAAGAAGGGATTGAACTTGCTGATGCTGGCGAAGGGCTCGGGCAGGCTGTCGACCAGGTAGAAGGTGCCCGACAGGAAGGTCATCGGCATGACCACGAAGTTCTGCACCGCCGACAGATGGTCGAACTTCTCGGACCACAGGCCCGCCAGCACCCCGACCATGCCCATCAGCAGGGAGGCGATCAGGCCGAACCAGACGATCAAGGCGATGTTGGCCAGTCCCAGCTTGGCGAAGGGCATGACGCAGATCGCCGTCACCAGCCCCACCGCCACGCCGCGCGTCGCCGCGCCCAGGGTGAAGCCGACCGTCAGCTCCAGCGGGCTGAGCGGCGGAGTCAGAAAGTCGGTGGCCGTGCCCATGATCTTGGCCTGGATCAGGCTGGACGAGGCGTTGGCGAAGGCGTTCTGCAGGATCGCCATCATGATCAGACCCGGCGCCACGAACTCGGCGAAAGGCGTGCCGTGCAGAGGCGGCCGCGCCCCCTTCAAGGCCACCACGAAGACCATCATGTAGAGCAGGGTCGTCACCACCGGCGCCGCCACCGTCTGGGCGCCTACCTTCCAGAAGCGGCGGACCTCCTTCAGGTAGAGAGTGCGCAGCCCCACCCAGTTGATCCCGTCATAGCGACGAGGCTGGGGCAGGCCGTGAGGTGCGGCGGAAGAGGCGTCGGAACCGGCGATCAGGTGCGTCATGCCGCCTCAGATGCGACAGCCAAGCCGGTTTCGCAAGGCGCAGCCCCTGTGGATGACGCCCAAGAAATTGAGTCAAATCGGGACATTAACCATACTAGATGTAGTTTCTGTGGACAGGTGAATTCCCACATATTGCGTGTTTTAAGGGGTGATTTACGATTAGAGGCGTGATGAGGGGTCGAAATTCGGACTCCGGCACAAGATATTGAATCCGACTTCTCCGCAGGAGGGCGACATGAACCCAGGCTGGACCGAAGACCGCGTCGGCGCGCTCAAGAAGCTGTGGCTGGAAGGCCAGTCAGCGAGCCAGATCGCCAAGGCTCTGGGCGGCGGCGTGACCCGCAACGCCGTGATCGGCAAGGTGCACCGCCTCGGCCTGTCGGGTCGGGCCGCCCCGTCGCAGCCCGCCCGCACCACCTTCCGCCCGGCCCGTCCGCGCGCCGCCGCCTCGGCGGCGCCGGTGCAGGCTCCGTCGGCCCCGCGCCGCATCGAGGCCGTGGCTCCGCGCCCCATGGTCGCCGCCGCGCCGCAAGCTTCGGTCCCGGTCCCCGCGCCGGAACTGGCGGGCACCGCCACCGTGCTGACGCTGGGCGCCCACATGTGCAAATGGCCGATCGGCGACCCCTCGACCAGCGACTTCAGCTTCTGCGGCCGTCGCGCGTCGGAAGGCGTCTACTGCGTCGAGCACGCCCGCGTCGCCTACCAGCCCCAGGTCCGCAAGAGCGCCGGCAAGGACGCCTCGTCCGACCTGGCCCGCAGCTTGCGCCGATACATTTAAGCCCGCTACCGCTCGCCGCGCGGCGGCTCCCTGCTTGAGCAGAGGAGCCGCCGCGTCGTCGAGTTTCGGCCCTATGGCCGACACGAACGCCTCCTAAAGGGGCCGCCGTCCGCCCCGTCGGCTTCCGACGGGCTCCGGGGCGGGACTGCGGTTCATCCGGGTTGACGCAGTCCCCTCCAGGCCCTCGCCTTCGGCGGGGGTTTTTTGTTTGGCCTCACGCCGCCCTACCGCGCCTCGCGCTGCTTGAGACTTTTCGCAGCCCTACCGCGCCTCGCGCTGCTTGAGGGCTGGATTGACCGCACAGCCGACCGGTTGCGCGCCGCCGTCGCCCCCGCCATACCTCAGCCATGCTCGAGGTTTGCTCATGTCCGCGCTGAAATCGGCCCTGTCGGTCGGCGAAACGGCGCGACGCAGCGGCGTGGCCGTCTCCACCATCCACTTCTACGACGCCGAAGGCCTGATCGCGGGCTGGCGCACCGAGGGGAACCAGCGCCGCTATCCCCGCGCCGTCCTGCGCCGCATCGCCATCATCCGCATCGCCCAGCGTGCGGGCATTCCCCTGGCGACGGTGCGCGAAGCCCTGGCCGACCTGCCGCATGAGCACGCGCCCAGCGCCGCCGACTGGCGTCGTTTCTCCGAGACCTGGCGCGCCATGCTGCAGGATCGGATCACCGCCCTGACTCAGCTGCGGGACCAGATCACCAACTGCATCGGCTGCGGCTGCCTGTCGCTGGACGAATGCCCGCTTCGCAATCCCGATGACGTGCTGAGCCTGGAGGGGCCGGGGCCGCGGCACCTGACATCGCCGGTTTGACGCCCGCTTGACCTCAAGTGAGCTTGAGGTTCTAGAGGCTCATCGGCTTGCGGCAGCCTCGCCGCCCTCCCCGAGAGCCGACATGACCGACTTCCCCAACGACGCCCCGCCGGGGTGGAGCGCCCTTCTGACCGGGCGCAACGGCGTCTACGCCCTGGCCCTGGCGGGCGGCGTCATCCTGCATTCCGTCAACCTCTATATCGCCACCACCGTCATGCCCTCGGCGGTGCAGGACATCGGCGGGCTAGACTTCTACGCCTGGACCACGACCCTGTTCGTGCTGGCCTCCATTCTGGCGGCGGCCCTGACCGCCCCCTTCCTGCGCGCCACGGGTCCGCGCGCAGCCTATGCGGCGGCGGCCCTGGTCTTCGCGGGCGGCTCGCTGATCTGCGCCCTGGCGCCTTCCATGCCGGTGATGCTGGGCGGGCGCTTCATCCAGGGATTCGGCGGCGGCCTGCTCTACGCCCTGGCCTACGCCGTGACGCGCATCGTCTTTCCCGAGGCCCTGTGGGGCCGGATCATCGGCGTCATCTCGGCCATGTTCGGGGTCGCCACCCTGATCGGCCCGGCGGTCGGCGGCCTGTTCGCCGAGATGGGCGCCTGGCGGTTGGCCTTCGGCTCTCTGGTCCCGGTGGCAGGCCTGTTCATCCTGCTGGCTCTGAGCGCCCTGCCCGGCCGCGACAGCGCGCGAGACGGCGGCGGCCGCCTGCCCCTGCCCCAGCTGCTTCTGCTGTCCGGCGCCGTGCTCAGCGTCTCGGCCGGCAGCCTGTCGTCGGCGCTGGCGTGGAATCTGACCGGGTTGGGCGCTGCTGTCATCCTTGTCGCCCTGATCGCCGTGGTCGACGGACGCTCCGAGACGCGCCTGCTCCCGCGCCGGTCGTTCAGCCTGAAGACGCCGCTGGGCGCGCTCTATCTGACCATCGCCCTGCTGATGGCGGGGATGCAGGCCGAGATCTTCGTGCCCTATCTGCTGCAGACCCTGCATGACCAGTCGCCGCTGCGGGCGGGATATCTGGCCGCCCTGATGGCCTTCGGCTGGACCTTCGCCACCCTGGTCAGCAGCCGCTGGCAGGCAGGATCAGGGACGCGCCTGCTATTCGCCGGTCCCCTGCTGATGCTGGGCGGGCTGATCCTGATGTCGGTCTTCCTGCCGATCGAGACGGCCGGAGGCGCAGGCGTGCTGGCGGGCGTGTGCCTAGGCCTGTTCCTGGTCGGTTTCGGCATCGGCCTGGTCTGGCCGGCCCTGGTGACGCGGGTTTTCCAGAACGCCCCCGACGGCGAGCGCGACCTGACCAGCGGCGCCATGACCACGGTCCAGCTGTTCGCCATCGCCATGGGCGCAGCGGGCGCAGGCATGATCGCCAACGTCGCCGGGATTTCGGCGCCTGGCGGGGTTCAGGGCGCAGCCTCGGCGGCCTTCTGGCTGGCCGCCCTGTTCACCGCGGTCCCCATTCTGGCGCTGTTGCTGACGCCGCAGCTGTTGCGGCTGACGGCGGCGCGGCTAGTTCAGAACGCGCCGTGAGTCTGGCACGTCCAGGCTGAAGGCCGGGATGGCGGCTTCAAACATCCGGCCTTCGGCGTCCTGCATGAAATAGGCGCCGACCATGGAGCCGGACGGCGTCGTCAACGGACAGCCCGAGGCGTAGGCGTAGCTGTCGCCCGGCTCGATCACCGGCTGTTCGCCGACCACGCCGGGGCCGCGCACCTCCTCGACCCGGCCCAGGGCGTCGGTGATGGTCCAGCGCCGGGCCACCAGCTGCACCGGGCCGCCGCTCAGATTGACGATCTCGACCTGATAGGCCCAGACCCAGCGGCTCTCGGCCGGGTCCGACTGGCCCGCCAGATAGGAGGGGCGGACGCGAACGACGACGCCTTCGGTCTCGGCGGTATAGGCAGGAGCGGAGTGCATGCGCTATATGAGTCCCGCCGTACGCGGGGTTCAAGCGTCTGTCGTCGCCGACAAGCTACACAGACGAGAAAATCCGTGTGAGAACAGGACGGCATGACCCGCTTTTCCATTCCCGACCAGCCCGGCATCCTTCCCTTCCAGGGCATTGAGACCCTGATCGCGATCGGCGCCATCGCCTCCGACACCCCGTTCGACGTCGATCAGGTCCAGCCGGCCAGCCTGGACCTGCGCCTGTCCGACCGGGCCTGGCGCGTGCGCGCCTCCTTCCTGCCCGGCCAGCGCCGCGTCGAGGAACGCATCGCCGACGTCGCCATGCACGCCATCGACCTGCCCGACAGCGGCTATGTGATGGAGAAGGGCTGCGTCTACATCGCCCGCCTGCAGGAGCGCCTCAGCCTGCCCAAGGGGCTGAACGCCCGCGCCAATCCAAAGAGCTCGACCGGCCGCGTCGACGTCTTCGTGCGCCTGCTGACCGATCAGGGCGGCAGCTTCGACGACGTGGACGAGGGCTATGACGGCCCCCTCTATCTCGAGATCGCGCCCCAGACCTTCTCCATCCTGGTCAAGCCGGGCACCCGCCTGAACCAGCTGCGCCTCAAGGCGGGCGAACCGCCCAAGCTGGAGACCCGCAGCGTCGGCGTCGACCTGCGCGCGGGCGACAACGGCGTCGTCGGCTATCGCGGCCGCCGTCACGCGGGCGTGGTCAACATGGACCACATCGACGGCCACGACCCGCGCGACTTCTGGGAGCCGCTGACCCTGCGCCGGGGCGAACTGCTGCTGGATCCGGGCGAGTTCTACATCCTGGCCTCGTCGGACGATGTGGAGATCCCGGTCGATCAGGCCGCCGAGATGACCCCGATCGACCCCTCGGTCGGCGAGTTCCGCGTCCACTACGCCGGCTTCTTCGACCCCGGCTTCGGCACGGATGAAGCCCACGGCGCCGGCTCCAAGGGCGTGCTGGAGGTCCGCACCCACGACACCCCCTTCCTGCTGGAGCACGGCCAGATCGTCGCCCGACTGGTCTATGAGCCGCTGACGGAACGCCCGTCGCGCCTCTACGGCGAGGGCGGCAGCCACTACCAGAGCCAGGGGCTCAAGCTGTCGAAACACTTCCGCCCCTGGGGCTAGGTTTTCCTTCTCCCCTTGAGGGAGAAGGTGGGCGCCGAAGGCGCTCGGATGAGGGGTGTGAGCGCCTCGGCCTGAAGGGTTGTCTCGGCGGCAGACGCCAAAATTTTAGACGCCGCGCCGACACCCCTCATCCGTCATGCTTCGCATGCCACCTTCTCCCTCAAGGGGAGAAGGATGAGATCAGGTCAGCCTGCTCGCCTTCCTAAGGCTGGGGAAGGTCTTGGCCCAGACCCCCGTCGCGGCCAGGGCGCCGATCCCGCCGAACACCGCCGCGCCGATCGGGCCGAGCAGGCGCACCATGACGCCCGAATAGGCCTCGCCCAGTTCGTTCGAGGCGCCGATGAACAGCATGGACACCGACGACACCCGCCCGCGCATATGATCGGGCGTGGCCAGCTGGATCAGGGTCTGGCGGATGTTGACGCTGATCATGTCCGCCGCCCCGCCCAGGAACAGCACCGCCCCTGACAGCCAGACGCTCTTGGACAGGCCGAAAATCAGGGTGCAGACGCCGAACACGGCCACCGCCCCGAACATCCACCGCCCGCCGTGGCGCACGATGGGGAAGCGGCTGAGATACAGGGCCATGATCAGCGCCCCCACCCCGAACGAGGCACGCAGCAGGCCGAAGCCGACAGCCCCGACATGCAGGATGTCGCGCGCGAAGATCGGCGTCAGCAGGGCCACGCCCGCCAACAGGACGACGACCAGATCCAGCGAGATCGCGCCCAGCACGATCTTGGTCTTCCACACATAGGCCAGGCCTTCCCTGACCTGCTGCACCGGGCCCAGCTTAGACGGATCGACCTGCGGCTTGCCCTTGGTGCGGATCAAGATGAAGCAGGCCATCGCCGCCAGGAACAGCGCCATGGCCGAGGCGTAGGCCATCGGCACGGACACGGCGACGATGACCCCGCCCAGGGCCGGACCGGCAATGGCCCCGGTCTGGAAGGCGATGGACTGGGCGGCGATGGCGGGCGGAAGGGCCCTGCGCCCCACCACCATCGGCAGGAAGGCCTGGCTGGCCGGGGCCAGGAAGGCGCGCGCCGCGCCGAAGACGGCGGCCACCGCCAGCAGACCCCACAGCGGCGGCGAACCGTGCAGCGCCATCAGCAGGAAGGCGCCCGCGCACATGCCCTCGACGATGATCGACAGGGTGACGGTGTGCTTGCGGTCGCGCCGGTCGGCCATGGCCCCGGCGGGCAGGGTGAAGGCGAGCAGCGGCAGGAACTGGCACAGCCCCACCAGCCCCAGATAGAGGCTGGCCTCCTCGATCGGACGGTCGCGCCGGGCGATCTCATAGACCTGCCACAACAGGGCCGAGGACTGGATCTGGATGCCCAGAACCGCCGCCACGCGCCCCAGCCACAACAGGCGGAAGTCGGGAATGCTCCAGGGACTGGACGGGCCGTCGTCAGGGCGAGAAGCAGAGGTATTGTCGGTCGTCACGTTCGTCTGGGCGTCTTCGGATAGGGGGTTCCGTCGCGGTGGAAATAGCGATCGGCGCCCAGAGGAGGGGCATGGGGGAGGATCATGTCGATGTCGGGATAGTCGCAGGCGTCGTCGGCCGGGCGGCGCGAGCCGACTTCCAGCAAGACCGCCTCGCGATCGCTGCGGTTCTCGATCTTGTGGCCGTTGGGGACGCCCGCCTTGAAGCCCGCACAGTCGCCGGCGCGCAGGATCGTCTCGCCCTCGTCCTCGACCAGCACCACCTCGCCGTCCAGCACCCAGACGAACTCATCTTCGGCGGCGTGCCAGTGGCGCTGGCTGGACCAGGCCCCGGCGGGCAGGCGCAGCAGATTGACCCCGAACTGGTCCAGGCCGACCGCATCGCCCAGTCGCTGGCGGCGGCGCGGCTTGCACGGCGCGGCGAATTCGTCCGGGTATCCGGTTCCGTTGAGGGTCGGGGCTGCGTCGATGTCGATCTTCGGCACGGTTTCGGGCCTTCTCGCGAGTGCGGGATATGCCTAAAGCAATAGCCTCATGAACGCCGCATCACATTCCGTCATCGATCCTGTCGAACTGACCCGCGACCTGATCCGCATCCCCTCCGTCACCCCCGCCGACGAAGGGGCCATGGACGTGCTGGAGCGCGCCCTGACCGGCCTGGGCTTCGCCTGCCGCCGCATGGTGTTCGAAGGACCGAGCGGCGTCGGCCACGACGCGCGCATCGAGAACCTCTACGCCCGGCGCGGCACCGCCTCGCCCAACCTCTGCTTCGCCGGCCACACCGACGTGGTGCCGATCGGCGACCTGAAGGCCTGGAGCGCCGGCCCCTTCGAGGGCGAGACCCGCGACGGCGTCCTCTACGGCCGCGGCGCCGTGGACATGAAGGGCGGCATCGCCGCCTGGGTCGCCGCCGTCTCGCGCGTGCTGGCCCAAGACGAGATCGAAGGATCCCTGTCCTTCCTGATCACCGGCGACGAGGAAGGCCCGGCCCTGCACGGCACCAAGAGGGTGGTCCAGACCCTGGCCGCCGAGGGCGAGGTCATCGACGCCTGCGTGGTCGGCGAGCCCTCCTCGGCGCACCACCTGGGCGACATGATCAAGGTCGGACGGCGCGGCTCTCTGAACACCTGGATCACCGTTTTCGGCAAGCAGGGCCACGTCGCCTATCCCGACCGCGCCGCCAATCCGGCCCCGGTCATCGCCCGCTTGCTGGCCCGTCTCGACGCCCACGTGCTGGATGAGGGCTACCCCGAGTTCCCGCCGTCGAACCTGGAGATCACCACCATCGACGTGGGCAATCCGGCGAGCAACATCATCCCCGCCGAGGCCAAGGCGCGGCTGAACATCCGCTTCAACCCGACCCACACCGGCGACGGCCTGATCGACTGGCTGAACCGCGAGGCGGGCGCGCTTCAGGCCGAGACGGGCTTGCGGATCGAGCTGGAGCACATGTGCTCGGGCGAGGCCTTCCTGACCGAACCCGGCGTCTTCGTCAGCGCCGTGCAGGACGCGGTGGAAGCCGTGCTGGGCCGCCGTCCGGAAGCCTCGACCACCGGCGGCACCTCCGACGCCCGCTTCATTCGCTCACTGTGCCCGGTGCTGGAGCTGGGTCTGGTCGGCCAGACCATGCACCAGGTCGACGAGCGCGTGCCCGAGGCCGAACTGCGCGCCCTGACCGACGCCTATGAGCGCGTCATCACAACGGTGCTGGAGCGTCTGCAGCCCTGATCCGCGTGGTCATGTCACACTCCGCCGCCCTGTCTCGTCATGGAGGCGACGCGCACTCACGCTCGTAGGAGACATGACATGACCCCACGCCTCGCCAGCCCCGCCAAGGCCGCCCCCGAAGCCTATCAGGCGATGCTCGACCTGGAGCAGACCATCGCCGCCGGCGGCCTGGAGCACAGCCTGCTGGAACTGGTGAAGATCCGCGTGTCCCAGATCAACGGCTGCGCTTATTGCCTGCACATGCACGCCGCCGACGCGCGCAAGGCGGGCGAGAGCGAAGTGCGCCTGCACCTGCTGGCGGCGTGGCGGGAATCCTCGCTGTTCAGCCCGCGCGAACGCGCCGCCCTGACCTGGGCCGAAAGCCTGACCCGCATCGAACAGACCCAGGCGTCCGATGCGGACTACGCCGTGCTCAAGGCCCAGTTCACTGAAACCGAACAGGTGAACCTGACCTTCGCCATCGGAGCGATCAACGTCTGGAACCGGCTCGCCGTCGGCTTCCGCTCTGCGCACCCGGCAGGCTAGCCGCATGTCGCGGCCTGATCCCGTCACCGAAACCTTCGAGACGCATCGGCCGCGACTGACGCGCCTGGCCTATCGAATGCTCGGCTCCCTGGCCGAGGCCGAGGACGTGGCGCAGGACGCCTGGCTGCGGTGGAGCCGCATCGACCCGGCCGAAATCCGCGAACCCGGCGCCTGGCTGACGCGCACCGCGACCCGCCTGGCGCTGGACCGGCTGAAGTCCGCCCGGATGCAGCGCGAGACCTATGTCGGCGCCTGGCTGCCCGAGCCCCTGATCACCGAGCCTGCGTCAGGCGTCGAGGAATTCGCCGATGACCTGACCCTGTCGCTGATGACGGCGATGGAGCGTCTGTCGCCGCTGGAGCGCGCGGCCTTTCTGCTGCACGACGTCTTCGATGTCGGCTTTGACGAGGTGGCGACGACCCTTGAGCGCGACCCTGTTTCCGTCCGGCAGCTGGCCAGCCGCGCACGTCGCCATATCCAGGCCGCCCGCCCCCGCTACGCCGTCGAACCCGAGGAGGGCGAGCGTCTCGCCCGCGCCTTCTTCGAGGCGGCGAAAACCGGCGACACCGCCGCGCTCGGCGCCCTTCTGGCGGACGAGGCGACGCTGAGATCGGACGGCGGCGGCAAGGTCATCGCCTTCCACAACGCCATCCACGGCGCGCCGAAACTGCTGCGCCTCTATGCCGGGCTACATCGCAAATACGGTCACGAGGGCTCTGAAATGGTCCGGCCGCTGTGGATCGACGGCCTGCCCGGCTATGTCAGCCTGGAACGCGGGCGGATTCTACAAACCACGGCGCTCAACATCGCTCAGGGGCGAATCGTCGAAGTCTTCATCACCCGCAACCCGGACAAGCTGGCGCGCATCGCCGCCCTGTTGGACGCGTCGCCGCTCGCCTCGACCTAGCGGCAGGCGTCGACCCATGCGGCGCCCGTCAGTTCGACCATCCGGTCGGGGCTGATGCGGACGGCCGCGTGGATGTCCCCCGCCGCCGGGATCACCACGTCCCAGGCCTTCAGCGAGACATCGCAATAGACCGGCAAGGACGTCGCCAGGCCGAAGGGGCAGACGCCGCCGACCGGATGGCCGGTCACGCCTTCGACCTCGGCGAGGTCCAGCATTTTCACCTTGCCGCCGAAGGCCGCCTTGGCCTTGGCGTTGTCCAGCCGCGCATCGCCCGCCGTGACCAGAAGGACGGTGCGGTCGCCCGCCTGCAGAGACAGGGTCTTGGCGATCTGGCCGGGTTCGACGCCGTGGGCCGCGGCGGCTTCGGCCACGGTGGCCGTGCTGACGTCCAGTTCGATGACCGCGATGTCCGGCGCCCGCTCCGCGAAGAAGGCCCGGACGCTGGCCAGGCTCACGCCTCGCCCGCCGCTTCCAGCCGCGCGATGCGGCGGTCCATGTCGGCGACCTGATCCTTCAGCCGCTGCGCCTCGGACGCCATGTCGACCGGCGCGCCGTCGTCATAGGTCAGTTGCGCGCCCTTCTCGATCAGGTCGAGGCGATAGAGGGCGGTGACGCGGGTCGCCTTGAACCGCTCCAGCTCGCTCTGGTTCGAGATGACGCGCGCCATGTCAGCGCGCCGCCACGACGATGACCTCGACGAGGTAGTCGGACGTCGCCAGCTTGGCCTCGCAGGTGGCGCGGGCGGGCGGGTTCGCCGGATCGACCCAGGCGTCCCAAACGCCGTTCATCGCCTCAAAATCGGCGATGTCGGCCAACCAGACCTGAGCCGACAGGATCTTCGACTTGTCGCTGCCGCACTCGGCCAGGATCGCCTCGACCTCGGCCAGGGCGGTGCGCGTCTGGGCGGCGACGTCCTCGCCCGGTTCGCCGACCTGTCCGGCCAGGTAGATGGTCTGGCCGTGGATCACGGCCTGGCTCATGCGGCTGTCGGGCTGGATGCGGGTGATCATGACGGCTCCTTGCGCTGAGGCTCGGACTTAACGCGGCGGGACGAAGGCTCCAAGGACAAACGCCGGGCGCCTCTGCGTCTTCCTAAACGCAAAAAGCCGTGTCACAGGAAGCGCCATGGAAACGATCCGCATCGAGAACCGCATCGGCGTGCGCGCCACGGCCGAACGCCTCTGGGAGGTGCTGACGGACTTCGGCGGCTGGAACCGCTGGAATCCGCATGAAGTCGAGGTCGAGGGCGCCCTGGGCTTCGGCGCGCCGATCAGCCTGACCGAGCGCCTGCCCGACCTGGGCGAGCGTCAGGTGCAGGCGCAGCTGGGCGAATGGGAGCCCAACGCCCAGCTGGTCTGGATCGAGCGTCGCGGCTTCCTGTTCCGCACCTTGCGCTATTACGAGATCGAGGAGTTGGAGCGCGGGGCCTGCATCGTGTCGCACGGCACGGTCTTCACGGGCCTGCGCGCCGAGCTGTTCCACGACAAGCATCGCGCCCGCATCCGCCCCGCCTATCAGGCCATCAGCGAGGCCCTGAAGCGGACCGCCGAAGAGGGCTGAGGCGTCTCAGCCCCTCAGCCGCCCTTCATCATGTCCTGGATGTTGATGATGGCCGGGCCCAGGATGACGACGAACAGCACCGGCAGGAAGAACAGGATCATCGGCACGGTCAGCTTGGCCGGAAGGGCCGCAGCCTTCTTCTCGGCGGCGGACAGGCGCAGGTCGCGGTTCTCCTTGGCCATGACGCGCAAGGCGGAGCCCAACGGCGTGCCGTAGGTCTCGGCCTGGGTCATGGCCGTAGCCACGGCCTTGATGCCCGGATGCTGCGTCCGCTTGGCCATCCCCTCATAGGCCATACGCCGGTCCGGCAGATAGCTCAGCTCGGCCGACAGCAGCGACAGCTCCTCGGCCAGTTCGATCGACTGGCCGCCGACCTCCTGGCTGACCTTCTGGATCGCCGCCTCGATCGACATGCCGGACTCCACGCAGATCAGCAGCAGGTCGAGCGAATCCGGGAAGGCCGCCATGATCGAGGCCCGCCGCTTGTCGATCATGTTCTTCAGATAGATGTTCGGCGCATAGAAGCCGACGCCCGCCGCCATCACCACCATAGCGACCTGAGTCATCATCGGCAGGTCCGGCTTGACCACGACGAACAGGTAGAAGGCCGTCAGCGCCATCAGGATGAAGGGCGTGGCGAAGCGGAAGAAGTAGAAGGTGTTCAGCGGCCCGGGCCCCCGGAAACCCGCCTGGATCATGTTGTCGGCGACCTTGGGGTCTTCCAGCAGCTTCATCAGGTTCAGGCGCGCGACCACGCGACTGCGGAAACTGTCGTCGGTCCGGCGCAGGCTGGAGGCTTCGCTCCCCGCGCCGCCGCGCATGGCCTGGCGCGACCGGCGACGCAGTTCCTCACGGCGTTCGGCCACGGCCTTCATCCGCTTGTCCAGCCGCGCGCCGCCGCCGACGAAGGAGGACAGCAGGGTCAGGACGCTGGCGAAGACCGCCACGCCGACCCCGATGCTCAGCAGGTTCTGCGGGTCGGTGATGAAGCGCATGAAACCGTTCACGATCGTCGCCTCCGCCTCAGAACTTGAAGGAGATCATGCGCTTCATCACGAAGACGCCGGTCGCCATCCACAGGGCCGCCCCCATCAGCATGACCTGGCCGCGGATGTCGGTGAACATCAGCATCATGTAGCTGGGGTTGGACAGCATCACGAGGATCATCACCGCCGGCGGCAGGGAGGCGATGATGCCCGCCGAGGCGATGGCCTCGGACGACAGGGCCTTGATCTTCTCGACCATCATCCGCCGGGCGCGCAGCACCGTAGTCAGATTGCCCAACGCCTCGGCCAGGTTGCCGCCCGACTTCTGCTGAATGGCGATGACGATGGCGAAGAATTTCAGCTCCGGCGTCGGCATGCGCTCATACATCTTGTCCAGGGCCTGAGCGAGCGTCAGCCCCACCCCCATGCCCTCGACCAGGGTGCGGAACTCGCCGGCCAGCGGCTCGGGGCTCTCGCGGGCGATGATCTTGAAACAGTCATGGACCGGCAAGCCGGTCTTGATGCCCCGCACCAGGATGTCGATCGCATCGGCGAAGGCGAGAGAGAATTTCTTCATCCGCGCCTTGGCCTTCATGCCGATGATCCAGCGCGGAAGACCTAGGCCCGCCGCCACGCCGACGCCCAGGACGATGATGATGTTCGCCCCCAGGACGAAGGCCAGCAGCGCCCCGACCAGGCCTGCGGCCACGCTTATGATGACGAAAGTCCGCACCGACAGGCTCAGTCCAGCCTGTTTCAGCTTGGCCCCCATGGTCATGCGCGCCTTGCGCTCGCGTCGATCGACCTCCTGAAGCTGCAGCAGGATCTGCTTGCGGCGCGCCTCGGGCGTATTGGCCGCAGCCGCGCGCTTGGCGCTGGCCGCCGCCTCGGCCCGCACCCCGCCCATGGTCTTGGCCCGCTTGACCGCCTGGCTCGAGGAATCGTCGCCGCCGACCAGCACCCAGCCGACGCCGCCGATGGTGATGAAGGCCAGGACCGCCGCCAGGATGGGAAGCAGCATCGTCCCTACTCCGCCGCGTCCAGGGCTTCGGCCAGTTCCCGCTCCAGCCCATAATAGCGGGCGCGATCCCAGAAGCGCGGGCGCGCGATGCCGGTCGAGCGGTGGCGGCCGGTGATCTTGCCGTTCGCGTCCTCGCCGGTGATGTCGTAAACGAACAGATCCTGGGTGACGATGACGTCGCCCTCCAGCCCCACCACCTCGGTGATGTGGGTGATGCGGCGCGAGCCGTCGCGCAGGCGCGCGGCCTGGACGATGACGTCGATCGAGCCGACGATCATCTCGCGGATCGTCTTAGACGGCAGGCCGTAGCCGCCCATGGTGATCATCGATTCCATCCGGCTGATGGCTTCGCGCGGGGAGTTGGCGTGCAGCGTCCCCATCGAGCCGTCGTGGCCGGTGTTCATGGCCTGCAGCAGGTCGAAGGCCTCGGGTCCGCGGACCTCGCCGACGATGATGCGTTCGGGGCGCATGCGCAGACAGTTCTTCACCAGGTCGCGCATGGTGATCTGACCCTGGCCCTCCAGGTTCGGCGGCCGGGTCTCCAGACGCACGACGTGCGGCTGCTGCAGCTGTAGTTCGGCGGCGTCCTCGCAGGTGATGACGCGCTCGGTCGGGTCGATGAAGGCCGTCAGGGTGTTGAGCAGGGTCGTCTTGCCCGAGCCCGTACCGCCCGAGATGACCAGATTGCATCGCGATGCGCCGATGACGCCCAGGACGCGCGCGCCCTCGGGACTGATGGAGGCGTACTCCACCAGATTGCGCATCGTCAGCTTGTCCTTCTTGAACTTGCGGATCGTCAGCGTCGGGCCGTCGATGGCCAGGGGCGGGGCGATGACGTTGACGCGGCTGCCGTCGGGCAGGCGGGCGTCGCAGATGGGGCTGGCCTCGTCAACGCGGCGGCCGACCTGGGACACGATCCGCTGACAGATGTTCATCAGCTGGCCGTTGTCGCGGAAGCGGACATTGGTCAGCTGAACCTTGCCGCCGACCTCGATGAAGACCCGACCGGCGCCGTTGACCATGATGTCGGCGATGTCGTCGCGCGCCAGCAGCGGCTCCAGCGGCCCATAGCCCAGCACGTCGTTCAGGATGTCCTGAACCAGGTGCTCCTGCTCGGCCACCGACATGGAGACGTTCTTGATCGCCACCAGTTCGGCGACGATGTCGCGGATTTCCTCGGACGCCGCCTTCTGATCCAGCTGCGCCAGCTGGGCCAGGTCGATGGTGTTCATCAGGGCGTTGAAGATGGTGGTCTTCGTCGCGTGATAATAGTCGCTCTGCTCGCGCACGATCTCGGCGACGGCCTGGGCCTTCTTCAGCTGCTCCAGGCCCGGCGTGGCGCGAGGCCCCGCACTCGAAGGGGCGCTCGGCGCAGGCTCGGGCTTGCGGCCGAGCAATCCGTCCAGGGCGTCCAGCCGATCGCTGCGCGGCGCGGCGGCGACGGGCGGCGGCGCCAGAGGATCGAGGTCTTCGGCCGAGAAACCGTCCACCGGCTCGGGCGCGCGGCGCGCCCGAGCCGGTGGACGGTTTCTCGGCCGAAGACCTCGAT